>VYKR01000008.1_pt1 | contig 55943 bp, 61 predicted proteins | sample 5109561 | NCBI WGS metagenome assembly VYKR01 (sample SAMN12291799, study PRJNA351875) | freshwater metagenome | isolation source: freshwater lake | place: USA: Michigan, Ford Lake | collected 2015-08-15
CGCCGGCGCGCCTCGGCCCGCCCCCTCGCCAGGCGAACACCTCCCGCGCGCGGCGTCGACAATCGGCGCCTACACCCGCAAGCCGCGATCGCGCCCAGGACGGCGGCCGGGCGACCGACTTGCGGATGTCTATCCTCCACGCCTCGTCCGTGCTGGTCGGCAGGTCGACCGCGATCCTGGCCAGCCGGCTCGACTCCTCGCGCGTCCAGGCCCGGGCTCCCCCGAGGCCGAGCCAGCCGCCGGGCGAGACGAGGCGGTTCCCGCGATAGACGTAGAACCCCTGTCGCTCGCCCCAGCCGCCCAGGCCGCCCGCGTGGTCGTACTCCCGCTCGGCGGCGAACCGGTCACGGTGGGGGAGCACGAACGGGCGAACGGATATCGCCCCGTCCGGACCCCTGACGACGTCCCGCGGCAGCGCCGTCGTCGCGTCATGCCATCGGCAGAAGGGATCCCAGGCCGCCAGCGCGCGTCCGTTCACCTCGATCGACAGTCGCCGCGCCTCTCCGCCCAGGAAGCGGTGGAACGTCATCTCCAGGTGTGCGCGGACCTCGGCGACCCTGGCGTTGAACGTGTCGCGATCCAGCCCGAACAGCCCGCCCAGGCGATCCATCCTGGTCCAGGAAACGAGCGTGCCGGCCGCGGCGGTCGCGAAGGGAGCCTCAAGAGATCCCGCCGGCGACGTGTCGGGCATCTCGGCGCTCCAGCCAGCCCCGACCGTGTCGACGTCCCATGCTAGCCGCGCGACTTGGCCGTCCCTCACGGACGCCACGACAAGGCGTCGGCATTGCGATAGCGACGCGGTCTTGAGCCCGAGGCCGAACCGGCCGAGATCATCGTCGTCCCGATCTGTATCCGGACCTGCGCCGCCGAAGCGCATGGCCTCGACCAGCGTGTCGAACGTCATGCCGTGCCCGTCGTCCATGATCTCGACCAGCGGATCGCCGTCCCGCCAGTCCAGCCATATGCGCACATGGCGCGCGCGGGCCGCGAGTGCGTTGTCCACCAGATCGGCGATCGCGGTCTCCGGCGAGTAGCCGAGCCCGCGAAGCGACTTCAGGAGGGCGGAGGGTGACGGAACGATCTCGATCGGGTGCAAGCGGGGCTCCGGCAGGGGACGATGTCGGTGCTAGCAGCGAGCCGTCGGTCTGCGAAGCGGGACCGGCTCCTCGTCGGGACGTCATGTCGGCCGAGAAGAGGTCGGCGCTGATGTCGCGCATCCGCGGACGCGACACCGGTCCCGAAAGGCGGATGGCCGAGCTGCTGCGCGTCGTCGGCGTCGCCTTCCACGAGCAGGACCGGAGCCTGCCGGGGCGCCCGGACTTCGTGCTGCCCGAGCTCCGCATGGTCGTACTGGTCGATGGCGACTTCTGGCACGGCTGGAAGTTCGCCGAATGGAAGCACAAGCTCGCCCCGAAGTGGCGGGAGAAGATCTCCGCGAACATCCGGCGCGACAGGCGCAATCGCGCGGCATTGAGGTCCGACGGCTGGATCGTCATGCGGGTGTGGGAGCACCAGTTGAAGCGATCCCCCGCGGGCGTGCGGAAGCGGCTCCGCGCACGCATCCGGCAGATCAGGTCAACAACCGGCCTGGCGCGAGCGGTGGAAGCTGTTACAGCCGGGGAATGACGCTTCGTGTACTCGACATGTTCTGCGGCGCCGGAGGCTCCAGCGCGGGCGCGCGCATGGCCGGGGCCATAATCGCGGGCGGCATCGACTCGTGGGAGATCGCGACGGAGACCTACGGCGACAACTTCGCCGACGCCAAGGTGCAGCGCCGCCGCATGGGTCCGCACAGCCGGGCGGGAAGGGAGTTCCACGAGGGAGAGATCGATCTTCTTCTGGCCTCGCCCGAATGCACGAACCACAGTCCGGCCAAGGGCGCGGCCGCGCGCTGCGAGACCAGCCGCGGCACGTCGCACTACGTGCTGCAGTTCGCGGCCAAGCTGAAGCCGCGGTACGTCGTGCTCGAGAACGTCGTCCAGCTCCGCAACTGGCACGGCTACCACCCGATGCTGAACGGGCTTGCGGCGCAGGGGTACAAGTGCCGGGCCCACGTGCTGAACGCCGCCGACTTTGGGGTCCCGCAGACGAGGCGCCGCCTGTTCGTGGTGTGCGACCGCGACCGCGAGCCGGGCGAGCACGTGCCGACTTCGCCGGAGCGCAGGGACGCGCAGGAGGTGCTCAGGCTCGACGGGCGACATGCCTCGCGGCCGCTACGTACCCCGAAGCGAGCACCCGCGACCCTGGAGCGGGCCGAGCGCGGCATCGCGGCCCTGGGAAGCCGTGTGCCATTCCTGATCGTGTACTACGGCAGCGATGGGGCCGGAGGCTGGCAGCGGCTCGATCGACCGCTCAGGACGCTTACGACGCTGGACCGCTTCGGGCTGGTGACATGGGAGGGATCGGAACCAATGCTGCGCATGCTCCAGGTCGACGAGCTGCGCGACGCGATGGGCCTGCCTGCCGAGCACCTGTTCAATCGCGGATCGCGGCGCGATCAGATCCGGATGCTGGGGAACGGCGTATGCCCGCCGGTCATGCGGGGCATCGTGGAAAGCATTGCGATCTAGTCAGAAAGTCGTTTCGACCTGAGAACGATAATACTTCTTATGTAAAATAGCTGATCGGTTTGGCTGCAAGATGTTTGCAGACCGACAACGCGCGCTCGAACGTGCGCACCATGTAAGCGCCAGAAGGAAGCTTCCGGTCGTCACGATATTCGACGTAGCCGATTCCGACACAACCGTCGAGACCAGCCCTGGCGGACACCACGGTGTCGGCCCTGCTGCCTCACCCCGCCCTCCTGATGTAATGTGTAGCGTCACCGTCATGCGCTTCGGCTAAGGCCTCGGAGAAAGCGAGGACATCATGACGATCTCCGCCAACCCGATGGTTTCCGATCAGCTAGTCGATTGCATCGCTAGCGGCCGGGAGCCGACGATCCACGAACTCTTCTCGCAGGCCGAGTCCATGTGGATCGATGGCGCAGCCGGGCGATCGGCTTTCTCTTGGGGACAGATGGCGCGAGGTTCAAACGAACGTATGCGCGCGTTGCGTCACGCCCAGATGGCGCTCACCGGGACCGCAGATCGGCAACCAGCTTAGTTCGACGGCGTGATCCACTGGGCACAACTTTTCAAGGCAGTCGCCGGCGGCTTCAAGTTCAACGCAGCTAGTGCGCCAAGACCAGGGGGACCACGCTGTCGCGCAGCATGCTCCGAGTGACGCCGCCGAAGAACAGCTCGCGTATCCGGTTATGGCCGTAGGCGCCCATCACGAGGTAATCGGCTCCCGTCACGTTGACATGGGCGTTGAGCGCACGGTCGATGGGCCGTCCGTCCGATCCGATCCTGGCGATCGTGGCGATCACGCCGTAGCGGGAGAGATACCGGGCGGCCGCTTCGGCCGAGGGACCCGACGGCCGTTCGTCGACCTCGACCAGCTCGACCGCGTCCGCCAGCTTCAGGATCGGAACCGACGCGCGCAACGCCGCCGTCGCGGCCGTCGATCCGTCCCAGGCGACCATGGCGATGCCGCGCCAGTCGACGCCGGATCGGCCTTCCGGGACGGCGATCACCGGCTGGCTGTTCGCGAGCGCGATGTCAGTCGTGACGCGGGGCAGGTTGGGATCGAACAGCCGATCAACCTGACGGCTGGAGACGATCACGTCGACGAGCCCCGCCTCATCCGTGACGCAGTCCGAGAGCCCGCCCACGGCCTTCACCCAATTCCAGGACACGTCCTCGTTCGCCAGCCGGTCCCGCAACGACGCGCTCTTCGTCCGTTCGCGGGTGAGTTCGTCGCCCATCGCCCACACGCTTCCGGAGCCCCGGTAATAGGGATCGGCGGTCACGCGCGGCACGAACACGTCGACGCAGACGAGATGCCCGTCCAGCGCCTGGGCGAGGTCCAGCGCGGCCTTGAAGCGGCTTTCCTGGCCAGCGTCGTCGTGGACCATCAGCAGGATGTTCTTCATGTGGCTTCTCCCCTGTGCGTCATCGCCCGCCCGCCTGGATGAGCGTCAGCCGCTTGCCGGTCCCGCCGCTGCGGAGCGTGTCGCGCGTGATGAGCATCGTGGATCCCGGGACGAGGGCTGTGGCGAGGAGCTTGCGGAAAGGCTCGGGCAGCTCGCCGCGTCCGCGCTCCGCGGCCGTCATGTCCGGCGCGTCCGAGACCTGCTGGCCCGGGAGCCGCACGCGGAGCCATCTGAACCCCGACGCGTCGACCGAGGTCAGCGTGAACGCCGCGGTGGCGACGACCGGATCGGCGATAGCGATCGCACTGGACCCGATCTCGACGCCGTTCCTGAGCACGATCAGCCGGCGATCGCGTCCGCTGATCACGATCGAGAGCGGGCCAGCCAGCGACCGCTCGGGCCGCCAGGTGAACGCCGCGTCGACCCCGCCGGTCGCCGTCGGCGGGGGAGCCGTAAGCCGGACGGGGACCGGTGCGACTTCCGGGACGACGGCCGTGTCGGCGATCACCACGGTCAGCCCCAGCTTGGTGATGCCGAACAGCAGCTTGGCGAAGGCGCGCGGCAGCCGGACGCAGCCGTGCGACGCCGGATAGCCCGGCAGGTCGCCGGCGTGCATCGCGATGCCGCCCCAGGTTAGCCGCTGCATGTAGGGCATCGGCGCGTCGTCATAGAGGTTGGACTTGTGATCCACCTCCTTCTGCAGGATCGTAAACACGCCGGTTGGCGTGCGATGGCCGCGCTTGCCGGTCGAGACCGTCGACACCCCGATGGGCACGCCGTTGCGGTAGGCGTAGGCGCGCTGCGTCCTCAGGTTGACGATGACCATCACCGGACCCTGTGGCGCAATCTGCGGGGCCCAGAGATACTGCCCGGGCTTGAGCTGTTCGATCGCGCCGTCGCGTTCCAATGCCGGCACCTGCCCTATCGCCCCCGGTACGATCACGAGCGACATGCTAATGCCGGCTACGGCCAGCGCTCGGGCGGCGATGCGCAGCGAAGCGCGCATCATGATCGCCGGGTCATCAAGGCGGCTCCGCTCCCGGCGGGGCATGACGGCATCATGGGCATGGTCGCTTTCTAGAGGCTCGATCGAGACGCATGACGCCCGTGCGCGGGCGGCGATATAGGGGTTTACCCCAATGCGACGACGGCGATGGCTCCCGAACCCGATCGCGGCTCTACGTATAATCCCCCGGACGCTTGAACGGTGCGATCCGCCTACCTCCTGGTTCGTCAGGAGATACGCTGTGATCAGGAACATACTCGCGATCGTCGATTGCGGAGACAAGGACGCCCAATTCGTCAAGGATGCCGCTGGTTTTGCGGAGTTCCACGGCGCGCACCTGACGATCACCATCGTTTCGGCGATCCCCAGCCCGGACTATGAGCTGACCTTCAGCGAACCCTTTGTCCTGATCGACCAGTTCATGGAGCGGGCCAAGGCGAAGGAGGCGCGGCTCGGAGCGCTGGTTCGCGACGGGATGGTCGACATCCGCACGCTACAGCACGTCACGCCGACGCTGCTCGACATGGTGCCGGTCCACGCGCGCTACAGCGATCTCGTCCTGATGGGGCCGGAAAACACCTATCGCAGCGCCTGGCTACGGAAGCATCTCGCGCAGGCGTTGATGATGACGTCGGGCAGGCCAGTCCTGATGGTGCCGCCCGGCTACTCGCCGCGACCGATCGACCGGCTCGCGGTCGGCTGGAACGCGACGCGCGAGGCCACCCGTGCCTTGAACGACGCGCTGATCCTGGCGGTGCCCGGCGCCAAGATCGACATCCTCTCGATCGACGCCCACCAGGGCCTGACCGGGCACGGCGCGCAGCCGGGCGCGGACATCGCGCTGCATCTCGCCCGCCACGGGTTCGAGGTGGACGTGGTCGACTTCCCCTCCGCCGGCCGGTCGGTGTCGGAAGTGCTGACGCACCAGGCCGAACACCGCCATGCCGACCTGCTGGTGATCGGCGCGTACGCGCACTCCCGACTGCGCGACCTGATCCTCGGCGGGGTCACGGCCGACCTTATGCCCGGTTCGCGCAACCTCACCCTCTTCTCGCATTAATGCCGCGGCGATCGGGCGTGCGCCGGGGCCACGCCCCGGCAGGTTCCGATCGCCTCATCCGGTGAACGCCACGTCCCCGGTCCCGCGCCCTAGTGCGACAGCAGGACTGGGAAAGTCGTGTTCGCCACGAAATGCTTGGTTACGCCGCCCAGGACGAAGTCCCGGACGCGCGAGTGGCCATAGGCGCCGATCACCAGCATATCCGCGTTCTGCCGGGTGCAGTAGGCGGCGAGCACCTCACCCGCTTGGATGGCCTCCGCGTCAACGATCTCCGCGACCGTCTCCACATCGTGTGCAACGAGTCTGTCCCGAAGTGCGGCGACGCCGAAAGCGGCATCGATCGGCTTGTCGCCGGCGATCTCGACCAGCCGCACATGGCGCGCGAGTTGGAGAAAGGGCATCGCGTCGCTGACCGCGCGGGCGGCCACCCGGCTTCCGTCCCAGGCCACGACGACGGTGTCCAGTGACGGAGTCGATGGGACCTCGGCGGGCAGCAGCAGCACGGGACGACCGCTCCCGAAGATCACATCGTGCGCCAAAGCCTGCGCGGCATGGTAGGCCGACACCGGGACCATCACGAGGTCGCTCAGGCGAGCGTGACCCATGATGCACGATGATTGAATGTCGGCGTAGCAGGGTAACGTGATCGTCTCGATACGCTTCGCGTCGCCCCGGCTCGCGGTGGCCAGCGCCTGTTCGATCTCCCTCACGCCCGCCTCGCAGTCCTGTCTCGCAGAGGTGATCACCGCGGCGATGTCGGTCAGTATCATGCTAAGGTTGTTGGAGGCGTTCGGCAGATCCACCGTGCAGATCGCCGCCGTGACTTGGCCGCCGAGTTGCGCCGCGAGGTCCAGCCCCGCGCCGATGACGTTGTCGGGCGTGCGGACCGGGTAGTTGGATAATTGCAGCAGGATGTTCTTGTAGGGCATGGCGACGGCCTGAATGAGAGGGCGGCTCGGGGCGGGAACGGAGAACACCGCTAGTGGGCGAGCAGCAGCGGCACCGTCGCCGTCGCCAACAGTTCGCGCGTCACCCCGCCCAGGATCAGCTCCCGAAGGCGCGAGCTGCCATAGGCTCCCATGACGATGCACGACGCGTCGAGCTCGCCGGCAGCCTTCAGCAGGGTATGCGCGACGCCGTTGCCGTTGCACGACCAAGATTTCACGTCGCTCTCGATGCCGTGCGCTTTCAAATATTGCTGTGCCTCCGCAGCCGGACGTTCGAGCGCGTCGTCGCGGACCGTAACGAAGGTGACGCGCGAAGCGAGGCCCAGCACGGACGAGGTAAGGCGCAGGCTGTGCGCGACTTCGATCGCGCCGTTCCACGCCACCATCACCTGCCCATCGGAACGGAAGGACGCTTGCCCCGGCGGGACCACCATCACCGGCGCGCGGGCATGGACCGCCACGTCGGCGACGATATCGAGCGGCGCCGCCCCCTCCCCTGCCGACGTGTCCGAGCGGCTGAGCACGAGGACATCGCATAACCTGCCCTGGTCGACCAAGGCTCCCGCCACGTCGCCCGTGGCGCTCTTCCACGCGCAGGTCACTTTCTCCTCGCGCAGCCGTTGCTTCATGCGCGATCGATGGTCCTGCTCGCCTTGTCGCGATCCCTCGATCAGCGTGACTGAAGGGAAAGCGCCGCCCATCGGATCGCCGATGACGAAGTTGCTCATCGGCGTCACCTGGAGGCATGTGATCTGCGAGCGATGCGCCCGGGCGAGATCGAGCGCAACGCGCAGTCGGTCCTCCTGCGCATGGTCGTCGCGGACGTGCAGCAGTATCGATTTCATGGCTTCTCTCCGCAAGCCCGGTGGGGCCAGCGTTTTCGCAGCCGGGATACAGCGCGGGTCGATCGCCGCATCCTGTGGAAAATACGGATTACGAGGTCAGGCCCGGAGGCGCAGGAACGATCATCCACCGCGTTGCGCGCGGATGGCGAAAGGCATGCGATGATCGTTCAAGACGCCCCAGAGCGGGCCACCCTCCACCTTCCAAGCGGCCTTTCGGGCAATGAGATCGCAGGCGAGCCGGACGACTGGAGCGCCACCCTCACGACCCGTCACGAATTCACTTTCCGCGTCCGCTCGGCAGACCCCGACGACCAGGTCGCGTTGGGCGAGTTCTTCGAGCACGTCTCGCCGGACGACATGTGCTTCCGCTTCCTGACGGCGTTGCGCAAGGTCGATGCCGACCGGCTCCATGCGATGACGCATGTCGACCACCGGCGGACCGAGAACTTCCTGGCGTTCGATCACGCGTCCGGAACGCTGATCGCCACGGCAATGCTGGCCGCTGATGCCGCGCTGGAGACGGCCGAGGTCGCGATAGCCATCCGGTCCGACTACAAGCAGCGCGGCGTGAGCTGGACACTGCTCGCACATCTCGCGCGTTTCGCGAAGGCGAAGGGCTTCCGCTCGATTGAGTCGGTCGAGAGCCGCGCGCACCATGCCGCGATCGACCTCGAACGCGAGATGGGTTTCGTCGCGCTGCCCTGCCCCGGCGACCCCACGCTCGTCATCGTCCGGGCGACCTTCGATCCCGTCTCGAGCGCGCCCGCCCTCCTCGCCTGATCGAGCGCTTCCAAGCAGACTGTTCGCCGTCTCGGCGGGAAGGCGACCAACATGACGACCCTAGCCGCGAAATCCTGGCATCATGGTTCCCAGGAACACCTCTGGAGGGCGCTCGACGCCACGGACGTCGGACTGTCCGGGACCGAGGCGGCCGAGCGCCTGCGACGTCATGGCGCGAACGCGCTTCCGGCCTCGATCGGCGTTCATCCCGTGCTGCGGTTCATCGCCCACTTCAACAGCGCGCTGATCTACTTCCTGTTCGCCGCCGCCGCCGCGGCGTTCGCGCTGGGCCATGCCGTCGATGGCGGGGTAATCCTTGCCGTAGTGCTGGTGAACGCCATTGTCGGCTTCGTGCAGGAAGGCCGGGCCGAACGCGCGCTGGACGCGATCCGGGACATGATCGCGCCCCACGCCGTCGCGATGCGCGACGGAGCCCGCACGAGCATCGCCGTCGCCGAGCTCGTCCCCGGCGACGTCGTCTCCATCGAAGCCGGCGACCGCGTTCCGGCCGACATGCGGCTCATCCGGGCACGCGGCGTCTTGATCGACGAGGCGCTCCTGACCGGCGAGTCCGTCGCGGCCGACAAGGACGACATGGCCGCCGACCCATCGGGCCTGGCCATCGACACTGCCTTGGGCGATCGCCGCAACATGGCGTTCTCGGGCACGCTGGTCGCGGCGGGTCAGGCGACCGCGATGGTCGTCGAAACGGGAACCAACACGCAGATCGGCCGGATCACGACGTTGCTGCAGTCGGTGAAGACGGTCGCAACCCCGTTGCTTCTCCAGATCGAGGGTTTCGCGCGCCGCTTCACCTGGATCGTGGGCGCGGCGACGGTCGTGCTGTTCGCCTTCGCCGTCTTCGCGCGCGGATACGCCTGGCCGGATGCGCTGATCGCGGTCGTGGCGCTCGCGGTCGGGGTCATTCCCGAAGGGCTACCCGCCGTGATCACGATCACGATGGCGGTCGGGGTCCAGCGCATGGCGGCGCGCAAGGCTGTCATCCGCAAGCTGCCTGCGGTCGAGACGTTGGGGGCGACGTCGGTCATCTGCACCGACAAGACCGGCACGCTTACCCGTAACGAGATGACCGCGCGCCGGGTCGTGACGACCACCGGCGGCTTGGCCGTCACCGGCGTCGGCTATGCGCCCGCAGGCCGCCTTAAGGCATCCGGCGATGGCGATGGCGATGACGCGGGCGCCGTGGCGGGGGCGCTGCCGCTGCTGCGCTGCGGCCTCCTCTGCAACGATGCGGCGCTGGGCGAGGTCGACGGGAGCTGGTGCGTGACCGGCGACCCGATGGAGGGTGCGCTGATCACCCTGGGCTGCAAGGCCGGGCTGGACGTCTCCCATCTTCGACGCGAATGGCCCCGCCTCGACGAGATCCCGTTCGACGCGGGGCACCGCTACATGGCGGCGCTGCATCGCGGGCCAGCGGGCGAGAAGGTCGTCTTCGTCAAGGGCGCCCCCGAGGCGCTGCTCGCCATGGATGCCGCGGTCGACCCTGAGCGATGGCACGCGGCGATCGCGGCGGCGGGCGAGCATGGCGAACGCGTGCTGGCGTTCGGAGCCAAGAGGCTCGGAAGTGATCACGAGCGGCTCACGACCGAGGACCTCGCCCATATCGAGTTCCTTGGCATCGTGGGCTTCATCGACCCGCCACGACCCGAGGCGATCGCCGCCATTGCCGAGTGCCGCGCCGCCGGTATCCAGGTGAAGATGATCACCGGCGACCATGCCGCGACCGCGCTCGCCATCGCCCGCCAGCTCGCCTTGGCAGACGATCCGGCGTGCATGACGGGCGCGGAGCTGGATGCGGTGACGGACGCCGACCTCGCGATCCGCGTCCGGCAGGTCGCGGTGTTCGCGCGCACGAACCCCGAACACAAGCTGCGCATCGTCCGCGCGCTGCAAGCCGACGGCGAGATAGTCGCCATGACCGGCGACGGCGTCAATGACGCCCCCTCGCTCAAAGCCGCGGACGTTGGCACGGCCATGGGCGACAAGGGGACCGAGGCAGCGAAGGAGGCGGCCGACATCGTCCTGCTCGACGACAACTTCGCGTCGATCGTGGCGGCGGTCCACGAGGGCCGCGCCGTTTACGAGAACATCCGCAAGGTGATCGTGTGGACGCTGCCGACCAACGGTGGCGAGACGCTCGCCGTTATTCTCGCCATCATCATCGGCTTCGAGCTGCCGCTGACGGCGTCGCAGATCCTCTGGACCAACCTTCTCCTCGCCTCCACGCTGGGGCTGGCGCTGGCGTTCGAGCCGCCCGAGGCCGGGCTTATGCTGCGCCGGCCGCGATCGGCGAGCGCGCCCTTGCTGTCCGCGGCGCTCGCGCGCCGCGTCGTGATAACCTCCGTTATGCTTGCCGGCCTGATCCTCGGCCTGTTCTTTTGGGCTACCGGGCATGGCCGCGACCTGGCGACGGCGCGCACGATGCTGGTCAACGCGGTGATGGTCTGCGGGATCGCCTACCTCTTCACCGTCCGCTTCACCTATTCCTCGTCGGTCACGTGGCGCGGCGCGCTGGGCACGCCCGCCGTGCTCATCTCGATCGGGGTGGTGATCGTCGCGCAGCTCCTGTTCACCTACGCGCCCTTCATGCACAGGCTGTTCGACAGTCGGGCGCTCGGCATTCAGGATTGGGAGGCGATCCTCGCCGTCGGTGCCGCCTCGCTCCTGCTCAGCGAAGGCGAGAAGCTCCTGAACGGGGCCACCGCGCGCCTTGGTCTCAATCGGGCATCGCGCCTCGCGACGGTGCGATGACCGGCCGCACAGCCTTGCGGCCTTTGCAGAACGCCCCGGCCGACGTGGGCGGTGAAGCGGACGGCTCACCGGCCGATGGTGGTCTTGGCCGGGCGGTCCGGCGCTTTGAGCGATTCGTGGTCGTGGCCCTGATCGTCATGATGATGATCGTCATCTTCCTGGGCGCGATCGAGCTCGGATGGTTGATCGTGGTCGACATCATCTCCCCGCCCATCATCCTTCTGGAGGTAGGCGAACTCCTCGATATCTTTGGCTTCTTCCTGCTGATCCTGATCGGCGTCGAGCTGCTGGAGACGCTGAAAGCCTACCTCCGAGACAACGTCGTCCACGTCGAGATCGTGCTGGTGGTCGCGCTGATCGCGATCGCGCGCAAGGTGATCGTCCTAGATCTGTCGAAGCATGACGGGCTGACCGTGTTCGCGATCGCCGCGCTGATCGTCGCGCTCGCGGTCGGCTATGTGCTGGTCAGGCAGGCTCGGCTGGGTTGGTCCGTCGGGCTGCGTAGATCGCTGGCGGCTTCCGCACCTTCCGCGTGATCGCGGCTCGGCAGCTCAGCCGACGAGGTGGCGAACTCGATGCTCGCCGCCACGTCGCGCGCCAGCCCCGCAACAGCTTCCGCCTTGTGATCGGCCGACATGATGCGCCAACCGTCGAGTTCACGATCATCGGGTTCGCGCTGATCCGTCGCGACATCGGCTCCGGCATCCGAGGCTTCGTCCCTACGCTCCCGGACGCGTTGTATCCGTAGTGCGTCGGCGCTTCGCAACCATAGGCGTGTGCCGGCTACCTGCGTCGCCATGGCAAGCGCATCCACGCCCGAGCGGTCGCCGGCAGTGGCGAAGGTGGCATCCAGGATGGGCGAGTGACTTTGCCCAAGGACAGCTGCGGCGACCGCGAACATATCCTTATAGACGGCTCGGCCGCTTTCCGCGTCGTATGAGGATGCCGGTAGGCGCTGCTCGGGCGCTAGGCCCTGCGCCCGCTTGCGCAGCACGTCGCTCGCGATGATGCGCGCGCCGGGAGCCCTGCCGATACGGAACGCCAGAGCCCTCGCCAGCGTGGATTTTCCGGTGCCCGACAGACCGCCGATGGCGATGAGGTGCGACGGGCAGGACTCCAGCAGAGCGGCAGCACAATAGAGGTAGGCGCGCGCGCGCCCCGAACGACCGTCATTACCGGAGCGCGGCTTCGACGCCTCGACATGCGCCCGCACGGCCGCGCGCATCGACAGGAACAACGGCAGGAGCGCCAAGCCGTTCTCGTCCCCGGCCGAGAGGTCGAGGTAGCGGTTGAGGATGAGATTGGCTTGCCGGTGCCGTCCCCGCTGCCACAGGTCCATCAAGAGGAATGCGAGGTCGTACAGCACGTCGCCCGTCGCCATCGCGTCGTCGAACTCAAGGCGGTCGAACGGGGTCGGCACGCCGTCGACGACGGCGATGTTGCCGAGATGCAGGTCGCCGTGCCCGTGGCGGACCCGTCCGTGCGCGGCCCGCTCCCGAACAAGCGGCGACCATTGTTCGAGCAGCGCCTCGCTATCGCGGGCGATCCCGGCGACGATCGCCGGATCGAGCAGCTCGGGATAGAGCTCCATGCACCGTCGGTTGCCGATGATGACGCGGTGGACCGCTCCCACGGGGTCGGCCACTGGAGCGGCCGGCAGACCCGCGTGGAACGCGAACAGGCCATCAGCGATGCGCCGCGCCAGCAGGTCGTCGAGCCTGCCCTCGTCGACGATGCGGTCCAGGATCGACTCTTCCGGCAGCCGGTGCATCTCGAGCAGCCAGTCCACCGCCACGCCCGCGCCGTCGATCGCCAGCGCACCGTTATCGGCGCGGGTGATCGGATGGACGGCAATATAGAGGCCACGGGTAGTTTGACCATTCAGGTCGAGCTCGCGGTCGAGAATGGCGCGCCGGCGATCGGCGGTCGAGAAGTCAAGATACGCGAAGCGGACCGCGCGCTTCAGCTTCCACGCGCGGGTTCCCGACAGAAAGACGATCGCCGCGTGCGTGTCATGGCGCACCGGAGCGGCACCGTCGGAGAATGCGGCTCCGCTCGACAGGAAAGCGATCGTGTCCCGCTGATCGATCATGCAGGCTGCATATCGCACGCCGCCGCGAGGCCATATCCGTAGTTTACGAGGGTCGGCCGCCCCGCTCGTTGCCACGGGCCGACTGAGTAGTTTCCGAGGCTGACCCGGCGCGGGGCGGCTCGCTACACCCTAGCCGACCGTCAGACTTGGAGATCGCAGGGTGCGGCCTCTCTGGTCGTTCCAACTCCCGGAGGCGGACCTCATGATCGGAAGGCACCAGATGGCGGACTACGCGCAAGCCTCGCAGAGGGCCGGTCGCCACGTGGTGATCCTGAGCCATCCCGATCCGGGCAGCTTCAACCATGCCATCGCGCGGACCTACTGCGACGCGGTCCGCTTCTACGGTGGGGAAGTCGTAGTCCGCGATCTGTACGCGATCGGCTTCGATCCGGTCCTGAAGGCGGAAGAACGGCCAGGACCCGGCCACCCGCATCCGTTGCGCGACGTCGCCGACGAGCTGGAAATCATCCGCCGTAGCGACGTGTTCGTGATGATCTATCCGATCTGGTTCGGCAGCGCGCCGGCGATGCTCAAGGGCTATGTCGATCGCGTCCTAGGTGCGGGTGTGGTGCCGGGCGACGTCAAGGCCGGCGTGTCGACCAGCCTTCTCGGAAACAAGCGGATGCTCAGCTTTACCACCTCCGCGACGACCAGCCTCTGGTTAGACGAGCAGGGCCAGCAGCAGGCGCTCCGCACCGTCTTCGATCGCTACCTGATGTTCGGCTTCGGCATGCATGCGCACAAGCACGTCCATTTCGGGCACATCACCGACGAGCTTACCGAGCGTTTCGCGGCTCAGCACCTGCACGATGTAAAAGAGAACGCGCGGCATGTCTGTGCCGAGGTGGCCGTGGGCGACATGGCGCTTCTGCACAATCCGGAACTTGCGGGAGTACTTTCCGAGTGACTGCCTCGATGGTGCATCGTCCGCTCGCGCTGAACCCGGACCTTCTGCGCCGCATGGACGCCTACTGGCGCGCCGCGAACTACCTGTCCGTGGGTCAGATCTACCTGCGCGACAATGCACTGCTCAACCGGCCGCTGACGATCGCCGACGTCAAGCCTCGGCTCCTCGGCCATTGGGGCACGACGCCCGGACTCAACTTCCTCTACGTCCACCTGAACCGGTTGATCGTCGAACACGACCTCGACATGATCAACGTCATCGGTCCCGGTCATGGCGGGCCGGGGCTGGTCGCGCACACCTATCTCGAGGGCTCCTATACCGAGCGCTATCCCGCGATCGAGCGCAGCGCGAGCGGGATGCACCGGCTGTTCCGGCAGTTCTCCTGGCCGGGCGGTGTCCCCAGCCACGTCGCGCCGGAGACGCCCGGGTCGATCCACGAGGGCGGCGAGCTCGGCTACTCGCTCGCCCACGCCTACGGTGCCGCGTTCGACAATCCCGACCTCATCGTCGCCTGCATCGTCGGCGACGGCGAGGCGGAGACCGGCGCGCTGGCGGCGAGCTGGCACTCCAACAAGTTCCTGAACCCCGCGCGCGACGGCGCAGTGCTGCCGATCCTGCACCTGAACGGCTTCAAGATCGCCAATCCGACGATCCTGGCGCGGATCGAGCCGGACGAGCTGGACGCGCTGCTCCGGGGCTACGGGCATTATCCGCTCTATGTCGAGGGTGATGAGCCCGAGGACGTTCATCAGCAGCTCGCCGCGGCCCTCGACCAGTCGCTCGCGCGCATCCACGAGATCCAGGCCGAGGCGCGGGCGGTCGGCGCAACGGCGGCGCGACCGCGCTGGCCGATGATCGTGTTCCGAACACCCAAGGGCTGGACCGGGCCTAAGATGGTCGACGGCGAGCTGGTCGAGGGCACGTGGCGCTCGCATCAGGTTCCCATCCACGACTTCAAGAACCCCGAGCATTTGCGGCAGCTCGAAGCGTGGCTGCGCAGCTACCGGCCCGAGGAGCTGTTCGACGCGGGCGGCAAGTTCCTCGACGACTTTGCCTCGCTCGCGCCGACCGGCCAGCGGCGGATGGGATCGAACCCGCACGCCAATGGCGGATCGCTGCTCGTGCCGCTGTCGCTGCCGGATTTCCGCAGCTTCGCGGTACCGGTCGCCGCGCCGGGGCAGGTCAAGGCCGAGGCGACGCGCGTTCTCGGCCGATACCTTCGCGACGTGATGAAGCTCAATATGTTGCCGGCGAATTTCCGCCTATTCGGCCCCGACGAGACCGCATCCAACCGTCTCGCCGACACCTACGACGTGAGCGGCAAGGCGTGGATGGCACGGATCGAGTCCGGCGATGAGGATCTGACCCCGGACGGCCGGGTCATGGAGGTGCTGAGCGAGCATCTCTGCCAAGGGTGGCTTGAAGGGTATCTCCTCACCGGCCGTCACGGCCTGTTCTCCTGCTACGAGGCATTCATCCACATCATCGACTCGATGGTGAACCAGCATGCCAAGTGGCTGAAGGTGACCAAAGGCATCCCCTGGCGCCGACCGATCGCGTCGCTCAATTACCTGCTGACCTCGCATGTCTGGCGGCAGGACCATAACGGGCTGTCGCACCAGGATCCTGGCTTCCTGGACCACATGGCCAACAAGACGTCGAATGTGGTGCGCATCTACCTGCCGCCCGACGCCAACTGCCTCTTGGCGGTCGCTGACCATGCCCTGCGCAGCCGCGGTTACGTCAACGTGATCGTCGCTGGCAAACAGGCGGAGGCGCAGTGGCTCGGCATGAACGATGCGGTGCGCCATTGCACGGTCGGGGCGGGCATCTGGGATTGGGCGGGCGACGACGGGGATCCGGACGTGGTCATGGCGTGCGCCGGTGACGTACCCACGTTGGAGACGCTCGCGGCGGTGACGCTGCTGCGCGAGTATTTGCCCGACATCCGCATCCGCGTGGTCAACGTCGTCGATCTGATGGTGCTGCAGCCTCGGTCCGAACATCCCCACGGCCTCGACGATCGCGAGTTCGACGCGCTATTTACGACGGACAAGCCGGTGATCTTCGCCTTCCACGGCTATCCGGCGCTGATCCACAAGCTGACCTACCGGCGCACCAACCACCGCAACATCCACGTGCGGGGCTACAAGGAGGAGGGCACCACCACGACCCCGTTCGACATGGTCGTGCTGAACGACCTCGACCGCTACCGGCTGGCGCTCGACGCGATCACGCGCATCCCGCGCCTGCAGGATATGGTCCGGCGCGAGACCGCGCGTTACTGGACGACGATGGAGCGACATAAGCTCCACATCGCCGAGCATGGCGACGACCTGCCCGAGGTCCGCGACTGGCGCTGGCCGGGTTGACGCGGCCCGGCAAGGAAGCCGCGCGCGCGGTCGTTCTCGTGCTCAACAGCGGGTCGTCGTCGCTGAAGTACGCCGCCTTCAACCTCGCCGCGCCCGAGGCCGGGCCGATCGTCAGCGGGCAGGTCGATCCGGGGCGGGAGGAGGAGGCATTCGGCGCGGTCGACCGGGAACTGGTCGAAGCCGGGGCGTCCCCGCCGACCGCGATCGGGCACAGGATCGTGCATGGCGGCCCCCGCCTGCTCGAGCATCGTCGCATCGACCCCTGGGTCGTGGGCCAACTGGAGCGGGCGGCGATGTTCGCACCCTCGCACATGCCCGCCGCACTAGCGTTGCTCCGGCGCGCGCAGGCCCGCTATCCGTGCGCCGCGCAGGTCGCCTGCTTCGACACGGCATTCCACGCGGGCATGCCTGACATTGCCCGCACGCTGCCGCTGCCGCACGCGGTGCGGGATGCGGGCGTGCATCGATACGGCTTTCACGGGCTGTCCTGCGCGTCGATCGTCCACCGGCTCGGCGATGCCCTGCCCCCGCGCGTCGTCATCGCGCATCTGGGTCACGGGGCGAGCGTCACCGCCGTGCAGGACGGCCGGTCGGTCGACACCAGCATGGGGCTCACGCCATCGGGCGGCGTCGTCATGGGCACGCGGACCGGCGACATCGATCCGGGCGTCCTGCTGCACCTGATGCGGACCTGCGGGCGCGGCGCGTCCGAGCTGGAGGAGATGGTCGCCAGGCGGTCGGGCATGCTCGGCATCTCCGGCGTTTCGGGCGATATGCGCGTCCTGCAGGCGTCGCCCGAGCCGGACGCCGGCCTCGCCATCCGAATATTCCGCCGTTCGGTGGCCAAGCAGATCGCGGGCATGCTGGTGACGCTCGGCGGGGCCGACCTCCTCGTCTTTACGGGTGGCATCGGCGAGAACGACGAGGCGACCCGGCGCGCGGTCTGCGACGATCTCTCCTGGGCAGGGGTGACGATCGACGAGCCCCGAGGCGCTGGCGAACGCGGCTGCCTAGTGATCACGGTTCCAGCACGGGAGGAGGAACAGATCGCGCGTGATGTCGGAGCGATCATCGCCGCGCAACGCACCCCGAGCAGCGGGCGGGCGGTCGACTAGGTAGTTGCCGATTATCGAACCGGTCGACCGTAACGGCTATTGAATACAGGTCACCGGCCCCAATCCCAGCTTGCCGTGACCGGAGCCGAGGCGCTCCCGCTGATGACCGGAGTTCAGCCATGCGCTCGAACGACACCGAGATTGCCTATTGCACTGGACGCATCGCTACCTCGATCGCGCTGGCGTCGGCGGCGACGGACATGAGCGTCCGCGCTTCCCACGCTGGCTTCGCGGAAGGGTACAAGAGGCGGCTGGCGGACCTGCTACGCGCAGCCTCGCAGCCGATCAAATCGGCGCTTTCCAAGAAGTGACGGCCGATCGCGACGGCACGCGGCCAAGGCCAGGTCCAAGCGCGACGGCAAAGTCCGCGATGCGGCACGATATCGCTGTCGCGTGGCCTCGTGCCCTGGACCGTTGGGATAACGAGGGCGGAGCCGTCGAGCCTGCCGACGCGCTTCCGCCCGCCACGACGATCCCAACCAACCCCATGTCGGACCCCGGATCTTCAACGGCGATGGTCGATAGCGAGCACGGCGCTGCCGCCTAGGACCGCACTCGGTGTAGCGGATCATGTCCGGTCAGGTTTGCAGAAATTCTCTCCTGCGCATCGACATCGGCAACGCCGGGGCCGCGCCGAACCGTATCACGAGGTCGGGCCGCACGTCGCCGAGGCCGAGTGCCCGCGCGAAAGCCGTTCGCACGAAGGGAACCTCGATCGGCTGGTTGACGTGAGCACTGCGCAGGCCAAGCGCCGTCGCCTGCAGCGCGAAGCGTTGGAAGCTGCGCCCGACGCGTGTCCAATGGTCACGGTCGGCCTTGTCTCCCACGAACACCGCGATACCCGACGACGATCGCATATGCTTGACGTAACGCGCCGCCTCCGCCTTCTTGGTGAACACAAGCGGGAACAGCCGGCGACCGAGCCAGGTAGGCGCAGTCCGGTTGCCCGAGCTGGCCGCGTACAGCCCGTCACCGGTCCTGATCGCCTCGTCGGCGTTGAACCGCAGCCATCGGCGAAGTTCCTCGACGAAGGCGGGATCATCCAGTTGGGCGTCGTCCGCCCTGATCAGATGTTCCAGCACGAGCTCGCGTCGCCGTCGATCCAGTATGAGCAGCATCGACACGCCGTCAATCTCAGCCGCCCGCTCCAGTAGCTTCAGGTCGCCGGATGGAACGCCGCGTCCATCATAGGTGGAGCGGGTCGATTGACGCGCCGGGATCGCCTGGCAGAGTTGGAGGTCGCTTGCCGGCCCGGCGGTCAGGTCGATGCCGATCCGGCCGCTCGCCTCGTCATTAAAGATCGCCGATCCAGGGCGACCGCTCGCGGCCGCGGCGATCAACAGGTTCTCGGTCGCGCACCCCAGGCTGACGAACAGGTGGTGGTCATCGGGGTCCACGACCGGCGTACGCCGCGCGAGATCTGGCAGGATGTCGACACCGTTCGGGGTCGCCACAAAGCGCCAGGGCTGGGTGTTGTGACCGTTGGCGGCAAGCGTGGCGTAGCGGACGAAGGAGTGCAGGTCGGGATCGGGACCAAGGGGTACGCGGATGGCCGCGGCCGCCGCGGCGTAGCGATCGCCATCTCCTGCTCCGCAGCCCATCAGCCCGAGCATCGCCAGCCGGCTGACCGATCCTGCCATAACTTCGCGACGATCGATCATCGAGGCGTCCCTTTTTCCGGCGTGTTCGGTCGTCGATCAGATGCGTTTGCGCAGCCGCTGGATGCTGACCGCCGGCGAACGATGGCCATCGGCGTCGCCGCACTCTCGCTCCAGGTCCGACCGGATCTTCTCGATCTCGCGATCGGACAAATGTTCGATGCCGATGAACTGCGAGCGGGCGGTCTCGACCGCTCGGATCAACTCGTCGAGCTTAGCCTGCATCGCCGCCGCGTCACGGTTCTGAGAGTTCTGGATCAGAAAGACCATGAGGAACGTCACGATCGTCGTCGCGGTGTTCACCACCAGCTGCCACGTGTCGGAGTAGCCGAAGATCGGTCCGGTCAGCGACCAGAGCAGAATGATTAGGACAGCCGTGACGAACGCGCCTGGCTGGCCTGCGAACCCCGCGACTCTCGTTGCGATGACGGTGAACACCCGGTCCAGCGCGCCTAGCCCTGCTCGATCCGCGCGCCGGAGATCGGCGTCGATTTGCGCGTCGTAAGCCCGTGCGCGGACCCGGCTACATTAGCACCCAAGGTCGCCATCACGCGTTCCAACCACTCCAGCCCCGGTCGACCGATGCCTCGATCGCGGTGACCAGCGTGCGATCGCCCACTCCACGATCGAGAACGCGATCACCGTGCCGCTCGACGTCGCGGCGCAGCATGCCGCCCGGATCGTCCCCGTCCAGCAGGATCGCCTTGCCCCGCCAGCCGGTGGCCCGCATCTGACTGAGCAGCATGACGCCATCGACGTCGTCGCTCGCCACGTCGAGTACGATGCAGACATAGTCCCGCGATCGCGGATCGGCGAGCAGCGCCGAACAGGTCGCATAGGAACGCACGTCGAACTTTTGAGACCGAAGCATGATCTGACGCGCGTGGCGAACCTCCGGATCGCCATCGACCAGCGAGACACCCACCCCCTCGCCATTGGCCTCTGCGTTAATCATACTGACTCCTCGCGGCTTGCCAGCGAGGTCGCACGTCCGGCGGCGCCGGTCTTTACGTAATAGGCGAGGCCAAGGGCTCCGGTGCCGGCTCGTCGAGGCCAGCGGCGAAGGCGATGCGAAGCACGTCCGATAGGCTGCGCGCGGAAAGCTTCTCCATCAGGTTCGCGCGGTGAACCTCGACGGTGCGGGTGGCGATGCCGAGATCGAATGCGATCAGCTTGTTGGGTCGCCCCAGGACAAGGCCGCCCAACACGTCACGCTCGCGGGTCGTGAGCGCCGCCAACCGGACGGTCGCCTCCGAGGCGGCCAGATGATCGCGGCCGCTGCGCGCGGCCTGCACGAGCGCCGCATCGATCGCGGCGATCAGCGCGCCGCGTTCGAACGGCTTTTCCAGGAACTCGATCGCACCTGCCTTGATGGCCCGCACCGCCAGGGTCACGTCGCCATGGCCCGTCAACATGATGACCGGCATTGCGATGCCGTGGCGCGACAACCGGGCCTGAACCTCTAGCCCGTCCACATCGGGCATGCGGATGTCGAGCAGCACGCAGCCGGACGTCTGCCGATCGACCGCCTTCAAGAAGCTCGTGCCGCTATCGTAGGTCGCGACCGTGTACCCCGCTTTTCGGAGCAGGAAGCCGATCGACTGCCGGATCGGCTCATCATCATCGACGACGTGAACGGTGCGTGCGTCGTCACCCATCGTCTTTTCCTGCCAGCGGTAGGCAGAAGTGGAAGGCCGTGCCGCCGCCATCGGCGGCTTCCGCCCATATCCTGCCGCCGTGCGCCTCGACGATCGTGCGGCAGATCGACAGGCCCAAGCCCATCCCATCCTCCTTCGTAGTCGCGAACGCCTCGAACAAGTGGTCGCGGATCGCCGGCTCCAAGCCCTTGCCCGTGTCGGCAACAGTCACCCTGACCCATCCCGCCCGATCCGGCGCCGTGGCAATGGTCAACTCCTTGCGGGCGCATGCCGACATCGACTGGAGCGCGTTGCGGATCAGGTTCACGAGGACCTGCTGGACCTGGATACGGTCGACCATCACCCGGTCCAGGCCCGCGGCGATGATCATCGTCACCTTCACGCCCGCCTCATGCGCGCCGAGCAGGCCCAGGCTCGTCGCTTCCTCGACCAACTCGTCGAGCCGTTCGACCCGGAAGCTCGTATCGCCACCGTCGACGAATGCCCGCAGTCGCCTGATGATCGTGCCGGCCCTCAGCGATTGCCCGGCCGCGAGGTCCAGCGCTTCGCCGATCTCGCTCAACACGGCGTCATCGCTGTCCCCGATCATCGCGCGCGTCGCTTCGAGGTAGTTGGTCACCGCCGTCAGCGGCTGGTTGATCTCATGCGCCAGCGTCGAGGCCATGGTGCCCATGGCGCTGACGCGCGACACATGGACCAGTTCGGACTGGAGTTCCTGCATGCGGCGTTCGGTCTCCTGCCGGCCGGTCAGGTCGCGGATGAAGCCGGTGAAGATGCGTTCGCCCGCGATCGACGCCTCGCCCACCGCGAGTTCGATCGGGAACGTCCCGCCATCCTTGCGAAGCGCACGCTCGATGCGGATATTGCCGACCACATGCCTGACGCCGGTATCCCGGTAGATCCGCAAATATTCATCGTGTCTGTCGGCATAAGCCGCGGGCATCAGCATCCTGACATTTTTCCCGATCACCTCCGCCTGAGAGTAGCCGAAGAGCTTCTCGGCCGCCGAACTGAACGAGGACAGGATGCCGCGCTCGTCCATCACGATCATCGCGTCGGGAACCGTGGCTAGAATCGATCGCAGGTGATGTTCCCGCCGCACGATCGCGGCTTCAGCTGCCTTGTCATCGGTGATGTCCCGGATCACCTTTCCGAACCCGCGCAACGCACCCGCGTCGTCGCGCAGCGCGGTGATCGTCACATGGGCCAGGAACTCGGAGCCGTCCTTGCGGACGCGCCAGCCTTCCTCCTCGATCCGGCCCGAGACGCTCGCGCGCGCGAGGTTGGCTTGGGGCTTGCCGGCAAGCACCTGGTCCGGCGTGTAGAAGCGCGCGAAATCGCAGCCGACGATCTCCGCCTCGGTCCAGCCCTTGATGCGTTCCGCACCACGGTTCCAGATCGTCACCCGGCCGTGGGGATCGAGCATGTAGATGGCATAGTTCGTCGCACCGTCGATCAGGAGACCCAGCTCCTCCGCGACGGCCGCATTGCTGCGCGCGAGCCGTTCGCCCGCCGTCAGGGTTTCGCCCGATAGCGGCGCACCCGTCACATGGACGACGCGGTGGAGGTGGCCGCTCGAGACGCCATTGGAACGCTCGCCTTTGGCATTCGAGGTATCCGTCGTGCCGGCCGCCGGGCCACGATCAGGGCTCGCTGCTCCGAACAACAGCTCTTCTACACCAGTCGGCCGGTAAAGGCGATCAAGGCTTCGGCGATGACGACCGCGCCGAGCACGCCGCCGCCGATCAGGACGCGCGGATTGCTCGCGAGGGGCGGTGTAAGGCGCTTTTGCACAGCCTGGTACATAGTGAGATCCTCTATTGTAAGGACGATTTGCTCCTGCCGAGCAAGGGCCGATATTGTGGTTTGCCACATCCTCTCGAATGTTCGCTGTCTGTAATCGGGCGTCGATGCGTAATTGCCGGGGGGTGGCTCAGCGACGCGAAGCTCGTAGGCCGTCATCATGGAGCGGCCGGGTCCGGGAACATCGATCGACGCGGTGTTATGGGGTAAGCCCGTGAACACCGCTCCCCGCTCCACCGTCATTGGTGAGACGCATGTCGCGTCGCGGATAGGCTGGCTGCGGGCCGCCGTTCTAGGTGCCAACGATGGAATCGTGTCGACGGCGAGCCTGATCATCGGGGTCGCCGCGGCCTCCGCCCAATCGAACGGCATCGTGATCGCCGGCACCGCCAGCCTAGTCGCCGGAGCGATGTCGATGGCCGCGGGCGAGTACGTCTCGGTCAGCGCGCAAGCCGACACCGAACATGCCGAGCTCGCTCGCGAGGTTCGTGAACTATCGACTGATCCGCAAGGCGAACTGGCGGAGCTCTCCGCGATCTACCAGGCGCGCGGCGTCATGCCCGATACGGCCGACGCCGTCGCGCGGCAGCTCATGGCGAAGGACGCGCTCGGGGCGCACGCCCGCGATGAGCTGGATCTTCCCCTCTCGAACCGCGCCCGTCCGATCCAGGCAGCGCTCGCATCGGCGGCCAGCTTCGTGGTCGGCGCGGCGATGCCATTGGTCGCGGCAGTGGTCTCGCCGCCCGCCCATGTCATTCCAGCGGTTGCGGGCGGCTCGCTCGTGTTCCTCGCCACCCTTGGTGCGGTTAGCGCGCGGGCTGGACGCGCTCCGCTTGTGCGTGGCTTGGCACGAGTCACGATCTGGGGAGCGCTTGCAATGTCGGTCACCGCCCTGATCGGCTCCTGGCTCGGCTCAGCGATCTAGCGGACCCGCCGCTGACCTCAGTCCATCGCGGCCAGCAGGTCGTCCAGAGCCACCGTCGCGAAAGTCGCGTAGCTGTCCGCAACCGCATAGGGCAGGACAAGCGTGCGCCCATGGACCATCGCGCCGCAACTATAGGCGACGTTAGGGACATAGCCCTCCCGCTCGTCGGCATCGGGCCGGATGAGCGGATGAATCATTCGGGCGAGCAGGCGAGAGGGATCTTCGCGGTCGAGCAGACACGCTCCGATCGCGTAGTTGCGCATCGGACCCACGCCGTGCGTGATCACCAGCCAGCCTTCGTCGATCTCCAGCGGGGAGCCGCAATTGCCGATCTGCACGAACTCCCAGGGCCAGCGGGGCTCGACTATCGTCCTGCCATAATCCCATTCGTACATGTCGTCGGAGAAGATCAGCGAGATGTTCTCGTTGTCCTCACGCCCGAGCATCGCGTACCGGCCCGCGATGCGGCGCGGGAAGAGCGCCATGCCCTTGGCCATGCTGGCCGCGCCGCGGATCGGATCGAGGTCGAAGGTGCGGAAGTCCTCCGTCCGCAGGAGCTCCTGCGCGACGCCCTGGCCGCTATAGGCGGTGTAGGTCCCATGCCAGGTCGGCACCCCGTCATCCTCGACGAAACGCACTAGGCGGAGGTCCTCGATCCCGTTGCGCTGACTTGGCGTCGATGGAAAGATCACCGTCTCGGACAGGTCGCATTCGCCTTCGCACCGCATCCGGGTACCGGCAGTCCGGGCTGCGCCGAGCGCGGCGCGGTCGATCCTTGGTACGATGGCACGCTTGCCTCGACGGTCCAGCACGATCCGACCTTCCGCGGAGCAGATGCCGGTCCGAAAGGCGACCGAGGACACGTGACCTTCGCCAACGGCCCGGAGCGACATCACGAAGCGGACGGCACCGACGGGAAGCTTAGACTGATTCGGATGCACGACGATGCTGGGGTTGAACAGCGCCGCCGCCTCGTATGAATATTCGTGCGAGAAATAGGCCCCGATCAGCAGCGCTCGATCGGCCGCAACCGATCGACCGGCGGCAACGACGTTCTCGACCTCGAGGTAACGGTGCCGGAATACAGCTTCCACCTCGCGGTGCCGATCCGCGAAGTCGCGCGTGACCTGGTCCAGCTCACTCCTGACGGAGCTATCGTCCAGGGACATCACGCGCGCGAATATCCTATGAGCGCGGGCATGGTCCGGGTCGGCGCCGGGCGCATAGGGGCGTATCACCACCCGGCTCGGATCGGCCCGGAGCGTGAGTGGCAGACGGGTGACGAACTCGGCGTTGGACAAGGCAATCTCGTGATTGATGCGCCGTCTGCGGGCTAGCTTAATGAGCCAACAGCAAGGGGATTTGGCTGGTGACGAGCAGCTCCCTCGTCACGCCGCCCAGCAGCAACTCGCGCCACCTGGAACGGCCATAAGCGCCCATCACGATCAGCTTCGCGTCGATCTCCCCAGCCGCCTGCGTGATCGCCCGGCTGACGCTGCCGTCGACGGGCCGCCGTTGCATGATCTCGACGGCAAGGCCGTGGCTGGACAGATATCGGGCCCCGCTGTCGCTGGGGTATGCCGGAGCACGATCCTCGACCTCGATGAGATGCACCGAGGAAGCGAGACGCAGGAGCGGCAGCGCCGACTTGATCGCGAGCGCGGCCTCCGCCGACCCGTTCCAGCCGACCAGGGCCGGCCCGTTCGCCTCGAAGCGCTGCATGCCGGTCGGAATAGCCAGCACGGGCGCCATCGCGCCTGTGGCGACCGCACCGGCGAGCGCCCGAGGTTCGTCCCAGTCCATGGCCGCGCCTGCAGCCAGGGTAAGGACGATCACATCGGCCAGTGCCGAATGACGGATCAGACCCCTGGCCATCGCGTCATCGACATGCACCCAGTCCCACGAGACGCCTTCGCTTCTCAGCCGGGCTTGGACCTTTGCCTCGAGCTCGATCCTGAGCATCTCCATCTTGACCGAGAACTCGGCCGGAAGGGCAGCCGCGATGAGCGGATCGGCGGCAAGATAATCCTCGTACGGCGTCGCATGAAGGCAGGTGATGTGCCCCTCGAAGGCCCTGGCCAGATCGAACGCTGCCTGCATGCGGCTCTCGAGCCCCGTGTCGTCGTAGATGTGCAGAAGGATCGACTTCATGGCATGTCCTTGATCGAACGCGGAGAACGCAAATGCGGCTCAGGCGACTGTCCGGAGCTCGGTGGCATGCGCGGGGTAAGGCGCGATGATCAGCTCCCTGTCCGGCTTGCCGCCAAGGCTGCTCGCGAAGCCGTGGTTCACGTCGCGGTGGTGCGCCTCGTCAGCGCGCACGACGAGTACGACATCGCGCAGCGTCGCGTCGTCGGCCATCTTCCAATAGTGCTTCGCGATCGCCGGTGCCGACACGTTCGGCGAGCGCCCCTCGTCGATCTCCTGCAGATACAGCGTATAGCTGGTGACCGCCTCCTCCTCGAAATAGCCGACCACGCGGTGCGCGGTGCGCGACGACACGAGATACAGGATCGAGAAGCCGACGAGGAACACGCCCTGGACGCCCAGGATCACCATCCGCTCGAACCAGGTCGGCTTGGCGATCTCGATGAACGTCATGAGGTGCATTCGCTCGTTCTCGGCCTCCTCCATCAGCGTGCGGATCCAGCCCTCGTCGTCGCGCATGCGGCGCAGGCAGGTCAGGTGCGTGAACATCGCGCCGACCATGCCAGGCACCGCGGCAACGGTTTCGAGGACAATGGCGCGGTGCCCGTAACGCTTGGCGAAGAACGTGTCGGCGCTGAAGCGCAGCAGCTTGGTGAACCCGAGCGCGAACCGGTCGGAAAAGCCGTGGGGTTCATGATGGATGGCGGGTTGCGCCGCGCGCTCGTCGGCAAGGGCGCGCGCATCCGGCGTGAGGATCGAGTTGGTCATGTGAACCTCTTTTCAAACTAAAGCGGGTTGGGCGACCGAGGCGCGATCCAGCGTCTTGCGCAAGAGCATCAGCGTCGGATCACCTGGAGCGGACGAGGCTACCCACCCCATCTCACGCTCGAGATTGATCGCCTGGTGATTATCCCGGCTCTCGATCGACTCCAGCGTACGGATGCCCTCGGCGGCTGCGACGTGCGCGACATACTCCAGCATTCGCCAGCTAATCCCGGCGTGCTTCCAGTCCGCCCTGATCGCCAGCGCTACCTCGGCGTTCACGAGCGTGTCGTCGGCGGCCATCATCGCCGTGGCAATGATGCGGCCGGTAACGGGCTCGATCGCCAGGAAGTTCTCGGTCCGGTCGTGGTCGACGGTGACTAGGGCTTTCAGCTGATCATGGCCGACCTTGTGGATCGCCGAGAGGAACCGGAAACGAAGATCGTCGGTGCTGACATGGGTGAAGAAGTCGGCGAGGGCGTCTTCATCGGCGAGCGACGCAGGCCGCACGTGGAATGTGTAGCCATCCCGCGTCGTTGCGTCCGTGCTCCAATCGGCATGCCTCGCCGGAACTCGGTCGATCCGCGTGCCGCCGGGGCGCTCGGTCAGTGCGTCGATCATGATGTGATCCTTTCGCCAGACCTGTCGTGGAACGTCGACAGGACGGGGCTGGGCAGGATCATCATCTAGCGCAGGTAGACGCTTCGCCGCAGGGTCGGGAAACACGTATTCGCCGCGGCCAGCCGATCAGCGTACGAGGCCATGTCAGTCTCGTAGCCTTCGCGACAGATGCGCACGACACCGGTCATCTTCCTCTCTGAGGCGATGAGCGCAGGGCCGAACTGTACGTTCAACCGCTGAGGATCGATATGAAACGCGCATTGATCGCCGCAACAGCTTACTTCCTGGCGCTGTTTACCTTGGGATTCGCTTTGGGAACGATCCGGACGATCTTCATCACGCCGATCTTCGGAGAGCTTGCGGCAACTGTCGTGGAAGTGCCGTTCATGCTTGTCGCGGCTTTTCTCGGCTGCCGCTGGTCAACGCGACATTGGCAAATCCCGCGCTCAGGCGCGGTCCGCTGGCCGATGGTCCTGTGGTTTCTTGCCTTGCTGTTCGTAGTCGAGACGCTGCTGGGCGTCATGCTTCTCGGGCGGACGGCGACCGATCAATGGGCGACGTTGACGACGTCTGCAGGGCTGCTCGGCCTGTCTGCCCAGATTGCCGCCGCGCTCTTCCCTTTGATTATAGGGCCGCGTGATCGAGCCGGAATCCGCATAGCGCGCTCAGCGCTGCCCAGTCATGGATCGTCACCCGGCAACTTTGCACCGCGACGAAAAGCAAGTGTCACGACCGTTCGATTTTAACATCGACCGCGATCCGCGACAGCTGCCATCATCGCCGATCTTCTCGGTTCGGCAGCTGGCTTTTGAAGGAGGGAGTGGCGGTGTTCACCACCCGATCCAGCTTGCGCAACTCGCTGAACTGTTGTGAGGCCTTCGCCAGTTAAACGTCGAGAGCCGCGGGTCGCCTCCCCGGAAAGGAGAGCGATGTGAAGCAGCGCGACGACTGGCACCTCACCGAGAACGTCCACCATGAGCGTGGCGAGGGCGATCCGTTCGCTGCCGCCGTGCGCGCGACACGTATGCCGATGGTGATTACCGACCCTCAGCAGCCCGATAATCCGATCATCTTCTGCAATGAGGCGTTCCAGAAGCTCACCGGATATGCCCGTGAGGAGATCATCGGGCGCAATTGTCGCTTTCTGCAGGGTCCAGATACCAGTTCCGGCGACGTACAGCGGATCCGGGAGGCGATCGCCGAAGGCACACCGATCGATGTCGATCTGCTAAATTACCGCAAGGACGGCAGCACCTTTTGGAACGCCCTCTATCTCAGCCCGGTCCGCAACGAGGCTGGAGTCACTCAATTCTATTTCGCCTCGCAGATGGACGTGACCGACCGGGTCGAGGCGCAGGAGACGATCGCCCGGCAAAAGGCCGAGATCGAGCGCGAGGTGGCGAGCCGCACCGCCGCGCTGAAGGACGCTCTGGAAGCCAAGACCCTTCTGCTTCACGAAGTCGACCACCGCGTGAAGAACAATCTGACGATGATCGGTTCGCTTCTGCGATTGCAGGCCCGCACGATCAACGACCCCGCAGTCAACACGAAGCTCGAAGCGATGCTGGAGCGGGTCGACGCGCTCGCAACGGTGCATCGTCGGCTTTATCAATCGAACGATGTAACCAAGTTCGATGTCGGCGCGTTCGCGGTCAATCTGGTATCCGACGTGGTCGGAGCAAGCGGACGGGAGGACATCGCGATCGATACCGATGTCGATGTGATCGACGTGCCGTCAAACAACGCGGCCGCACTCGGTCTCGTCCTGAACGAGGTCGTGACGAACGCGATCAAGCACGCCTTCAAGGACGGGCGCTCGGGCAAGCTGGTGGTGCGTGCCAAGCACGCCAACGAGAATGCGAAGATCATCGTCGCCGACGATGGTCCGGGTTTTCCGGACGACGTGAACGCTAGCAACAGCCTGGGATGGACGCTGATCAAGAAGCTGTCGCGTCAGGTCGGTGCGACGGCGGAATGGCAGCCGGCGAACCCGGGAACCGCAGTGGTGATCACATTCCCGGTCAAAAGCTGAGCCATGCGCTCCTCGCCAAAGACGCTGGAGTTTCTGATCGTCGAGGACGAGGCGCTACTCGCGATGGACATCGAAGCGATCATCGAGGATTGCGGACACCGCGTCGTCGCCGAGGCTGCCTCGCTTGCCGACGTCGAGGCGCTTCAAGCGCTCGCCGCGCCTGACATCGCGCTGGTCGACGTGCAGCTCGCGATGGGCTCCAGCGGATTGGACGTCTGCGCCCTGATTCAGGCCCGCTGGCGCGGCACGGTGATCGTCTTCCTCACCGCCAACCCCGCCAAGCTACCTGCCGATTTTGCGGGCGCGCACGGCGTCATACCCAAGCCTTTCTCGCGTAACGGCCTCAGATCGGCGCTGCGTTACATCCACGAAGGCGTGACTACCCCACCGCCGGCTTCGTCCCGGCCAGCCAGCTTCGAGGCAGCTCCTGCGATTTGCTCTCGGTGGGGCTGCTGAAAACGCGATTGGGGTCACGACCGTTCGGTTTTGACACCGGCACGCCACCCCAGCCCTTCTGCGGATTGGAGCGGCGCAGAACCAAGGTCCAGATCGGTTAGGCCGCTCTCGTAGAGTGGACGGTTTGTCCGTGCGGCCCGCGGCTGGGCTTAAGCGCCATCGGTCAGTTAACCCGTCCCTTACAAAACCCGGCTAGGACATCGAACATTGTCGGGAGGTGTTTGCCCCGATCAGACTTTTTGGGGCGGACCAAGATTGCAGCAGCGCGCATATCCTGTTCCCGATGACGAGCAGGCGCGCGTGGCGGAGCTGGGCCCCTGTGCATTATTCGGACACAGATTCACGGTAGCCCGGAATTGGTCTTTTCGGCAGCGGCCATGTGGCGGTCACGACCGAGCTGGGCTATCGATCCCAGCAGCTGATATTATGAAGCGGGGTTCTGACCTTCGCAAAACCGCACGCGCGCGAATGCCGGGTGCTGGTGTCAAAACCGACCGGTTGTGACACCGACAAGGTTTGATCGACGGCTACGGGTTGACGTAACCTATTCCACACATCATCTTCGATAGATGTACGCTCCCGCGACATACAGGCGCTTTCGCCACCACGCCGGTCAGCTCGCCGCGCGCCTGTAGCCCGGGCTTTGGCCGGCATTGCCGCCTAAGTTCGGGCTTTATTCGATCTGACTCTTAGGATGCGCCCGTGCGCGCTTCCAGTCTCGAATAGCGGAAAGCTGCTGCAATGGAACAACACACCCGCTCGACGGATAATCGTCCGGCCATACATCTTGTTGCTGCCGAGTGCGACGCGCTCTCGGAACTGGCGCTGAGTGCAGAGCACCGGCACCCACATTCTTCAGCGATGCTCCTGGCTGAACTCGATCGTGCCGAGCTTTGCGAACCGGGCGCACTACCGGAGCATACGGTCGCGATGAACTCGCGGATCGACTTCATCGACGAAGGCAGCGGCGCGCGGCGCACGGTACAGCTCGTCTATCCGCGCGACGCGGACATAGCTGCGGGACGGGTTTCAATCCTGACACCAATCGGTGCCGGCCTGATAGGAATGAGGGCTGGGCGTTCGATCCGCTGGCCGGATCGCGATGGCCATGACCGGATGCTGCGCATCGTAAGCGTGACGCCGCCCGGAGAGGGTTGAGATCATGATCGAGGAACTGGCCCGTCACTGCTGCACTGGTGACGACGGCACGCCCTTGTTCGTAGTTGAACATCGTCATGTTTTCACCACACAGGGGGGAGCGGGCCCGCGCCAGCATCGCGGCGCGGCCTGGGCAACACTGCTGAATGGTGAGCCAGTGCGCTACATTGATGCCCGGACGTTCGAGGTCATCGCGACGGGTGAACTGCTTCTCCATGATCTAAAGCGCTGCGACTGTGCGCCCGCCGTCAGAATCGCTACTCGGGATGGTGGCTGTGAGAGCACGGCGGGGCAGCCATAGCCATGTCCGTTCGATCACCCGATCGGCCCCCGATACCTGCGCACAGCGCGTGAACTGCGGACGCCTGGGCAAAAACCACGCCCGATCAAATTACCGCCAATCCGCCTTAATAGCTTTCGGTTTTGATTTATGTTATTCATGGATAAGACTTTCTAGCCCGCGTCCCCTGCGAGGATGCGTCACACGCCCGTCGCTCGAAATCGACTTCGACTTCGACTGCGTGTGGGCGGCTTCATGGCATGCGCAATGCCAACACCGGGCTGGAACAACATCATGGGCAACAATGCCCAAATCAGCGAAGAACAATTGGCAATACTGATCCCGCACTTCTACACGCGCGTTTGCGCTGATGCGCTGATCGGCCCTGTATTCAATGATGCGATCGGTGACTGGAAGCATCATCTCGAAAAACTGGTCGCCTTCTGGTCATCGGTAATGCTGACCAGTGGCCGCTACAAAGGCAACCCGGTCGCAGCGCATCTCAAGCACCTGCCTACTATCACGCCGGCGATGTTTGATCGTTGGCTGGCGCTATGGACTGAAGTTACCGACGAACTGTTGTCGGCCGAAGCTGCCATCGCACTTCAAGACAAAGCGGCGCGCATCGCCGAAAGCCTCAAGCTGGCTTTGTATTTCCGCTTGGAACCGACGTCCGGGGCGTCACCCCGCCCGGCCCTTGCGGCGTCCTGAAGGGACCAATCATGACCAATTCGATTCTCACACCCGATAAGCGCGCTCTTGCCGAAGAACGCGACGCTCAGCCCGCCGTCCATCATCAGGCACAAGGATTTTCCGATCGCTTTGCGCTCGGCTTCACCAAGCTCCTTCGTTTCAGCGCCGACACCTTCTTTGCCAAACGCTACGGCCATCGGGCGATCGTCCTGGAGACAGTAGCGGCCGTGCCGGGGATGGTCGGTGCGATGTTCACCCACCTAACTTGCCTGCGTCGTATGCGCGACGACGACGGCTGGATTCGGACGCTGATGGAAGAAGCCGAGAACGAGCGCATGCACCTCATGACGTTCATCGAAATCGCCAAGCCGACCTGGTTCGAGCGGATGGTGATCCTGCTCGTACAGAGCGTATTCCTGGCCGGCTTCTCGATCCTTTACCTTGTCTCGTCGCGCACCGCACACCGGGTCGTGGGCTATTTTGAGGAGGAGGCAGTGACCAGCTACACGCTGTACCTCAGGGAAATCGATGAAGGCCGTTCGCCGAACGTGCCCGCCCCTGCGATCGCCAAACATTATTGGAAGATGGCTGACGATGCCACGCTGCGCGATGTCGTTCTGGTCGTGCGCGCTGACGAAGCGCACCACCGCGATGTCAATCACGGCTTCGCCAGCAAGCTCGGCGGCAAGCCCGTCGATCACGCACATGCCGCGGCGTATCCGCAACATGCTACTGAAATTCGACTGGACGCTTAGGCGCGACAAGGAGACCAAGCGATGTTCGTCGAAGGAATGTTGGAAGCGGCACGCGAAAATTTCGTGACGATCGCCGATGATGCCAAACTGATCGAAGCTGCCAAACTCCTGACATCCGGGACCGACCTCGTGATCGTGTGCGACGGCGAGGGCACGTTACAGGGCGTCGTCACTAAGACCGATGTCGTTAGGCAGATCAGTGTCTGCCAAGGTGCCACCTGCATGTGTCCGGCCTCGACTGTGATGACGCGCGATGTCGCGCTGTGCCGGGGGACGGACCTTCTGCAAGACGTGTCCAAGCTGATGAAGGAGCGACACCTGAAAAACATTCCGGTGGTGGATGGCGAGGGCCGGCCCATTGGGGTGCTCACTGCCCGGGCAGTCCTTCGCATTCTCCTGAGCGATGCCGAATATGAGGAAGCGCAACTCGTCGATTACGTGAAGGGCGTTGGCTACCGTTGATCGATCTGAAGCCATCACAGCCGCATCCATGAGGAAATTCTGATGCCTGATCCCAATTCGCTAGACCCTTCCGAACTTCGACGGCGTGCCCTTTCGCGATGGGACAACGAAGGCGGTGCCCTTGCGTCGATGCCGCATGGGGCACACGCGGATGTCCCCGACATGACCAACGCCGAACTGGTCCAGCTCCGCATCCGGGTCATCGCGCTTGAGAACCTGATGATCGCTGTCTTGGCGGAAGGTTCGGATCGTCAGCTCGAAGTGGCGCGGGAGATGGCGGATTATATCTCGCCCCGACCGGGTTTCACCCAGCATCCTCTCACCATTCAGGCTGCTGATCACATGACTGATCTTGTCGATCGCGCGGTTCACTTCCGGACGGTGCAGGCATCATGAGCGCGCCAGAGCCGTACAAGAGCACGCCCGTGTTCGACGAGAACACGCTTCCTAGCGGTCTGCGCAAAGAGCATCGCACCAAGGCCGGCGTGTGGGGCATCATCCGGGTGCTGGAAGGCCGCTTACGCTACCGAGTGCTTGATCCCATCACCGAAACCATCCTTGACCCGGACCATCCTGGCCTCGTGCTTCCCGATCAGCCGCATTTTGTCGAGCCGCTTGGCGCCATGCGTATGCAGGTTCAATTCTATGACCGCGACCCGGAGCAACAGCGGACATAGCTCGTTGCCCGGTGTCACAACCGAACGGTTGTGACACCGCAGCAACGACGGCTTTCTGCATCTTTCGGCTAAAAAGCCGAACCACCATTCATCGCCGTCCGCGAGCGGCTACGTCGATATGACTTCCATGCTTTGCCTATGCGCGGCGACTATGCGCGAAACGGTCGGTTCGCTGACACCGTAAAGACGTGCCATTTCAGCGCCAGATTTGCGACCGGAGACAACGGACTCGGCAATCTCGCGACGCTGCTTGTCGGCAAGCTTACGTCTCCTTCCGCCGATACGCCCCTCGGCGCGCGCCTGAGCGAGACCGGCGGAGGTACGCTCGCGGATCATTGCCCGCTCGAACTCAGCGAAGCTGCCAACCATCTGCATCATCATCCGGCCTGCGGCTGTAGTGGTGTCGATCGCCTCGGTTAGCGAGCGGAAGCCTGCGCCTGCCAACTCGATCCGCTCCATGATGTGCAGCATGTCCTTCAGGCTGCGCGACAAACGATCGAGTTTCCAGACGACGACCACGTCGCCGTCGCGTAACTGGCCGATCATCTCCAGAAGCTTCGGTCGATCCCATCGACCGCCGCTGGCGGTCTCCTCGAACACCCGCTTGCAGCCGGCCGCGTCGAGCGCGCGGCGCTGGGCCGCATTCGATTGGTCGTCGCCCTTCGAAACGCGGGCATAGCCGATCAGATAGGGTTCGCGGGTCATCCTGCGTCTTTCACAAACGGCCGTATCCGGAGGCAGAAACAGGAGTGACGGGTTTCCGCTGCCTTCCGCCTTTCACAATCCTCTTTCATTAAGCGAGCAAAAGGCAAGAGGTTTTTGGAGGATCAAACATGCCCGCACGCATTCCAATGACCGAGCGGCAGCGCGCCGCACTGCTGGCGCTGCCCGATACCGAAACGATGGTTGTGCGACATCATGCCCTCGACGCCGAAGACATGTCGGCGATCGGTATCGCACGCACTCCAGCGACCCGGCTGAGCTATGCCCTGCAACTCTGCTGTCTGCGCTATCCAGGACGACATCTGCGCGCCGGCGAGCTGTTGCCTGCGATCATGCTCGACCATATCGCCGACCAGGTTGGGGTGGATGCGGGCGTCATCGCCGATTTCGCGCGGCGTACGCCGACCCGTTACGATCAGCTTGCCGCCATCAAAGCTCGGTTTGGTTTTTCCGATCTGAGCCAGCCAGTTCGCACTTCGATGATGGCGTGGCTGGCGGCCGAAGCCATGCCCATCGTTGACGGGCGGATTCTGCTCGACCGACTGCTGGGCGAACTACGCACCCGGCGCATCGTCATCCCCGGTATCAGCGTTGTGGAGCGGATGGCGGCCGAGGCGATGCTTCGGGCGGAAACCGATCTGGTCGCCGTGGTCGACGACACACTCGATACAGAGATGCGACAACGTCTCGACACGCTGGTGGATGACAAGGTGCATGACCGACAGAGCCGCTTTTCCTGGCTGCGTGAACCGGAGCCGCGCGTCGCATCCGTCTCGCTCGCGGAAATCCTCGAGAAGGTCGCACTGATCCGCTGGACCGGCATTTCCCGTGTTCTGATCGATCCCAGGCACGAACCACGCCTGACGCAATTCGCTCGCGAAGGTGTGCGTTATACCGCCCAAGCCTTCCAACAGATGCGACCTGCTCGCAGGCGGGTCATCTTGCTTGCCACGCTGCGCGAGATGGAGGCCACGCTTACCGACGCGGCGATCGCCATGTTCGGCGCTTTGATGGGACGCGCTCACCTGCGTGCTCGCAAACGCCTGGAACAGCGGGTCGCGGTCTCGGGACGCGAGGGACGCGACCGGCTGATGCGCATCGCCACGGTGCTGGAAACGGTCAGCCGAGCAGCACGCGCTGGTGAAGATATCGGCGAGGCCCTCAGGGATATCATGCCTCTCGACATGCTCGATGCCGATGCGGCGATCATCCGTCGTACCGCCGCACCTCATAGGGATGATGTGCTGAGTGAAATTGCAGCCGAGTACCGGACCTTCAAGCGGGCAGGACCACAGTTCCTGCAAGCGCTCGATTTCCACGGCCGGGCCGGCACCGCGACATTGCGCAACGCGATGATGAGGGCAAGGCGCTGATCCCACGCTAAACAACGCCAAGGGAGAACGGGTCGTGAACGGTCAGACGGCTTGGCCGCCTCTGACGATGTTGAGCGGCTTTCGGCGCGTTCGCTCGGCAGCGCGATCCCACAGGAAGTCGCCTGAGAACGCAATATGCTCCCAGCCAACCGGTGAGCTATGGGGTAGCAGCTCGGGATCGACGGCCTGGCCCGAGGCGCGGAGATGCCGGACGGCGTCGGCGATATAGGTCGAGTTCCAATAGACGATCGCGGCAATGACCAGGTTCAACCCTGATGCGCGATATTGCAGAGCCTCGTGAGTGCGGTCGATCATCCGGCCTTGGCGGAATGTACAGATTGCCTGGGTCAGCACATGGCGCTGCTCGCTCTTGTTCAACCCGGCCTGGCAGCGGCGTCGCAGCTCGGGGCTTTCGAGCCAGTCGAGCATGAACAACGTCCGCTCGACCTTGCCGATCTCCTGGAGCGCGATGTCGATCTGGTTTTGGCGCTCATAGGCGGCAAGCTTCTTCAGCATGGTCGAGGGCGCGACGTGCCCGATCTTGAGCGAGGCGACCAAGCGGAGCACCTCGTCCCAGTGTTCGCGGATGATGTCGGCCCTGATCCGCTTGCCAAGAAGGAAAGTGATCGAAGGATAGTTGGCGAGGGCCGCGATAGGTGCGAGGCGGCGATCGGGGAAGTCCCGCAGCCGCGGGCAGAACCGAAAACCGAGCATGGCGCATAGCGCGAACACATGGTCGGTCGCGCCGCCCGTGTCGGTATAATGCTCAGCGATGTTCATCGACGTCCCGTGGTGCAGCAGCCCGTCGAGCACATAGGGTGCTTCGTGCATCGAGGCGGAGAGCACGGTCACATTATACGGCCCATGCTGGTCGGAGACGTGGGTGTAGAGGCTGAACCCGGGATCGACCCCGTACCGGGCGTTGACGTCGCCCACGCCCAAGCGCTTGCCGCCCCGGAAGAACTGCCCGTCCGAGCTGGAGGTTGTCCCGTCGCCCCATATTGCTGCGATCGGCAGGCAGTGCTGGGCGTCGATCAGGATGGCGAGCGCGCGTTTGTAGCTGTCCTCGCGAACATAGGCCTCCTTGGTCCAGACGAGCTGGTCGCGGGTCACGCCCTGGCTCGCGGCCGCCATGCGGGCGAGGCCGAGATTGGTGGCGTCCGCCAGGATGGCGGCGAGCAGCGCATTGCTGTTGTCGCTATGGCGGCCGGTGCGCAGGTTGGTGAACCCGGCGAGGAACCCCGTCTCGTTGGCGACGTCGTGCAGGAGCTCGGTGATCCTGATCCTGGGCATCAGCGCGCCGATCGTGTCCGCCAGTTCCTCGGCTGGCGGGCTGGGCTGGGTGCGGACCGGGGTGATCTGCAACCGGCCGTCGACCAGCTTGACGCCTTCCAGCCTGCCGCGCGTGACGTTGTCCGCGAACCGCTTGAGCCGATCATCGAGCGCGGCCGCGCGTTCCTCCATCCAGGTATCGGCCGAGCCTGGCAGGCCGAGGTCGGCGATCACGGGCGCGGTCGCCGTGGCCGAGAGCAGGTAGCTGTCGAACTGGCGGTAGGCGGACGAGCGCTCAACCCAAATATCGCCCGAGCGCAGCTTGTTGCGGACGTGCGCCAGGGTTGCGGTCTCGTACAAGCGGCGGTTGATCCTGCCGTCGTCGCCGACCAGCAGTTTGCGCCATTCCTTGCGGAACGGCATCGGCGCGCCCGGAGGAACGTCGCGTTTTCCCGACCTGTTCAGCTCGCGCAACAGCTCGATCGCCTTCACGCTGCCGGCGCTGCCCCGGCCCGACTTGAACTCCAGCACCTCGATCAGCAGCGGCGCGAACTTGCGCAGCATCGTGTACCGATCGCTGGCGACCACCAGCGGGTCTTCATCGACCATGTCGGCGATCGCCGCGACCGTGGTGCGCGCCTTGAACAGGACGTGCCAGCCAACCGCGTCCTCAAGCGCCTGGATGGGATCGGCGCCTTGCTCGTCCGCCTCGCTCAGTGCGTCGATGGTGGTGCGGAACAGCCGCATGAGCCGGGCGACGTCGCGCGACGATGCCGCATAGCGGCTCCCTTGCGTGTTCTTGGCGCGGCGGAACATGCCCCCGATCAGCTTGTCGGCCATGTCCAGCGCGGCGTCGATCAGCCGTGCTTCCAGGTCCGTCAGCAACGCGACCAGGATCGCGCGGCGTCGAGGCAATGTGTAGCGCGCAATGAGATAGGCGGGCGAGAGCCGCCCCTCGCGGACGAACTGGTGACGACGGGCGGAGTGGACGCGCACGCCGGCATCGTGCGGAATGCCGAGTTCGCGCACGGCGCGGAGGCGCTCGACGATGTCGCGCACGCTCTCCGCCTTGGTCGCGGTCGGGACCGTCTTCAGCCAGTTGAGCCGCGTCCCGTCTTCCGCGCCGAACAGCGCGTCGACCCGGGCGATGTGTTCGGCATTCAGGTCCGCCACCATCATGTGCGCGGCATTCTTGCGCGCCCGCAACCGCCCAGCGATGCCCGCCCGCTCGATGGTGGACGGCATCGGCAACAGGATATCGGCCGATCGCAGTGCGTCGACGATCCCGGTCGCGATCGGCAGCCCTGCATCCGTTCCCGCGGCGGCTTGTTCGGCCGCGGCAATCATCGTCGCGATGTCGCCACGGGTGGGTGGTCTCACCCCCGACGCCTCGGCGACGAGCCGGGCGTGATCGCTCATGGTCTGGGTCCGACTAGCATAGTCGGCCAGGACGGCTGGGTTCAGCCCGAGTTGCCGGGCGAGGAACGCAACGAGCGGTGCGGGCGCGGCGCCCTCGATCTGCGTCACCTGCGCGAGCGGCATGCCGGGGTGACGCAACAGGGCGACCTGCAACGCCATGCCGAGCCGGTTGCGATCGAGACGCCGCTGATTGATGAGGTCGAGGTCGGCCGCTTCCAGCGTGTACCGTCTGGCCAGCTCGTCCGGGTCGCCGGGGATGCCGAACAGCCCGGTGCGCTCGGCGTCGGTGAGCAGGACGTGATCGCGTGCTGGCATATCGAACGTCCACAAAAGGCTCGCGACAGCCGTAGACATGGCACGTTAAAGAGACGTAGTTTGTGGACGGAGTTGGAGCCGAGCACGATCGTGCGCCGTGTTGGTCCACAGAACGGTCGTTTGGGAGACGAGGGTTGCCGGGCATCTTGGGATACGCTCGCGTCAGCACCGGCGACCAGGACGTCGCCGGGCAGTGTATGCGGCTCGAGGAGGCCGGTGCGATCCGCGTGTTCACCGACGTGATGTCGGGCAAGAGCATGGAGCGGCCGGGGCTGATTGAACTGCTCGGCTATGCCCGCAAGGGCGACACGCTGGCGATTGTGCGGCTCGATCGGCTCGGCCGATCGCTCGGCGAGCTGCTCACCACCGTGCAGATGCTACGCGAGCGACACATCGCCCTGCTCAGCCTGGAGGAGAAGATCGATACGTCGTCCGCGGCCGGCGAGCTGATCTTCCACGTCTTCGGCGCCATCGCGCATTTCGAGCGACGGCTGATCTCCGAGCGCACCCGCGATGGCATCGCCGCGGCCCGGGCGAAGGGCAAGCTGCCGGGACGTCAGCCGCTTGATGGCGACAAGGTAAGCGCGGCGCTCAAGCTGGTTGCGGCGAGCGTTTCCCCGGCCGAAGCGGCGCGGCAGCTCGGGATCGGGCGATCGACCGTATATCGCGAGATGAAGCGGCTCGGCGTCGCCCGGCCGGCATAGGTCGGCATCATGGCGATGCACGATCCAGCGGCCTTGAACGAGCGGGAGAAGGAAGCGCTGCGCCTGCTTCTGGTCGGCCACGACGCCAAGTCGATTGCCAACACTCTTGGTCTGTCGGTCTATACAATCAACGACCGCCTTCGGGATGCACGGCGCAAACTCGGGGTTTCAAGCAGTCGCGAGGCGGCGCGGCGCCTCGCCGAAATAGATGGGGCAGCACCCAATCTCGTAGGGGCCAAAGAAATTGGGAAAGCCCAAGCGACCATCGCCATGGAAAGGGTCGACGAGCCAGCTGCGCCGCAATCGGCGGTCCATCGCTGGGCATGGCTTACCGGAGGAATGCTCATCATGTCTCTTATCATCGCGGCTATAGCGCTCTCGACCATGGTCGGATCGCGCAACGACGCACAGGCTCTGGCCCAGAGTGCCGCGTCTGCCGCCCCGCGTCCTGCCGAAACGGACGCCTCGTCGGCAGCCCGTTCGTGGGCTGCTCTCCTTGACAATGGGCAGTGGGATGCGAGCTGGCGCGCTGCGGGCTCGATGTTCAAGTCGCAGCTCACCTCGGCGCAGTGAGCGACGACCATCCAGTCCGTACGACAGCCGCTCGGACGCGTTTCGTCACGCACCCTGCAGAGCGCGATGCAGACGAAAACGCTGCCCGGCGCGCCGACAGGCGACTACCAGGTGCTTCAGTTCCAGACCCGCTTCGCCACAAAGCCGGATGCAGTCGAAACCATCGTGCTCGCTCGCGAGAAGGCAGGCTGGCGTGTCAGCGGATACTTCATCCGCTGACCTCTTGGACGCGCTTGCCGTTGTTTAGCGTGGGATCAGCGCCTCGCCCACCACCTGGTCCGCCGAGTTTCGCTCACCGAGATCAGGATGTTCTCGCAGCTCCACATCTTCCTCGAGGAAGGCGAGCTACTGAGGTCCGTGCACGACCGGGATTTCTACAGCGCCGCATGGAGGATGGCGCGCGCCGACAGCTTCGAGCGCGCCGCGTGACTGCAAATCGACGCCATCCTCCGCCGTACGACGGGAACGAGGATGGATTTGAGCGCCTGATGGAGGGGGTGCGATCATGTAGTGCGTGCGCAGATCACCTCCCTCTTGGTCCGCGGCCTGTCCTTCAGCTGTCCAGGAGCGCCACCCTTCTGATCGCGAGCCAGGCGCCCGGAACCAAGGCGCACGCGAGTGGCATCCCCTTCTCCGACGCGTCCGGCGATCAGCTGAGGCGCTGGATGGGCGTCTCTGACGAGCAGTTCTACGATCCGTCGCGGGTAGCGATCGTCCCAATGGCCTTATGCTATCCCGGGCGAGCAAACAGCGGCGGTGATGCGCCGCCACGTCCTGAATGTTCGGCGCTTTGGCGGGAGCGGCTGCTGGCGCAGCTTCCTGGTCTGCAGCTTACCCTGCTTGTGGGGACTTACGCACAGGAACATGTGCTCGGGTCGGGCAGGATGACCGACCGCGTGCGTCAGTTCGATCGCTATCTCCCCCGCCACTTTCCTTTGCCGCATCCGTCATGGAGGTCGAGAGCATGGATGGGCAAGAACCCCTGGTTCGAGGCGGACGTGATCCCGGATTTGCGCCGGCAGGTGTCCGAGGCACTGGGATGAAGCTAAGCGGGATTGCGCCCAGATGGAGCATGACGCCGCGCGGCTCGGGCGCATCTACACTCGGCGCTCGGCTCCAGCGTTACCCGCGCCCGCTAGCTTCGGGGCTTCCCGCATTTCGCCGTCATCACGGGTGAGGCTGTCCCGCTCACCGACAGAGATGCGTCTGAAGTGGTGGGATTCGGCGAGCTTTTGTGAAGGCGGTAGCCCTCGAGAGCCAGACTCCTGCGTCATTCACCCAAAAGAACGCACGTCGTGGAATACGATTGGGCCATCTGATCAAATCATCACCGACCCAGATCGCCGACTTCAATTCAGGTGAATGAAGGTCATCATGCCGCCAAGCACGATGCCGAAAACCATGACCATGATGCCGGCAATGCGAAGGATATAGGTTAAGGGATCTTCAGTGTCATCGCCCTCACGCAATTGCGAGCGTGGCAGCTCCGGACGATTAAGGAGTCGCCGGACCACCGTCTGACGAAACGCCATGGAAAAGCCAACAAAGGCAAGTATGAGTGCGAAGAAGTCAACGATCAGAACATAACCAGGCATTTGTATTTCCCAAGTAGCTGGATTGGGCGGGAGTGATCAGTCGCGGCATGACATACCACTTTTCCTCTCCTGGCCAGTAATCAGGCCCTGCTCCACGTCAGGGCTAACGCGAGGCGCAGAAGGCTGCTACCGATACCTGCGACTGCCCGGGCGTCATCGCCCGCTTCTGTCTGGATCATGGTGGCTGGACGCGCGACTAGGCCTACGGCACCTACGGCCGCGTGTTTACAGATGCTGCCCGCCCAGAGCGGGCACGGACTGATCCGCGAATTGGGCGAACTCGACCGAGGCGACGCGCTCAAGCTACGCATCGGCCATCCTCTGTTCTAGTCATTACGCGCCGACATGGGCATCGACGGCAACTTGGCGCGATCGACCAAGAACCCGTTTTTCCAGATACTCACGATGTAGCGGGTCCGTGCGATGTCCTTTGTCGGATCGCCTTCGACCAAAAGCAGGTCCGCACGCTTCCCCGTCCCGATCCGACCTCGATCGCCCACTCCGAAAAAGTCCGCCACTTTCGACGTCGCTGCCCCCAGAGCAGCACTCGGTGTCAAGCCGGCTCGCACCAGCAACTCGAGTTCGGCATGGATCGACGGGCCATGCGCCGTGGTCGGGTTGGGCGCATCCGTCCCCGCCAGAACGCGCACGCCCGCGGCGTGGAAGCGTCGGACGCTTTCGATTGCATTGGTGAGTACCGAAGGGCGCGTACGCGGAAACTTCTGAGCGAGCATCCCGGTTTGGATCGGCGAAAGGAACGGCCGGATCGCGGGATCCGCCGTCAGCTTTTCCGAGATCGTGTCCCCGGAGGCGCCGGCCAGAACGGAGAGGGTAGCGATGATCGTCGCGTTCTTCTCCTTGGCCAGCTTCACCGTCGCCGGGCTGGCGGGCCGGTCGTCGAACATGTGGGCGAGTGCATCGGCTCCCAGACGGAACGCGACAGCGGCATCCTTCTCCTGAGAGACGTGGACGATCACCTTGCGATCGGCCCCATGCGCGGCGTCGACGATCGCGCCGAGCTGGCGCTCGCTATATTCCGGAAAGCGCGGCTTCCCATCACGGGGCGACGCGTCCTGAAACGCCTTGATGTAATCCGACCCCTCCGCGACTTCGGCTTTCACGAAGGCTTCGGCGTCCCCCTCCTCCGGCAGGGTCGGGATCGCCATGCCCATGCCCTTGGCGAGACCGGTCGGATGCGCGCCGGGAAGGGTCACTCCCCGGCCCGCGCTCCAGACATCGGCCTCGTCGGTCCGACGAAAGCTTACCCGTTGCGATCGCCGCGCCGCAGTGGTCGCAGCATCGGACAGGGTAAACATATCGAACTCGGTCGTGACGCCGAAACGCAGGGAGTCGGCGGCGGCGGTCGGAAACACATGGACATGCGCGTCCATCAGTCCGGGCAGAAGGGTCCGGTCGCGGCCTTCGACGACGGCTACACCGGCCGGCGCGCGGATCGTGCGCGCAATCCGGGCGATGCGCCCATCGATCACCAGCACGTCCCGAGCACCGAGCGACTTCTCACCGTCGAAGACCCGCACCCCCCTGATCAGAACGGAACCTCCGCCAGCCTGTGCAAATGCCGGAGCCACCAAGATCAATGCGGCAGCAATCGACGCCGTCAGTTTTCGCGTGATCCGCAACAATCATCTCCAGGAAGAGGGCCGGCCGCATCTACACTGCCCAAATGGTCGATCTTTTTCCAGCGGCCCGTACATGCCGCCCCCGCCTGGCGTGTGACGCTCCTTGCTTCAACCACCGCGGACATGGCGCGCGGTGCCAGGAAGATCGTTGATTACGCTCGTCATAGCGCCGATCAGGCTGATGATTGCGCTTCGGTCGAAGGGCGTCAGGAATATGCGGCAGGCGTGCAGAAGAACCTCGCTGACGGTACGGTCGGCAACATGCTCCCGGTCGCGGATCGCCGCGACATGCACGGCCTCACTCTCACCGCCGAGCAGGAGGCTCTAGTCGGTCGAGGAGATCCGTGCGGCCCGCCGTCGCGAGACGATGTTGAGCGTCTCGACCGCGGCGGAGAAGGCCATTGCGGCATAGATGTACCCCTTGGGCACATGCGCGCCGAACCCTTCCGCGATCAGCGTCGTGCCGATCAGGAACAGGAAGCTGAGGGCGAGCATGACCACCGTCGGGTTCGCGCTGATGAAGTTGGCGAGCGGCGTCGCGGCGAACAGCATAACGGCCACCGCCGTGACCACGGCGATGACCATGATCGCGATGTTGTCGGTCATGCCAACCGCGGTGATGATGCTGTCGATCGAGAAAACGAGATCGAGCACGATGATCTGAGCGATCGCCGCGCCGACGCCGAGAGTCGCGCGGCTGGTGTCGTACTCGTTCTCCGCGGGGTGCGGATCGACGTTGTGGTGGATCTCGCGCGTCGCCTTCCAGACGAGGAACAGGCCACCCGCGATCAGGATCAGATCCCGCCAGGAGAAGCCGCGCCCGAAGGCGTCGAAGATGGGCGCGGTAAGCTGGACGATGTAGGCGACCGACGCCAGCAGGACCAGGCGGAGGCCGAGCGCCAGCCCGATGCCGATCCGGCGGGTACGGGCCCGGTGCTCCGGGGGCAGCTTGTTCGACAGGATGGAAATGAAGATCAGGTTGTCGATGCCGAGCACGACCTCCATGGTCACCAGGGTCGCCAACGCGATCCACGCCTCAGGACCGCTCGTCAGCGCCGCCAGTCCCTCGATCATCCTCGTTCTCCTAAATCGACGTCGCGAACGCTAGGGCGCCTGACCGGGTGCCGAAGTGGTCAGGCGATCCGCTCGTTCACTTATCCGGGCGGGCGTCGGCTGAAAGCTCCTTCCGCCTCCGTGGCCGACAATCGCCACGACCACAACCAACCTACGCACTCGTCCGCAGCGAACGGTCTACGGGGCGCCGGGCGGCACGCCGACCCCTGACCGGGTGCAGATCCGGCGTCTTCATCCCTCTGCGTTCCGGCCGGGCCAGTCGACCCGTCATCGACCAGTGCATATACCTCCCCCTCTTCACCGGACTGCGGTTCCGTTCGAGGAGCTCGAGGCGGAGGCGATGCTGATTTCCGACCTGATCCGGAAATCGCGGGCCCGACGTGCGGTGGTCGGTGTCGCGCTTGCGTTTCGGAATTCACGAGGCGTGCTGGAATGAAACGAGCGTTGACATCGCTCGACATGGATACAATGTAGGTTTCATGTACGCTCCTGCGGCATATCAACGCTTCCGCGACCACGCCGGCCAACTCGCCGCACGCGGTTAGCCCGAACTCGCGGCCAGCCGCCGTTCGAGTTCGGGATTTATTCGATCTGACCAACAGGCCGCTCCTCGCGCGCCTCGATCTCGAATAAAGGAAGTCCGTGACATGGTTAAACGTAGCTCGAATTTTGAGCGCCGCGATTGGGTGCGCGCCGAAGATGGCGATGAACCATCGCGCCCCTTCCTCAGAATGAAGCCTCAGCCCTTTTTCTCGAACAGGTTCGAGTTGGAGATATTAGAGGAACCGTCGGAGAAGGAACCGAAAGTCGAACGCAGGTCCAGCTTCGGCCCTATCGACCGACTGCTGGATTTAGATATTGTCCTGCTGATTTTTCTGATCGGCGTCCCGCTTCTCGCCTACTGCATCCTGACATCATGAGCTAGCCTGGACGGAGGCACCTGACCGATCGTGCGGCGCTGTCGGATGCCGGACCGATCTGGCCGTCTAGTCGCACGGGCCGGCGTTCACACTCGGGCGGCAGGAGTGTAAGGCGCGCGTTGGAATCTAGGCGAAGTGGGCAAAGGGCAGCCACAGCAATGCTGAGGCAAGGCTGCCGAAGCCGTTGTGGGAGTCGGCGGTCTAGGCGTAGCGGTTCGCGACCCGTCGCCAGTTCTTAAGCTCGCTGAACAAGCGCCTGATGCGGCTGCGCTAGCGGTGCTTCATTCAATTGTGCGGTGCGGAGTTGCGGCGGTTGCTTTTGGCGGGGATGACCGCCTCGATCTCGGCATCGGTCAGCTCCTGGCGGATAGCGTAGGCGTCGTAGCCTTTGTCGGCGAGCAGGGCTCAATCCGGTCTGTGAACATGCGCATGAGCGGGCCGAAGCCCCGGACGTCGTGCGCCTGTTCGGGCGTCAGCACGAAAGCGAGCGGACGGCCTTGAGCATCGCGCTAAGCGTGAAAAGTGGTGGTGAACCCGCCTCGCGTCTGGCCGAGGTCCTCGGTCAGGATCTCCAGCATGGCGTCGAACATTTCGGTCGTCACCCAGCGCCGGTTGCGGCGGAATACGCTGTTCCACTTGCCATACTCGTCAGGCAGGTGGCGCCACTGCGAGCCTGTACTGGCCGTCCACATTATATCTCCGAAGAACCGCCGGTTGTTCTACGCGGGACGGCAGCCGCGACCGCAGCGGGGCGGCTCGCTCGACCGCCCACCGTCAATACCGGCTCAGCTCCCAACGGTCAGACGCGCAGCCTTTTTCAACAGCCTCGAACGATCCTAACACTCACCCCCGCCCTCCCACGAACGCCCGTTTTCGGGCGAGCAGCGCCGATCGTCGTCGAGCGCGGGCGTAGCGGGGTGCCCGGTTTCTGGAACGCAATCCCGTTCGGGGCGGCCAGAACACATGATCACGCCCCCCATCTCGTCCTCGCGGACAGGTCGGGCCAAGTCCGCTATCAATCCATTGCGGACATCTCCCCAGCCTTCGCCATCGAGCCATAGCGGACATCAGTAGCTTTGCGGCGAGCGAACGGCATCGACCATAGCCTTCCGCTGCGTTAGAGGGCTATAATGTAAGGGTTAATACAACGACGCGCGGGCATACGGCCGCAGCACGGGATCAAGCTATACTACTGGATAGGAACCTGGATACGGCAAGGAGGTGATGGTGTTTGATGTTCTCACGGCCGGATTGAAAGTAGGCCTTCTAGCCGCGGCTACGTCCCTGGCTCCAATCGACTATTCGGTCCAAGTGGATCACCAAAGCGGGCCTATAAGTGCCGTATACCGCAGCACAGTCGCGGTCAGGCACAATCAAGTCGGTGCTGTAGCGCCAGGCGGAAAGCCCTCCACCCTGCGCTGCCGGTGGTCGGTAAACTTGATTGTCGACCGGCAGGCGAGAGCAGCCTCTGGCACGATGATGACACGTAACATGGTCCGAGAAGGCGTGGTCTCCGGCAGCAGGCCAGGTTGGTGCGACACGCAGCGTAAGGCGATCGCTCAGGACGTTGCCACACAGCTCAAGAACCTGGATCGGCATGTGGTAGTCCTCGCGCAGGAGGATCAGGACGTGCTGCGCGCAGAGCTCGATCGGCTTCACGGCGCGACCCGCGCAGGATGAGCGTGACCGTTCGAACCGTTATTGTGACGTCGATGATCGCAGGAAGCCTTGTCTCACCTGCTTTCGCCCAAAACTCCTTCTCTGCTGGAGTTGAAGTCGCGACAGACGAGGCCAGGCGGGGGATCAGCTGGAGTCAGGGTCGCGCGGCACTCTCGGCGGATGTGGCGGCAGAAGTTGGGCCTCTCGACGCATCCGCACGCGTCGTGACGACCCGTGGGTCGGAACGGCACGGAGATGCCGATGCCGTAGCGGATTTGACGCTCGGTACGAGGTGGGAGCTGGGCTCCGTACAATTTCGTCCGGCCATTACGGCACACCTATTCAACGGTGCGCGCGGCGACATGGACTACCTGGAGCTGAGCACATCGGGCAGTTTCACCTATGGTCCGGTGCAGGTAATCGGCGGAGCGGCATTTGTCCCATCACAGGACGCCATCGGCGGGAACAACCTATTTCTCCACGCCGGCGCCAACGCTGGTGTTCCGGGAACGCCGTTCACCGTTGCCGTCGAGCTTGGCCATTCGTCGGGCGACACAAAAGACTCGGTTCGTGCGCAACGCTTGCGACCAACCGGCGACTACACGAACTGGCGGCTCGGCGTGGAACGGCGACGCGGACCGTTTACGCTTGCCGTGGAGTACATCGGCACCGACCTGAAGCGTGTCAACGCGGTTGGGCCGTTTGCAGATGCGCGGAACGCGAGTGACCGGATCGTCAGCCGCGCGCGATTTGACTTCTAGCCAGCGATTTCGCCTAAAGCGGCTCTCAAAAAGCCGAAAAGCGCATAGCAAACACCCATCCCGGCCCGGGTGGTCACGTCCACTCTCCACGAATGACGGTCATCCTGATGACGATGGCCCTGCTTTCGCACGGTGCAGCGCCATGATGCGCTTAACCTGCGCGGGGCTGCACGGCGTCAGTTCGGCCGTCTTCGCGATGCTCATGCCCGCCTCGCGCAGCGCGACGATACGGCGGTGCTGCGCTTGGTCGGCCTTGCGTCCGGTATACCGCCCTGCCCGTCTAGCGATGCCAATGCCCTGGCGCTGCCGCTCACGCCTGTCCTCATAATCGTCGCGCGCGCTCTGGAGCGCGACCCGCAGCAGCATCCCCTGCACCGCCTCAAGCACGATGCGCGCCACGCCCGCGCTGCCCGCCACCAACTCCGACAAGTCGACGATGCCCGGCACCGCTAGCCTCGCGCCCTTGGCCCTGATCGCCGCGACCAGCAGCTCCGCCTCCCCGAGCGGCAGTCGGCTGATCCGGTCAATCTTTTCGGCCACGACCACCTCGCCCGGCTGCAGGTCGGCCACCATGCGCAGCAGCTCGGGCCGGTCGGCACGCGCGCCCGAGGCCTTCTCGCGGTAGACCGCCGCGACGTAATAACCGGCCGCCCGCGCGCCGGCGACAATCGCCTCCTGCCGCGCGAGATCCTGCTCGTCGGTGCTGACGCGCAGGTACACGCGGGCACCCCTCACCTCTCGACGATCACTGCTATCGCTCATCGCTCACCGGCTCTTTCGGGTACACCCATCGGAGCCGGTAGTAGCGGTACTGGCCAGCAATATGCAACAGCGATCCATGCTGGCCTGGCCAGACAAGCCAACTGTAATTAGCTAGAATGGTGTGCTCCGTTCAGCGAGTTACGTCCGCGTACCAGTCGTGCGGCACATTCAGTCAGCGCCTGCTACTTTCGACAGACGTGACACAGTCGATCGATCTTGCCATCAGACTACAGCGGTGTCACGTCCGTGCCATCAAGGCCAAATAACGAGTATCAGCTCACCATGACCCTACAGGTCGCTGTCACGGCAAACGGGCGAATGAGCCTGCCCGCGCACATCCGCAAGCGGTTAGGCTTGGCCAAGGGCGGCATGGTCTATTTGGAGGAGACCGAATCAGGCGTCGTGCTGCGGACGACGTCGCAGATCGTTGCCCATGCCCAGGCGCTGGCCAAGCGTTATGCCGGCGAGCCGGGCTCGTCCGTCGAAGACTTCATAGCTACGCGTACGAGCGAGAGCGGCGCGTGAGCGCAACCGTACTCGACGCCTCGGCCCTGCTCGCGATGCTCCGTGGCGAGGCAGGCGCCAAGAAGGTCGAAGGTGCCCTCACCGAAGCTTCCATGAGCGTCGTCAATATGGCCGAGGTTGCGTCCCATTATCATAAGCTCGGCATGCCCGATGATGACGTCGCAGCTATGCTTCGTCCGCTACCGGTCAGGCTCGTGCCCGCCGACGTCGATTTTGCCTGGGAGGTGGGGCGGCTCCGCTCAATCACCGTCGAGGCCGGCCTGTCGCTCGGCGATCGGTTTTGCCTTGCGCTCGCCAGGCGCGAGGGTCTGCCTGCCATGACCGCCGACCGGAGGTGGAAAGAGGTCGCGGACCCTGCCGGCGTGAAGGTCGTGCTCATCCGGTAGTTCCGGCGAACTCGTGCTACCATTCCTCAAACCACCCGGAGAACGGAGCGGCGGTATGGCGGAGAGCATGGAAGTCATGACCTTGGACGAGTTTCGGGAGCAGTTCGACGGCTTTGTGGCGGAGCCGCTGGACCGGCCTGTTGGCGTCACCCATGACGGTCGCGTTCGCTTTGTCCTTGTAGATTTCGAGGAGTACGAGCGCCTGCGCCGTCGCGATCGTATCGCCGGCCGCACGGAGGATCTGGACGATGAGACCCTTGAAGCGATCCGGACCGTCGAACCTGAACCCCGGTCCAAAGAGGCGGAAGCTAAATTAGGCTCCTCACAGGGTTAGCTATGTGCCGCACTGACGTCGAACCCAGATCCGCGTGCGAGTAGTCGTTCCTGGTCCACCATTACGGGACGGATCCAGCATTTTAAGTCTCAGAGAAGTACGGTTTTCGCAGGCTAATCAGTCCAGCATTTCAGGAAAACCGACACTGCCCGCTCAGGCCGCTCCCACGGCCGGCGCCGATGGCGCCGCCGGGGCCGAGGCCGAACGCGCCTCGCGCTCGAGCATCGCGAAATCGTCGACCCGCACGAACCCGCCGCGCAGGTCCAGGCATCCGGCCCCGCGCAGCAGTTGGAGCACCCGGTTCAGGTGGACGGACGTCACCCCCGTCACCGCGGCGAGCTGCGTCTGGGTCAGCGGCAGCGCGAAGCGCCTTGTGCCGGGCGTGATCAACCCCGCCGCGACCTGCCGGTGATAGGTTTGGAGGATGAAGGTGCACAGCCGCTCGGCGCTCGACCGTCGCCCCACCGCGAGCAATGCCTCGCGCAGGAAGCCCGAATCCGCCGACAACAGGCCGATCAGCGCCAGCGCCGCCCCGGCGTCCCGTGCCAGCGCCTCGCGGAGCGCGGCGGTCGCGATGCGGTGGACCGATCCGTCCGTCAACGCGAGCAGGTCGTCGTCCAACCGCCCGTCCGCGATCCCGTCCGCCCCGACCAGGTCGCCCGCCAGGTACACGCCGGTGAACGCCGACCCGCCATCTTCCGTATGCCGCAGCCGCGCGATCCAGCCGCGCGCGATCAGATGCACATGCTCCAGCCGCTCGCCTGCCGTGTGGAGTACCTCGCCGCGTCGGATCAGCCGAGGCGGTCCCTCCGCGAAAAGCGCGCGCAGCCGATCGTTCCACCCCGATCCGGTCTCATCCATGCCGATCGCCCCCTTCCCGCCTCGACTAGCCGGCGCCGGGAGGGACGCAACAACCTGAAGCAATCAGTCGGCACGACCCATGGCCGCCCCGATCCCGAACAACCCTTTAATCCTATTTTTTCGCCGCGGTCGAACAAATCGCGCACAGGACGAGGATCTTACCGGGACACGCGACCGGTCGTCCCGCTCACGCCGCCGACACGCCGCCTAGGGTTGGCGGCTCAGGCCGATCGACGCGCGCAGACCGTGGCGCATCCGCTCCAGCCGCGACCTGAGGGTGACCGCGGCGCGGCGATGCAGTTCGCGCTCCTCGTCCGACGCGGCGCCCCGCGCGAGTCGGTCCTCGTGCCGCGCCCCGTTCTCCAAATCGTCCAACGTCCAAGGCATCGCGCAAAGCTCCCTGCCGAACGATCCAAAGCACCCGCCGAGACCCGCCGCCATCACCTAAATCATCAATCGCCAGCGCGACTTAGCCTTTTCCTACAACGCCTTTAACCTACCTCAGAAACGCCGGCTGATCGTCATGCCGTACGTGCGCGGATCGCCCGGTTGCCCGACGATCAGCCCCGTGCTCCCCGACTGCGTCGCCAGCACGTCGAAATACTCGGCGTCGAACGCGTTGCGCACCCATCCGAACAGGTTCCACCCACTCCCCTCCTCGCGAAAGCCGAGCCGGAAGTTCGCGATCGAATAGCCGCCGATATCGGTATAGGCCGACCGCGACGGATTGCTCGAGAAACTCGAGCGATAACTCCCATCGAATCCGGCATAGGCATGACCCGCCACCCCGAACGGCCGGACGGGCAGGTTGTATTCCGCGCCGTAGGAGAACGCCCATCTCGAAATGCCGGGCAGCACCTGGCCCGATATGTCGCAAAAGGGCGGGCTGGCGCCCCCCGGTTGGCCCGGCGCGCCCGGCGTTCCCACCACCGCGCCGTTCGCGTCCACGCCCAGCACGGGTCCGCCCGACAGCTCGGGCGGGCAGGGCGCGTTGGAGAAGCGGACATATTTCGCGTCGGTGAGGGCCCCGTTGGCGTAGAGCGACAGCCGGTCGGTCGGCCGCACCGCCGCGTCCACTTCCACCCCTTGCGTGCGTACCCGGCCCGCATTCGCCAGATAGCCGCGGATGACGTTCACCTGCTGGTTGTTCACGGTCGCTTGATAGTCGGAAATCTCCGTCCGGAACGCCGCCAGGTTGACGGTTGCGCGCCGGTCCCAGAACTGCGTCTTCAGCCCCAGCTCGAAATGGTCGACCTTTTCGGGCCGGACGGTCGCCGTCGCCAGGATCGGATCATTGGCCGCGTCCAGCGGCAGCCCCGACAGGTTGATCCCGCCTGACTTATACGACCGCGCATAGGTGGCGTAGGCGTTCACGTCGTCAGTCGCGGCATAGGCGAGCGTGAAGTCGCCCGACAGGTTCCACTGCGCGAAATCGGGCCGGTAGCTCTGCGGCGCCAGCACCCCGCGCTGGTCGCTCGACAGGGCCGTGCCGCCCGAACCCGTCGTCACCACGGATATGTACGATCCCTGCTTCCGGTCATAGTTCAGCCGCAGCCCCGGCGACACCGACAGCCGGTCGGACACGCGCCAGGTCAGCTTGCCGAACATCGCCGCGCTCGTGTTCTCGAACCCGATCGTGTTGGTCGCGGTCAGCCCGTCGAGCGTCGCCGGATCGCGCCCGCCGGCACTTTGCGGGTTCAGCAGGAACGCGCTCGCCGCCGGGCCCTGGACCTGGCGGCCTTGCGTCGCGATCGTCTGCCGGAAATAGAACAGCCCGGCCGTGTAATCGAACGTGTTGGTCCCGTTCGACCCGACGCGTAGCTCCTGCGTGAACTGCTCCTGCCGCGACGGATTGGCCGACACCGTCGTGATCGGCAACCCTATGAAATCGCGGTCATTGGACGGCAGCCAATCCCAAAAACGCCAAGCGGTGACAGAGGTCAGCGTCGCCGCGCCCAGGTCCCAGTTCGCCACCAGCGACACCCCGCCCAGTTCCTGCCGCGCGCGAAGCGGCGTGTCGATGTCGGTGACCCGGTCGAACGGATCGGTCGACGGCACGGCATAACCCTGCGCCGCCGCCAGCGCGGCATATTGCCGATTGAGCGGCCGCTGCGTCGCGCCGGTACGTGCGTAATATTGCACGCAGCATTCCGGGTCTTGCCGGTTGTAATCGGCATGGAGCGTCAGGTCGACGCCGTCGACCGGCCGCCACAGCAACTGCCCGCGCACGCTCTGGTTGTCCTGCGCGTTCTGAAATCGGTCGGTCCTGACATTGTAGATCGTGCCGCGCCTGGTGGTGAGCGAGGTCGACAGCCGCAGCGCCAGCCTGTCGCGGACCAGCGGCCCCGACACCGACGCCTTGCCCTGGTAAAAGTCGAGATTGCCGACGCTCAGCTCGGCGCGGCCCTCCGGCTCGAAGCTCGGCGGGCGGCTGGTGACGTTGATCGCCCCGGCCGTGGTGTTCTTCCCGTACAGAGTTCCCTGCGGCCCGCGCAGCACCTCGATCCGCTGCGTGTCGGTGAAATCGAACGTCGCCGCCGCGATCCGCGCATTATAGACCTGGTCGACATAGATACCGACGCCCTGCTCGATCCCGTCATTCGTCAGCCCGAACGGCGCGCCCAGCCCGCGGATATTGGCCGCCGAATTGCGCGGATTGGTCGAATAGAACTGCAAAGACGGCTGGATTTGCGTCAGCCGCGAGACATTGTACGTCCCCGTCTCCGCCAGCGCGGACTCGCCAATCACGGACACCGCGATCGGCACCTTTTGCACCGATTCCGACCGCCGCCGCGCGGTCACTACCACCTCCCCCGACGCGCCCGCGGCGACCGGCCCCAGCGTCTCGGGTGGCGGCGGCTCCGGCGTCATTGCGGGCGCGACCTGGGCGAGCAGCAACGCGGTGAATAGCGGCATGGGCGGCACCTCCGATCAAGATGCAATCTCTACCGATACGGTGGGCGATCAACTCAGGCCGACTTGCCCGAGCGAAAGCTCAGCTTCCTTCCGCCCCGCGCGCGTCATCGGGCCTGGCGCCGACATGCTCCAGCCCCCGTCCGCGCGCCAGCGACACCTGGCGGTGCCGCTCGGCATAGCCGGCGCGCTGGCGCTCGTTCCGCCGGTCATGGCACCCGGGACAACTCACCCCGGCGCGGTACAGCGGCGACGCCAGGTCCTCGGGCCCGACCGGCATCCGGCACCCCCGGCACAGCACGTGCGTACCGGGGCCCAGCCCATGCGTGACCGCCACGCGCTCGTCGAACACGAAACACTCGCCCTCCCACGCGCTCTCCTCGGGCGGGACGGTCTCCAGGTAATGGAGGATGCCGCCCTCCAGGTGACGGACGTCCGCCACCCCCTCGGCCTTCAGGAACGCCGTCGCCTTTTCGCAGCGTATGCCCCCGGTACAGAACATCGCCACCACCGGCACCGCGCCGTCCGCGAACAGCGTGGCGCGCCGCTCCCGGAACCAGGCGGGGAAGTCGCGGAAATGCCGGGTGCCGGGGTCGACCGCGCCGGGAAAGCCGCCGATCGCCACCTCGTAGTCGTTGCGCGTGTCGATCACGATCGTCTCCGGCCGGGCAATCAGCGCGTTCCAGTCCTCCGGCGCGACATAGGCGCCCGCGTCCGCCGCCGGGTCGATGTCCGGCTCGCCCATCGAAACGATCTCCGCCTTCACCCTGACCTTCAGCCGGTGGAACGGTGCGGTGTCGGCGACCGCGTCCCTGGTCCGCAGCAACGCGCAGCCGGGCAGCGAGCGCAGATGCGCCAGCACGCGCTCGACCGCCTCCGGGCTTCCCGCGATCGTCCCGTTCACCCCCTCGCGCGCCAGCAGCACCGTGCCGCGCACGCCGTTCGCCCGGCACACGGCCTTAATCGGCCCGCATAGCGCCTCCGGATCGTCGAACGCGGAGAACCGGTAAAGCGCGGTCACGCGGATGGAGGCAGCGGTGTCGGACATCGCCCGCCCTGTAATCGGCGGCGCCGGGCCGGGCTAGACCGGCCCGTAAGGCTACCGCGCCAATGCCCATCGTAGTACCCCACCCACCCCCAGCGCTCCCGCGCGCACCGCCGGCGCGCCGGGAAAGGGGAGCCTGAGCCCGTGCATCCGCCGCGCCCATTCGGGCAGCAGGTCCACCCCCGCCCGCAGCATCACCGCATTGGCGGGCGCGGTCGCCAGGCTCGGCGAGGGCTGAGCCAGCATCAGCCGCGACACCTCGCGCGTCCGCTCGTCGGCGCGCAACTCGGCGCGCACCGCCCGGAAATAGGCGGCCAGCTCGGCCCGCGACTCCGGCACCTCCTCCGCCCCCAGCATCCGGGCCAAGCGCGCCTGTTCGCGCAGATACCGGTCCTGCTCCGCCCCCGCGAACCACGGGTCGCGGTAGCGCAGATGCGCGCGCAGGAAGGCGTCCACCTCCGCTACGTGGACCCAGGTCAGCAGCGCCGGCTCGTTCGCCGAATAGGGCGTCCCGTCGGGCAGCCGCCCGTGCACGAACTGGTGCACCCGCCTGACCCTGGCCACGGCCGCCTCGACCTGCGCGGTCGAGCCATAGGTCGCGACCCCCACGAACCGCGCCGTCCGCCGCAGGCGGCCGACCATGTCGCGCCGGAACCCGCTATGGTCCCACACCCCCGCCAGCGCACGCGGATGGAGCATCTGCATCAGCAGCGCCGACACGCCGCCGATCAACATGCTCGGAAAATCGCGGTGCACGACCCAGCTCGCCGACCCCGGCCCGAACAGCCCCTGGTCGCGCGCGTCATCCTCCCCCGGCGGGGCGAGATCATGCTCAGCCGCCCCCAGCAGCGCCTCCACGCGGCGTGCGATCTCCCGTCGAACCGAAGCCATCGCCGACCGATGTAAGCCGTTGCGCCCGAAGCGAAAGCGCCCGGCCGACCGAACCCGCACGCATCCATCGGCGGTTCAGCCGCGTTCGGCTATCAATGCCCTTGAACCCGTTTCCATGAGGACCATCATGCGCCTGCCCGTTCTCGCCGCCGCCACCCTGCTCGGGGCCGCCGCGACCGCCTCCACCCCCGCTGCTGCCCAGCCCGGCCCCGACCCGCAGGCGCGGCTCGACCGCATG
>VYKR01000009.1_pt1 | contig 55780 bp, 50 predicted proteins | sample 5109561 | NCBI WGS metagenome assembly VYKR01 (sample SAMN12291799, study PRJNA351875) | freshwater metagenome | isolation source: freshwater lake | place: USA: Michigan, Ford Lake | collected 2015-08-15
GTTCGGGTTCGATCGCGTCGGCGACCTCGTGCGCGTCGCGCGCGGGCCGCTCGCCCGGCGGCTGGGTCGCCAAGCGCTCGAGCGGCTTGACCAGGCGCTGGGGAGGGTAGCGGAGCCAATCACACCCGCGGCCGATCCGGAGGTGCCTACGGCCGAGCGGCGTCTGCTTGAGCCGATCGGCACGGCGGAGGCGATCCAACAGGTCATGAGCGACCTGCTGGCCGATCTGGTCGAGCTTCTGCGTATGCGAGGGTTGGGTGCGCGATCGTTGCGGCTGGCGTGCCTGCGCGTCGACGGAGGCGAGCAGGTCGTGTCCGCCGGTACGTCGCGCCCGACACGGGACGCGGCGCATCTGCTGCGACTGCTGGCCATGCGGATCGAGCGGATCGACCCGGGGCTGGGACTGGAGCGGTTCCGGCTTGTCGCTGTCCATGTCGAGCCGCTCGGCGCTACCACGCTGGGCGCGGCGCTCGCGGGCGAGCCGGACGCAGCCGACGTGCCTCGGCTCGTCGACGGAGTCGTTGGCCGGATTGGCGCACGGGCGCTGTTCCGGATCGTGCCAGTTGCGAGCCATGTGCCCGAGCGCGCGGTCGCCAGGACCGACCCGCTCGCCACGCCCGGGGGCTGGCCCATTTGGAAGCGTCCGTCGCGTCTGCTTGCCCGGCCGGAGCCGCTATCGAGTGTCATGGCCCTCCTCCCCGACCAGCCGCCTCGCCGGTTTGAGTGGCGTGGGAAGACGCACATTGTCGTCGCGGCTGACGGCCCCGAGCGGATCCATGGCGAGTGGTGGCGTCGTGAGGGCGAGGTCTGGGGCGTCCGGGACTATTTCCGTGTGGAAGACGAGCATGGCGCGCGGTTCTGGATATTCAGGCGCGGCGATGGCGTGGACGGCGCGACTGGCGACCTGAGCTGGTGGCTGCACGGGCTGTTCGGCTGATGACGTCGCCTTATGTCGAGCTTCAGCTCCTGACCCACTTCTCATTCCTGCGCGGCGCGTCTGCACCAGAGGAGCTGTTCTCGGCTGCGGCGCTGCTCGGCTATGATGCATTGGGGGTTGCGGATCTCGGCACGGTCGGCGGCATCGTGCAGGCGTGGGAGGCTGGAAAGACCACGCGTGTTCGCTCGATCGCGGGTGCTCGCGTCGACCTCGATGACGGACGTCGCCTGCTGCTATATCCGACTGACCGACCCGCCTGGTCGCGACTGACCCGGCTCCTGACGCTGGGTAAATCGCGCGCAGGGAAGGGTGGGTGCACACTGGGCTGGGCGGACGTCGCGAACCGCGCTGAAGGCCTGGTCGCGATCCTGCTGCCGGATGAGCCTGATCCGGCCAACGTCGCAGCATTGGGTGAGCTGTGCGGTGCGTTCGGCGACCGAGCCTATATGGCGCTGAGCTATCGCCGCCGACCCGATGACGCCGTCAGGCTCGCCGCGCTGAGTGTGCAGGCTCGTGCCGCCGGGGTCCGTGCGGTCGCGACCGGCGACGTGCTGTACCATGCGCCCGAAGCCAGGCTGCTCCAAGACGTGGTCACAGCAGTTCGCGAAAAATGCACTGTCGACGAACTCGGGCTGCGCCGCGAACTCCACGCCGACCGCGCGCTGAAATCGCCCGCCGAGATGGTCCGCCGCTTCGCTGTCTATCCCGATGCGATCGCGGCGACCGTGGACATCGCCGACCGGTGCCGGTTCGATCTGGGCCAGCTCAGCTATCAGTACCCGCACGAGCGGGTGATGGGCGACCTGAGCGCGCAGGAGGCGCTGGAGCAGCTCACGGCGGATGCCGCCGCACGTATGTTCCCGGGCGGTGTGCCGGAAGCCTACACGACCCAGATCGCGCATGAGCTGCGGCTGGTCGGCGAGCTTGGCTACGCCCCTTACTTTCTAACCGTGAACGCGATCGTCGCCGAGGCCAGGCGGCGGGGCATCCTGTGCCAGGGGCGCGGCTCGGCCGCGAACTCCTGTGTGTGCTTTGTGCTCGGAGTCACCAGCATCGACCCGATCAAGCACGAGCTGCTGTTCGAGCGGTTCGTGAGCGGAGAGCGCCGCGAGCCGCCCGACATTGATGTCGATTTCGAGCATGAGCGCCGCGAGGAGATCATCCAATGGATCTACGAGACCTACGGGCGCAACCACGCCGCGCTGACGGCGGTGGTCACCCGCTACCGCGCGCGCGGCGCGATCCGCGATGTCGGTAAGGCGCTCGGGCTACCTGAAGACCTGACCGCCTCGCTCGCTGGCCAAGTGTGGGGCTGGTCGGAGGAGGGCGTCGGCGAAAAGCATGTCGAGCAGCTCAACCTCGACACGGGCGATCGCCGACTCCGGTTGGCGCTGGATCTCGCCCGCAAGCTGATCGGCGTGCCTCGGCATATGTCGCAGCACCCGGGCGGCTTTGTGCTGACCCACAACCGACTGGACGACCTCGTACCCATCGAGCCCGCCGCGATGGTCGACCGGCAGATCATCGAGTGGGACAAGGACGATATCGACGCGCTCAAGTTCATGAAGGTAGACGTGCTGGGGCTGGGCATGCTCGGAGCCATGAACCGAGCGTTCAATCTGCTCGAGGCGGAGAAGGGCGTGCAGGTCGGGCTGGCTGACCTGCAGGACGACGATCCGGACGTGTTCCGGATGATCGCCAAGGCGGACACGCTCGGCACGTTCCAGATCGAGAGCCGCGCGCAGATGGCGATGCTGCCGCGCATGAAGCCGACCCGGTTCTACGACCTCGTCGTCCAGGTAGCGATTGTGCGGCCCGGGCCTATTCAGGGTGATATGGTCCACCCGTACCTGCGTCGGCGCGAGGGACTGGAGCGGCCGGAGTACCCCAGGCCCGAGCTGCGCGCGGTGCTGGAGAAGACGCTCGGCGTGCCGCTGTTCCAGGAACAGGCGATGAAGGTCGCGATCGTTGGCGCCGGGTTCACGCCGCAGGAGGCCGACCAGCTTCGGCGCGCCATGGCGACATTCAAGTTTACCGGCGGCGTGTCGCATTTCAGCGACAAGCTGATCGAGGGCATGGTTGAGCGCGGCTACCCGCGCGACTTCGCCGAGCGCACGTTTCGCCAGCTCGAGGGCTTCGGCTCGTACGGCTTCCCCGAGAGCCACGCCGCCAGCTTCGCCAAGATCGCCTACGCGTCCGCCTGGATGAAGCATCATCACCCGGACGTGTTCTGCGCGGCGCTTCTAAACGCACAACCGATGGGTTTCTACGCGCCCGCCCAGGTGGTCCGCGATGCCCAGCAGCACGGCGTCGAGGTTCGGCCAGTGTGCATCAACGCGAGCCGGTGGGACTGCACGCTGGAGCGGACGCGCGGGCGCTGGCTGGCGGTTCGCCTTGGCATGCGTCAGGTGCGCGGGCTGGCGAACGCCCACGGTGCCCAGATCGTAGCCGCCCGCGGCGTGGCGCCGTTCCAATCGGTTGAAGAGATGTGGCGTAGGTCTGGCGTGCCCCGCGCCGCGATCGAGCGCCTGGCCGACGCTGATGCCTTCCACGCCTTTGCGCATGACCGACGGCAAGGGCTCTGGAAGGTGCGCGGGCTCGGCGAAGCACCGCTGCCTCTGTTCGCAGCCGCCGACGAGCGCGAGCTGAACCACTCGGTCGAGGGCATCGAGCCCGAGGTGGCGTTGCGCCCGCTTACCGACGGGCGCGAGGTGGTCGAGGACTATCGCACCCTACAGCTGTCGCTGCGCGCGCATCCGCTGTCATTTCTGCGTGACGAGCTGACCCGCCAGGGCGTGACGCGCTGCGCTGACCTGGAGCATGTCCGTGACGGCCGCCACGTCGAGGTCGCTGGCGTCATCTTGGTTCGCCAGAAGCCGGGCTCTGCCAAGGGCATCCTGTTTATCACTATTGAGGACGAGACTGGGATTGCGAATGGCATTCTATGGCCAGACCGGTTCGAGGCTCAGCGCCGGACCGTGATGACGGCGGCGATGGTGGGGCTGAAAGGGCGCGTCCAGAAAGAGGGCGAGGTGGTCCACATCATTTGCGATCGGATCGTCGACCATGGTGACCTGCTCCGGCGCGTCGGCGAGATGGACTTCCCGCATCGGACCGGGCGTGGCGACGGCGCGCGGCATGCGGGCACGCCCGACAGGAGAGATGCGGGCTGGAAACCGAACGTCGGCGACAGCTACTGGCCACCGCATACCGGCGGTATGGATCCCGAGGACGTCATTCGCGTGAAATCGCATGACTTTCATTGAGACCGCCCGTTTCGCGCCACCAGCGGATCGTCATCGACCTTGCGCTCCGCATCATTCGGGCGGCTATGCAGCGCGCGGGCGACGCGAGGGTAGACACGATCGAGGTTCGGCTGGCGCTCCGCTGTCTGCTCCACCACTGCCCGGAGAGGTGGCCTCTCGAATTATTTTGGGATGCGGCCAAGCAGGATAACGACATCGGGCGAGCGCAGGGCTGCACGGCAGCATTTAACGGCATAGTTAAGCAGCTTCGCCGAGGCGGGTGCTACCCAAATTTATTCGACTGAGCTTTGCGACCGCAAGTTCTCAACGATACTTTCAACGTGAGGCAAGGGCTGGTTTTACCCTCGCCTGACGGTGTCGTCATGACTGCAGCTCATCAGCGTCGGTCGGCCGAGCTAGGCTATTTGCGACGGCGGCTAACGATTATTAGCCAGCACGTCGTCGGCTGGCCAACATGAGCGTACCCGAAAGAGCCGGTGAACAATGAGCGACAGTAGGGAAGGGCAGGAGGTGAGGGGTGCGCGCGTGTACCTTCGCGTCAGCACCGACCAGCAGGACCTGGAGCGGCAGGAGGCGATCGTCACCGGCGCGCGTGCAGCAGGGTACTACGTGGCCGCAGTCTATCGCGAGAAGGCGTCCGGCGCGCGAGCCGACCGGCCCGAGCTGCTGCGCATGATCGACGACCTGCAGCCAGGCGAGGTAGTCGTGGCCGAGAAGATCGACCGAATCAGCCGTCTGCCGCTTGCCGAAGCCGAGCGTTTGGTTGCGGCGATCAGGGGGAGGGGCGCACGCCTGGCGGTGCCGGGCATCATCGACCTGTCGGAGCTGGTGGCGGGCAGCGCGGGCGTGGCGCGCATCGTGCTCGAGGCGGTCCAGGAGATGCTGCTGCGCGTGGCACTCCAGACCGCGAGGGACGACTATGAGGACCGGCGTGAGCGACAGCGCCAGGGCATCGACATCGCGAAGCGGGAAGGGCGGTACACCGGGCGTAAGGCGGATCATGCGCAGCACCGCCGGATTGTGGCGTTGCGCGAAGCGGGCATGAGCATCGCAAAGACAGCCGAGCTGACGCCGTGCAGCCCCGCGCAGGTCAAGCGTGTCATGGCGCTGCACCGGACGAAAGCTGCATCATCGCCGCCACGCGACTACGATGGGCAGTAAGCATCGAATTGCACCCGTGATTTCTACCCACCGCAAGGCTCCGGAAACCTGTGGTTGCTTGGGGGAGGGGCAACCGCCTCTTTATCCCCGCACGGCCGCGCGATTGACAGCCTGCCATTAGGTCCGCTGATCCGCCCCATGCTCGCCGCGATCACGACCACTGACCTGCTGCTGGCGCTCTGCATGCTGTTGGGTGCCGCGCTCTACTCCAGCGTGGGCCATGCCGGCGCGTCGTCGTACATCGCGCTCATGGCGCTGTTCGGAGTGCCGGCCGCGGTTATGCGCCCGACCGCGCTTACGCTCAACATCATCGTCGCGAGCTTGGCGTCCGCCCGATTCATGCACGCCGGGCTTTTCCGCTGGCGCACGCTGTGGCCGTTCCTGCTCGGTGCGTTGCCACTCGCCTTTCTGGGCGGCGCGATCCAGTTGCCGGGCCACCTCTACCGTCCGATCGTCGGCGTCGTGCTGCTGTGCTCAGCCGCGCGCCTTCTCTGGCCGCGCGAGCTGAAAGCGGCGACCAATTGGCACGATCCGCCGGTGTGGCTCGCCGTCCTGTGCGGAGCGGGGATCGGTCTGCTTTCCGGCCTGACCGGCACAGGTGGCGGCATCTTCTTGTCACCACTGCTATTGTTCCTGGCCTGGTCCGCGCCCAAGCCGGCGTCGGGTGTGGCGGCGGTGTTCATCCTGTTTAACTCCACCTCTGGCCTGCTCGGGAACCTGTCCTCCGTACAGTCGCTCCCGCCGCAGCTTTCGCTTTACGCGGTTGCGGTCGTCATCGGCGGTCTGGTCGGCACGACGCTAGGGATCCGGCTGGCGACGCCGCTTATCCTGCGCTGCCTGGGTCTCGTCTTGGTAGTAGCGGGAGCAAAGCTCATCGGCGTATATTGAGGCGAAGGCAGGTAATTTCGTCTGCGTTGAATTGGGCGCCGTTTCGAGGGAAGGGAGCCTAGCTCCGGTCGTGCTCGGCCACGATGGAAGCTTGGCCTCTCGCGAACGGTCGTTCTCGGGAGGGGGTGCTCGGCCACAGACGGAGGTTGGTCGAGGCGCTGCACGCGCTATGGTGCCCCGGTGAGCTACCTGATCGTCTTCCTGGGCGGCGGCATCGGCGCGGCGCTCCGCCACAGCGTGAACCGCGCTGCGCTCGCCATGCTTGGCGCTGGCTTTCCGTTCGGGACGTTCATGGTCAACGTGACAGGGAGCTACCTGATGGGGGCGATCGCCGCCCTGTTTCTGGCGAACGGGGCCGGAGAGCATCCCGTTCGACTCTTCCTCGCGACCGGCGTGCTTGGCGGCTTCACAACCTTCTCGGCTTTCAGTCTGGATGCAGGCGTGATGTTGCAGAGGGGCGAGTGGGCGATGCTGGGGGCGTATGTGATCGGCTCCGTCCTATGCTCGATCGCGGCCTTGTTTCTGGGGATCGCCTCCAGTCGCGCACTTTTCTGAACGGCGGTTCTGTACCGCTCCGGACTGCGAGAAGTGCTTCGGCGGTTTGCCGGATCGCGTCCGGCCAATCACGGCGCCTAGTCGGCTGGATCGCGCCAGCGCTTTCCGCGCGGGAACACCGCATCCATGTCGCCCTTGAGGCCGGGACCGTAAACCGGGTTCGGCAACATGAACCAGCCATTCCCCCATAGTGCGGCAAGTGGCGACCGGTCGGCTGCCGCTCGACGCTCGGTGGGGCTCTCGATGACGTTGAACAGATCAGAGAAGTCGCCCAATTGGTCGCCGCCCATCGCGATCACGCAGTACCGGCTCGCGATCGCCCTGCGCCGTGTATCCTTGCGTGATCCGGTCGCGTCGTCGCCAGCGAGGAACAGCGTCGTGCCATGCTTGGCCGGCCCGAGCCCCAGCCCGTTCAGCATCCGCTCCGTGTAGGGCGCGTTCGCCGCGCTCCGATTGCTGTTGAACACGACGGCGACGCCAAGCGCCCGCACCGCGCGGATCGCGTCCGCCGCGCCCGGAACGGGTGCGACCGCATCGCCGCCCGTCTGCTCCCAGCGGCTCCAGCGCGCGGCGTCGTACACGCCGCCCCGGCTCGCCTGGTCGGCCTCGAAGCCGAGATTGAGGACCACCGTCTCGTCGCCTTCGAGCACGACCGCCGGCGGCTTGCCGGCGCAGTCGGCGAACCGCGGTGCGGCAAGCGTGGCATCGGTCGAAAGCACCACACCGCGCCGGGACTCCCCGCTTCCCGCCCGGGCCCGCTCGGCCACAAACGTCGTCAACGCGCTATATGCCTGCCGGCTGAGCGCGAGCGCCTCGCCAGACCCGTACAGATACTGCATCGTCGCGGGCGGGGGTGCTGGCGTCGGGGAGGCCCCGGTCTGCGGAGCCGCGACCTGCGGCGATGTGGTCGCGCAGGCGCACAGCGCCGCGGCTATACCGGTGAGCATGAAGGCGCGCATCGTAATGGTCCTCGGCTAAGTGATCCGCTCGGGCGCCGCGTTGCGGCCGAGCGCGCGATCCAGGGACCATCGGCCGCTCCCGACGATCAACAGGTATAGGCATCCCAGAAGCATGGTCAGGTCCGCCCGCGCCTCCTGCTGCGCGCTCCAGAAGCCGTAGCGCTTGAAGTCGGGCAAGCTGAACGGCCCGAAACCGTGTCCCAGCAGGATCGGGAGCTTGGTCGCGACAAGCGCCACGAGCATGGTGACGATGAGCGGGATCGCCGCGAGCCGGGTGAACAGCCCGACGATGATGAGCGCCCCGCACACGAGTTCGACCGTGCCGACGAACGGCCCCGTCAGCTCGGGCCAGGGAATACCGACTTTCGCGAACCGCCCCGCGCCCAGGATGTCGGGAAAGATCAGTTTCTGAATGCCCTCGGGGAAGAACACAACCAGCCCGATCGCGAGCCGGATTAGGATCGTCCAAGGGCCAGCGTCGCTATGAGTGATGCGCAGAAGCATGACAGGGCTATAGCTCATTCGGTGAGGAACGATCAAAGCGCCCCGACCGCCGATCGCGGCAACGCCGGCGCGGTATTCGCCGCCTTTCTCAAGCTCGGCCTCACCTCCTTCGGCGGGCCGATCGCGCATCTCGGTTATTTCCGCGACGAGCTGGTCGTTCGGCGCAAGTGGGTCGACGAAGCCGCCTACGCCGAGCTGGTCGCGCTCTGCCAGTTCCTGCCCGGCCCGGCGTCCAGTCAGGTCGGGTTCGCGCTCGGACTCACGCGGGCGGGGCCGCTCGGTTCGCTCGCCGCCTGGGTGGCGTTCACGCTGCCCTCGGCGCTGCTGATGCTCGGTTTCGCGCTTGCGTCGGGCGAGCTGCGCGGGCCGATCGCCGGCGCCGCGATCCACGGGCTCAAGCTGGTGGCGGTCGTGATCGTCGCGCAAGCCGTTTGGGGCATGGCGCGCACCCTCACGCCCGATCCGCGCCGGGCGGGGATCGCGCTCGCCGCCGCTGGTGTCGTCGTGCTGGCGGGCGGCGCAGTCGGACAGGTCGCCGCGATCCTGTTCGGGGCGCTTGCCGGCGTGCTGTTCTGCCGTCACGTCGCGATCACGCCGGGCCAATGGGTCCCGATCGCGCTTTCGCGCCGGGTTGGAGCCACCTTCCTCTGGCTGTTCGCGCTGTTGCTGATCGGTTTGCCGGTCCTGGCCGCGACCGTCGACCTGCGCGATATAGCCCTGTTCGACATCTTCTACAGGTCGGGCGCGCTGGTGTTCGGGGGCGGGCACGTCGTCCTGCCGCTGCTGCGCGATGCCCTCGTGATGCCGGGTTGGATCGGCGATGACACCTTCCTAGCGGGCTATGGCGCGGCGCAAGCGTTGCCGGGCCCGTTTTTCTCGATCACCGCCTATCTCGGCGAAGTCGGTGGGGGCGGGACGGGTGCCGCGCTTGCGCTCGTCGGCATCTTCCTGCCCGGCCTGCTGCTCGTGGTCGGCGTGCTGCCGTTCTGGTCCGCGTTGCGGAACAACGCCGGTGTCCGCGCCGCGATCATCGGCATCAACGCGGCCGTGGTCGGCATCCTGGCGCTGGCGCTCTACGATCCACTATGGACGAGCAGCGTGGCGTCCTGGGCGGACGTGCTGCTGATCGGCGCAGGGCTGGTCGCGCTGGTGCGGGTCGGGTTTCCACCGATCGCTGTCGTGGCCTGCATGGTGATCGCGACGGTTGGGCTGGCGTTGATCTGAATATCCGCTATGCTGGATATATGGAAGCTGAGTCGGCCATCTCCGCCTTGGGTGCGCTGGCGCAGGGAACGCGCCTCGATACGTTCAACCTTCTGGTGCGCCATGAACCGGGCGGCCTCGCTGCGGGCGAGATAGCCCACCGGCTCGAGGTGCCGCAAAACACTATGTCGGCGCATCTCGGCATCCTGGCGCGCGCCGGGCTGGTCCGTTCCGAACGGCATAGCCGCTCGGTGGTTTATCGCGCGGACCTCGATGGGCTCCGGGCGCTGATGCTGTTCCTCGCCAAGGACTGCTGCGCAGGCTCGGCCGAGCTCTGCGCGCCGCTCGTCGCCGAACTTGCCCCATGCTGCTGAAAGGACGCTCCGTGGCCGTCGACATCGTCATCTACCACAACCCGGACTGCGGCACGTCGCGCAACGTCCTGGGACTGATCCGCAACGCCGGGGTCGAACCGCATGTGATCGAGTATCTGAAAACACCGCCTTCACGCCCGATGCTGGTTGAGTTGATCGACCGCGCCGGGATCACGCCGCGCGACCTGCTGCGCGAGAAGGGGACGCCCTACGCCGAGCTGGGGCTTGACGATGCGTCGCTGTCGGATGACGCGCTGGTCGACGCGATGATGGCGCACCCCGTCCTCATCAACCGGCCGCTGGTCGTGTCGCCCTCCGGCGTGAAGCTCTGCCGGCCGTCCGAAGCCGTGCTCGATCTGCTGCCTTCGCCGCAACAGGGCGCGTTCTCGAAAGAAGAGGGCGAGCGGGTGGTGGACGAGTCCGGCGCGCGCGTCGCCTGATGCTGCTCGCGTTCCTGATCTTCGCCGTCACGATCATGCTCGTCATCTGGCAACCCAGGGGGCTCGGCATCGGCTGGAGCGCGATGGGCGGTGCCGTCGTGGCGCTGCTCCTCGGCGTCATCTCGCTCGCGGACGTGCCGGTGGTGTGGAACATCGTCTGGAACGCGACCGCGGCCTTCGTCGCGATCATCATCATCAGCCTTATCCTGGACGAAGCCGGGTTCTTCGAGTGGGCGGCGCTCCACATCGCGCGCTGGGGTGGCGGAAGCGGCCTGTGGCTGTTCGCGCTCGTCGTGCTGCTGGGTGCCGCCGTGTCGGCGCTGTTCGCGAACGACGGCGCGGCGCTGATCCTCACCCCCATCGTGATCGCCATGCTGCGGGCGCTCGGCTACGGCCCGAAGGCGACGCTGGCGTTCGTCATGGCGGCCGGGTTCATCGCCGACACCGCCAGCCTGCCGCTGGTCGTTTCTAACTTGGTCAACATCGTGTCGGCCGACTTCTTCGACATCGGCTTCGGCGAGTACGCGGCCGTCATGGTGCCGGTCGATCTGGTGTCGATCGCCGCCACGCTGGCCGCGCTCCTGATCTTCTTCCGGCGCGACATACCCGCCCGCTACGACGTGGGGGCGCTTCGCGCGCCCGACGAGGCCATCCGCGACCGCGCCACCTTCAGGGCGGGGTGGGTCGTGCTGGCCGGCTTGCTCGCTGGGTTTTTCCTCCTCGAACCAATCGGCGTGCCGGTCAGCGTCGTCGCCGCGGCCGGTGCTATCCTGCTGCTCGTGATCGCCGCGCGCGGGCACGTGATCCAGACCCGCAAGGTTGTGAGCGGCGCGCCGTGGCAGGTCGTGATCTTCTCGCTCGGCATGTACCTGGTCGTCTATGGCTTGCGGAACGCGGGCCTGACCGACCAGCTCGCCGGGCTGCTCGACCGCACGGCGCAGGGCGGCGTGTGGGGTGCCGCGTTCGGGACGGGGATCATCGCCGCGCTGCTGTCGTCGGTGATGAACAACATGCCGACCGTGCTGGTGGGGGCGCTGTCGATCGACGCGACGCAAGCGACCGGAGCGGTCAAAAACGCCATGATCTACGCCAACGTCATCGGCTGCGACCTCGGCCCCAAGATCACGCCCATCGGCTCGCTCGCGACGCTGCTGTGGCTCCATGTGCTGGGGCAGAAGGGGATCCAGATCGGATGGGGCTATTACTTCAAGGTCGGCGTCACGCTCACGGTGCCGGTGCTGCTGGTGACGCTCGCCGCGCTCGCGCTGCGGATCGGCGTCGGGTGATGTCGACCGCGCTGATCTATGCCGTGGCCGCGCTCGCCGAGATCGGCGGCTGCTTCGCCTTCTGGGCGTGGGCGCGGCTCGGCAAGTCGCCGCTGTGGTTGTTGCCGGGTCTCGTGTCACTGATCCTGTTTGCCTGGCTGCTGACTCGGGTCGACGCCAGTGCCGCCGGACGGGCCTACGCGGCTTATGGCGGGGTCTATATCTGCGCGTCGCTACTGTGGCTGTGGGCAGTCGAGGGCGTGCGCCCCGACCGCTGGGACGTGGGCGGTGCCGCGCTCTGCCTGCTGGGCGTCTGCGTCATCCTGCTCGGACCGCGGCCGGCATGACCGACCTGCGTACCACCCCGCTCGATCCCGCCAACCTGGGCAAGCTGCGCGACGCGCTCGCCGTCGCGGGGCTTCCCGTCGCCGATCTGGCCGAACCGGCTCGCGTGTTCTTCCGGTTCGATGACGACACCGGCTTGGTCGGGTTCGGTGGGCTCGAAGGAGAGGGAGCCGACCGCCTACTCCGCTCGCTCCTGGTCGCCGTCGATCGGCGCGGGGCCGGACTCGGCCGCGTGGTACTGATAGCTCTCGAAAACTACGCGCGCGAGCTAGGCGTCGCCCGCCTGCACCTCCTCACGACCACGGCCGCGCCGTTCTTCGCCACCAACGGCTACGCAGCCGCCGATCGCGCAAGGGTGCCAGCGCCGATCGCCGCCTCGCGCGAGTTCGCCGCGCTCTGCCCCGCGTCTGCCGCCTACCTCGTGAAAGCCCTCTGATGCCGCTGCGCCAGCTCTCCGACCCCGACCATCTGCCGGCGCTCGATCCCGCTTACGCTCACCAGCGCCCGGCGCTGGGGCTCGGCCCCGACGATCCCGCACCGCGCATCCTGCTTCTCTACGGCTCGTTGCGCGACCGGTCGTTCTCGCGGCTATGCGTGGAGGAGGCGGCGCGGCTGCTCCAATTCTTCGGGTGCGAGACGCGCATCTTCGATCCGTCCACGCTGCCGCTGCCCGATCAGGTCGCTGGCGACGATCACCCCGCCGTCCACGAGCGGCGCGAGCTGTCGATGTGGTCGGACGGGCATGTGTGGTGCTCGCCGGAGCGGCACGGGCAAGTCACCGGCATCATGAAGACGCAGATCGACCACCTGCCGCTCAACATGGGCGGGATGCGCCCGACCCAGGGGCGCACGCTCGCCGTCATGCAGGTGTCGGCCGGGTCGCAGTCGTTTAACAGCGTCAACACGCTGCGCGTGCTCGGCCGCTGGATGCGGATGGTCACGATGCCCAACCAGTCGAGCGTCGCCAAGGCGTTCGACGAATTTGACGACGCCGGGCGCATGAATCCGTCCCCCTACTACGATCGGATTGTCGATGTGATGGAGGAGCTGGTGCGGTTTACGGTGCTGCTCCGCCCGTACGCGGCGCAACTCGTCGACCGATATTCCGAGCGGAAGGAGGCCGGGGTGCCGATCGACGCGGCGACCGATCTGTCGAGCATCGCAGCATCATAGCGTGTCCGAACCGATCGGTCCCGGTTTCGAATGATCCGTGCCGGTTGCTGGCGCAATCGCCAGATGTTAGGCGTATGGGGTGCGTCACCTCGTCGCCTTGCTGATGCTATGCGTTATGCTGCTGTCCCACGGCAGCATGGGAGAGGCGGTTCCGCACGCGGAGGATCGCGGGCTGGCTCACGTCGACGCGCATTCTGACCATGGGCTGACGGCGCACCACGCGGGTACGCTCGATCTGGCGGGCGTCGGCGACTCCGACGATGATCGGTCGGACGATCCGTCCAGCCATGTGCTTCACGCCCATGTCGTCGGCCATCTGGACCGGGCGGTCGAGCTGGACGCGGCGCCGGTGACGGGCTCCGGCCCCAAGCTGGCGGTGACGTCGGTGCAGGACCGTCCGTCGCGCGACGTGGCGCCCTTGCTGGAGCCGCCGGCCGCCTGATCCCACGCGTCCGCGCGCCGCCACGGTCGGCCGCGCCGTTTCGTGAGCATCAGGAGAGACATTCCATGTCACCATACCTGCGCGCCGCCATCGTGGCGGTCGCGCTGTCGTCGGCGAAGGTCGTTCATGGCCAGACGTTGACGCTTGAGGAAGCGGTCGCTCGCGCGATCGCCGCCTCGCCGCAAGGCGCCGCCACGACGGCGCGTACCGACGCGCTCACCGCTGCGCGGGCTGGTGCCGACACGCGGCCGGCCGCGTCCATCGACCTGCTCGCCGAGAACTTCGGCGTCGGCGGTCGCGAGCTGAACCAGCAGATCCAGATCGGCGCGACCTATAGCCAGCGGATCGAGCGCGGCGGCAAACGGGCGGCACGCGTCGCGCTCGCCGATTCCGATCTCGACGTCGCCCGCGCCGAAGCGGTCGTGCGTCGGTTGGAAACCGCGACGGCGGTGCAGCGCCTCTATGTCGAGGTGCAGGCGGCGGAAGCGGGCATCGGCATCGCGCGGGAACGGGTCGCCATCGCGGAGCAACTGGCGCGCGAGGTCGGGCGGCGTGTCGCCGAAGCACGCGACCCGCTGTTCGCCGGCACGCGCGCTAGAACCCAGCTCGCGGAAGCGAAGGTCGACCTGGAACTGGTCGAGCACGCGCGGGATGCCGCCAAGGTGCGGCTGGCTGCGCTATGGGATGGGAACGCGACCGCCCTGACCATTCCGGCCGACCGTTTCCTGATGCTGGATGTCCCGGCCGGGACGCCGCAACCCGCCGTAGCCGATCTCGCGATCTTCGAGGCACGGCGACGCCGCGCGGCGGCCGGGCTGACGCTGCAACAGGCTGGCGCGCGGACCGATCCAACCTGGACGGCGGGACCTCGCTATATTGGTACGGGCGATCTGGCGGTGGTGGCCGGGCTGTCGCTCCCGCTCGCCAACCGCGCGCTCAACCGCGCCAACATCGCGCGCGCGGAAGCAGAAGGGCGGCAGGTCGAGGCCGATCTGGCGGTCGAGCGGTTTCAGCGAACCCAAGCCATCGCGCTCGCGGCCGAGAAGGTCGAGGAGACGCGCCACGAGGTCGAGGCAATACGCGACCGTGTGGTGCCGGGTGCCGTGCGTACGCTCGTCGAAGTGCGCCAAGGCTATAATCGCGGCGGGTTCACGTTCCTCGATGTGTCGACCGCGCAGACCGCGCTCCACGACGCCCGCGCGCGGATGGTCCGCGTCGCCGCTCTCCATCACGAGGCCTGTGTCGATCTCGATCGGCTGACCGGCCGCTTCGCCGCCGTTGCTGAAGGAGCCCGTTGATGCGGACGCTCACGCTCGCTTTGCTCCTCGCTCTGCCGCTCGCCGCCTGTGGCGAGGGGGCCGGGAACACGACGGCCGAAACCGAGGCCCCGGCCGAAGGCGACTACGCGCGCGGCCCCCACAACGGCCGGATGCTGCGCGACGGCGCATTCGCGATCGAGGTCACCGTGTTCGAGGATGGCGTGCCGCCCGAATACCGGCTTTACGCCTATCGGGACGACAAGCCCGTGGTACCCGCCCAGGTCCAGGCGAGCGTCACGATCCGGCGTCTTGATGGGGAGGTCACGACCTTCGCATTCCGGCCGGAGGCGGATTATCTGCGCGGGCAAGCGACCCTGGTCGAGCCACACAGCTTCGACGTGCAGGTCATCGCCAACGAAGGCGGGCGGCGACACGCCTGGCGGTTCCCGTCCTATGAGGGCCGAACGACGATCGCGGCCCCCGCCGCGCGCGCCGCAAACATCGCGACCGCGGTCGCCGGGCCTGCCGCGATCGGCGAGACGCTGGAGATCGTCGGACGGGTCGAACTCGATCCGTCGGCGAGCGCCGATGTCGGGGCCAAGTTTCCCGGCCGTGTCATGTCGGTTCATCGCAACGTCGGCGATCGGGTCGGCCGCGGCACGCTGCTCGCGCGCGTCGAAAGCAGCAACTCGCTCCAGACCTACCCCGTCACCGCGCCAATCGCGGGCGTGATCACCCAGCGCAACACCAACGTCGGCGACGTGACCGGCGACGATCCGATCTTCGTGATCTCCGACCCGTCGCGCACGGTGGCGACGTTCCCGGTCTTCCCGCGCGATATCGAGCGCATCCGGCCGGGGCAGGCGCTGCAAATCCGCGGCCTGGAAGGCGAGCGGTCGCAAGGCTCGACCATCCGCGATTTCCTGCCGCTCGCGGAGGTCCAGACGCAGGCGGTAACGGCGCGCGCGGCGCTGCCCAACCCGGGCGGCTTCTGGCGGCCGGGGATGGCGGTGCGCGGCATCGTCACGGTCGACCAGCGAACCGTGCCGCTGGCGGTGCGGACGGAAGCCATCCAGCAGTTCCGCGACTTCCGGGTCGTGTTCGCGAAAATCCGCGACACCTACGAAGTGCGAATGCTCCAGCTCGGCCGCGAAGGGCCGGAATGGACCGAGGTGCTGGGCGGCCTGAAACCCGGCACGACGTACGCGGTGAAGAACAGCTACGTCATCAAGGCCGATATCGAGAAATCCGGCGCGAGCCACGATCACTAGGACGCCGCAATGCTCGAACGCATCATTCGGCTGTCGATCCGGCAGCGCTACGCGGCCCTGGCGATCGCGCTCCTGCTCGCCGCGCTAGGCGTCTGGGCGTTCGGTCGCCTGAAGATCGACGCCGTTCCCGACATCACCAACGTCCAGGTCCAGATCAACACCGAAGCGCCAGGCTTCTCGCCGCTGGAAGCCGAACAGCGCGTCACCTTTCCGGTCGAGACGGCCATCGCCGGCCTGCCGGGGCTGCAATATACCCGCTCGGTCTCGCGCTACGGGCTTAGTCAGGTGACGGTCGTGTTCGAGGACGGGACCGATATCTACTTCGCGCGCCAGCTCGTGAACGAGCGGCTGCAAGGCGTGCGCGGCACTCTACCCGCGAATGTCGAGCCTGCGCTCGGCCCGATCGCGACCGGGCTGGGCGAAATCTTTATGTACACGGTCGAGGCCCGCCCTGGCGCGGTGAACGACGCGGGCAAGCGCTACACGGCGCAAGACCTCCGCACGCTGCACGATTGGGTGGTGCGCCCGCAGCTTCGCACCGTGCCGGGCGTCACCGAGGTCAACTCGGTCGGCGGCTATCGTCGCGAATATGTGGTCGCGCCCTATCCCGAACGGCTGGCGGGCTTCGGCCTGAGCGTGTCGGACCTGGTGGCCGCGCTGGAGAAGAACAACGCGAATGTCGGCGCGGGCTATATCGAGCAATCGGGCTCGCAATATCTGATCCGCGTGCCCGGTCAGGCCGCGAACGAACGCGACCTGTCGGGCATCATCGTCGCCTATCGCCAGAACACCCCGATCCGCATCGCCGACGTCGCCGACGTCGAGATCGGGTCCGAACTTAGGAACGGGGCCGCGACCAAGGACGGTCGCGAGGTGGTGCTGGGCACCATCTACATGTTAATCGGTCAGAACCCGCGCAACGTCAGCATCGCGGTCGCTGAGCGCCTGCAAGCGGTCAACCGGTCGCTGCCGGGCGGGGTCGTCGTCAACACCGTCTATGACCGGTCCAAGCTGGTCGACGCGACGGTCGGCACTGTCGAGAAGAACCTGGCCGAAGGCGCGCTGCTCGTCGTGGTGGTGCTGTTCCTGCTGCTCGGCAACATCCGCGCGGCGCTGATCACCGCGGCCGTCATCCCGCTTTCGTTCCTGCTGACGATCACCGGCATGGTCGCGAGCGGAGTGTCGGGCAATCTGATGAGCCTGGGCGCGCTCGACTTCGGGCTGATCGTCGACGGCGCGGTCATCATCGTCGAGAACTGCCTGCGCCGTTTCGGCGAGGCGCAGCACGCCAAGGGCAGCCTGCTCGAACGAGACGAGCGGTTCGACCTGGCCGCCTCGGCAAGCGCCGAAGTCATCCGGCCCAGCCTGTTCGGCATCGCGATCATCACCATAGTCTATCTCCCGATCTTCGCGCTCGAAGGGGTCGAGGGAAAGACGTTTCACCCGATGGCGTTCACCGTCGTCCTGGCGCTCACGGCAGCGCTGGTGCTGTCGCTCACCTTCGTCCCCGCCGCAGTCGCGACCTTCGTCACCGGCCGCGTCGACGAGAAGGAGAACCGCGTAATGCGCGCTGCCGGGCGCGGCTATCGGCCGCTGCTCGAATGGGCGCTTAGGATGCGCTGGACTGTCCTCGCCGGGGCGGTAGCGCTGGTGGTCGTCAGTGGCCTGGCCGCGACGCGGCTGGGATCGGAGTTCATTCCCAATCTTGATGAAGGCGATATCGCGATGCACGCGCTGCGCATCCCCGGCACCAGCCTCACTCAAGCTGTGGCGATGCAATCGGCGCTAGAACGCCGCATCAAGCAGTTCCCCGAGGTCGAACAGGTGTTCGCCAAGATCGGCACCGCCGATGTCGCGACCGACCCCGTGCCGCCCTCGGTCGCGGACACCTTCATCATCATGAAGCCGCGTGGCGCGTGGCCCGATCCGCGCAAGCCCAAGGAGCAACTCGTGGCCGAAATGGACGCGGCGGTCGCCCAGGTGCCCGGCTCGCGCTACGAGTTCATCCAGCCGATCCAGATGCGGTTCAACGAGCTGATCGCGGGCGTCCGTTCGGACGTGGCGATCCGGGTGTACGGCGACGATCTCGAACAATTGGCCTCGGTCGCCGACACCGTGCTCGGCGTGGTCTCTGGCATCGACGGGTCGCAGGATGCACAGACCGAACAGGTGACGGGCCTGCCATTCATTCAAATCCTGCCCGACCGCTTTGCATTGACGCGGCTCGGGCTGAACATCGCCGACGTGCAAGCCGTGGTCGCCGCCGCGACCGGGGGAACGCAGGCCGGGCAAATCTTCGACGGCGATCGGCGGTTCGATATCGTCGTGCGTCTGCCCGAACGGTTGCGGCAAAACCCCGATGTGCTTCGCCGCCTGCCGATCCCGTTGCCGAACGGCGCCGGCTCGGTGCCGCTGTCGGAGGTCGCGACGATCGAGCGCACGACTGGCCCGAACCAGATCAGCCGCGAGGATGGCAAGCGCCGGGCGGTCGTCACCACCAACGTCCGGGGTCGCGACCTTGGTTCGTTCATCGCGGAAACGCAAACGCGGGTCGCCGCGGAGGTCAAGCTGCCGCCGGGCTACTGGATCGATTACGGCGGCACATTCGAGCAGTTTCAATCCGCCTCGACGCGGTTGAAGATCGTCGTGCCCTTGGCGCTTCTGCTGATCTTCGGATTGCTGGTCGGGCTGTTCCGATCGGCGAAGGACGCGCTGATCGTGTTCTCGGGCGTGCCGCTGGCGCTCACCGGCGGGATCGCGGCGCTGCTGCTGCGCGGCATCCCATTCTCGATCTCAGCGGGTGTCGGGTTTATCGCGCTGTCGGGCGTGGCGGTCCTGAACGGACTGGTGATGCTCACCTTCATTCGCCAGCTCCGGGCCGAAGGCGTCGGTCTCGACGAGGCGATACGCGACGGGGCGCTCGCGCGGCTCCGGCCGGTGCTGATGACGGCGTTGGTGGCGAGCCTTGGGTTCGTGCCGATGGCGCTCAATGTCGGGCTCGGTGCCGAGGTTCAGCGCCCGCTCGCCACCGTCGTGATCGGGGGCATCATCTCGTCGACGCTGCTGACGCTGCTCGTCCTGCCCGCGCTCTACCGGATCGTCCACGGTCGCCGGCACGCTCCCGCGCCGCAAGCAGCGACAGCCTAAGAGGTCGCCATGCTCTACCTAGCGCTCAAAGCCATTGTCTCGGGCATCATCATCGCGGCCGTTTCGGAGATCGCCAAGCGTAGTCCCGGCTTCGGCGCGCTGGTCGCGTCGCTGCCGCTGGTGTCGGTGCTCGGCATGATCTGGCTATGGCGCGACACACACGATCCGGTCGGCATGGCGGCGCATGCCCGCGCGACCTTCTGGTACGTGCTGCCGTCGCTGCCGATGTTTCTGCTTATCCCGGCGCTGCTAGGTCGCGGCGTGCCTTTTTGGCTGTCACTCGCGGCTGGGTGCGTACTCACAAGCGCGCTCTACCTCACCATGACCTGGGTGGGTCCGCGGTTCGGAATAGAACTCTAGCCAGATAACCCCTTTTCCGTCCGAACATATCCTTTATGCTAGATATATGGAAAGCGAGTTGGCCATCTCTGCGTTGGGCGCGCTCGCGCAAGGCACGCGCCTTGACGTGTTTCGGCTGCTGGTCCGACACGAACCGGACGGCCTGCCCGCCGGCGAGGTCGCCCGCCAGCTCGATGTCCCCCAGAACACCATGTCGGCGCACCTCGCGATCCTGGCTCGCGCGGGCCTGGTCCGCTCCGAGCGGCGTAGCCGCCAGATCATCTACCGCGCCGACCTGGATGCGGTCCGCGGGCTCATGCTGTTCCTCGTAAAGGACTGCTGCGCCGGTTCGGCCGAGCTGTGCGCGCCGCTGGTCGCCGAACTCGCCCCCTGCTGCTGACCGGAGCCGATTCCATGGCCGTCGATATCGTCATCTACCACAACCCCGAGTGCGGCACGTCGCGCAACGTGCTGGGCCTGATCCGCAACGCCGGGGTGGAGCCGCACGTGGTCGAGTACCTGAAGACGCCGCCCTCGTGTGCGATGCTGGTCGAGCTGATCGAGCGGGCCGGGATACCCCGCGCGAGCTGCTGCGCGAGAAGGGGCCGCCATATGCCGAGCTTGGGCTTGGCGACGCTTCGCTCTCCGACGATGCGCTGATCGATGCGATGATGACGCATCCGGTCCTCATCAACCGGCCGCTGGTCGTGGCACCCTTGGGCGTGAAGCTCTGTCGTCCGTCTGAGTCCGTGCTCGATCTACTGCCTGCGACGCAGCTTGGCTCGTTTGCTAAGGAAGATGGCGAGCTGGTCATCGATGCCTCGGGCGAGCGGGTGCGCTGATGGCGACGCTCGCCTCCGAACAGGTCCGCCCCGGCATGTCGACGTTCGAGCGCTATCTGTCGCTCTGGGTCGCGCTCTGCATCGTCGTGGGTATCGCCCTGGGCTCGCTAATGCCCGGCGTGTTCGCCTCGATCGCTGCGGCCGAGTTCGCGCGGGTCAACCTGGTCGTCGCCGTGCTCGTCTGGCTGATGATCATCCCCATGCTCCTAAAGATCGACTTCGGCTCGCTCGGGTCCGTGCGCCAGCACTGGAAGGGCGTGGGCGTCACGCTGTTCATTAACTGGGCGGTCAAGCCGTTCTCGATGGCGGCGCTCGGCGCGTTCTTCATCGGATACCTATTCGCGCCGCTGCTCCCGGCCGGGGAAGGTTCGTCCTACATCGCGGGGCTGATCCTGCTGGCTGCAGCACCCTGCACCGCGATGGTGTTCGTCTGGTCGAACCTGTGCGACGGCGACCCGACCTATACGCTCAGCCAAGTCGCGCTGAACGACGTGCTGATGGTGTTCCTGTTCGCGCCGCTCGTCGCGCTGCTGCTCGGGGTCGCCGCGATCACGGTGCCGTGGGATACGCTGCTGCTGTCGGTCGCGCTCTACATCGTCGTGCCCGTCATCGTCGCCCAGGTGATCCGCCGCGGCGTGATCGCCAGCGGCGGGCAACCCGCGCTCGACCGGCTGCTCGCCCGGCTCGGTCCTGTGTCGCTGGTCGCGCTGCTGGCGACGGTAGTGCTGCTGTTCGGGTTCCAGGGGGAGCAGATCATCGCACGCCCGCTGGTGATCGCGCTGCTCGCCGTTCCGATCCTCATCCAGGTCTATCTCAACGCCGGGCTCGCCTATTGGCTGTCCCGCAGGTTTGGGGTCGCCTGGTGCGTCGCGGCTCCCGCAGCGCTGATCGGCGCATCCAACTTCTTCGAGTTGGCGGTCGCCGCCGCGATCTCGCTGTTCGGGCTGAACTCCGGCGCGGCGCTCGCGACCGTGGTGGGCGTGCTGGTCGAGGTGCCGGTAATGCTCTCGGTCGTGTCGATCGTGAAGCGCTCGCGCGGCTGGTATGAGCGCGGGGCCGTCGCGTGAGCGAGCCGTTGTTCTACAGCCTGCCGCACGGCCACTACGACATCCTGCGTGTTGCCCTCCAGGCCGCCCTGCTGCCGACGGACGATCTGCTCGAGCCGGGCCGAATGTTCTTCGGGCTGTCCGACGATCGCGGGCCGATCGGCTATGCCGTCCTGGAGGGTGACGGGCCTGATCGGCTGCTTCGATCGCTCGTGATCCTGCACACGCGGCGACGGCAAGGTCATGGCGCGACCCTGCTCGCGCGCCTAGAGCATCTAGCCACGGACGGAGAGATCGAGCGGCTGCACCTCCTCACCCGGTCGGCACGGTCCTTCTTTCGTGATCGCGGCTATGAAGACGCGGACCGCGGTGCCGCTCCCGCCTCGATCGCCGGCTCGATGCAGTTCACCTCGCTCTGCCCGGCTTCGGCCGCGTACCTCGTCAAGACGCTGTAGATCGCCCATGCCGCTGCGTGAGCTCGCTGACCCCGACCACCTTCCCGCGCTCGACCGGCGCTACGTCCTCGATCGCCCCGCGATCGGGCTTGGCGCGGCCGATCCGCCCCCGCGCATTCTGCTGCTCTACGGCTCGCTGCGCGAACGGTCGTTCTCCCGGCTATGTGTCGAAGAGGCGGCGCGGCTGCTCCAGTTGTTCGGGTGCGAGACGCGCATCTTCGACCCCTCGACGCTGCCGTTACCCGATCAGGTCGCGGGCGATGACCACCCGGCCGTCCACGAGCTGCGCAAGCTGTCGATGTGGAGCGAGGGCCAGGTGTGGTGCTCGCCCGAGCGGCACGGCCAGATCACCGGCGTGATGAAGACGCAGATCGATCACCTGCCGCTTAACATGGGCGGGATGCGCCCGACCCAGGGCCGAACGCTCGCGGTCATGCAGGTGTCGGCCGGATCGCAGTCGTTCAACAGCGTCAACACGCTGCGCGTGCTCGGCCGCTGGATGCGAATGGTGACGATCCCCAACCAGTCGAGCGTCGCCAAGGCGTTCCAGGAGTTCGACGACGCCGGGCGCATGAAGCCGTCCGCCTACTACGACCGGATCGTCGACGTGATGGAGGAGCTGGTGCGGTTCACGGTACTGCTCCGGACGCACGCGGCGCAGCTCGTCGACCGCTTCTCCGAGCGCAGGGAAGCCGGGGTGCCGATCGACCTGGCGGTCGACCTGTCCGCGATCGCGATCGCGATCGCGACGGCTCCGGCTAACGGATAGCACCGGGATGTCGCCGTCATCGCGCGCTGATGGTTTCGTATCTCGCATCGGTCGCAGGCACCGCGATCTCCGTCTCAATCAGCGTGCGCCCACCGGGCCCGTGCGTCTCGCGTAATTCGCGTCGGAATACAGTGACGACTGCGCGTCCGGGCCGTCATCGTTGCAAGCCGCTACAAGTAGGCCAACGATCAGGCTCACCTTGAGCCAGTTCGAATGCGTTTCCAGTGGCCTAGGATTCCCGACGCCAGCAGCGCCAAGGGCGGGACGTCACTGCCGCCTCGGGCCGCGCCGGCCTCATCGCCTCAACTTATCAAGCGCCGCCAGCGCAACGGAAGCAGATGCAAGCAGACCCCCGATCAAAGGCTCGGAGGAGAACACGATCGCCGCGCAGATCCCCAGGGCGGCGGGGTAGAGGCGCGGATCGCCGTGGCCGTGGTGCTCGCCGCCACGCAAACGTTCGATATCCCTTGGTGCGATGCTGACCGTGATCGACCCAGTTCGCGCGACCTTCTCTAATTGCCCAACGAAGCTGGGCGTCGACAGCGCCGCTCGTCCGAGCGCCGCGAGCAGCTTGCCCGCCTCGCCGCGCAGCCGGGCAGGGCTAGCCCGCTCCCGCATCATTTCCTTCGCTATCGGAGCAAGCTCGCGAGCGATGTCGAATGCCGGATCGATGCGCCGGACGAACCCTTCGGCGGTCAGCAAGGTCCGGAGCACCAGGGCGAGGTCAGGCGGAAGCGCGAGATGAAAGTCGCGCAGAATCGCGAATACCGTCTGAAAAATGTCGGCGAGGTCAATCTGATCGAGCAGGACGTTGGTGAAGCGGGCGATCAGTTCGGCCATTGCCTCTTCGAGCCGGACCCGGTCCACGTCCGGATCACCGGCCCAGAGCATAAGGATATCGACGACACCGCCGGTATCCTCCGAAGCGATCGCAAGGCCAAGCCGAACGAGTTCCTCACGGCGTCTCGGCAGGAGGGTGCCCACGGCCCCGAAATCGATCAGGCCAAGTGTCCCGTCTTCAAGAAAGAAGACATTGCCGGGATGCGGATCGGCGTGGAAGTGACCGTTGATGATAATCATGCGCAGGATCGCCTGCGCATAGCTGCTGGCGAGCGCAGCCGGATCGAGATCGCTTCGGCGTGCCGCATCCAGATCGCTTGCGGGAAATCCGCGGAGCCGCTCCTGGATGTTCACTCGCCTACCCGAAAGCTCCCAATCGAAGCGTGCGGTACGAACCCCGTAGTGTTTAAGATATTCACCGATCGCGTCGCTGGCGCGCGCTTCTGCGCTGAGGTCCATCTCCCGGGCAAGGCTCTCGGCGAAATGGCGCAGCAGCTCGTCCGGCTTTAGTCTTGCGATCTCGGGGATACGGCGCTCCGCGATCCGGGCCAGTCTTCGCAAGAGCCGAAGATCGGCATCGACGATCCGCTCGATGCCTGGGCGGCGAATCTTGACGATGACGTCCCGCCCGTCGAGCAGCGTCGCCGCATGGGCCTGAGCGATCGAGCCTGCCGCAAGCGCTTCGCTGTCAAAGTGGCTGAAACTTGTTTCGATCGGGCCGCCGATCGCCTCCTCGATCAGCGGTTGCACGGCCGCAAATGGAAGCGGGGGAACGCGGTCCTGCAGTTTTGAAAGTGCATCGACCCATGCTGGCTCCAGAAGGTCGCTTCGCATCGCGAGGATCTGACCGAATTTGACCGCGACAGGGCCGATATCCCGCAGTAGCGCGACGATCGTCTCCGGCCGGGTATCTCCAAGCGACTCGTCACCTCCCATCCCGAGACCTAGCCGAGCGGCTAGCCCCTTGAGACCTTGGCGCCCGAACAGCATCAGGATCTGTGCGAACCGCTCCCGTTCCTTCAAAGCTGCCCCTTCGATCGGGCCGTGAGGAGTCGGGTCAGTCACGCGTCCGGGCACTCGCAGGAGGCGTTTCCGTATCACGGTCGATGGTCTTCTCCAGCCCATCAAAAAGCCGGTTTAGGTGCCCGATAGCTCCGTCCAGACCTTCGAGCTGTTCGGCTGTCAGGCTCCCGAAGGTTCGGGCTACAATGGCGTCGTAAAGCGGCATGGCCTGATCCAGCGTAGCCCTGCCGACGTCAGTGATCTGCACCAGCTTCGACCGGCGATCGTCGGCCACGGGTGAGCGCGACACCAGTCTATTCTGCTCCAGCGCATCGATGGCTTGGGTGACCGTACGCGGGGCCTGATCGAAAAAGGCCGCAATATCGATCGACCTGCGAGGCTTCTCTGCGAGGAAAGCAAGCAGCTTAAGCTGGGCCATCGAAGCACCGTGACCGGCGAGATGCGCGTCGATGAGACGACGCATCCTGTACCAGGTCCATCCAAAGGTTGTCGCAACGGCACGGAGCCGTCGATCGTGAGGTTCCATACCATATGGTATTGCCGCGTCTTCACCGGCGTGGCAAGCGCAGCCGGGAGAATGGCATCGGATTAGGATTGGCATGGTTGATCATCAGGCAACCGCGTCTGCGGCGGCCGAAAATGAGGAAGCGCCTCGAAACTCACCGCTGAAGTCGCCACGTGTCAGGATCGCGCTTCTCGTCGGCGCCATCGTGATCGCGCTATCCGGTCTCGTCTGGTATCTGGATCACCAGAACCGCGGCAAATACATGCAAGGCACTGACAACGCCTATGTCGACGCCGACTCGGTCGTGATCGCGCCCAAAATCGCGGGTTACGTGGAGCGAGTCTTTGTCGCTGAAAACCAGTCGGTTCGCCGAGGGCAGCCCTTGGCTCGGCTCGATCCGCGTGAGTATCGGGCGCAGACCGAACAGATCAACAGCCAGATAGGAACGGCGGAGGCCTCGGAAGACACGACGCGAGCTCAGATCGAGGAGCAGCGAGCCGCGATCGCTCAGGCCCAAGCGCAGCTCGATGCTGCCCGCGCCGAAGCTGCGTTCGCGACGCAGCAAGTCAGCCGCTATCAGCCACTCGCGGCTTCCGGCGCGGAGCCGCGCGAGCGGCTCGCCCAGCTTCAAACGCAAGCACGCCAGGCCACAGAGCGGGTCAGTGCGGCGGAAGCAGGATTGCTCGCGGCGCAGCGGCGCGTGGACACGCTCGACGCTCAGGTTCGGCAGGCTCAGTCGCAGGCCCAGGCCGCGCGGGCTCAGTTGGCGGCGGCGCGCGTGAACGTGGAATCAACCGTGCTCACAGCGGCGATCAATGGTCGGGTGGGGGATTTGGCTGTGCGCGTCGGTCAGTTTGTTCAGCCTGGCACGCGCATGATGACGTTGGTCCCCGCAGACCGACTCTTCATCGAGGCGAACTTCAAGGAAACGCAGCTCGGCCTGATGCGGATCGGCCAGCCGGTCGTCATCGAGGTTGATGCGCTGCCTGATGTTGAGCTGAAGGGGCGCGTTGCCAGCTTTGCCCCGGGCACGGGTGCTCAGTTCTCCGTTCTTCCGCCACAGAATGCCACAGGCAACTTCACCAAAGTCGTCCAGCGGGTTCCCGTGCGCATCTCCATTGAGGCCCTTCCGGAGGTGCGGCGGCTACTCATCCCCGGAATGTCGGTCGAGGTGACGGTCGATACTCGTTCGGCCAAAGGTGAACTCGACCGCATTCGTCAGGCCAGCCGGGACCGCTGACGATGGCTACAGTCCCAGCATCTCAGGGTGACTCTCGAGCGCAACGGGCCGATGCGACCGCGTGGATCGCCGTAGCCGCCGGGGCGCTTGGTGCACTGCTCGCCACCCTGGACATCTCGATCGTCAACTCCGCGCTGCCCACCATTCAAGGCGAGATAGGAGCCACAGGAACCGAAGGAACCTGGATCGCGACCTCGTTTCTTGTCGCCGAGATCGTGGTGATACCTTTGAGCGCGTGGCTGGAACGGCTGATGGGACTGAGAACGCTGCTCCTGATCGCGGTCACCGCATTCACGGCGTTCTCGATCCTGTGCGGTGTCGCCACGGATCTCACCACCATGATCATCGGACGAACCGGTCAGGGCTTTATGGGGGGTATTTTGATCCCGACGGCCATGACGATCGTGGCGAAGCGCCTGCCGCCCTCGCAGCAGCCGATCGGGATGGCTCTTTTCGGAATGACCGTGATCCTTGGACCGGTGCTGGGTCCGCTGCTCGGCGGCTGGCTGACCGAGAACTTGAGCTGGCACTATGCGTTTTTCGTGAACGTGCCGGTCTGCGGCGTGCTCCTGCTGCTGCTCCTGCTCGGCCTTCCGCACGAGCGGACAAACTGGATCCATCTCCGCGAGGCGGACTGGTTCGGGATTATCGGAATGATTCTCGGGCTTGGCGGCCTGACGGTCGTTCTCGAAGAGGGGCACCGCGAGGAATGGTTCGAGTCCACCTTCATTATTCAGCTGACGATCATGACGATCGCCGGGTTCGCGATGTTGGCCATCGGACAGATCTGGGCATCCAAGCCGGTCCTCAAGCTTGGGATCGTCATGAACCGGCAGTTCGGCAGCGTCGTCGTTATGGCGCTTGCGCTTGGCATGGTGATGTATGGCTCGAACTTCGTGATACCACAGTTTTTGGCACTCATTGCCGACTACAACGCCTTGCAAACGGGCCAGGTCATCTTCCTTATGGGCGTGCCCGCCTTCGTGCTGATGCCTTTCGTGCCGTTCCTCATCCGTGTCGTTGACATACGGCTCGCTGTCGGAACCGGCCTGGCGGTCATGGCTCTGAGTTGTTTCGCGAGCACCAGCCTGACCGCGGATTCCGCCGGCGGAGCTTTTACCTCGGGACAGCTCCTGCGCGGTGTCGGCATGATCCTCACGATGCTGTTTCTCAATCAGGCGACCATCGCATCGGTTTCCAAGGAAGATGCCGGCGATGCGTCTGGGATCTTCAATGCCGCACGCAATCTTGGCGGATCGTTTGCATTGGCCGGCCTGGCTTCTTTTCAGGACCAAAGAATGTCACTCCACAGCCGGCGGATGGAGGAGACGCTCTGGGCGAACGATCCCAGGGTGCGTGAGTATATCGACGCGATGTCAGGCGCGCTCGGCAGCACGGAAGCCGGCCTGCAGTCGCTTGCCGGAACCATCCAGCAGCAGGCATTCGTGATGACATATAATGACATCTTCTGGACGATGGCGGCTGCGACTCTGGCAACCCTTCCGCTTGTCTTCTTTCTCCGCCCGCTGCCCAAAGGGCAGTCGATGGCGATGCACTGAGGTAAGAATGGCGAAGTTTCGAGGCATTTTGATCGTCCCGCTTGTGCTCGGCGGGTGCGTCGTCGGCCCAGATTATGCCGGACCGCCGGAACTTGGCCGCGCCGCCCCAAGATCCAGCTTCGTGCGTTCGACAGCGGCCGAGAGGGTCAATGACCCTGCTCCCGCTGAATGGTGGACTCGCCTTCAGGACCCGGTGCTCGACGAGCTTGAGCGCCGTGCGCTTGCCTCCAGTCCCTCTCTCGAGGTCGCACAGGCCAGGCTCCGCCAAGCCCGTGCATCCGTTCGCCAGGAACGCGCCAACCGCTTTCCCACCGCAGGCGCTCAGGGGACTGCGATCCTTGCCGACCTGCCCGGGATAGATTTGCAGTCGACCCAGGAGAACGGCAACCCCGCTTCACCGGCGGCTCCATCGGCCTCATCGGACCCGGACACGTCTCTAAGGTTCTTCAACCTCGGCCTAAATGCGAACTGGGAGATCGATCTCGCGGGTGGGCAGATAAGGAAAATCGAAGCTGCGAACGCGCTGGCCGCGGCGGCGGCCTACAACGCCGCCGACGCGCAGGTTCAACTCGCAGCCGAAGTAGCGCAGACATATACGAACCTGCGGGATCGCCAGCAGCGCGCCGCTGCCCTACGTGGCGGACTTGCTCTTCAGCAGCAGCAGTTGAATTTCGCCCGGCAACGTTTTCAGCGAGGCACCGTTGCCGCTTTCGCGGTGGGCCAGGCGGATCGTGCTGTTCAGGCGAATATCAGCGATCTGGCTTCCACAGAAGCGGAGATCGAGACTTATCTCAATGCGTTGGCCGTGCTCGTCGGCGAAGCGCCCGGATTGCTTGACACGTTGCTGACGCCCGCGCGCGATGTTCCGCTGCCGCCTAATAGCGTCGAAATCGGCGATCCGGCCTCAGTTCTCCGGCGCCGACCGGACGTCAGAGCCGCAGAGCGCAACCTCGCCGCCACGACCGCGAGGATCGGGATTGCCGAGGCGGTGCGATTTCCGAAAATCAGTTTTATGGGGATTCTCGGCATCGGTGGAACGTCGATCGGGGATCTAATCGATCTGGGGAATGTCTCCAAAGTTGCCCTGCCTCAACTTCAATGGGGCCTGCTCGATTTTGGCCGAAGTGCCGCTGCAATCTCGCAGACGCGCGCTGGCCGGGATGAGGCCGAAGCACAGTATAGGCTGGTGGTGCTTGGCGCGCTGCAAGACGCTGAAGACGCGCTTTCGCGATTTTCGCAGCAACGCCGCACGGCGGCCGCGCTAGCCGAAATTAAGCGGTCCGCCGATCAATCGGCTGTTCTCATGCGGCAGCGGTTCGGAAGCGGCGTGATTTCCCGCGGTGACCTGCTGGAGGCGGAGCGCCAAAGGGTGCTCGCAGAGGCGAACCTGCGCAGCGCGCTCGCATCACTCACAGGCGCCTATATCGCAGTTCAGAAATCGCTTGGGCTCGGATGGACTCCTGCGGCTGACATGGCATCGCGGCAGCCATGAGATATGCTTTCAACAGCAGACTGGTGAAGAACTCTGAAGCTGATCCGGTGCAATGCGAGGGATGACTGAGATCAATCCGGATATCGTAGCGACCTGGGCGCCCGATCCCTCGCGATTGCCTCGCTGGTTCGTCAGCGCGCTATCCATTCCACGCGAGGAAGGTTTCGTGGAAGTTGACGGGGTGCGCATGCACTATTTTCGTTGGGGAAATCCAACGAAGCCCCCGATACTTATGACCCACGGCTTCTTGTCACACGCGCGCTGCTTCGCATTCGTGGCACCATTCTTCGCCGAGGATTACCACATTGTCGCTTACGACCTATCAGGTATGGGCGACAGCGAGGCGCGCGAGAAGTGCGACATGGCCGCCCGCGGACGCGAGATGATCGGGGTCGCGGAAGCGCTCGATCTTTGCGGTCATCGCCTCAAGCCGATCATTGTCGCGCACAGCTTCGGCTCCGCAGTGACTCTCGAGGCGCTTGCGCTCGCACCGGACGCGTTCTCCGGCGCGGTGATCTGCGATCTGATGGTGCTGCGGCCGTCGCAGCTTGATGCGTTCTGGGGTAACGGCCGCGCCGGTCCGGGATCCGGCGATCCCGACCGGCCCCACCGTCGTTATACCGATTACGCAAGCGCGCGCGAACGATATGTCCTGTCGCCGCCGCAGCCTGTTACTGAACCGTTTCTGATGGATTACATGGCGTACCACTCGCTCCGCCGTGAAGGCGACGCATGGACCTGGAAGTTCTCACCCTCGGTGTTCGGGCCCGAGGAAGCGCTCGGCGCGTGGCGCGAAATGGGACACCGGCTCGTCACTGCGCCGGGCCGCAAAGCCATCATTCACGGCGCGCAAAGCCTCCTTTTCACGAAGGACTCTGGCGAGTACCTTAACGAACTTGGCGGCGCCGATATTCCATTGATCGCCGTGCCTGAGGCTCGCCACCATCTAATGCTGGACCAGCCTCTGGCGTTCGTCGCCGCTCTGCGCGCTTTACTCGCCATTTGGCATTTGGACAGGCCAGGGCGATCCTCGCCCGCTGGGTCGATGACTACAATACTGAGCGGCCGCACTCCTCGCTCAGCTATGCCCCCCCGGCGGCATTCGCCGCCAAACTCGAAAAGCAACGGGCGGGGTTAACCCCATCCGTTGCTGCGCCTGCGCTCATGCGCGACAACACCGGTCGGTCTCTGATTGCCGCTGATTAGAGGCGGGGGTCACGTCAATTGCAGACGATCTTGTCGGTAGAGCGAATGTGCGGCCGCAAAGGCGCGCTCGTCGACGCAAAGCTCGCTCCGCTTTACAAAGCCGCGCTGGCCGGGCTTTGAGGCCGGTTCTTCGGACTGTCGCCGCTCCAGCCGGCGTCCTCAAGCGGCAGCTCCCCCGCTTCGGATCCTGGCGGATCTCCCCTCCAGCGGGAGGCTTCGATCCGCCGCCCCGTCACCCCATCCGAGGCATCGGAGGCCAGCCATAGGAGTGGCGGGACGACGATCGCGGGATCGAGCAGGGCGGTTCGTGCCTCGTGCGGCAGCCCGTCGGGAATCATACCCGTCGCGGTAGCCCCGCCTGGCAGAAGAGCATTGACCGTCACGCCGCTGCCGTCGAGGTCCTGCGCCCAGATGATGGTTTCCGATTCGAGCGCCGCCTTGGAGGGCCCGTAGGGCGAGAAGCCGCGCCGTCGCATGGTGGCGTGGTTCATGCTTATGTTGACGATCCGCCCCCGGCCAGCGTCGATCATCACGGGCACCGCGGCCTGCGCCATCAGAAACGGCCCGTTGACATTGGTCTCGATGACCATGCGCCAGACGTCCGGGTCAGTCTCCCAGAACCGGGTCGGCTCGGTCAGGAAACGCTCGCTGACAAACTTCATCCCGCGGCCGGCGTTGTTCACGAGAATGTCGAGCCGGCCGAAGCGCTCACGCGCCGTCGCCACGACGCGTGCGCAGTCCTCCTCGCGCGCAACATCGGCGACCATCGGAAGAACCCGGTCGTTCCCCGCCTCCCGGGCTACCCCCTCGACTTCGGCCGCCTCGCGCGATGCGGTGGCGACCACCCGCGCGCGCGCCGCGGCGAGACCCAGGACCATCGCGCGGCCGAGCCCGCGTCCGCCGCCAGTGACGATGGCGACATGGCCCTCGATCCCGCCGCCGCTCACCGGTTCAGCGCCGCCATCTGCGGCGCCGCATAGCGTGTCCCCGCGGCGGCGCCGGGGGGCAGGATGGCGTCGATCCGCGCGCGATCCTCGGCCGTGAACCGCACGTCGATCGCGCCCACATTTTCCTCGAGCCGCGCGCGTGTCTTGGTCCCCGGGATCGGCACGATGTCGTCTCCCTGCGCCAGCAGCCACGCGAGCGCCAATTGGGCGGGCGTGCAGCCCTTCTCGCGCGCCATCGCTTCGATCTCGGTCACCAGATCGAGGTTCTTCTGGAAGTTCTCGCCCTGGAAACGTGGCGCGTTGCGGCGGTAATCGTCCTCGGCGAGATTCTCGATGCGGCGGATCTGCCCGGTGAGGAAGCCGCGCCCGAGCGGGCTGTATGCGACATAGCCGATGCCGAGTTCGCGCACCGTGGGCAGGATCTCCTCCTCCGGCTCGCGGCTCCAGAGCGAATATTCGGTCTGAAGCGCCGAGATAGGGTGGACGGCATGGGCGCGGCGGATGGTTTCGGGCGCGGCTTCCGACAGGCCGAGGTAGCGGACCTTTCCGACCTTCACCAGTTCGGCCATCGCGCCCACCGTTTCCTCGATCGGCGTGTTGGGGTCGACCCGGTGCTGGTAGTAGAGATCGATGTGGTCGACGCCGAGGCGCTTGAGCGACGCGTCGCAGGCCTGGCGCACATATCCCGCATCGCCGCGAATGCCGAGATACTCGCCGTTCTCGCCGCGGACGTTGGCGAACTTGGTCGCAAGCACGACCTGGTCGCGGCGGTCGACGATCGCCTTGCCGACCAGGACTTCGTTGGTGAAGGGACCGTACATGTCGGCGGTGTCGAGGAATGTGACGCCAAGATCGAGCGCGCGGTGGATGGTCGCGACCGCCTCCACCTCATCGCGGCCGCCATAGAATTCCGACATTCCCATGCAGCCGAGGCCGAGTGCCGAGACCTCGAGCCCTTCCGAGCCGAGCTTGCGCGTGTGCATCTGCATTCCCTTCATATCCTGGTGGACCGCTCGGGCGGAACGGTTCCTGGACGAGGCTGTTCCGCCTGTTCAGATTGCTGCTGTGATCCGAGAAATCCTCCAGGTAATGTGGAAGCCGTGGTGCGACTTGGTCTGCTCCGATGAGGAGACGACCCCACGGGGCGTACAAAGTGATGTCTGCTGCCTGAGCTGTGAAAATGCGGGGCTTTACCGTGCCGCGCACGCGGCGGTATCGCGTCAGCTCGTAGGCGGAGAGGAACAGACGATGTGCGAACGCGATCAGCTTGATCAATGGAACCGCGGCGGCGAGTTCGACTGGACGCTGAACCGGCGCCACTTCGCGCTGGGTGCGATGGCGACGCTGGCCGCCTGCGCGACGGCGCCTGGGGCCGGCGGCAGCGCCCTGACCGAGGAGCGGGTGCGTTTCCCAACCCCGGACGGGACGGTTGACGCGTTCTTCGTCCGTCCAGCGAAGGGCAGGCATCCGGCGATCCTCACCTGGCCGGACATCGCCGGGCTGCGCGAGGCGTTCGAGGTGATGGCGCGGCGGCTCGCGGGAGAGGGCTATGCGGTGCTGGTGGTGAATCCCTATTATCGCTCGGTGCCTGCGCCGCAGTTCAGCGATTTCGCCGCTTTCGGCGCGCAGGGCGGCTTTGAGAAGGTAGGGCCGTGGCGCGCGGCGCTCACCGACGACGCCGTCCGGCGCGACGCGAAGGCCGCGGTCGCCTGGCTCGATGCCCGCCGCGAGGTGGATACGTCCCGGGGCGTCGGCACCCATGGTTATTGCATGGGCGGCCCCTTCACCGTGTGGACCGCCGCCGCGGTGCCGGGCCGTGTCCGGGCGGCGGCGTCGCTTCATGGAGGTGGGCTGGTGCGGCCCGACGACCCGCAGAGCCCGCACAATCTGCTGGGCGCAACCCAGGCGCGGTACCTGTTCGCCATTGCTCGGGATGACGACGCGGAGGCGCCGGGGGTGAAGACCGCATTGCGCGCGGCCGCTGCGGCGGCGGCCCGGCCCGCTGAGGTGGAGGTCTATCCCGCCAATCATGGCTGGACGGTGATCGACAGCCCGTCTTACGACGCAGCCGCGGCCGAGCGCGCTTGGGAGCGGATGAGCGCGTTGTTCGCGACGCTCTAGCAAACGCCTGCCCGGCCAGGGGCTATGCACTTGCATGACCCCGCCGCGCAGGAATGAGCGGCGGCAGCACTGGCTTTGCGCCCCTAAGTCACCCGAAGCGCCGCGGGTCCGTGAGCGGCTCGACGAGCGGCGAGTGGCCCCTCGGAGGCTCGACCTCCTGCTCGATCATGCGACGGATGCGCGGAGGCTGTTCGTCCCCGTGCAGTTCCCGGACCCGACCGCCGATGAGGCGATCCGCTTCGGTGCGGCGATTGTTCTGGCGGACGTATTCGATCCAGTTGGGTGCATGGAAGCGCTCGATCCAGACTTCCGGATCGGCCAGATCGCGTAGCAAGGTCCAGCGGCGTGCGCCGTCCCTCCTGCGGGTGCGCTTCCGCTCCGCCATGATCGAGAGAAATTCCGCTTCGTCCTTCGCCCGGATGCGGAAGTCGATGGTGACGACCACCACGCCGGAGCCCGGCTTGATCTCGAACGCGGTGGCCGGGGGTTCCCAGCGTCCCGTCTCAACCTGGTGCAGGGACTCGGTCTCGGGCAACGGCATACGCAGTCCCATCAGCGGGCAGATCAGCAGCACTGCCGCCGCCCCGCAGTGCGCGGCCCATAGCCCCTCGGCTTCGGCAACGACGCCCCAGCCCCACGCACCCGCGGCCATCCCGCCGAACGCCGCCATTTGGTACATGGCCAGGGCCCGGCCGACGACCCACTGGGGCGAACTCAGCTGCACCGTGACATTGAACGTCGACAAGGTGAGCACCCAGGCCGCGCCTGCCGCTGCCAGAAGCAGCAGCGTCAAGGGCAGGATGGGGCTGAAGCCGATGCCGATCGCGGCAGCGGCCAAGGCGAGGCAGGAGAAGGCGACCAGTCGTTCCGGGGTCATCCCTCTGCGCAGCCTGCCACTGCCGACCGCGCCTGCCACCGCTCCGATCCCGAAGGCGCCTAGCAGCAGCCCGTAGGTGGCGGGACCACCCGCCACCAGATCGCGCGCGACCAGCGGCATTAAGGCCGATACGGCGCTTGCCCCGGCCCCGAACAGCAAAGCCCTGATCAGCACCGCTCGAAGGGGCGGCGACCAGCGCGTATAGCGGACGCCCGCGGCCATCGCATCCCCGATCGTCTCGCGGGGCAGATCGCGCCGGGGGCGGGAAGGGTGCCAGCCACGCAGGACAAATAGGAGGCCAAGATAGCTGACGGCGTTCAAGGCGAACACCGCGGCCGCGCCAAGCGCAGCGACGATCGTGCCCCCGACGGCGGGCCCCAGGCTCCGAGCGATGTTGAAGCCCATGCTGTTGAGGGTGATCGCACCGGGCAGGTCGGCGCGTGGTACCATCTCTCCGACCGAAGCCTGCCACGCGGGTCCGTGGAAAGCGGCGCCGCATCCGATGAGAAACGTGAAGGCGAGCAGCAGCCAGGGCGTGATCAGGCCCGCAAAGGCGGCAAAGGCCAGTGCCGCGGAGACCAGCAACATGAAGGTCTGCGCCGCCAGCATCATCCGGCGGCGGTCAAAGCTATCGGCCATCGCGCCCGCGAGGAGAGCGAACAACATGATCGGCAGGGTGACCGACGATTGCACCAGCGCGACCATATCTGCGCTCGGCGCGATCGAAAGCATCAGCCATGAGGCGCCAACCGACTGGATCATCGAGCCGAAGTTGGATGCCATGCTGGCGAGCCAGATCGCCCGGAACACCGGGTGGCGAAGCGACGCGAAGATGGATGCGCCAGCGTCGTCCGGGGTTGTCGATGGGTTTTGCGAGCTCATCGGCAACGAACGTCATCTGCCGCCTGGAGTTGCAGCCCGCGATCGCATGCACTCAAGTGCCAAGCGCCTGACGGATCGCGTCGTGGACGGCTTCGACTCGGCATCCGGAACGCAGAACAGCGGCATCACGCAAATTGTAGCGCCGAGAGGCCCGAGCAGAATGTCACGGTCCGGAAACAAGGCGAGGAGACGGATGCTACGTCGAACAGACAACCCTTCCGGCTCCCAAGCTCGAAGGCGGCGATCTGGCTTGAACTCGCTATTTCAGAGGGCAATAGCCCGATCTGAAGACTCCTGGGAAAGCGTTCGTGAAACTGACCAATGAGCCATCCTCCAATCTGGCCTATCTTGCCGGCGGTGGCGAGATGGGCGCGCTCATGCGCCGCTACGATTGGAACGTAACGCCGCTTGGCCCACTCGAGCTCTGGCCTTAGTCGCTGCGGTCTGCGGTCAGCATCATGCTCAACTCCCGCTACCCGATCGCCCTCTACTGACGACCCGAGCTCGCGCTCCTGTACAATGACGCCTGGAGTCCCATCCCGGGCAGCAAGCATCCCTGGGCGCTCGGACGCCCAGGTCGTGACGTTTGGCCCGAGATCTGGGACACGATCGGGCCGCTGTACGACCGCGTGTTCTCGACCGGCGAAGGCGTCTGGCAAGAGGACGAGCTCTTGCCGATGCTACGGCACGGCTATCTCGAGGAGTGCCATTAATATTTCACCTTCAGTCCGGTGCGCGGCGAGGACGGTGGTATCGACGGCATCGTTAACGCGGTTGTGGACACGACTGACCGTGTTTTGTCAGAGCGTCGGCTGCGCACACTGAGCCGAATGGGCGAGCGGACGGACCCGTCCTCCTCCGTAGAAGCGGCCTGCCGAAAAGCCTTGGAGTCGCTCGCCGAGAACCGGGCAGACGCGCCCTTCGCCCTTATCTACCTGAGCGAAGACGATGCGCGCTCCGCCCGCCGCGTGGCGTGCGCGGGCGTCGAAGTTGGCATGGACGCCGCCCCTGACATAGTCGCTCTGGACACCGGCGTCACAAGCACCTGGCCGCTGGCCGAGGCCCAAGACAAGAACGAAAGTTTCGTAATCACGCCTCGTGCCGACCTTGCGCTTCCCTCTGGGGTGTGGCCTGAGCCGGTCGCCGAAGCGATCGTCGCTCCTGTGACAATGTCTAGCGACACGAGGGCCTGCGCGTTCCTCGTGGCCGGCGTGAACCCGCGGCGGCGTATCGACGCCGCATACCGGTCCTTCTTCGAGCTTGCGGCGGGCCATGTCGGAACGGGCATTACGACCGCGCGCGCCTATGAGGATGGCCACCGTCACCGGCTTCGGCTCTATCACCGCCGGCACGAAGAGCGGCTCGGGCACTGTCCTCACCGGCAGAACGACGCCCGCCGCCTCGGCCGCCCGGCGCAGCTCGCGCCGTCAGGTGAAGAGCTGTGTGTGGCGTAGCCCGTGCCGCCTCGCCACCGCCGTGACGCTGCCGATGCCGATGCCGATGCCCGAGTAGGTCTCGGCGATGATCGCGGTATTCTCCTCGCGCGTCCACGACCGACGCGTCCCCGTCCCGGTGAACACCTCGAACCGCCTGACCCCGCTAGAGCCGGCATCGGCACATGACATCGATACGGCTCCAAGCTGCCCATACAGAGCGCGCAGACTCGCCGATCAGACCGCACAGTTCAAGGTAACGCCAGAACACCGCTTACCGAGCAACAATACAGCGATCGCAGGCTTCCCTCACGCCGCTCATCGATGTTGAAGACTGAGCCGGCATAGCCCAGGAGCTCGCCGGCTGGCCCAAAGCGGGGTCCCCCGGCGTCGATCGCCCACCGGTATCGACCGCCGTGCCGACGCAATCGATATTCAAGACGAAACGAGCGTTGGTTCGCGTTTGCTTCGAAAAACATCCTTTCGGCTTCTGCCTTATCGTCGGGGTGCGTCTCCTCAAGCCAGCCGAAGCGTTCTGCGTCCTGCTCCGGCTGCTCGGTAAATGCGTATCCGGAAAGATTGATGTACGGCAACGCGCTCGGTCATGGCATGTTTGTACATGCGCCCGAGCTCGCCCTTTTCGCTGCCGGCAAACGCTTCCCAATGCGATCTCCCGATCAGAGCCTCGCGGGTTCTCGTCCTCAGCCGCATTGCCTCCGCATTCAAGTCTAGAGTCCGGTAATCTTGGTTGAGGAACGCAAACCCTTTGCCCATCCCGTCGAGGATGCGACTTAGGTGATCGTGCTCAGAATTCAGGGCAGTTCGACCTGCGGTAGTGTTGGTAAAGGAGAAATGGTGAGACTGAGGATTCAGAACTCAGAACATCAATCCGGCTCTCCGGCCTGAGCGAGGCATTAAAGCGGAATGTGAGAACCGGCAACTCGGCTTGATGCCAACGGATAGCACAGCTCGAATCGCGCGGATTTCGCTTCAGGAGTTCCATTTGAGCCTGCATTAAGCCGTATCCCGCAAGGCGACCGACTATCAAGCGGCCAGACCAGGCTGCTGTTCGAGGATTGATGAACGTCCGGTTCCCCGAAGCTCGCACAACGGCCTCACTGCCTGAAAGCGGGTCAAACAAGCCGTACCAGCTCGTCTGTCAAGCCACGCTGTAAGCCGTTCATCGCTTAACTGACACCGTTCGTTGCCGTCGTAGCTTCGTGCTTCCGACGGCAGGTCAGCACGACCTACCTGGACTTCTCGTATAATTTGTTCGCGATCTCGAACATCTCCTCAGGCGCATAGTCAGGGGTAAAGGCGCACGGCACGCCAGCTAACTGGGCAATCTTGCCACCGTCGGGAATGCCGGCGACGACTTCCAGCTCGCCCGGCGGGTCACCGGGCAACGCGACCTCGTCGTTGCTCCAAACCCCGGCTATCTCCTTATAATCGTCGGGACTCCAAGTGTAGAGCCGGCGATGCGAGCCCTCATCCAGGTACTTCTGACATTCGGGGATCTTGGATAAGTCGATGTTGGGCGTTGGCAGCATCCTCTTGATGTCCACACCGGTGATCTTCTCGAGTGCCAGTGCGTACGCATGGGCATGGACCGAGCCGCGCACCAAAAGGTAGCCGCAGACCTCACGGCCGGTCGGATCGCTCAGCGTCTCGTACACGCGCAGCTTGTGCAACCGCGCGCCGCATTCCAGGTGGAAATTGTGCAGCAGGTCGGTGACGACATTGCCGGTGGTGGTGATAAAGTCGTTGTTCCATGATCGACCCATAGAGTCAGTCGGCGTTGCCCCACCCCCGTTCGACAGGAAGCTCGCGGCGTCGCGGATCTCAGTCATGCTTTCGAATGGCGTCATCGAGATGTCGCCACCGTCGCCCGTATCGTCCCCGTCAGGTCCGTTGGCGAGCATGTTTACGCCGGCGCAGACCAGCTCGACATGGCCCAGCTCCTCCGCCGTGATTGACGCGACGAGGCTGTAGAATGGGCGCAGCTTCGACTTGGATTTGAAATTGAAGCTCTGGAACATGTAATTTCCAAGCGTCGACATCTCGCCGTACTTGCCCCCGAGCAACTCGCGGAGCGCGGCGGCGGCGTTGGGGTCCTGCTTGGTGGGATCGGGCAGGTTGGCCTGGAGCTTGTCGACGCGCATGAACATGGGGCTTCTCCGATTGCGGGAAGCATGAACGGATCGCCGCCTGGTAAAGCTCCGTAGCATCAGTCACAACACGCAATAAATCATTCCAGCGTGGGTCCCAACCAGTGATGCAGGCCGCATCAGCTCGAACGAGCGGCTGATTTAGCCTGTTGAGCATCCGCCAAACGGAGAAAAGTCGGCCACCTCGGGGGCGATGAGACGGCCCGAAATTGTGCGTTAGCGACTTTGGCCGGTTTGCTGCACGCATAACGGCCTGAAGCGCTCGTGCGGGCGGTCGATCTCGCTCCAGAAATAGTCACCCGTGAAGCCGACATGCTCCCAACCGAGCGAGGCAACGCGGGAGAGCAGCTCGTCGGGTACGTCAACGCCGCCGTGGCGGAGGCGCTGGACGGCCCCGTCGAGGTACACGGTGCTTCGCCCGCGTTCGCGGCGATCACCCTGGTGTGTAACGACGTGAACCGGTCGTAGACGCGGGTGCAGAACAAGCCCGGCTACGACCGGTAGCGCGCGTTATGGTCGGCCCGCGCTTAGTCGCGGCCACATGCTCAAAATAACCGGCTCTCGGACGACGACGCGTCGCCCAGTTCCGGAACCGCCCCAGCGGGTGCGCCACTTGCGTGTCGACGATGGCGGTGAGAGCCGACAGGCAAGTTTCGTTGCGGGCGTGCCACTCGGCCGCTTAGCGCATTCGGGCAAGCGTCAGTCCGCGCGAGCTCTCGGCCATGCGGCCCAGCCCGAAGTTGGTCGCGTCGGTGAGGATGGTGCCCATCAGCGCCGACTGGTCGGAAGCGGGCTCGCCGCTGCGCGAATGGACGAAGCGGTGGGCGAACCCGGACTAGGTCGCCACCTCGATCAGCAAGTCCGTCACACGGATGCGCGGCAGCAGCGCATGCAAGCGCATCTTCAGCTCCTCTGCCGAGCCCGGGACGGATTGGCGGAGCGGCGGCGTCGTCAGCTCGTGCTTTTAGAAGCGCAACGTCGATGAATTCGATGGCCGCGGCCGTGCGCTCCACCTCGTTCATACGTAGGGTCGACATCCGGAGCCGCTCGGCCTTTCAGTCACGGAACACCGGTCAGACCGCAAGCGCGAGCCGGCCGTCGTTACGCATTCCCGCGACCGGGCTCTCCTCCAACCTGCCCGTTACTCGAGTCGATCAGGATTGCGCTCATCTCATTCGCCTCCAAGATGCGCTCCAACCTTGCGGTCGGTCCGCCTCTTGACCTACTCGTTATCCGCAATGGCCAGCAAGGCGGCGAGCAGGTTCGACATATAACAGACGACAACACCTAAACTCGCGACCTAGCTCAACACTGGTCCGAGTAGCTGACGCATGCGCGAGCGGAGGTACCCGATCCGCTCTGTTAAGCGCTATCCTGCGACAAGGCTAAGCCGCCAGCCCCTGGCTTCGAGGTCGCCTCATGCTTTGCCAGCGGCGTCGATCGACATGGAGCGCTCCCGTCACAATTTCCAAATCCAGGGCTGAGGATCGGAACGCGCCAAGCGCGCCAACGATGATCAGCTATCCGCGCTCGATCGCGGCGAACTTGGAACTAGGCGGGATGACTGCTTCCGCCTAGTTGTCTGCGCGGCCGTTCCGCCGACGGAGTTCGAGTGCAATGCGACGACTGTTCGGCTGGGTGAGGTATGTGGCGGTTTTCGGAGTCGCCGCGAGCGCCTTGCTGTCGGCAGGCTTGTACCTGACCACGGCCGTACGGGCGGTGCTGTTGGTGATCGCCATTTTGAACGATCTCGGTCGCGAGACAACGGTCAAGACGCTTCTAATCGCAGGCATCGAGCTTGCCGACGCCTTGCTTGTAGCAACCGGGCTCCTGATCGTCGCAATCGGACTATACTCGCTGTTCATTGACCGGCTCGACCGGCTGCCGGCTTGGCTGCACATCGATAACTTCGACGCGCTGAAGAACAAGCTCGTCAGCGTCGTGGTGGCGGCCCTGGCCGTTCGGTTCTTCTCGATCGTCATGGAAGGGGCAGGCGGCGCGGAAGTCCTGCAATATGGCGGCGCCATCGCGGCCGTGCTGCTCGGGCTGGCTGCCTACTCCCTCGCCGCGACATGGGCGGACCGGTCGCACAGCGGCCACCCGTCCGGCGATGCACGCGAGCGATCCCGTCGCGATTGACCTTGTCTCGGCTCGCGGACTTCCGGTCATTGCCGAATGACCTGATGCGGGCATTTTTCAACTCGCCCCGAGGAGCCGGATAGTGCTCAACCTGTTCAAGATCCTCGGCCTCCTCGTTCTGGCGTTGTTGGTCTTCGGGATCGCGATCCGCCTCCTCAATCCGTTGCCGCCGCTGGAGCCACGCGCCGCCTCGCGCGTGCTGACGGCTACGGCCGACACGCCGCTGGGCCGGGGGGCGCAGGCGGCTGCATCGAGCCATCCGGGCCTGAGCGGTATCCGTCCGCTGAACGACGGCCGCTCGGCGTTCGCGGCCCGCACGCTCCTCGCCCGGGCTGCCGTCCGCAGCCTCGACGTCCAATATTATATCTGGAAGGGCGACCTGTCCGGGTCGCTCCTGCTCCACGAAATGCGCGCGGCCGCGGATCGCGGCGTACGGGTGCGCATGCTGCTCGATGACAACGGCGTCGCGGGGCTCGACGCGCGGCTCGCGGCCATCGACCAGCATCCCAATGTCGAGGTGCGGCTGTTCAACCCGTTCGTGGTCCGCAATCCCAAAATGATCGGCTACCTCGCCGACTTCCCGCGGCTGAACCGCCGCATGCACAACAAGAGCTTCACCGCCGACAACCAGGTCACGATCATCGGCGGGCGCAACGTCGGCGATGAATATTTCGGCGCGAAGGACAGCGGGCTCTTCGCCGACCTCGACGGGATGGCGATCGGCCCGGCGGTGGCCGACGTGTCAAACGACTTCGACCGCTACTGGTCCAGCGCCTCCGCCTACACGGTGGCCAGCATTCTTCCTTCGGTTAAGCCTGAGCGGATCGAAGAGATCGCGGCCGCGGCTGCCGCGGCGGCGCGGGCTCCGGCGGCGCGCGCGTACCTCGACGCGATCCGCACCTTGCCGTTCGTCGACGAGGTCCAGGCGGGTACGCTGGTATTCGAGTGGGCGCCGGTGCGCATGGTGAGCGACGATCCGGCCAAGGCATTGGGCCGTGCCGAGCAGGGTAGCACCGTCATGGCCAAGCTCGGCCGGATACTCGGCACGCCCGAACGGGAGGTGAGCCTGGTATCCGGCTATTTCGTACCGACCCAGGCAGGCGAGGACGCGTTCGTGCGGCTCGCAGAGAGCGGCGTGGAGGTCAAGATCCTCAGCAACGCGCTCGAGACGACGGATGTGGCGATCGTGCATGCGGGCTATGCCGGCCGGCGAAAGGCGCTGCTGCGTGGCGGCGTCCGCCTGTTCGAGATGCGGATGTTGGGCGGGGACGGACTCGAGCTGTCGGGCGTCGGTTTCGTGGGATCTGGGTCGGGGTCGGCCAATGGCCAGGGGATCGGCGGTCCGGGCAGCGTGCTCCGGTCCACTGCCTCGACGCTTCACGCCAAGACGTTCGCGATTGATGGCCGCAGAATATTCATCGGCTCGTTCAACTTCGACCCCCGGTCGATGCGGCTCAACACCGAACTCGGCTTCGTTATTGACAGCCGGTCACTCGCGGCCGCGCTACTTCGAAGCTTCGCGACCGACATCCCGCTCCGGGCCTATGAGGTCCAGCTTACCGCAGAAGGCGACCTCGTCTGGATCGAGCGCGATGGTCGTCGGATCATCCGGCATGTAACCGAGCCCGGCACGAGCTGGACCCAGCAAGCGATGGTGACGATCCTGTCCAAGCTGCCGATTGAATGGCTGCTCTGAACTCGATAGTACGAGTCGGCCAAGGGATCTCACGCAAACAACAGATGCTTCTGAGTGAAGGTTCGACGCTCCTGCCGACACCCGTTCGCCGTCAGAGCAGCCTGTCCAGCGTAATCGGCAGGCTCCGGAACCGTTAAACCGGAGACAAGTCGGCCACTCCGTGCGAAATGAACAACTCGTCGCATGTGAGATTGGCCCAATCGACGTTAAGCAACCAGTTCCGGATTTCAACATCCTGCTAGGCGGCGTGGACATATCTGAGCCAGAGCCGGATGGCGGCGATCTGGGCCATGCTGAGGAAGCTTTCGGCTAGTTTGTCGTAACGGGTGGCGAGCGCGCGGTTGATCTTCAGGTGACCGATCATGCGTTCGATCCGGCTGCGCTGCTTGTAGAGCTCGCGGTCGTACTGGATGGGCACCGTGCGGTTGGAGCGGCCGGGGATCACGGCCTTCACGCGGCGGCCCGCCAGGTCGGCGCGGATCGCGTCGGCGTCGTATCCCTTGTCGGCGAGCAGCGCACGGGGTCTGCGCTCGGGCAGCGCCATGAGCATGGCGTAGGAGCGGCTGTCGGCCGCCTCGCCGCCCGTTAGGTGGAACGCGAGCGGGCGTCCCCGGGCGTCGGCGACGCAGTGAAGCTTACTGGTCCACCCGCCCCGCGAGCGGCCAAGCGCCTGTCCACCGCCCCCTTTTTAGCGCCGGCGGCTGACACGTGCGCGCGCACCGTGGTGCTGTCGATGCTGTGGTGGGCGGCGTCGCCCATCACGTCCGCCAAGCCGGTCGACACCGCCTCCCACACGCCCGATGCGCTCCAGCGCCGGAAACGACGAAAGACCGAGTTCCAGTTGCCGTAGCGCTCAGGCAGGTCGCGCCAGGGAGCACCTGCCCGTAGGCGCCACAGGATGCCGTTGATCACCTCGCGGTTGTTGGTCGGTGGTCGGCCCGGTCCGCGCCTGCCTGGCTCCAACGGCAAGAGCTGGCGCAGCACCCGCCACTCCGCCTGCGAAAGATCGCCCCGGCTCAACCCCGCCTCCAAAAGACAGCGTTGAATCAACCCCAGGGCTAAGCGGTCAACCAATATGCCCACATCACCTAGAGTCGCTCCTGCATTCTAAATTCCGAATCGTCTAAGGGACAGGAGCTCGCGTCTCGTGGATGTCGTGCGCTTGGATCAATAGCATCCTACAGTGAGGACGAGCCGAAACGTCGGTCGACTTGCCGCTTGACCATCTTGCAATCGGCAGCCAATCTTTCCGCACCGCAGCAGTGCGGCGCAGAAGCCTCTCCGCCGAGAACGGGCTCGCGTCGCATCCCTTGAAGGGAAAAACACGACGGATCGATCGCGTGCGAGCGTGGTCGGCAGGATGCTCACGCGCGGAAGGACGAAACGGCATATGACTGGAACGATGAATCGCACCCGGGTGGGACTGTTGGTCGGAAGCGCGCTGGCGCTTGCCTGGGCCGTGCCGGCGGCGTCGCAGGAGGCGATCGCGGGAGGCGCCACGACCGCAACAAGCGCGCAGAACGAGGTCGCGCCCGAGCAGCCTACTCAGACCGGGGGCGCCGAGGTAGTTGTGACCGGCAGCCGCCTAATCCGCGACGCGAACGACACCGCGCCGTCCCCGATCAACACAGTGACAGCAGCGGACATCCGACTCACGGGACAGGTGGACGCCTCCGAAGCGCTACGCGAAATCCCCGCGCTCGCCAATTCCGGAACGATCGCGGACTCGATCGAGCGGGGAGAAGGTGGCGAAGGGCAGGCGACCCTCGACCTGCGCGGCTTGGGCTCGAACCGGACGCTGGTGGTGGTGAACGGCCGTCGGCACGTGTCGGGCGTGGCAGGGTCGCAGATCGTCGACATTGCGACGATCCCGAACGCGCTGATTGACCGGGTCGAGGTGCTGACCGGCGGTGCGTCGGCGGTGTACGGCGCGGACGCGGTCACCGGCGTCGTGAACTTCGTCCTGAAGGACCACTTCGACGGGCTGGACCTGAACGTGACGCAAGGGCTGTCGCGCTACGAGGACGGCCGCACTTTCACGGCCGACGCGGTGGTCGGGCGCAATTTCGACGAGGGCCGCGGGAATGTGACTCTGGCGGGCAGCTATTCAACCATAGACGAGATCCAGCAGGGGGATCGGCCGTTCACGCGCGACAACGCGCAAGCGACGGCGGGTACGACCTATCCCAGCCCGCTGCGCCGGTTCCAGCGGGGCGACATCGGTGCCGCGACCCCGAACTTCGCGGAACGGTTTAGCCTGAACGCGGGACGCTACCCCTACGGTTTCGCGATCCCCAGCGCCGCGCAGTTCGCTACCTTCTTTCCCGGGCGGACGCCGACGGCGGCGGAGCAGGCGCTGATCGACCGCGCCGCGAATGCACCGTCGCTGGCCTTCGAGTCGTTTCCGGCCTTCGCGATCTCGTCGACGCGCGGGCTGATCTTCCGCAACGATTTCGGCTTCTTCAACGCGGACGTGAACGGCAACGGCACGCCCGATTGCGACGAGTCCTATATCGGCTCGCAGTTCGCGGGCTGTTACGTGTCGAACGGCGACGGGACGGTGCGTCCGTTCCAGGACGGCGTGATCGCGTCGAGCACCAACCAGTTCGGGGGAGACGGCGCGGCCGAGGCGTTCAGCGCGCAATCGCTGATCCCGCGCAACACGCGCTACAACGCCAATCTGCTCGCGACCTATGAATATTCCGACGCCGTGACCGCGTTCGTCGAGGCCAAGTACGTCCGCACCGAGACGCGCACACAGAACCCGTACAATACCTTCTACGACACGCTGTTTGTCCCGACGGACAACCCATTTATCCCAGCTGCGTTGCGGGCGGATGCCGAGGAAGCGGGCGGGCTGCGCGTGTCGCGCGACTCCGTGAACCTTGGGCCGGGCTTCAACCGGTCGAACCGGGACACGTATCGCGCGGTGGCGGGCCTTCGCGGCGAGATCGCACCGAGCCTGCGCTACGAGATCTCGTCCAATTACGGACGCACCGACTCGCGGGTCACCTTCTCCAACACGGTGCTGTACGACCGTTTTTTCGCGGCGATCGACGTCGTGCAGGGGCCGAACGGGCCGCAATGCCGGTCGAACACCGACCGCACGCCTTATGTCGGCAGCGAGGCGTTCCCGGTGATCGAGGGCGGGTTCTTCACCTTCAATCCCGGCGACGGCAGCTGTCGCCCGTTCAACCTGTTTAGCGCGCCCGGCGAGAACAACCAGGCGGCGATTGATTTCATCACGACCCCGACCACGACCCGGTCGCGGCTGGAGCAATATGTCGCCAACGCGTCGCTGACCGGCGACACCGGATCGTTCCTGACGCTGCCGGGCGGCGCGATCCAGTTCGCGGTCGGCGCCGAATATCGCGAGGAGCGCAGTCGCACCCTGCTCGACCGGATCGCGCTTGGCATTCTGCCGGTCACCACGCCGGCGGGCGCGGCGGGGACCTTTGTCGGCGACATCAGCGCCAACCAGGCGCTCGACTTCGACGCGTCGACACGGGTGTTCAACTCGGGCGGCAGCTTCGATGTGAAGGAGGTGTTCGGCGAACTTCGCGTGCCGTTGCTGCGCGACCGGCCGTTCTTCCACGAGCTGGAGGTGAGCGGCGCGGCGCGATATTCTGACTATTCGACGGTCGGCGGCACCTTCACCTGGAACGTGAACGGCGTTTTCGCGCCCGTCCAAGACGTCCGGTTCCGTGGAACCTACGCGGTCGCGGTGCGCGCGCCCAACATATCCGAGCTGTTCAACCCGCAACAGGGCACGGTTTTCCGCCCCACCGATCCTTGCGACGCGGCGCAGATCGCGACCGCCGCCGATCCCGCGCGTCGCCAGGCCAACTGCACGGCGGATGGCCTGCCCGTGGGGTTCGAGGATCCGCTCACCGCACGATTCTCGGGAACGACGGGCGGCAACCCGGATTTGCAGGAGGAAACGGCCAATACCTACACCTTCGGCGCGGTGGTGGCTCCGCGGTTCGTGCCCGGACTGACGATCAGCGCCGACTATTACAACATCACCATCAAGGACGCGATCGCGGCGGTCAGCGCGCAGGACATCGTCAACAGCTGCTACGACAGCGCGACGCTCGACAACGCTTACTGCGCGCTTTTCACGCGCAATCGGGCCGCCGGGTCGGCGACATTCCTGGGCCTGAACTTCCTGCGCCAGACGCAGCTGAACTTTGGCCGGTTGGAGACGGAGGGCATCGACGCGTCGGTCGCCTACACCTTCCGGCTGGGCGAGACCCGGTTCAATCTGCGCGGGACGGGAAACTGGACGGAGAAGCTGGACCGCTTTTTCGATCCGGCCGATCCGACCGCCGTCGACCCGGAACTGCGCGAGCAGGGCAGGCCTAGGTTCGCCGGCACGGGGTCGATCAACGTCGCGCAAGGACCGTTCTCGATCGGCTATCGCCTGCAGTATATCGACAGCCAGTACATCGGCGGCGTGGAGATCGTGGAAGGTCAGAACCCGGACCTGATCGCGGGCCCGCGCGGGCGGGCGAGCGCCAAATACGTCCACGACATCTCGTTCGGCATCGACGCCACGGACAAGTTCACCTTGTATGGCGGCGTGAATAACGTGTCCGATGTCGACCCGTATCGGAACCTGTCGTCCTACCCGGTCAGCCCCTACGGCCGGTTCTACTTCTTAGGCGTGCGGGTCCGGACGGGGCGCCTGTTCTGATAACTGGGTTAATGGCCAGACGACGGGTAACGACGGGCGTTCGATGCGGTGCCAATCGGTGAGACTTTGCCGGTCCGATGGCCGCTAGCTTGCGAGACTCTCTCTCGCTAGCGACTAATAGCCTACCAGCAGATGGCGGGCAGCGCCTCAAGCGCTGGTCGCGCTAGTCGGTAGCCTTGGCAGAGGCGGATGCCGAGTGAGCGGACTGTCGCCAACTCACCGTCGGTCTCGATGCCCTCGGCAACCACCAAGATCCCGAGTTCGGTCGCTAGCGAGACAACCGCGCCGACGATCGTACGCTTCGCAGCATTTGCGTCGATGCCTCGGATCAGCGCCATGTCGATCTTTATGACGTCCGGCTGCAATTCCGCGAGCAGGCCCAATCCAGCATATCCCGCTCCGAAATCATCGATAGCGGTCGTGAAGCCGCGACGCCTGTACGCTTCGACGATCTTCAGGACATGCCCCGTGTCTCGCATCTTCTCGGTCTCGGTAAACTCGAACATGAGCCGGTCCTGCCGGAAGTTCGCACGCTTGGCGGCGATCAACGTCGCGCGGATGCAGGCGTCTGGTTCATAAACCGCATTGGGCATGAAGTTGATCGAGAGCCGAGTGTCCTCATCGGCCGGAAAAAGCGTTCCAGCGAGTTCGACCGCCTTGACGCGGCAGGCCTGATCGAAGCCGTAAATGGACCCGGCCTCCACCATGTCGAGGATCGTAGCAGCGCCTTCGCCAGCGGTCCCGCGGACGAGAGCCTCATAAGCCCAGACGCGCCTGGCGGACATGTCGACGATCGGTTGAAAGGCCATGGTGAACTTGAACGGCAGCTCCGTGCCGCCTCGACAGCCCTCGCATCCCCGCACTGCATGGTCGGGCGATCCCGAGGCTGCGATTGGTCCCATGAAGCTCACGTCCGGTTCTCCAGTTACCCACCATATGGTAGGCATGCCCTCTAGTTGAGGATTCCTGTTTCAGCAGAGGTACGTCTAATAGAAGCCAGCGGGTTAATCATCAGTTCCCGAACTGTGACGCACGTCCGTAATTCGTTGATGACGTCAGGACTAGGATAGCGAACTGGCAAACCCCGCCCGTCCATGACAGCTAACCGCGTAAATCCACCTAAAATAGTAATCTGAGGCAATCGCAACTGCGGTCGTTGAGAGGGATGCGGTGGGAGAGCATTTATTGCTATTTATGATGCGCGTTCAGTTTAGCAAGTGTCTCTTTCGAACTCCTGTGGGGATCACAACACCTGTGCCGATGCTTGTTATATTTGTTGATAAGGGGGCGGAGTGTCCGGCCCGGGACGCAAGAGCCTAGACTCTTCGAGTATCGGACATTATAAATAGGCATGCACAAATATGTGGAAGATTAATTTGTCGCGTGGCCATGCAGAAAAATCGTAGAGGCGCCGTTACTAGCGGACCCAAATCGGGAACTCAGCCGTGCAGAAGCCAACGTTTAGCTTCATCGAAGTCGTCGAATATTCTCGAGTCCTCGCGTGCTGTAATCCGTGCGAACTGCATCCTTGCAAGGCTAACACTACCAACTAGAGCAAGCCTCTTCGACGTCGATCGAGCGTTCAGGACAAGATCGCGGATTATTGTCGCGACCTCCTTTTGCTGAACTTCGAATGAACGAACGTCACCGAGTGTCAGGTGCGTGCCGTATGGTGGCCCAAGCTTGGCAACCGCAAGCTCTTGATCAGCGACAAAGCCTTTCGCCGTTTCAACCGACCAAAAGCCGACAAGCGTGATCTCGATCAATCGTACGGCGTGGTTGGTCGTGATGGTGTAAATGCCCGTATCTCCAAAGTCGAATACGCTGCAAGCGTGCCACATACTCGTAAGGACCGAGTGTATCGGGACAGCGCGTCACCCGGCATACGCGAAACGCTCTTTCCAGAAGGCATTCTCCAAAATTTAACTTTGCAGTCAAGGTTTCAGGAACGGCGTTCGCCGAACCAAACGCTCTCGCCGGCATGCGCCACCGACTCAAACAGACGCGAGTTCCGGCCCCGCTCATTACTGAGCTATCCACCCGTCTGCTGGCACGCGAAAGCGCCGTTAAGGGTAACGCACCTCTGCTGACGAAGGCGTCGCTCATGAGTCGGTCAGTGCCTTTCGAGCAAGCCGTCCGAGCCGTAGCGCTGCAGCTTTGCTCGACGTTATGATGAACGCGATGTCGGCTGCTTGCTGACGAGCAGGCTGACGGCGCAGGATCTCGCTTCCAGCGCACCTCGTGTACTTGCTTTGACAGCACCGGTCATAAGCCTACTGCAGTGCTTCGAACGAGAGAAGCCGCCATGCGCGAGATTGACATACCGGTCCGCGGCGGCTCGATCGCAGCGTTGTCGTGGAACAGTGCGGGGACGGTCGCCCCGCTGGTGCATTTCGCGCATGCCACCGGCCTGAACGCCGCGACTTACCGGCGGCTGCTGGAGCCGCTTGCAGACCGCTACCGCATCATCGCCTCCGACTTTCGTGGACATGGCCGCACCACGCTCGACGCCGAGCCCGGCGCGCTGCGCGGGTGGGAGCGGTTCGAGGAGGACTTAGAAATGCTGATTGAGGCGCTGGGCGAGCCCGCCTTGCTCGCGGGCCACTCCGTAGGTGCTACCGTGAGCGTGATGCTCGCGGCGCGTCGGACCGACCTCGCGCTCGGAGTTGCGATGGCCGAACCGTCCTTCATCCCTTTCGCCGAGTCTGACCGTGTCGACAAGGAACGCGGACGGAGCGTCCCGTACGAGTTCGAACTCGCGCGCATGGCGGGTCGGCGGCGCTCGCGCTGGAGCGGCCGCGACGAAGTCCGCGCGGCGTATACCGGACGCGGCATGTTCGCATCTTGGCCGGATGGGTGGCTCGACGACTACCTGGACGGAGGCCTCGTCCCCCAGGGCGATGGCGCCGTTATGCTGGCCTGCGCGCCTAGATGGGAACAGGCGACGTTCAGAGCGGCGACAACCGAAATCTGGCGTCGTCTCCCTCGCTACGAAGGTCCGCTGACGGTGGTCCGGGGAACGGTAATGAGCACGACCGCCGACGCGGACGCCGACGCGATCGCTAAGTTGGCGCCGCAGGCGCGGATGTTCGTCCATCCGGGGCGCAGCCACTTTTTGCCGATGGAAGCGCCCGACCTGGTCCACCACGCGATTGATGTCGCTCTCGCTTCTGGCCGAACGACCCAGGGAGAAACCGAGATATGAAGCTTTATCACTGCGCGGACGCTCGCTCGCTTCGCCCGCTCTGGGCGATCGAAGAAATGGGGATCGATTGCGAACTGGTCGTGCTGCCGTTCCCGCCGCGCGCGCGCGACAAGAGTTTCCTCGAAGAGAACCCGCTCGGTACCGTGCCGCTACTTGTCGACGGCAGCACGCGGATGACAGAGTCGGCGGCGATCTGCGACTATCTGGGTCATCGCTTCGGGTCGAGCGAGCTGATCGTCGGGCCCGAAGAACCGGGCTACGGCGCGTATCTCAACGGCCTTCATCAGGGCGAGGCGACCTTGACGTTCCCGTTGACGCTGGTGCTTCGCTACGGCCGGTTCGAACCGGCCGAACGCCAGTTGCCCTCGGTAGTCGAGGATTACGGGCAGTGGTTTCTCGCGCGGCTCCGGACGCTCGCAGCTACGCTCGAGCGCGAACCGTTCGCCGCGGCTGGGCGTTTCACGATGGCCGACATCTCGATCGGGTACGCCTTGTTTCTGGGTCGCGCCGTCGGTCTATCGGCGCGCTACCCCGCGACCGTGTCCGCATATCTCGACCGGCTTCTCGCGCGTCAAGGTTTCATCGCCGCGCGCGCGCGGCAGGGGACCACGGACCTACTAGGGATGGGCGCGTGAGCGCAGCAGGGGCGCGACCAGCGCGACCCAGCGCTTGATCACCGCGCGCGTCTGCCCCGCATCGTCGGTGTAACGTTCCTGGATAAGCAGCCCGCGCATCAGGCTGCGGCTCATCAGCATCAGGAGTTCCACCTCCCCCTCAGCCCCCGCGACTGCCTCGTAGCGGTCGGACATCGCGCGGTCGATCGCGACGTTCCACCCATGGAGCGTCGGGGAGATTCGCGCCTTCAGTCGCGCGTCGGTCCGCGCCGCCACGAGTATCTCCAGCAAGGCGCGATAGCCGTCGGTATCGATCAGCGACGTCCATATGATCATCAGATCGGCAGCGACCCCGTCATGCGCGCTCAAGCGGGCGGGATTTCTCTTCGGCAAACGCTCGATCGAGCGCTGCAGCAGTCGATCCGCGACAGCGGTGGTGAGTTCCTCCTTAGTTGGGAAGTGATGCTGAAGCGCACCCTTAGACACGCCGGCCCGCTCCGCGACACGGGCGATGGTCGTGTCCGCGTAACCCTGTTCCACAAGGCAGGCCGTCGCCGCGCGAAGAACGGCGTCACGGGTTCTTAGACGCTTCGCTTCCTGTTTGCCCGGTTCGTGCGATCGTTCAGTCACCCGCGCGTCCTAACGCCGTACGCCCGGCGCGAATAGCCGCTGGACAATGAAACAAGCCGGTCATACTGTTTTTCCTTAGACGCGCAGGCGGCTGCGGAGGATCGATGGGACTTCTTGAGTCGAGAGTGGACCGGAAATCGGCGAGCTTCGCGCGCAACGTCGAAGATCATCTTGCAATGATCAATCAGCTGCGCTCGCTAGAAGCCAAGGTGCAGGCCGCCTCGAACCGGTCGCGCGCGAAGTTTGAAGCGCGCGGTCAACTCGTCCCGCGCGACCGGATCGCTTTGTTGCTCGACCGCGGCTCGCCGTTTCTGGAACTGTCCACGCTGGCCGGTTATCGGATGCACGACGATGATGGCGACGCCAACATCGCCGGAGGCGGTAATATAACGGGACTGGGTTTCGTCGCTGGCGTTCGCGTCGTCGTCTCCGCGTCGGATGCTGGTATCCGCGGCGGAGCAGCGACCCCACTCGGGATGGAGAAGGCCCTGCGGGCGCAGGACATCGCGATCGAGAATAAACTACCATACATTCAATTGATCGAGAGTGCGGGCGCCAACCTGTTTCGTCAGGCTGACATGTTCGTCCGCGGCGGCCGGAGCTTCGCCAATCTCGCGCGCATGTCGGCTTTGGGCCTGCCGGTGGTCGCGGTCGTGCACGGGTCCTCGACAGCTGGGGGCGCCTATCAGACAGGCCTTAGCGACTATGTCGTGCTGGTGCGTAACCGGTCGCGAATTTTCCTCGCCGGACCACCGCTGCTTAAGGCCGCAACGGGCGAGATCGCGGACGAAGAGGATTTAGGCGGCGCCGAGATGCACTACACCGTCGCGGGAACAGGCGAGTATCTGGCGGAAAACGATGCCGACGGGTTGCGCATCGCGCGCGACGTGATCGGTCGGCTGGGATGGAACGTCGGCGCGCCGGCGCGAGTCGCGGCGGTTCCGGAGCCGCCGATCTATTCGGCCGACGACCTGCTCGGCATCGTCCCGGTCGACTATCGGCAGCCCTACGACGCACGCGAGGTGGTGGCGCGGCTGGTCGACGGCTCGGACTTTCTCGAGTTTAAGGCGGGGTACGGTCCGCACACGGTGACCGGCCATGCCGCGATCGGCGGCCACCAGATCGGCATCCTGGCCAACAACGGCCCGATCGACGCGAACGGGGCGGCGAAAGCCGCGCAGTTCATCCAGATCTGCTGCCAGTCCGACCGGCCGCTGCTGTTCCTGCAGAACACCACGGGCTTCATGGTCGGGATCGACGCGGAGCGCGGCGGCATCGTCAAGCACGGCTCCAAGATGATCCAGGCGGTGACCAACGCCACCGTCCCACGGCTGACCGTCAATATTGGCGCGTCGTTCGGCGCCGGTAATTACGGCATGTGCGGGCGCGGGTTCGATCCGCGATTCTTGTTCGCCTGGCCCAACCACCGCATCTCGGTGATGGGAGGCGAGCAGGCCGCCGGGACGATGGCGATCGTGGCCGAGGACGCGGCGCGCAAGCGCGGTGTCGAGCCCGACCGGGCGGCGCTGGACGCGATGCGGACCAAGGTGGTCGAGGCGTACCGATCCGAGGGCGAGGCGCTGTACGCGACGGCCCGGCTATGGGACGACGGCCTGATTGATCCGCGCGATACGCGCCGGCTGCTCATATTTTGCTTGGATACGTGCCGCGAAGCGGAGGCGCGCCGACCGCGGGCGTCTAGCTTCGGGGTCGCGCGAATGTGATGCAGCCAAGGACAGACCCATGCAGCTGACCCCCGAACATGAAGAGCTGCGCACCACCGCGCGCCGGTTCATCGACGACGAGATCAACCCCCATGTCGACGAGTGGGAACGCGACGGCATCTTCCCGGCGCGCGAGGTGTTCGGCAAGATGGGGAAGCTGGGGCTGCTGGGCATCACCAAGCCGGTCGAAAATGGCGGCTCGGGCCTCGACTACAGCTACGGCGCGGTTTTCAACGAAGCGACCAGCTACATCAACTGCGGCGGGGTGCCGATGGCGATCGGCGTCCAGACCGACATGGCGACCCCGGCGCTGGCGCGGTTCGGCGGCGACGCGATCAAGCGCGCGTTCCTGGAGCCTTCCATTTCCGGCGACCTGGTGGCCTGCATCGGCGTGTCGGAGATCAGCGCGGGATCGGATGTCGCCGCGATCCGCACGCAGGCGCGGCGCGACGGCGACGACTACGTCATCAGCGGATCGAAGATGTGGATCACCAGCGGCACGCAGGCCGACTGGATGTGCATGCTGGCGAACACCGGCGAGGGCGGCGGCCACCGCAACAAGTCGCTGATCTGCGTGCCCCTCAAGGAGGACGGGAAGCGGGTGCGGGGGGTCACCGTGGCGCGCAAGCTCGACAAGATGGGGATGCGCTCGTCGGACACCGCCGAACTCTATTTCGACGACGTGCGGGTGCCGGCGCGCAACCTCGTCGGGCAGGAGGGCATGGGGTTCACCTACCAGATGATGCAGTTCCAGGAGGAGCGGCTCTACGCCGCGCTGAGCTGCCTCGCGGGGTGCGAGCGCACGCTGGAGGAGACGATCGCCTATACGCGCGAGCGCCGCGCGTTTGGCAAACCGCTGCTCGAGAACCAAGTCGTTCATTTCCGCCTAGCCGAGCTCGCGACCGAGGTGGAGCTGCTGCGCGCGCTGACCTGGAACGCGGTCGAGCGGCATGTTGCGGGCGACGATGTGACAATGCTGGCTTCGATGGCCAAGCTCAAGGGCGGACGGCTGGGGCGCGAGGTCAACGATGCGTGCCTGCAGTATTTCGGCGGCATGGGCTTCATGGAGGAAACGCCAGTCTCACGTCGCTACCGGGACGGGAGATTGAGCTCGATCGGCGGCGGTGCGGACGAAATCATGCTCGGCATCATCAGCAAGTATATGGGCATCGCGCCCGGACGGGCGGCGTGAACAACGAGGCCGAGCCCGCCGATCTGCCGGTCTGCCGGACGCTGGCGCTGCGCCGCGAGGGTTCGGTGCTGCGAGTCCTGTTAAATCGTCCGGCGGCGCGCAACGCGCTGTCGGACGCGATGGTCGCGGACCTTGGTTCGCTGGCGGCGGCGCTGGAGGCGGACCGCACGATCCGTGTCGTTGTCCTGCGCGGCGCGGGCGGGACGTTCTGCGCGGGCGGCGACCTGTCTGGATTCGTCGAAAGCCGTGACCGCGATCCCGCCGCGCTGGCCGCGAACAACCGCGTTTTCGGGCGGCTGCTCGAACGGCTGGACGCGCTGCCCCAACTCCTGATCGGCGTCGTCGAGGGAGCGGCGTTCGGGGGCGGGATCGGGCTGGTCTGCGTCACCGACATTACGCTCTGCGAGGCGGGCGCGCGCTTTGCCATGTCCGAGACAGGGCTCGGCGTCGTACCAGCCCAGATCGCGCCGTTCGTCGCGGCGCGCGTCGGAAGAAGCCACGCGCGGCGCCTAGCGCTGCTCGGCGAGCGGCTGGACGGCGAAGGCGCGGCGGCGATCGGCCTCGTCCACCACGTCGTTGCGGGAACGGAGGCGCTCGAGGCGCGCCTGGAGACGCTGATCGGCACGGCGCTGTCGCGCGCCCCCGCCGCCGTCGCCGCCACCAAAGCGTTGATCGCGCGGATCGACGTCAAACCGCTCGGCGACGTCCTCGATCACGCGTCGGGACTCTTCGCCGACGCGGTCGCGGGCGCGGAGGGGCGCGAGGGCGTGACCGCGTTCATCGAGAAGCGCGCGCCCGCCTGGGCGGAGCGGGCGCGTTGAGCCGCCGATTCGACAGCCTGCTGATCGCCAACCGGGGCGAGATCGCCTGCCGGGTCATCGCGGCGGCGCGCACCCGCGGGCTGCGCGCGATCGCCGTCCACTCCGACGCCGACGCGCGGGCGCGACACGT
>VYKR01000027.1_pt1 | contig 55036 bp, 58 predicted proteins | sample 5109561 | NCBI WGS metagenome assembly VYKR01 (sample SAMN12291799, study PRJNA351875) | freshwater metagenome | isolation source: freshwater lake | place: USA: Michigan, Ford Lake | collected 2015-08-15
CACACCCCACACCCCACACCCCACACCCCACTTCCCCACTTCCCTATCTACCCCACTTCCCCATCTCCCTAAAATTCCAGAGGCTATAAGATAATTAAGGCTTGCTGAATAAATCTAAAAACCTTGTTGGATAAGACTTTTGGACTTTTTTCCCCTCAAAAAGTACCAGATATGGGAGTGATCAGGGGTAAATTCAGGGACTTTTTCCCTGAAAATTAGGTAATTGACCCCCTCAAAATCGGTAAAACCCCACACCCCACACCCCACACCCTACACCCTGCCCCTAGGAAAAACTTTTTCAGCAAACCCTAATTAAGCGACGATGAAAGAACCGTTAATTGAATTGAGAGGAGTATCGAAAAGATTCGGGGATAATGTTATTCTCGATGGTTTAGATTTAACCATTTATCGAGGGGAGGCCCTGGTAATTATCGGGCCGTCGGGAACGGGAAAATCAACGGTTTTACGGTTAATTGCGGGATTAACGGGGATAAATGCTGGAGAAATTCGTATTAAAGGTCAATTGCGTCAGGGATTGCTAGAAGATGGTCGAGAAGCGATGCGAACTTCCTTAGTTTTTCAACAAACGGCCCTGTTTGATTCTCTCACCGTCGGGGAAAATGTCGGTTTTTATCTTTATGAACAAACTAATTTAAAAAAAGCCATAATTAGGGAATTAGTGGAAAAAAGCCTGGAAATGGTCGGTTTACAGGGAATTAGTGACCTTTATCCTTCGGAACTATCGGGGGGAATGCGTAAACGGGTGGCTTTTGCCCGCGCTATTATCACTAATCCCGATAATCCGGCCGATAATCCTGAATTACTGCTGTATGATGAACCTACCGCCGGATTAGACCCGATAGCTTCCACAATTATCGAGGATCTAGTGCGGACTCTCCATGAAAAATCGGGGTCTGCGAACACTTATGTGATGGTTTCTCACCAACAAAGCACCATCCGACGCACCGCCGATCGAGTAGTATTTCTCTATCAGGGAAAAGTGCAATGGCAGGGATTAGTGGCAGATATCGATCGTACCGATCATCCCATGATCCGGCAATTTTTTAGCGCCAGCATTGAAGGCCCGATTAGGACAATCGTTTAAGCTAGATTAAGCTAAATTAAGAACTATCGAGAATGAGAGAAAAATCATGCAGAGTTCGCGAGCTTTACGGGAAGGAAGACTAGGTTTGTTTGCTCTAGGCGGATTATTGGTCTTTGGGGCGCTCGCTATCTGGGTTCGCGGGGGGGGATTTGGTCAAAGAACCTATCAATTAATCTTCGAGTTTGCTGACGTGGAAGGGTTACAAGTCGGGGCGCCGGTACGTTTTCGCGGGGTGAGAGTGGGAAGAATTACGAGTTTTATCCCGGGGAGTAATCAAGTGGAGGTTATTGCCGAAATCGCTTCTGCTACTTTAGTTATGCCTAGGAAGGTAACTGTTACTACCAATCTTTCCGGATTAATTGGGGAGGCAGCCATCGATATCACTCCCTTAGTTTCTTTAAGTGCTGAGGCCAAAAATCTCGACCCTCTGGCTCCCGACTGTGATCAACAGTTAATTCTCTGTAATAATACTCGTTTACAGGGGACAACAGGAACACAATTAATGTCTAGTGTTGGTCGTTTAGTGGATACTTTTACCAGTCCTGAATTTGTGGGTAATCTCAATGATGTCACCAAAAATACCGCTATAGCAGCTCAAAAAATCGCCCGTTTATCCGATGATACCTCCCAGACTATCCGTAATGCCCAAAGAGAAATCTCTCGTCTATCTTTGGAATTAGCTACCACCAGTCGCTCGGTCACTAATACGGCTAATAATGCCTCCCGTTTTGTCAATACTTTAGATAGTACCGTTCAGGAAAATCGCAGTCAAATCAGCAGAACTTTTCAACAATCTTCCCAATTAGTCGCTAATCTCAATGGTGTTCTCAGCGAAAATCGGGGACAAATTGTTAATACTCTCGATAATATTAATCAAGCTAGTTTAGGTATTGGTAGTCTCGCTAATAATCTCAATAATACCGCCCTGAGGTTGAATGCTGGTTTAGATGAAATTGATACTAAACAAGTCATGCAAAATATCGAGACTATTTTGAATAATGCAGTGGAAACATCGAATAATTTACGAGAAATTACTAAAACTATTAACGATCCTGCTACAATTGTCGTGTTGCAAAAAACTCTCGAATCTGCTCGGGTGACTTTTGAAAATACTCAAAAAATTACCTCCGATATCGATGAGTTAATCGGTGATCCCCAATTTCGTGATAATTTAAGACGTTTAATTGATGGCTTAAGTAATCTGCTTTCTTCTGGGGAACAATTAGAATATAATTTGCGTATCGCTCAAACTTTAGATACCATGACTCAAGAGTTAGCTAAACAAAAAGTTTTGACCATCTCTCGACCTTCTTTAAATCCTAAGCAAATGCAACTCTATCCCCAAGTTATCGTTCAACAAACCCCCACCAGTGAAAAATGACAAAACAGCACAATTCAAGCGATTTTCAGTTATCAGTAATCAGTGAACTGATAACTGATAACTGATAACTGATAACTGATAATAATATGTTGAAATCAATTTGTATTACTCTTGGAACTCGTCCCGAAGCGATTAAATTAGCTCCCGTTATTCGTGCTTTTCAAGAATCGGAACAGTTTCAAACCCATGTAATTCTGACGGGACAGCATAAAGAAATGGTAGCGCAGGTGATGGAATTATTTGCTTTAAAAGCAGATGAAAATCTCGATATTATGCAAACTCGTCAAACGTTAACTGATATTACTTGCCGCAGTTTACGGGGTTTAGAAACGGTTTTTGAGCGCATAAAACCAGATTTAATTATTGTGCAAGGTGATACTACCACTGCTTTTGCTGCTGCTTTAGCGGCTTTTTATCAACAAATTCCTATCGCCCATGTAGAAGCAGGATTAAGAACTAATGATATCTATAATCCCTATCCCGAAGAAGCTAATCGTCGCCTAATTTCTCAACTGACTACCCTACATTTTGCTCCCACTACTTTAGCCGTAGAAAATTTACAAAAATCTGGGGTGACAGGAAATATTCACCACACCGGCAATACGGTTATTGATGCTTTATTAACCGTGGCTAAAACTGCCCCAGAATGTCAAATTGCGGGCTTAAATTGGTCAGATTATCGGGTTTTATTAGCCACGGTTCACCGCCGGGAAAATTGGGGCGAACCCTTACAGGATATTATCAAAGGATTCACTTTGTTATTAGAAAAATATACCGATACAGCCCTATTATTACCCCTCCATCGCAATCCCACTGTCCGAGAACCAATAAAGTCCGCTTTGGGCAATCATCCCAGGGTATTTTTAACTGAACCTCTCGATTATGCCGAGTTAGTGGGGGCGATTCAACGCTGTTATTTATTATTAACTGATTCTGGGGGCATTCAAGAAGAAGCCCCTAGTTTAGGAAAACCGGTTTTAGTATTGCGAGAAACCACGGAAAGACCGGAAGCAGTACAAGCGGGAACAGCGAAATTAATTGGTACTAATCCAGAGCAAATTTTAGCACAAGCGGGAGAATTATTAGGGGATAAAATCGCCTATGATCGTATGGCTAATGCCATTAATCCTTTTGGAGATGGACAAGCATCCCAAAGAATCCTCGAAATCGTCCAAGATTTTTTGGCTTAATCTATGACTACTTGGTTGGGTATCGACCCCGGATTAGCGATTGTCGGTTGGGCTATTCTCCGGGATAATAGTGAGTTAATGCCGATTTTAGTCGATTATGGCACGATCGAAACTTCTAAAAATCTTTCTACTGCCCAGCGTTTGATCGAAATTGAACGGGATTTAAAGGAGTTAATCGCAGAATATAAACCGGGGGAAATTGCCGTGGAAATGCCCTTTTTTAACCGGCAAATCAAGGCAGCTGGTGGAGTCCTGCAAGCATTAGGAATTATCAATCTAGTTAGCTATCGCGATGGGGGAATTGAACCGATTTTTCTCCATCAAGCTAGTTGGAAATGTCATCTGGGCCATGGTAGGGCCACTAAAGCTGAGGTGGCCGAACAAATTAAGTATTTATTCGGATTGACAAAAATGCCTATTAATGATGCTGTAGATGCTATAGCGATCGCCTATGCCGCCTTCAGTGGCGTTCGCAATCAAATCTCTTGAAGCAATTTGACGCAATTGGTCAAAAAATTTAGCTGACAACTAAAAGCTATTTTTAAGCTTGTACTATCTTAGTTCGATGGGACGGTTGAAGATAATAAGGCCTTCAAATATCTTTGATTAGCTTTGGGTTTCATGCTTCAACCGTTCGGCAAAAGCTCACGGCCGAAGCCCAACCTACCATATTATACTAAATCCAGTTATTAAAAACTGATTGTTTATTCTCCATTTTGCCTTTTGCATGAGTAGAAAACGGGTTTCTCGGAGAAACCCGTTTTCTGTGCGTTACTCAAGGGATTTAGTATTAGCAATCGCGCCAAAGGATTTAAGTGTGGACATTGTGATAATTGTCATCGTCAATGCTAACAAAAATATGGTATCATTCTTAAATAAGTATAAGTTTAAAATAATGAAAATAAATGAAAATAAAAGTTTCCCAAAAAAAGGGATCATCAAACGGAGTTAACCCTCGGTTAAAAGATATTGCCTATTCTATGGACGCACTGATTCCAGGCTTTTATATTTGGTTGGGTTCTTTTTGTTGGCGATTGGGGGGTAGTGATGCAGAAGAAAGTTATCCAGGAATAATACATAGTTTTGCTGGTATCAGCTTAGTTTTACCCGGTTATCAAATTTTCACAACCTATAAAGGGAGTTATGACCCTCGATAAGCATCAAATTGATGGTCTTTCTCCCATTTCATCTAAAACAATGCCAGCAGAAGTTTTTGAACAATTGATGTTCAATGCTGGTTATGCCGTTGTTGGGTCTGCTCCAGCCAAGGGAAATAGAATTAAAGTCTGGTGGAATCATTCTAGTTTTCGTCGTGTTGAAGCAATTTATAGTGCCGATAGAAGTCTGGTTATTACGGCTTATCATCCATGAATCATGAGCTTTCTGTTACGAAAATATATTTATTGTTTACCCACAACGGGCCCAACCTACAAGATTAGCAATCGCACTACCAGATATTATCAGGCGATTGCCGCTTTGATTGACACAAGCAAAAACTTCAACAGATATAATGGGGCTTGACAGGTGGTATCAGTTATCAAAGCACGGCTCAAGCGATTGAAGGAGGAACTCTCTTGACATCCTCGCCGCCCTAAAAGTGCGGCGATTCCTAAACCTCACGATTTAAGTTTCTGCTTCCACCACCGTCGCATACCACAGTTAAAAAACCATGTACTGTCTTACACAGCCGAGTTTTCCAGGTGCTGCGCCGTCCACTTGGTTTTCGAGACTGGCCTTTTAATTCTAACGTAAAGCCAACCTAGAACGGCGGGGTTTCAGACCCAAAATTTCCGATGAGTGAAGAACAATTTGAACTGGTACAAGGTAGCGGGAATGTGTACCGCGATTTTGGCGATGTAGATGCGGACGTGCGACAAGCGAAAGCACTGCTTGCTGCTGAAATTATCAAGCTTCTGGAGAAGGAAGACTTATCAACCCGCGATGCTCAAGTGCGAACTGGAATTAATCACAGTGAATTTGTCCAGATTCGCCGTGCTAATTTGGGACGCTTTACTATTGACCGTTTGATATCAATTTTGGGTCGTCTCAATCAACAGGTTGAAATTACTATTACGACCCATCCAAGAACCACTGATTCTTCACCAATGGCATCCTAACTGTAATTGAGTGTGGTTCGATGGGAACGACCGCGCCACCAAGCGAGTAGGGTACTAGCGATAAAAATACTCGAATAGGCCCCGGCTAAGAAACCAATAATTAAAGCTGTTGACACCGATCGATGTGGTATAAACTTGATATGTATTTCAAGAGTTTAAGGAGAAATTATGGAACCTCGTGAAAGACTCCCTCAGATTGTTATAGTCGTTGCCGTGATCCAGCTTATCTTTTCTCTGTTTGGTGTCATAGCAGGTTTACTTCTAATGTTTGGTGGAGCGATCCTTGGTGGACTGTTGGCTGGAAATACTTCAGACGCGGCCATATTGTCATTTATCGGATTTTTACTCGCTTTACTACTTTCTTCGCTTAGCATTGTCCAATTTGCCTCCAGTATTGGTTTATTCTCAATTCAGAAGTGGGCTTGGTATGGCACGGTAGTTACTCAAGCAATCGGCTTGCTTTTAAATGTTATTTGGATCTTCACGGGTAATCTCCCGGCTATTTTTGGAGTAGCGATCGGGATTGCCATTCTTTGGGTCATGCTTCAATTTGATACTCGGCGTGTTTTTGGATTAAGGATATGACCTAGCGAAAAGCGTTGAGAATTCTAATAAGGAAGCAATTAACAGATTATAGGAGTTAAGTAGTTTCATGGTTTTGTTGTAGAAAGCCATCAAGATCAGTTAACAATTGATGATTTCCATGAATATGTTCAACAAAAATGTCAAAAAGTGCTGAATAAGAGGAGATTTGCGAAAATGAATCCAGTTGAATTAAGACAGAAAATAGAGAAAAACTTGTCAGAAATGTCCTCGGATAGTCTCAAGGTTATTGCTGAGTTTGTAGAGTTTATTAAAAATAAACAAGAAAAAACTAAACCAGCATCAGAAACTATTACTTATAAACCAGCGTCAGGTCGCTCTATTTTACGCCATGCTGGAACATGGGTAGGTGATGACTTAGAAGACTGTCTTCAGTTAGTTTATGAAACTAGAGGTAAAGTCAAAATCAATAATCGTCTTAATCCTTTTGAATAATGTATCTTTTAGACACTAATCATTGTAGTTTAATTTTTTTAGAAAATACGACTGTTCTGAAACAGATAAAAGAAGTCGGAGAAATCAATCTAGCTACGACTATCATTACAGCAGGTGAACTCATTTATATGGCGGAAAACTCTATTTATAGAGAGCAAAATCTAATTCGCCTCAATGATTTTCTAGAAGATATGAGAATTTACTATATAGATGAACAAACTGCCAAAATTTATGGGAGAATTAAAGCTGCTTTAATTAAACAATTTGGACCGAAGCAAAAAACTAAACGTAAAACTACTAAAACTACCGAATTAGGTTTTGATGAAAATGATCTTTGGATAGCAGCAATAGCTATTCGTAATCAATTAACTTTAGTTTCGGCTGACACTGATTTTCCCAGGATAAAAACCGTAATTGATTTTCTTTTAGAAAACTGGAGAGATACAACTGAATAATGTTGTTTTTTTATATTAATAGTACGAACTGATTCTGGCGTTATTATTGAACCTTTATTACCGATTAATACGATTAATATGGCATAGAACGAGTTAGTTAGGACGCTTTCAATTTTCAAACTCTTATCGGTCAAGGGTTTCAGCGATTGATTGTCCTAACCACCCCGCTCTTTGCTATAGCACTCAGTTACCTTATGGTTTTCATAAAAATCCTACTGATAAAATTTTAGTGGCGATCGCAAAGCATTATGATATTTTGATGGTGAGTTGTGATAATAAGATTTTAAGTTATTCCCATGTTAAAACAATTTGGTAATAGCCTTATTCAAATTGACAATTAAGTTTTACAAGAAAGGTGACCACAATTATTTATATGTGCGAACCAAGCGAAGAATTTCATTAGTCATCAATCCATAAAAATATACTGTTCCAGTTTTATCACAACTTTTAAAGATTTCATCAGACCAACTATCAAGAAAGGTATCAGAACTTAAAATTTCTGTGATTTTAGCATTTATTTGGCTGTTTCCTTTCCTTGTTTCTGATAGAATAATATTTCCTGCATCTGATTCTGATAAAATAATTTCTAATTCATCATTTCTTTTAGAAGATACTCCTTGATTTGCGCTATTTTTGAGGACACGGAAATTAACAGTTTTAACTCCCTTAGCACGAATTTCTTGAATGACTTTATCAACTGTTGCTTGGCAGCCTAGTTTTGGTTCTGATTGTGCTTTAACCAAAAGATTGGAACCAGCAAAAAGCGCTGAGAATCCTAATAAGGAAGCAATTAAGAGATTACGGGAGTTAAGTAGTTTCATGGTTTTGTCCTCTGAGAAAACTTAATTAAAATGAAATATTTTTGTTGGCAGTTGAATTGACGTTAAAAAAGTAATCGTTGGTTATGTTGGGTTTCGCACATTAAGCCAACCTACACGCCTAGACTTATTATATGCTAAAACTTACTGAATACCGCTATATTTTCATAGGCAGACTGAAACCCCCCAAGGAAGAGGACTAGGAGCATTTTCTGGTTTAACACACTTATTTAATTTTGTCGTTCCATCAGATTGAATGTAGTAATCTTCACCCCAATCTGATTGATCATTACCAAAACCAACTATCGCTGTATTGCTACAATTAACAACAATTCTATCTGCCCAACTTTTCAATAAACTTTTAGAACCCATGATATTATCAATAATGGATTGACTTCGAGAATCAAAAGTAGGTTTTTTAGTAAAATCCCAAGCACTTAAAATTATTTCTAATTCGTCTGTTCTGTTAGTTGGATTACCCGTGTTATTTTCATTAGCTCTTCCCTTATAAAGCTTAAACCAAGTCCTTCTAACCCCTTTAGAGCGAATTTCTTGGAGGACTTTATTGACAGTAGCTTGACAGCCTAGTTTTGGTTCTGATTGTGCTTTAACCAAAGGATAGGAACCAGCAAAAAGCGTTGACAATCCTAATAAGGAAGCAATTAACAGATTTTGGGAGTTAAGTAGTTTCATGGTTTTGTCCTCTGAGAAAAGTTAATTAAAATCAAACATTTTTGTTAGCAGTTGAGTATTTGAGTTGACGTTAAAAAAGTAACTGTTGGTTGTGTTGGGTTTCGCACATTAAGGGCTCTTCTGAGTTTGGTATGCTTTTCGGCGGTCTATCAGGGGATTAAGGGCTTGAAACACCTTCCAGATAAGTCTTTCGTGTTTTTCTCCAGATCTAAATTGAATTAATCCCTTGCCGGATAGGGTTTCCAGCTAAGTGTAACATCGATTTGCATAATAAACTCAGATGAACTATCATAAGCAACATCTCCTCTTAATATTAAATATTTATTATCAACAGAAAAAGATATTGGCTCCAAAACTTGATACAAGCGATTTTCTGATTGTAGAGAAATTCGTTTTGGGGTTATATTTTTAACTATTAGTGTGGTAATCGGAGTCTGTCGCCCTTTGAGAGGGTAGCAATAGCCATCATGTCCACTTCGGTCGCCTTTCTTACCGACTCTCCTTAAAACTCCCTCATAGTAAACAGTTGTTTCTCCATCAGGAGAAGTTAATTTTTGAGAGCGATAGTTAACTTCTGTTGTTCCTTGACAATTATCTTTTTCGACTTCAAGCATTGGATCTACTTGATTATTTTGTGCTATGCCATTAGTGGCAATACCAACAGTTATGGCAAATAAGATAAAGTAGATTGAGTTTGATACTTTGATTTTCATAGAGTTTAATCTCCTCAATTAAGTGTTGTCATTATCTCGAATTACTTTTTGATAAGCTTGACAAAAGACCTAAGATCGTTATATCCTACAGGTTGTAAGTCTTTGCGAGACAAAAGCGATCCTTATCCACTTATTATGAACAACTGGGTCGCCCCAAACTTCATTTAACCTCGCAAAAGGGAGGTGAGCTTTGGGGGCTATTGCATTATAGGTTATGTCTTCGTAAACCAACCAACGTCCTTTTTTTCTCCAGCCGACGCGATCACCGAACTTGTTCCACACTTCAGAATTAAACTCGCTCGTGCCACCGAGACTCTCATAGATTTCTTTCTGAACGCTGAAGCCAAATTTACCCTTACTAGCTGACAACCAAAGCTGGTCAATCATGCGTAAATCTTCACAGGAAAAGCTCTGAATATATTGGAAATAAATACTCTCGCCTACTCTATCAGTAGCTTGAAGCATCGCCCTAGTTGTTTCCTGATCTGCTTCTTTCCATTTCCCTGCTGCTAGAAGGTCTCGCAGACGGGTGTAATTCACTCCCGTTGACTTCGAGATTAAGGAAGTTCTTGGCTGGCTTTCAGGAACTGTTGGCTTTGTTATTGGCGTAACATTTGCCGTTATCTTAACCTCCGATTGAACATAAGCAGAAACATTAGCAAAAGAGCGATCACCTGTCACCAACACATCAAACATACAGGATTCCAACATAGCAGAAGCAGTCACCCCCGCGCTACGACAAACCCGTTCCGCTTCCTGTTTCTGTTGCGTTGTAAAATCCGCTAAAGTCAACACCTTTTTCGGGAAATTCAAATTTGTAAAAGTTGTGGTCGTTTCGCCGACTTCATAGGCAAATAAAGACTCTGGCTGAGGAATACGCCAACTATTGCCATACTCCTTGTACAGTTGCTCGTAATTAGGATTAATACCGACAACCTTTCCTTGACGAGTTTTCAAATCATCATTAGGACTATTATTGTAATTTCCTAACAAACCATACATCTTTGAGAGGCGAGATGTGGGGACTGTCACCTTAATCGTTAAGACCGAACTTCCCGACACTTCTACCCACTCTCCGGTGGGGGCGATGATTCTATATTCACCCCCATTTTTATCTACCCTTGCACCACCTTCAAGCACAATGGGAAAACTAGCCTCATTAACATTTCGAGCATTAATTTTGAGCTTTCCTTGATAAATTCCAATTCGTTCACCACCCGCTTTGATAGCTACTGCTGAGGGTAAAGAAGCATTATCTCCCACCCCCTTAAAACGACCTTGTACTTCAAAATCTCCTCGTTCAGATTTCGCCAGAATAAACTCGCCTACCGCTTGGAAGCTATTGCGTAAGCCATCAAAGGTGACAATATGAGGGTCTCCATAAATAACGCCTGTATTTCCGTCCGGTTTACGGGGAATATCGGGGGTGGGTTCTGGTTTCGGTTCTTCTTGGGGTGGTGGACAACCTTCTTTAACTTTATCAGCGCCAGCAAAAGTTGCTGACCATTTCCAAGGGTTTAACCAACGTTCTCCTAGTCCAAAACTTTCCCAGGTTGGTCCCGCTATTATAGAAATAGGTTGAGAAATTCCACTAATTTTCTTTAAATCTAAAAATGCAGGCCCACGAGGTGCGCTAGGACAACCTATATCTAGCCGTAATTTCGTAGTACAATTTTTGGGATTTCCCCATGTACCTGGATACAGCAACCAACTTTTATCACCTAAGTCTTCAATTTTCGCAACTCCGACACGGGGTAAATATTCCACTACTTCTCTTGATTTAGGGTCGGAAGATGAAATTAAAGATAAATTATCATGGAGGTTGTATATCTTTCCCCCTCGATGTTTTTCTTCACAACGAGGATCAATAGATGTGGGAATCGTAAATTTAGTACAGATACTTAATTCACTAATGTCCGACCTAGGATAACTCGCATGACCACCCAAACCGACAAAAACATTAGATTGAGCAAGAATATCATTGCGGCTACCTAAGTTAGTTGAAAATAGAATATTGTTATCCTTAACTAATTCTGTCCATTCAAAAATTTCTCCTCCTTCGGAAATAAACTCACTCACCAAGAAAATGTGTTCGCCAAAAGCAACTCGACAAGGATAGTAGTATCCATCCCGATCCTTCTGTAAAAAGACCGTTATTCCTTCCCAATCTCCTTCATGATTATTAAATCCTTCGTGATCGTACCAATTGCTATGGGGATAGTGAAAATAATAGTTAATTGCTAATTCTTTAATTCCTGTTTTTTTGTTATCTATTTCTAAATTATCATTTTCAACGATTGAGGCATAAATTTTAGCAGGAGTTTTTTTACTTCGACTGTAAGCACCTTTGATATCGGTTTTAAATTGACTAAGATCTAAGTAATCATCTGCATTTCCTCTATCCTTAATAGTGGCTTTAGTTTCGGCTTTCCAAGTATTTTTATTAACATCAAAAGGAACTTGATATTCTTCCTCTGGCTCAAAATTCAAAATAGGAGTAAAATAGTTAATTAAACCTTGTTTCGTCAGTTCTCTACTGTCGATCACTTTATTTTGACTGTCAGGAACTTTGATCCTAAAATTTTTGATAGTAACTTCAGGACGGTCAGCAATAAAAAGAGTTTTTAGATAAATATCTTCGCCCAATTCTCCCTTGTGTAATTTATTCAACTTAAACTCAATTTCTTCAACAACAGCTTCTTGAGGGACAACAAATTTGTCGATGGTGATCTGGTAAATACCTGGTTCTCGAAAACGAATCGATATTTTATCATCATATCCTGATGCTTCATAGCTAGAAACAGGTCTATTATAATCATCTGAAATCTTAATGGAAACCTTATCACTGAGCTTCCACTTTCTAAATCTTTTGATTACATCAAAATTTTCTAAATCTACACCTAGTCGGAGATAATATTCGCCTTTTTCCTTAATCTCTACAGTCCAGTTAACGGTTATTTCCTTATCTACTCCTGCGGTTGCCCACCAGCGATCGATCCCTAATTTGGGTGTACCATCTGGTTGAATGGGGCTAAAATAATTATCAATTTTCTGCTCTGTTTGAGATTGCCTAATAGCCGGTTGTGGAGTTTGAGCCACGACAGAAGCGCTATATTTAGCATCAGGCAGACAGTAACTCAACAGAAAAACGCCACAGAGAGAGAGTGCCAGCAGCTTTCTCAAGAATTCCTCGCCAATAATGGCAAGAAATGCCCCTAAAGCCACCCAAAACCAACGCAACCGAGTTTTCACGCTTCGACCTCCTGACAATTTGGCTCTCCATGCCACCGAGAGATAGCTAGTTAACGGCTCATTGTATCACCAAAGCCCTCGAAGCAATCTTAAAGCTCCCCTAGCCATAACAATTTTTTAACACTCCCCAGCCTAAAGTCTTGGGGATTCTTGGTTCACCGAGATTACTTGCTTAGACAGAATTTCTCCTGAGAAAGTAGAGGCATTCTCGACAAGTGCGCGGGGTTTTAGCCAACTGTACTTAGGGGCAAGTGTCATAAATCCACTGATCTATTAGTTATGATTGAGCTAAAGTTCTTAAAGTAGAGTTATTATTCACCTTATGTCTGAACCGCAGTATCCTGACTTTACCGCGCATGGCTACCAAGTGATTGAGCAACTTGGTCGCAACCCTTCTGCTGGCAGAGTATCATACAAAGCATTAAGTATTAATACTCGGCAAATTGTGGTGATTAAGCAATTTCAGTGGGTAGGAGGAAGTAGCACTCTTGATGGAGAGAGACAAATTGAGAGGGAGATTCAAACTTTGCGGAGTTTCCATCATCCGAAAATTCCTAGTTATTTAGATGACTTCAAGACTGAATTTGCTAGTTTTTGTATCGTCCAAGAATTTATTGATGCACAAACTCTATCAGAAAATAATGATTTTACACCACAAGAGATTAAAAGTGTTGCTATTCAACTTTTAGAGATTCTTGTCTATCTTCAGAGTTTACTTCCTCCGATTATTCATCGAGATATTAAGCCCGAAAATATCCTAGTTGACGATAACTTAAATGTCTATTTAATTGATTTTGGATTTGCCAAAATTGGAGAAGGAGAGGCAACGGCATTAAGCAGTATTGCTTTAGGAACTCCTGGTTTTATGTCTCCTGAACAAGTAAATAATCTTCCTCTCACCGAAGCAACGGATTTATATGGATTAGGTGCTACCTTAATTTGTCTTTTGTGCAAGATTAAATCTACAGATTTTGTGGATATAGTAGATTATAATTTTCAGATAAATTTTAAAACTCGTGTCTCTCATCTAGCTTTCTCTTTTATTGAGTGGCTAGATAAGCTTGTAAGACTTAACCCAGATCAAAGATTTCCTAACGCACAAGAAGCTTTAAATGCGCTTCTTTCCTTGGAGTTAATTCGGATTCCCGAGCTTCACTTGAGTCAAAGTAGTTTTACCTGTGAAGCTGGGCACTTAGGAGAAAAAATAAGAAAAAATATTAAAATTAATAATCCAATTCCTGAGACAGTTTTAGAAGGTTCGATTATATCTTATCGGCAAAATGAATCTCACCGCATTAATCGTCATGATTGGTTAACTATTTATCCGAAAAGGTTTAAGAGTAATCAAACCTCATGTACTTTGACAATAGATACCAGTAAGTTAACCGCTAATAAGGTTTATCAGCGTGAAATTATTTTTGAAAGCAATGCTCGTCAAAATAACACACCATTTAATATTAGTATTAAAACTGCCCCGCTGCCAAAGCCTATATTACCTCCCTATTTACTTTTAGCTGGAATCTATCTCATTTTTACAATTGGCTCTAAATTTGTTTGGATACAGGACAATCTTATCCTTCAGTTGAGCATTACAATTTTAGCAGCATTAGCCGTTCTTGGAATGGATTATTGTCTGGTGGTAATTAGTCTCAGTTTAATAATGTGGATAGCAGGAACATTGGGAACTATAATAGTATTATTCTTGCCTTATTTGATGATAAATATACTAAATTTATTGAGGGCTTTTTCTCGTATCCCTTTAGTATTTGATACTATTTGCTATACTCCCATATTTCCAGAAGTTTTATTTCTTCAAATTCTTGGTTTTATAGCCTGTATATGTGTGGCTATTTCTTCGTATAAAAAAACCGACAAAAATACTAATCAAAATTCTAATGACAGCCATAAAGAAGATAATATATGGGCAAGTGGGATGATAAGTGGGATAGTCGGTTGTTCCAGCTATTTTATATTGTCTGAGCCTATGATTGACTTTTTTAAGCCAATTGATGAGTATTGTAAACCCGCACCAGGGTTGATTCTTAACTATGGTTATGATTTTCTTATATTTCTTATAATTGTAATATTGTTGGGATTTTCATTTCCTGCTTTTATGTTTTTTCTATCCTTTCATTTGTCACCTTTAATATCAAAAATATCAAAATTTTTCTTACTTCCAATGGTTAATCTCAGCTTTGCAAAAAAAGGTTACACCAACAAAATAGTAATTATTCTATATTTATATCTAACAATTGGACTTGCTATTGCGTCAGGTATTGGCTCACAAGTTGGTTGGCATAATGTTTATATTCTAACAACCTTGCTAATCACTGGTATTCCTTTACTAATACTATTGCTATTTCCGCCTATTTATTATACTCGAATAATTGCTAAATACAGCAGTAACATCTACTAAAGTTAAAACCAATAACTAAGAGGTCATCAAGCTATGGAAAACAACTATTATCATACCAACTTGCCGAATTTTCAGGACTATGGCTATCAAGTGGTCGAAGAGTTAGGAATAAATAATTTAGCAGGGCGAATTACCTACCAAGCTATAATGACTAGCACTCAGACTCCCGTTGTTATCAAACAATTTAGATTTTGTACTTCCAACGCAAATTGGACAGAATATAGGGCAATTGAGCGAGAGATTGATGTTTTAAAACAATTAAATCATCCACAAATTCCTCGTTATCTCGACCATTTTGACTCAGGGAATGGATTGTGTTTAGTCCAAGAGTTTAAAAATGCTCAACCTTTATCTAATCCTCGTAGTTATACTCCAGAACAAATCAAAAAAATAGCGATACAATTGTTAAATATATTAATTTATTTACAGGACAAAACAGGATACCCTGAGCCAATTTATCATCGAGATATTAAACCAGATAATATTTTGCTAGATGATCAATTAAAAGTTTATTTGATTGATTTTGGCTTAGCCAGGATGGGCAATAGAGAGGTAAATAATAGCAGTATTTTTGCAGGTACGCCCATTTTTATAGCACCGGAGCAATTTTTAAGAAAAAGATTAACAAAAGCCTCTGATTTATATGGATTAGGCTTAACTTTAATTTGCTTAGTAACGGGCATAACGTCTGATAAAATTAGTGAATTACAAGATCAATATAATGACTGCAAAATTCGCTTTAAACATCTCGTTCCCAAATTGAGTTTACAGTTTATTAGCTGGCTAGAAAAAATGGTAGAGCGAAACGTGGAAAAACGCTTTCAAAATGCTCAAGAAGCATTAGAAGCATTGAAACCACTCTACTTAATTCGCTCTCCAATAGTCCAGCTTAGTGCATCAGAATTAGTGTTAACCGCCAACGAAATAAATGAGAATATTACGTCATCCATTACAGTAATTAATGATATTCCTAACACTATTTTACAAGGAGAGTGGTCAATTGTATCTCATAAAAATGACGTTTCTTCAAGAAATAGTCATTCTTGGATTACAATTACACCTCATGCTTTTACAGGAAATCATCATGAATTTATTGTCACTGTTGATACTAGCCATTTGATGGCAGACAAAATATATGAACATGAGCTTATTTTAAGCAGTAATGCTGACCAAAAATCTAAAAAATTAAAGGTTATTATTAACACGGCTTCTCTACCTATTGAAAAAGTAAAACATCCTCCTTATTTACTTTTAGCTTCAGTGTTACTTTGGTTTGTATTTTGTGTAAAAGTTCCACTTGCGAATGACATTCTGAAAACTATTACATCTGAAGAATTATTGATTCCATTCAAATCTGACATAGATGTAATTAACATTCATGCTATTGCTTTTACATCAGGTAGTATTGGAGCCTTCTTGCCATTATTTAAAACTTGGAAATCAAAATTATTTTTCTTGCCATTTCTATCGTATTTTGTCTTTTGGTTAACTTATATTTCTTTTATTATCGTTGTTATTGTGTCTTCTATGGTTTCCATCAGTAACCAAGAAATTCTTTTTTGGGTTTACTTGCTTGTGGGTTATCGTCATGTAACAATTCTTGTATTACTAACATTCGGCTGGCTTTTTCTGGAGGTAGGTATATTTCCATTTATAGGAGGATTACTAGGAGAACTTTATACTTTAGTTATGATTGTAGCAGCGTCTAATTTTAACGAAGGAGCTATAGGATTCGCCAAAGGTACTATTATCGCTTCAATTACAAGTATATTGCTTTATTCAACAGAATCAAAATTCAAGAATAAGCAAATTGACAAAGGCTACATCTTTATCCTGTTAACGATAGGATTAGGTATTGCTATTGGTGCTGGTTCAGTGGTTGGATGGTTTAATCCTTATGTCCTATTAGCATTAGCTTTGACAAGTTTTTTGTTGATTTTTATGATACTATATCCACATATCAACAGGGCTAGATTAGTTAATCAATATCGTCACTGGGAAAAGCGAAAGGCCAATAAAAAATGAAGTGCATCAACTGGAAAGCTTGACGAAGGAAAGCTGATCATTTAAAGTCCGAGGTTGAAGAACGAGGCAAATATATTAAATCCGACATTTTACGAAATTGGCGCAAAAACTTAGCTGACAACTAAAAGCTATTTTTAAGCTTGTACAACTTTGTTTCGATGGGAACGACCGCGCCACCAAGCGAGTAGGGTACTAGCGATAAAAATACTCGAATAGGCCCCAGCTACGAAACCGATAATTAAAGCTAGGGCAAAATATTTTAAGGTGGTGCCACCAAAGAGAAAAATCGCCACCAGAGGCAATAAAGTGGTCAGGGTGGTATTAATCGAACGAGCTAGGGTTTGACTCACCGCATTATCGACAATTTCATCCACCGATAGTTCAGGAGTTTGGGCGAAATTTTCTCGCACGCGATCATAAATTACCACTGTGTCGTTAACAGAAAAGCCCACAATTGTCAAGAGGGAAACCAAAAATAAACTATCCACTTCTACCCCCGCAATTAAGCCTAAAACCGCAAAGACCCCTACAGTGATCAAAACGTCGTGCAGCAGGGCGACAATGGCAAAAAAAGCGTAATCCCGTTGAAAACGGAAGCTTAGATAGACGGCAATGCCAAAAAAGGAAACTAATAAAGCTAAAAATCCTGACCTAAATAATTCTTGACCGATGGTCGGCCCAACTGTATCGATTTGACTGGTTTCGGGGTCAAAGGTGCCAATTTTCTCATTTAAGGTGTCGAGTAATTTCGTTCTCTGTTCTTCTACGAGGGTTTTCGTCCGCACCGATAAAGTATATTTATCCAACACCTGCACACTACTGTTACCCAATCCCTCCTCGTCTAAAATCACTTGCACTTCGGCAGTAGTTAAGGGTTTTTCACAGTTATTCTTTTTGGAACAGGCTAATTCTATCTGAATTCTCGTGCCACCAACAAAATCTAAACTCGGTCGCAAAGGCGCTTGAATAGTGAACCAAGAAATCACCATGGCCAAAATACTACCAATTGTCAGCAGGGACGAGACTGTCCACCAAAATTTACGCTGTTTTGTAACGCTAAATGCCATATTGATTAAGTAAAAAAGAAAAAAGGAAAAAAGGGATTTGGGGAGTAGGGAGTGGCAATCGGTGGGTTACGGCGAATATGAAATTATTGGTTAACAGCATAACTTGTCGTCGCCTAACCCACCCTACTAATGATTTGTTGGTAAATTAGGGCAGAAAAGTTGGGGTTTTTGACGGACGCTGGGGACGTTTAAGACGGTGATTAACAGGAGAGTACGACTACAGGTTAAAGCGGTAAACATACTCACAGTTACCCCAATGGCTAAAGTTAAAGCAAAACCTTTGACTAATCCTGAACCCAACCAAAATAAGGCAGCACAGGCGATTAAAGTAGTGACATTACTATCAAGAATACTGGAAAAAGCCCGGTAAAATCCCGACTCCACCGCCCGAAATAGGGATTTTCCGGCCCTTAATTCTTCCCGGGTACGCTCAAAAATTAGTACATTTGCATCAACTGCCATGCCGATACTGAGGATAAATCCAGCAATACCGGGTAACGTCATGGTGACTCCCACTAAGGCAAAAGCCCCCAGAGAGAGAATAGTATAGATAATCAGGGAAATATCGGCGATAATCCCGGGTAAACGGTAATAGACCGCCATAAAGATTAAAACTAACAGTAAACCCACTAAACCAGCGTAGATACTGCGACGGATGCTATCCTGGCCTAAAGTTGCCCCGACGGTGCGAATTTCTTCCACTTTGACAGGGAAAGGTAGGGAACCACCGCGCAATTGAATCGCTAGATCGTTGGCAGTTTCGGCGGTAAAATTACCAGTAATCACGGCCCGGCCTCCTGTAATTCCCGTTTGGGCAAACTGCACATCGACTACAGGGGCGCTAATTAATTCATTATCGAGGAAAATCCCAATACTGCGACCAGTACCCGCGATCGCTTTAGTCAGTTCGGCAAATTTACTGCCCCCTTCCGAGTCGAAAGTAATGGCCACTTCCCAGTTAGTGCCTTGGGTGGAACTAATAGTGGCATTTTGCAGATTTTTTCCGGTTAAGTCCACCGATTCAAATAAATTTAAAATTGCCTCTTTAGATTTCTGGAGAGATTGTTCTAGTTCGGCAATTTTAGCGGCATTTTCGGGTTTATTCTCGGCTTTAAGGGCGGCTAATTCCACTTTTTTTTGTTGAAAAATTGAATATTCAGCCCGAAATTCTCCTTCTGTACCTTGTTTTTGCTGACGAAATTCTAATTGGGCCTGAACATTTAAGTTTCTCTCAGCTTCTTTGGGATCTGTGACCCCGGGTAGTTGCACGATTACCTGATTTTTACTGTCCACAGTCTGCACTAATGATTCAGAAACACCGAGGGCATTAACGCGATTTTCAATCACATTTTGTACGGCTTTTAAATCATTAGGTTGAATGGTTGTCACGGTTTCAGTGGGTTTAACCTGAATGGTTAATTGACTACCACCGCGCAGGTCTAAACCTAATTGTAGGGGTAACTTAATCAGGATAAAGATCGAGGCAACAACTAGGCCGATGATCAGTAACAATAACCAATTTTGTCTCTGCATAACTTCAGTATCAAAAGGAGAATTTGTTAAATGCGATCGCCGACCATTTTTTGGACAGCTTCGACAATTTGATTAGGTTGAATAATCGTCAATCTTTCTAGATTACCGTTATAAGGTGTGGGGATATCTTGGGAAGATAATCTTAACACAGGGGCATCTAATTCATCGAATAACTGCTCGTTAATTAAAGCAATTAACTCAGAAGCAATTCCCGCCGTTTTCATACATTCTTCCACGATAATCACCCTATGAGTCTTGCGAATCGAAGCGGCAATCGTCTCCATATCAAAGGGTTTCAGAGAAATTAAATCGATAATTTCTGGATCATAGCCATCTTTTTCTAACTGTTTTAATGCCTGTAAACAGTGATGACGCATCCGCGAATAGGTGAGAATAGTTATATCTTCTCCCTTGCGAACGATTTCCGCTTTATCGAGGGGTAAAAGATACTCGCTATCAGGTAAATTTTCCTTGAGATTATAGAGAAGAACGTGTTCAAAGAAAAGCACGGGGTTATTATCTCTAATCGCCGATTTTAATAAACCTTTGGCATTGTAGGGAGTGGAACAAGCGACAATTTTTAGACCGGGTACCGCGTGAAAATAGGCCTCTAAACGTTGGGAATGTTCCGCACCTAATTGTCTCCCCACACCCCCCGGACCGCGGATAACCATGGGGATTTTAAAATTACCGCCGGAAGTATAACGTAACATCCCGGCATTGTTGGCAATTTGGTTAAAGGCAAGCAAAAGAAAACCCATATTCATGCCTTCAATAATCGGACGCAATCCCGTCATGGCTGCCCCCACTGCCATGCCCGTAAAACTATTTTCAGCGATGGGAGTATCTAAAACCCTTAAATCGCCATATTTTTTGTAGAGATCTTTGGTAACTTTGTAGGAACCACCGTAATGACCCACATCTTCACCCAAAACAAATACTGTCTGGTCGCGGCCCATTTCCTCATCGATCGCCTGTCGCAAAGCATTAAATAATAGGGTTTCTGCCATATCAAGTCCCCGCTTACAATTCGGTCATCTTATCACTAAACTTATTATCTTACCCCTTTTCTGGCCCGAAGGAGGTGGGGAAGTGGGGGAGTGGGGAAGTGGGGGAGTGGGGAGAGGGAATTATGAATTATGAATTATGAAGTGGGTAGATAGGGAGTAGGTAGGTGGAGGACGTAGGTTGGGTTGAAGCATGAAACCCAACGCCCGATTATGTTACGCTACTGCTCCTACAAATAATTGTGTCTCCCTACTTCATAGATAATAGTCTATTCTAGTTCCCGACAATCGGCCGGCAAAGAACTAAGATCAAGATTAAGCAATCCCCTACCGTTAAAGCTGATGAAATTACCCCGTCTTGCCGCTTTAATCATTGGTCTGAGCTTTATTTTCGGATTAATGTTGTGGTTAGTCAACTCTATCTATCGTCTTTACATCCAGATCGCCTTTACCGCTCCTATCTTAGCTAATATTCTGCTTTTGCTGATTATCGGACTGCTGGGCTTGCTGATATACGTTCTTCTGTACTACTTTTATCTGCTGCCCCAGCAGCAAAAAAGTCGCCGCGGGTTGCGTTCTTCCTCCCGTCCACCCCTAAAATTACCAGTAGAAAAAACCGAGGCCGCCGGGGAAACCTTAAAAGCTATCCGGCAACAAGTGGAGCAAATTCAAGATAAAGTAACCCAACAGGTTTTTATTAAGCGTTCCCAAGAAATTGAGCGAAGTTTAGTTAGAAAAGAAGTTAAAATCATTGTTTTCGGCACAGGATCGGCGGGAAAAACCTCCCTAATTAACGCCCTCATCGGTCAAATGGTGGGCAATGTGGAGGCAACCATGGGAACCACGGAAAAAGGGGAAACCTATAGTTTAAAAATGAAAGGTGTGAATCGGGAAATTCAAATTACCGATACCCCCGGCATTCTCGAAATTGGTGCAGCCGGAGGTCAAAGGGAACAGTTAGCGCGACAATTAGCCACGGAAGCAGATTTACTTTTATTTGTCATTGATAACGATATTCGACAATCGGAATACAGCCCTTTATTGCGTTTAATTGATATTGGTAAACGTTCTCTCTTAGTCTTTAATAAAATCGATCTCTATAGCGATGAAGATCGAGACATTATTTTAAAACAATTACGAGAACGTCTAAAAGGAGTGATTCTTTCCGCGGATATTATTGCCGTTACCGCTAATCCCCAACCAGTACAGTTAACCAGTGGACAAATCATCACACCAGAACCAGATATTTTAGCTTTAATTAAACGTTTAGCTTCAGTTTTACGGGCCGAAGGGGAGGATTTGGTGGCGGATAATATCCTCTTACAATCCCAAAGATTAGGAGAAGAAGCCAGGAAAATTATCGATCGCCAACGTCGTCGCCAAGCTGATAAAATTATCGATCGCTATCAGTGGATCGGTGCGGGAGTGATTGCAGTGACTCCCTTACCAGTGTTCGATCTGTTAGCAACGGCGGCGGTTAATGCTCAAATGGTCAGAGAAATTGGTCAAGTTTATGGCTGTGAAATTAACAGCGATCGAGGCAAGGAATTGGCTCTATCTTTGGGCAAAACTCTAGTTAGTTTAGGAGTGGTAAAAGGAGCGGTAGAATTATTAGCCAGAATCCTACAATTAAATTTTACTACCTATATAGTCGGTAAGGCAATTCAAGGGGTCAGTGCTGCCTATTTAACCCGCATTGCTGGCAAAAGTTTTATCGAATATTTCCGTCATGATCAAGACTGGGGTGATGGTGGTATGACGGAAGTGGTGCAAAGACAATTTCAACTCAGTCGCAAGGAAGAATTTATTAAGTCTTTTGTGGCCGATGCGATCGGTAAAGTGGTACAACCTTTTCAGGATGATTGGCAGCAAGAAGAAGTTTTAGAAGCTAGTCGCGAGGATGATTGGTAAAGATCGAACCCAAGAGCGATAGGCAAAATTGTATAGTAATTGTTACAATCGTTCTGGGGTTCCACAAGGGCAAAAAAAGATGCGACAGCAAGTTATCGACTGGTTAAAAGAAAACGTCAACGAACACCGTCTGCGACATATTCTCGGTGTAGAGACCATGTGTATTGATTTAGCTCGTCATCACGATCTCGATCCCGTCCAAGCAGGGCAAGCGGGGCTGCTACACGATCTCGCTAAATTTTTCAAGCCCAAAAAACTGCTAAAAATGGCAGAATCGGCGGGAATAGAGGTGGATAGTATCTGTTTATCCCATCCCCACTTACTCCACGCCGACGTGAGTGCAATTGTCGCCCAAAAAGAATTTAACGTTACCGATGAGGAAATTCTCGAAGCAATTCGCAATCATACCCTCGGTAAACCCAATATGAGCGATCTTAGCTGTATAGTCTTTATTGCCGATGCCTTGGAACCCAATCGCGGCGATACACCCGAATTAAACGCCCTACGACAACTCAGCTATCAAAATCTCCATAAAAGCCTTCAACAAACCTGCGATTATTCCCTAAAATATCTTTTAAGTAGCCATTGTCCCATTCATCCCCGCACCGTGCTAACCCGCAACTGGGCGTTACAAATTGTTAAAGAACAACCAACAAAAACTAAACCCATTGATTAACATAATCTCAAGACTCGCTTACAACCACCTCAGTCAAAGGATAACCACAACCTGAATGACCAATCCCACTGGAATTATTACCCCCATCGTCGAAAATCTCAAGACCGAACAATTTCTAGAGACAATTGTCACCGCTGCCGAGGACAAGAAAGCAGGGGACATCGCCATCCTGAAAGTCGCCGATATCTGTTATTTAACCGATTATTTTCTGATTATTACCGGCTATTCTACCACTCAAGTGCGAGCGATCGAGGATGCGATCGAAGCTGCTATGGAACTAGAATGGCAACAATCCCCCCGACAAGTGGAAGGAAAAAGCGAAGGTAGCTGGATCCTGATGGATTATGGCGATATCATTGTCCATATCTTTTTACCAAAAGAGCGAGAATTTTATAATTTAGAAGCATTTTGGGGTCATGCCCAACGGATTCCTCTACCTAGCGACCATTTAGAGGAGTAGAATCCATGAAATCCTCCCTTGATTTCTGTCCCGTCCCGGAAGAACAGCAACCGGTTAACGAGTACGAACAATTAAAAGAATCTTGGTTTTTCCGTTGGGCGACGCTAGATGTAGCCTCTTATACAAAAAAAATTCTCTGGTTATGGTTATGGACATGGTTAATTGTCGGACCGATTGCCGCCGCTAGTTTTCCCCTCAAAAAAGCCCCTTTTCTCTTCTTCTGTGCGGGGATTTTTGGCTCGACAATTTTGGTAGGATTGGTGTTATTGCGCTTGTATCTAGGCTGGATCTACGTCTATGACCGCTTGCAATCAGAGAAAGTATTTTATGAGGAGTCCGGCTGGTATGATGGCCAAATCTGGACAAAAACCGCCGCTATTTTAACCCGCGATCGTTTAATCGTCTCCTATCAAATCCAGCCCATTCTCCAGCGTTTACAAAAAACCGCCCTGATTCTAGGGGCAATTATCGCTATCAGTGGTCTTTTCTGGCTATTTTTCACTCACTAACCGCAACCAATCTGAATGAATAGGGTAAAACGTTCACCAACCCACCGCTTAGAAATTCATCTCCTCCGGGAAGGTATTATTGAATCGGTCCATAATGTCGAGGCCGCTATTTGCGATGACCGCGGCCGGGTATTATCCACCGCCGGCAGCGCCGAAACTAGCGCCTTTATTCGTTCGGCCCTAAAACCTTTTCAAGCACTGGCTGTCATCAGTACCGGCACCCTCGAACGCTACGATCTCAACGATAAGGATCTAGCCATTATCTGTAGTTCTCACCAAGGCACAGTGGAACACGCCCGTCAAGTCTTTAATATTCTCTGGCGTGCCGATATCGATCCCAATGCCCTGCAATGTCCCCTCCCGTCCGGTAAACCCAGTCGTCTTCAGTACAATTGTTCTGGTAAACACGCCGGGATGTTAGCAGTGTGTCAACAGCGCGGCTGGCCATTAAATACCTATCTGCGGCGTTCTAGTCAGATACAGAAGCTAATTTTAAGCAAAATTGCCGAATTATTGGGGATGCCGGGGGATGAATTAATCAGCGCCCACGATGACTGCGGTGCGCCCACCTATTCAATGCAGTTGGGGCAAATGGCCCATCTCTACGCCCAGTTAGCCTCTGGCAACCGTTTAGACTTAGAAAGAATCGTCCGGGCGATGACCTATCACCCCCGCATGGTAGCAGGAGAAGGGGCTTTTGACACGGAATTAATGCAGGTTAGCCAAGGGGAAATCGTCAGTAAAGCCGGGGCCGAAGGGATTCAATGTATCGGGCGCGTCGGCGAAGGTTTAGGATTAGCAATTAAAGCCCTAGATGGTTCCAAACGGGCTAAATATGCCGCCGCTTTGCAAATTCTCAAACAGTTAGGCTGGATTACTCCCAATGTGGCCGAATCTCTCTCGGAAAAATTCCTCAAAATCGGCAGTTATACCCGCTTGGAAGTGGTGGGAGAAATGGCTTTATTGTAAATAGTGGGTTGACCAAGGGTAACACATCAAAAACTTTTCTTTTTGGTGTGTTAGGGCAGTATTTGAATCTTGATTTTTTTCCTCAAAAACTGAACTTCGGAGTACAATACAGATGACTAAATTAATTCAAGAAACTTTCGAGCAAATTGCACTGCTTTCTGAAGAACAACAAGATAGCCTAGCAACCTATCTAAAAAAACACCTAGCTGAATTTTTAGAAGAAGCGGAAAAAGAACGACGAATTGCAGAAGGGACTTATACCATAAGTGATTTTAACGAAAAAACTCAACAAGCTATTCAGAATATTGAAGAGCAAAAAAACTTAACTGTTTGCCAAGATCAAGTTGAACTGTATCAGCAGCTAGGAATTTAATGTTATTACCCATTTTTGAAAATCGCTTTAAGAAAGATATTAAACGACTGCAAAAACGGGGAAAAGATATGACCAAACTGAAAAATGTCATTGATAAATTACTTCAAAAGCAAGAACTAGAACCTAAATACAAAGATCACGCTTTGATGGGAAACTGGAATGGATATAGGGATTGTCACCTAGAACCAGACTGGCTTTTAATTTATAAAATCACAGACACCCATCTTTTTTTAGTGCGCTCTGGTTCCCATGGGGATTTATTTTAATATTCGGTCAATCGTTTAAGTAGAGCTTGCTGAATACAAATGTAAGCTCTGCTAGAAAAGGGTTTTGAGCTTTTTTTCCAAAAAAGTGCCAGGAACAAACGTTGAGAAATCGCTCCGAGAGACTCAAAACCCTTGTACTTTTTTCGGCGAACGCAAAGTAATCAAAGAGCGATAACACCAGTTAATGGGCAATTTAGCCTATTTCTGTGGTTTCTTTTTCGATAGAATGATTGCGTTTTACTTGGCGTTTTATGGTTGCACCAGCACCGAGTATTCCTAGAGAAAAGAGTCCTAAAGTTGAAGTGGGTTCGGGAATGGTTTCTACTTCTATATCTAAAGAACTTGATACATTGACATCGTTGGTTCCACTCTCTATAAAACTGGAGTCTGGCAGTATATTTTCTGGAAAAACAAACGAAATCGTATCATTAGTTAGATCTAATGAAAGATTAGATCTATACACAACTGGTAACTGTCCTTGAAGATCAGTGAATATAGCTGATAACCAATCATTAATATCACTGCCTGGTAATTCGCTAAATAAAAACTGGGAACTGGCAAACACGTTTTCAGAGGGTGTATTAAAACCTAATGAAGCCAGAAATATAGATTCATTTCCACTACCATCCAAACCAGATAATACTGAAGCTAACTCTATATATTCACCGTCGATTTGCCCCTCTTTTGCTTTTTGCTTTTTAACTGCTTTTAATTTAGTTGTTTGTCCAGTGTCGTCTAGCAACTTCTCAAATTTTTTTACGTTAGGTGGAAAAATGAGCTTATTTCCCTCCTGCTCGAGGGGGGGTAAAGTGAATGGTTCCCCTACTTGAAAAGCGTTATTAATTAGGGTTGCCTTCCCAGTGGAAGTTGTGCCTTTTGGAATCGTTACCACCACATTTTTTGTTTTTCCGTCCTTAAGAGTGATTCGGATGATAATTTTCCCAGCTTTAGAAGGAGTTCCTGTAGTTAGCTCTATATCTGCGAGTGCTTGATCAGCAAACACCAGTAATGTGGATATAGTAACCATAATAGTTGCCAAATTTTTAAGTGAGCGTTTCATGAAAGTTCCTTTTTTCTGGTTGAAAATATCTAAATAAATGCTTTGTCGAAATGTTAAGGCATTTATTTAGGGTGGGCATATTTACTTTGGTAATATAAACACCCTAAAGTTAACTTTCAAGACCCATAAAAGCCCCATAAAGAAATATAAAGACACTAAATTGGCATTTTGCGGTATAATGTCAAGCAATCCTGACTTAACTCCCCGTTTAAAATCATCCTATGAACTCCTTCGATATTCAATCTTTTATAATAACTATTGATGAGCTTGTTTTCTCCCATACAGGAGAACATTTAGACGATCTTCAGCATGAAATCTTAGAGGGAGTCGTCAATCATCAAAAATACGCCGAAATCGCTCAAAAAAATCATCGTTCTCAGAAATATATCAAGGAAACAGCAGGTAAATTATGGAAAACCTTATCAGAAATATTAGGACAGGAAGTCAGTAAGGCTAACATTAAATCGAGTTTACAAAGATATTGTTATTCTAATTTCTCTAACTCTAGTAATATTAAAGACGTTATACAAATCAATAGCGGTAATTTTTGTACTGGAAAAGAGAACAGTGAATTACCCTCATCTAAAATTTATCAACAAGCTAAATTAGAAACCATTCCCGAATTAATCAAAGAAGGATTAACTATCGAACAAATTGCTAGAGTTTTAAAACTTCCCCTAGAATTAGTGCGATCGCAAATAGAAGAATTTGAGTAACTCCCCGGCAACATCACTTATGGGTGCATTTCACATTTGCAGAAATACCGACAATCAGCAATTATCAGTAACTCTTAAATTACCACAAATGTGCCAGCAGCTGCCTGTAAGCATCCCACCGAAAAGCTAATGCGCGGGGGGTTTGGGGGCGGCGCCACGACCCCAACGGGGGGTTTGGGGGGTAGAACCCCCCAAAAGCTTGGATTGAGTGATAAAATCGCAAGTAACGCCCGATTTTAGCAGAGAGTTTCCCCCTTAAAAATCCCAACTTAGTAGATTGACAAAAATGAGATGCACTCTCACTTATAATATAGTTATCTTATTATTACCCTGAGCCGATCTGAAAGTGAATTTTATTTTAGAACCAAGCGAGGAAAGAGATTATAATCTTTCTATTCCTTCTCTCCCCGGTTGTATTAATGAAGGACATCATCTCGAAGAAGCTTTGAGCAATATTCAAGAAGCTATGGAACTTTGTCTTGAATTAGAGGAAAAAGAAAGACGAATTGCAGAAGGTAACTATACCATAAGTGATTTTAACCAAAAAACTCAACAAGTCATTCAGAATATTGAAGAACAAAAAACCTTAACTGTTTGCAAGGATGAGGTTGAACTGTATCAGCAGCTAGGAATTTATTGTCATTAATCTCTAGAGTCAGCGATTCCCTCTGTAGTCATGTTTTTGCTGGTTTTCTGCCCCGAAACCAGCTATAATGCTCGAAAGGTGAAAAGGGACTAAAAGCGCTGATTGAGTTAATCCGCGATGGTAAGGTGAGTCTGCGCTATCTAGTCTCGTCGGGGGCTTTGGCTACTGGGGTTGAGATAAACTAGATTTAATAACTGAAAATCCGGGGTAATCACTCATGTTACAATCCCTAAAAATTGAAGGCTTTCGCGGGTTTCAGAATTTTGAGATGGCCAATCTTGGTCGAATTAATCTCTTAGTGGGTAAAAATAATAGCGGTAAAACTTCTATTTTAGAAGCGATTCAGTTTTTGTATGCTCAGAATAATATAGATATATTTCTTGAACCTATTAGCTATAGAGGTGAGTTTGGTTGGTCAGAAAGTAATCTACCTAGTCGCACTAAAGTTTTTGAAATTTGTCATTTATTTCCTGGACATGAAATCATCCCAAGTAAAAAAATTATCATCAGTGGATATGGCAAATCCTATCTAGCAAGTGTTACCATTTCTGTTGAAAGCATTCCTATACAAACATCTTCATTTACAGACAAAAATGATGATATAAATCAAAATAATGATAACAATTTCGACGATGAGGAATGGGGTAAACTTATTTTAAGTATTGGATGGATTGGCTCACAAAAACCTATTGAAATGGAACTTCTTGCCAACGGTACTCTTGCCAGAGATTCTATAAGAAGAATAGCTAGTTTAAGCAGAATTTCCCATAAAATAGGTATTGATAATAAAATTGAATTGAAGTTCTTAACACCATTTTCTCTAACAAGTTCTGATATGGCAGCACTTTTTGATAACATTGTTCTCTCTCCTTTAGAAGATTTAATTATTGAATCTTTGAAAATTATTGAGCCAAAAATTGAAAGAATAGCCATTGTTGGTTCTGGCAAGTATTTAACTTCAAATAACCTAGGTGTTAGAGGTGGGTTTTTAATCAAAATTAAAAATCATTATCAACCTATACCTATTGGCAGTTTAGGCGATGGATTTTGGCGAATGTTAGGATTAGTTTTAGCAATGGTTAATCTTGAAAATGGAATTTTATTAGTTGATGAAATTGATAGCGGATTGCATTTTACTGTCATGACTGATATGTGGAAAGTAGTCTGGGAAACCGCCAAAAAACTCAATATTCAGGTATTTGCCACCACTCACAGCCGCGATTGTTGGCAAAGTTTAGCCGAATTAATTACCGAAGAAAAAATTACCGATAACGAGATTACTATTCAAAGGATAGATAGGGAAAAAAGCCAATCTGTAATCTTTGATCCAGAAGAAATTGTTATTGCTGCTACAAGTAATCTTGAGGTGCGGTAACAATGCCTAAAATAGAGACAAAAAAGTTATTAGTGGAAGGTGCAGAGGAATTGAGAGTTATTCCCCAATTAATGGCAGCAAATGGAGTTACTTGGAATAGAGGGGAAGAACCATTGAATATCATAAATTGTGATGGTGTTGAAAATTTACTAAAACCTAAATATATCTCTACGCAACTAAAAACTCCTAACGGACTAACTCATTTAGGAATTATTATGGATGCGGACGAAGAACCTGATAATCGTTGGAAAAGTTTATATAATGCCTGTTTACCAAATATACCTAGCTTACCTCAAAATTTACCAGCAGCGGGATTAATTATGACTCTAGAATCGGGGATAAAATTCGGTGTGTGGATGATGCCAGATAATCAATCTAGAGGGATGTTAGAGACTTTTTTAGCCTATTTAGTTCCCGATAATAATCTTTGGCAATATACACAAAACAAGGTGATAGAGGCAAAACAACAGGGGGCAACCTATAGAGATTATCATCTAGATAAGGCTAATATTCATACCTATTTAGCTTGGCAATATCCGCCGGGGAAACAACTTCACGATGCAGTAAAACAAAGAATACTTAATCAATCCCATCCCCAATCGGCAAATTTTTTGAGATGGTTACAGGAGTTATACGAGATTTGATAGAAGTATGGATCGAAATGGGAATGACAGCCCCATAATATTTCTCTGTGCTTTGTTAAATAAAGCCTCTTTCAAAAAGACTTAAATTAATCGTGCCGCGGGGGTTTATTGGTCGCAGAACCCGCCGGAACGACCTTGGAGGTGGGGGGGATACCTTTGAGGGAAATGAGCGTATTCATCACCGTTTTTGCCACTGGAGCGGCAACAGTGGAGCCAAAAGTATTGGCACCCTTGGGTTCATCCACCACCACCAAAACCACATAACGGGGCGATTCGATCGGTAAAATCGCCACAAAACTGGTAATTTTGGCGTTAGGTAGATAACCCCCCGTCGGACTAGCTTTTTGTGCGGTTCCCGTTTTGCCTCCGATGCGATAACCGGGGATTTGGGCCGCTACCCCCGTCCCCTTGCTGACGACGGTTTCCATCATTTCCACCACTTGCCGGGCCACGGTGGGAGAAAAGACTTTTTTGCTGGGATAACCGGGCCGCCAGTGCAAACGGCCGCGGTCGTCGGCTAATCCTTTGATCACATGGGGAGTTACCAAGGTGCCACCATTGGCCAGCGCACCGTGCAACTGTACTAATTTTAAAGGCGTTAGGGATAAACCTTGACCAAAGGAAGCGGTGGCCGATTCAATGGCATTATCCAGAAATTCTTGTTCGGGTTTGAGATATCCTGCCACTTCTCCGGGTAAATCTACGCCAACCCTTTGATTTATTTCCAATCCTAATAAACTTTTATAGAAATCAACTCGCCCTATTTTTTGGGCAATTTGCACCATGGCCACGTTACTAGAGGTTTGCAGAACTCTGGCCATATCTAGCGCCCCATAACCCTGTTTAGAGGCATTTTTAATCGTCCAGGGACCGACAGTAATTGCCCCCGGATCATTGACTACCGTACTAGCTTTAATTGCCCCCGCTTCCATGGCCATGGCGACAATAATTGGTTTAAAAGTTGACCCCGGTTCGTACTGATCGGCTACGGTCCAATTTTTAAATAGAGCCACATTGGCTTTATAATATTCATTGGGGTTAAAAGTTGGCTCACAAACTAGGGCTAAAAGAGAACCATCAAGGGAGTCCATAACGATGACGGCTCCCCGTTTAGCATTAAATTTCTTTAGCTGTTCTCGTAGGGCCGTCCGGGCGGCTCTTTGTAGTTTTAAATCGAGGGTTACTTCTAACTGTAATTCATCAAATTGAAAGATACCATGGGGAACAAAAGCGGGTAAAATTCGCCCGTCTCCCATGCGTCTTGTATTGACAGAAAAGGGATCTCTTTCTAATAACTGACTGGAACCTCGTTCTAATCCTGCTTGACCACGATGTTCTTTATCTACATAGCCAATCACGTCGGATGCCACATCGTCTTGGGGATAATAACGAGCGTACTTTTCCTCTAATTCTACACCGTCAAGAGATAATTGTTTTAATCCCCTAGCCACGGATTCGGTTAATTGATTGGCTAAACGAATTCCTGTTTCTTTTTCTTTAAATTTTTGAATCAGTTGATTAGTGGGAATATTTAATAAAGGAGCTAATTTATCAGCCACTTCTGCCGGCGGAATAGCAAACAGTTTTGGGTGTACATAAAGAGTATAAATCAAGCGATCGGTCGCCAAAACATTACCATTACTATCGACGATCGCCCGTCGGGGAATATAGGGTCTAATACTGGTAGTTTGCTGTTGTCTGGCTCTTTTTTGCAACTCCTGTCCTTGTACTATTTGCAACTGGTACAATCGCCAAGCTAAACCCACAATACCCATGACTAAAATCAACCACACCGCCACCAATCGCCCGTTACTCAAAGGCCAATTTTTTAACTTTTTTTGCCGTTTTTTGGCGTTTAAATAGGACTTTCTGTCCCGGATCCTGCCAGAGGGCGATCGAGTTTTTTTACCTCTAAATCTGGGTCTTTTTGTGTCAGTCATGAGCAGTATCTTTCAGTAACCAGTGAACAGTAAGCAGTAACCAGTGAACAGTAATCAGTAAGCAGTAACCAGTAAACAGTAATCAGTAAACAGTAAACAGTAAACAGTAATCAGTAATCAGTAAACAGACAGTAGGAAACTTCTATTTAATACTGCACACTTAAAAACTCACATCTGATAACTGATAACTGATAACTGATAACTGATAACTGTTAATAGGCACTTCTCGGTCGAGAATTGACGGTAGATTGGGGTTGAGAAGCGTTGGCAGGTTTCAGGTTAGGGGCAGATTTACGCTGTAAAAAGATAGTTTGGAAGGGTTGGGGATGAGTTAATCCGGTTTCGGGTTTTTCTGCTTGTTGAGCTAGTTGATGTTTAAGGGTTTCATTGGTGGACAAAAGATGGCGCTCGTGACGTTGCAGTGTTTCCAGTTTACCAAATTCTTTGTCCCAAACCTTGGGAATATATACCGTCCAAGCATATATTCCCAGAGTCGAACCCAACAGACAAAAAGTAATCACGGCCACTATTCTTTCTAGGAGGCAAAGGGAACGTAATTGACGCGAGGCTAATTGTTTTTGTGTCGGGGCCACGGGAACTCTCGCCACCGATTTAGTCGTCGGTTTGACGGTGGGAGTCGGGGAGGATTGAGTAACTGGTTTAGTAGTGGGGTTGGGGGGAGTTACCCGCGACTGGGGACGACGTTGACTCCCTTGGCTTTTTTGGCTAGGAACGGGAACGGGAATATAGGACTTATGGGCAGCAGACATGATTTTCTCTCAATATTTCTAGCTAGTTGTCGTTGTCAAAAATTAAGTTTCTAAAATTAGGAGTCGGTCATCAGTAGTCAGGAGTCGGTCGTCAGTGGTTCGTGTTATGCAATGGACGGGGTTATAAGGGATGAAACCATTATATAGAAAGACATGGCTGCGATTTTTGTCAATTGTTTTCGCTCTAAAACGAACTAATCAATTAAGTCTCTTGCCAGATAAGAATTTAGTCGATTTATGCCATCCGATCGAACCATGCCAAGTAACGAAGAACCATATTTAATTGATCACTGTTGCCTTTTTTCCTTTTTACTTTTTCCTTTAAAATCACTGTTCTAGTTCTAGACGTAAACGATATAAAATAGTTTGCGGATGAACTTGAGCGAGAATTTGATTGATCACCGTACTCGGTCCGGATGCCCCCCAACTACAACCGCGTTCTAGATAGATTTTAGCGGCTTTCCCGATGATATAGGTTCCATAAGCGGCAATTGCTCCCTGTAAGAGAGCGGTGCTACCGTAGAGGGTTAAAGAGGTGGGATTTTCAAAAATACTCGCCGCTGCCGCCGCCGTTTTGCCCAAACCGATAATCACAGTGCTGAGGATTTCCCCCACCAGCAACCCCGCACTACTCAAAAGTAGAGTCCGCCAGAGTTGACCAGCTTGGTGACTGGTAATCGGCAAGCCGTACAAACGAGCTAAAGCCCGAACTAGAGTTAAATCGACGATTGAAGCCCCTAGTAGGTCTAAAATAGCGATCGGATTGGCCGCAATCGCTAAAGCCTTATATTTCGCGTATTGCCAGATAATTTCCTCCGCTTGACTGTCCCGGAGTTCCAGGGTTTTTCTAGCGATATTTTCCTCCGCTTCTTGCCCTTGCACTAGAGCATTTAAGGCCAGCAGCGATCGCCCTTCCCGATTTAAAATCGTTAAGAGTTTATCTTGCAGCTCCTCAATTTGGGGGGGAGGGGTTTCCCACTCAGTCACCACGCACCCATCGGGGTATTCCACCCGGACGGGAATCGGTTGCGGTTCGGCGGCTACCATAACTATCTCATCGCTAGTTAACAAATCTTCTAACGTTTTTTCGTCCCGATTGGTTCCTAATCTCTGTAACTGCTGAAAAATCTGGCGGCGATCGGCTTCCGGATAGAGATCAATCTTATTAAACACCAAAATGATCGGTTTTTTCGCCTGGCGCAATTCTGCCAAGGCCTCGTATTCAGTGCGGGTAATATCCCCCGCGACGATAAATAAAATTAAATCGGCACTTTTAGCGACTTCTCTGGCCATATTCGCCCGCGCTTCCCCTTCAATCTCATCCAATCCGGGGGTATCGATTAATTCTATCTGAATTTTACCCGTGGCTGGTGTCCAACGCACCGATCGCGGCCAGCGTGTCACCCCGTGCAGGGGTCCGGTTGCCAGGACTTTTTGACCGACTAAAGCGTTTACCACCGAGGATTTACCGCGACTGACTAACCCGAAGGCTGCCACCCGAATCACTGTTTCATCCAGTTTATGCAAGGCCGATTTTAGGGACTGCAAATCCTGTTTAACGGCGGCCTGAAGTTGGGGATCGGGGGGATAATTCCAATGGCGGCGAAAACTGGCATACCAAGTTAAAGCCTGTTGTAAACTAGCTTTAGCCTGATTGTAATGAGTTTCCTCGAGGGATGGGGTCTTGGTCACGGTTGATTTTTTTACTGTTTATTGATGCTGCTGCTGCCTTTATTGTAGAGTTTCGGGGCGGTAACTGAGACGCGGTTATTTGGGGTGGTGGGGAGGTGGGGAAGTGGGGAGGTGGGGAAGTGGGGTAGTGGGGTGGTGGGGAGTTGGGGAAGTGGGGAAGTGGGGAAGTGGGGAGCAGGAGAGATGGGGGAATTTCAACTAAAACCCTAAAACCCTAAAACCCTAAAACCCCAACACCTAACATCCTACTCCGCCAATCCCAATTGCCCCAATAGCTGAAGGATAGTTTTTCCGGTTACGGGATCTCGCCAATCGGGGGCAATTTCTGCCAGGGGAAGCAGCACGAAGGCCCGTTCTCGGCAGCGGGGATGGGGTATCTGTAATTCGGGCGTTTCTAAGATCAGGTCATCATAAAATATTAAGTCTAAATCGAGGGTACGCGGTCCCCATCTTTCCCGTCGGACTCTCCCGAATAACTGCTCGATTTCTAATAATTTATGCAGTAAATCTAAGGGCGATAAATCCACTTGCACAATGGCGCAACCGTTGAGATAATCGGGCTGAGGAGGGCCGACGGCTGCGGTTTGATACCATTGGGAATGAGCTTCTAGTGTAATTCCTTTGACTCGCTCTAATTCCCCTAAAGCTTGCCCTAAAATTGTCGCTGAATCCCCTAAATTACTGCCCATAGCGATCGCTGCCCGCTTCATCCACATCCTTCCTCAACAATAATCTCGGCTAATTCCCCCGTCGCTCCCAAAGATTTACCTAAAAACATATTGACATTTGGATGCTTTTGTGATAGTTCAAAAACTTGGGCTTCGATCGAGGCTGTAATTCCACCAGCAAAGAGGAAATAGGGCAGTATAGCGATTTTTTGGCTACCTTGAGCGATTAAACTCCCGATTTGTTGGGATAAACTCGGTTCTATCGACCAATAAGCTGTAATTGCCCCAGAAAACGCCGCTAGATTTTCCACTTCCCGATTACCCCCGGGGCGACGACTACCGTGGGACAGTAAAATGCGGTCTTGGTGGCTTAAATCGGCAAATTGTCGGGATAACAGCGATTTTATGCCCTGATAACTGCCTAAATGGGGCTTTAACTCTAGCTTAATTGGCGCTCGCACTTTGGCCACGGCCGCGGGAATATCTTCTTTAACGTGAACCCCCGACAGGAGAAACAGGGGGATAATCTGCAACCGGTTACATCCTTGGCTTTGCGCTTGTTGGGCAAAAGCTTCTATTTGTTGATGGAGAGGTGTTATCGCTAATTCTAGGGCGGCAGTCCCTACTAATACCCGATTATCTGCTTCTAGAACCGCTATAGGTGGGCTAAACTCCGATTTACTCGCCAATCTTTCGGCGGGTTGACTGATTTTTTCCTGAACTAAGGCTGCTAATCGTGTCACCGCCATGGCTGGACGCGGATCGCGACTACCGTGGAAAACCAATAAGTAGGCTGAGGAGGTCTTCAAAGAAATCTTGCCAAAATAGTTTAGTTTTTAGCCTAATACATTTTCTCTCCCTTTAGGCATCAATGCCCCTGATATTCTCGATTTAGCTGGTAAGCGGAAAAACGTCCCCACTAGCCCCAAGTGCTACCATTTTAGGCAATGTAAAGTGTGAGCCAATCAGCCCGCCGGCTTTAGTTAGTCTAGGTATTGAGGTATAATTGCTATTGACAGAAACTGCCAGAGGTATATTTGTATTATGCGGGTAATTAGCCGTCGAATACTTCGCGATTTCTGTATCACTAATGCTAATTCCTGCGAGTCTCTCTATGATTGGTATAGAGTCGCTAGTAAAGCGGCATGGCAAAATCTAATCGATGTGCAAGCCACTTATAAAAGTGCTGAATCTGTTGGTAATTTCACTGTTTTTAACATTAAAGGAAATCACTTTCATCTAATTGTAGATATAGTTTATAGCCGACAGACTATCTATATTAAATATATTCTTACCCATGCCGAGTACGATAAAGAAAATTGGAAAAATGATGCTTACTTTTAATTCTAAAACCTATGGAGAATTACTCGCTCACTATCAACCAAAAGCAATCACCACAGAGGTGGAAAACGAGCGAGCGATCGCAATTGCCCAAGAGTTGGAACATCGCTCGGAACTTAGTTTAGAGGAGGAGGCTTTACTGGAGTTATTGATTAGTTTGATTGAAAGATTCGAGGCGGATAATTATCCAATTCCTGATAGAAATCCTTTAGCAACCTTACAGCATCTGATAGAAGCTAACGAGATAGAATATCCAGAGCTAATTACTATTTTGGGTTCCCCTGATGCGGTGGAGCAAATAATTAATGGACAACGCAGCATCAATCAGTCAGAAGCTAGGTCTTTGGGGGCATATTTTCGGGTTGATGCCAGTTTATTTACTTAATAAGTACCTAAGCAAAATTAATTACACATCTCAAGGGAAATTAATTTGACACGACTACTTAACAAATTATTGCGATAGCTTGCCATTAACTAATTTTCAGCGATAATCTAAAGTCAGAGTCCATCGGGAGATAAGATCATGAACTTTCGTCTAGTTCTATTTTCAGGCCTAGTAACGGCTTTAGTTGGTGCTGGTATCGGTTATGGCATTAGCCGCATTGAACGCAATCCCAGCCAAGTCAACTATAGAAATCCCCATCACTATCAAATCATCTATGGACGTTATTTTGCCGGTGCCGGGGCAGCCCTAGGCTTCTGTGTGGGTGCGGGTTTACAAATGGTCAAAGAACTCAAAGAAGAAAGAGATAGAGAAATGGGCATCCTAGATGATGGCTCAGAATTCTAGCCTTTCGGTGCTAATTCCTCAAGAATGATAAATTGAACGTGATTAATCGCTAAATCGCCGATGGGAACTTGGGTTTTTAACACCGGTTGTCCTTGACTGAGCATTCGTTCAAAGGGGATATCTTTGGCAATTTCCGTGTGATACCAAGCTAAACCCATAAAGAAACGATTGGGATAGGGACCGCCTTCAAAAATATCATCGGGATTGGACTCCATGGGAACCCAACCGATAGAGGGCAGATAAAATTCCATCCAGACGTGATTGTAATCCGGTTCGAGGGGTAAATTACGTTCGAGGGGATGGGGTGGGCATTTATAGCGTCCTACCGTGCGACAGGCAATACCATTGAGACGACACAAGGCCAATAATAAACCCACATATTCCCCACAGGAACCCACTCCGCGTCGCAGGGCAATATCAGGGGTGTCGATGTTGGGTTTGATACCGTAGGAAAGCTGATCATAGACGTAATTACGAATACTATAAACTTTTCTGAGGAGATTGGTTTCCCGACCGATCGCTTCTTCGGCAGCATTGAGGATAATTTCTGTATTCATGGCCAGATCATCATTATCGATCAAATAGCGATCGGGAAAATCGGCGGGTAAGGGGGGTAAATCTTCGCAATCTTGGGGAGTAATTTGGTATTTAATACCCCATACTTCTAAGACTACTTTCCACCCAAAAATATGACGTTGTTTGCTGGTTATTTGCTCGAACTTAAATACTGCCACCCGCTGCCCGTCCTGAATTTCTTCAATAAAAGGCAATCCCACCGCTTCGACGCTGCGAATTTTTTGCCGTGGTGTTTCTAAGGGTAAAGCGATGCGCCATTCCACATTTTTAAGTTCGATATTATAGAGGGGTTCCAATTCCTCGACGTAGGATAATTCAATCAGATAACCGTTAGAAAGGGTGTATTTTTTAGCGGGATCGTAGTGAAAATATAGAGGATGGACAAAAGTACGCGGACGATAACTAAGTTCGTGAACCTGTTCGGAATTGGGATTATCGCGGATACAGGGTTCTTGGAAAGTATATGCTACATATAATATATCCTTGCCACTGTTAGCATTGCGATAAAATGCTAATCCCGTCGGTGATTCAAAAGGAGTTATCATGCTAAAAAGCTGTTCTCCCGTGGCGCGATCAAGACAGTAAACCGTTTGTTCTAGGGTATCCGTTAGCCAAAGTTCTTCCCCGCGAATGGTGATATTTTCGATGCCGATACCCGGCGCGTATAAACGAGTAATTTCCTGTCCCGATTGGCGATCAAATATAAAGATTTGTCCAGAACGTTGACAAGTGACATAAATTGTGTTACCAGTTACGGCGACTCCGTTAGCGGTGTAGGGAAGACGGGTGAAAAATTTCGGGGTAAAATCTTCGAGAGTGCAGCAGTAGAGATTTTCGCGAGTAGTAAACCAGAGGTTATTTTGATCATCGATTGCCAATCCCGTCGTCCCGACGAATTCCTGCCAGCGATGGGAATTAAGTACGCTTGTATGACCAGTATCGAGGGCAATTTGGTATAAATAGCCGTTTTTTGCGTCGATGGCGATTAATTTGTCATCTTGAAATACAATTCCGTGCAGGGCCGTGGCGCTAATCGGACGAATCGTTTGACGATGGGAGGGAAGACTGGCAGGATCGAAAATCATAGGAGGAAACGAAAAGGGAGAGCGTTTTTAGGTGAATAAAACAGCAATTCTCCCCACGATAGCAAATTTTCTCGCCCTTGAATGCTCGTAATGAACTGCAATCCCGAAAAAAATGTCAAGAATTGTCACCTATAGTCCCTCTCATACCCTTGTGCCTACCTACGAGTGTTTCAATCGTTGCAGTTATTGTAATTTTCGCAGGGATTTAGGCACTGATGGCTGGTTAAGTTTGGAAAAAGCCAAAGAGATTTTAACTGCTTTGCAGGGTTCGGAAATTACGGAAATTTTAATTCTTAGCGGGGAAGTTCATCCTTTAGCAGCCAATCGAGAGTTATGGTTTCGGCATATTTATAATTTGGGAGAATTGGCTTTAAATATGGGTTTTTATCCCCATACCAATGCGGGGATTTTAACTTTTGCTGAGATGGAAAACCTGAAAAATGTCAATCTATCTATGGGCATAATGTTAGAACAAATGACGGTGAATTTATTAAATACTGTCCATCGTCAGGCTCCCAGTAAAGTGCCATCCCTGCGCTTAGAACAGTTACAATGGGCGGGAGAACTAGCAATTCCTTTTACCACGGGGTTATTATTAGGAATTGGTGAAACAGAATGCGATCGCTTAGTGACCTTAGAAACTATTGCCACTATTCATCAACGTTGGGGACATATTCAAGAAGTAATCCTACAACCCTACAATCCGGGTAAAAGAGAACAGTGGCAAAATAATCCTTTTGATCTGCAAAAATTACCCGCTCTAGTTAGACAAGCTAGGGAAATTTTGCCCCCAGATATTGTTATTCAAATTCCCCCAAATCTAGTCCCTGATCCTCTTTTTCTCTTGGATTGTTTAGCGGCAGGAGCGCGGGATTTAGGCGGTATTGGCATTATCGATGAAGTTAATCCCGATTACCTCCATTTACACCCCGATAAACTAAAGGAATTTTTAGCAGTTTATGACTGGGAATTAAAGCCGCGTCTGCCGGTTTATCAGTAATCAGTAAACAGGGAAAAGATAGCACTGTTAATGTCATTTAACACGCCTTACTTAATACCACTTAATTGATTATTATTCATTCGACCGAGGCTGCATCTCATTTTTGTCAATCTACCAATTGGAGTTTTTACGGGGAAACTCTCGGCTAAGATTGGGCATTACTTCCGATTTTATCACTCAATCCAAGCTTTTGGGGGGTTCTACCCCCCAAACCCCCCGTTGGGGGCGTGGCGCCGCCCCCAAACCCCGGAGCGCATTAGTTTTTCGGTGGGATGCTTACACGCAGCTGAGATGCACCGACGACCGACTCCTAACCCTAACAACAATTTTTGATTTTTACCAGAGGTCTTATGATTCCCTCAAGCGAGCGCTACTGGCTCAAAAATGCCCATATTCCCGTTTCCCTCCTAGAAAATGAGGGTTTCTCTCCCCAAACCTCCGAGGGATTAACCTTAGTTAATCTGGAAATTAATGACGGTAACATTAATCGCATCACCTCAACAATCCCCCCCGAAGATAATATTCCCGTTATCGACCTCAAAAAAAAGCTTGTTTTTCCTTGTTTTATCGATATGCACACCCATCTCGATAAAGGTCATAGTTGGCACCGTTGTCCTAACCATGATGGCACTTTTGACAGTGCCTTAAAAATGGTCCTAGAGGATTCCCGACGGGAGTGGCGCTTAGAGGATGTGTATCGTCGCATGGAATTCGGTGTTAAATGCAGTTATGCTCACGGAACCGCCGCTATTCGCACTCATATCGACTCTTTTGGTCAACAGGCACAGATTAGCTTAACTGCTTTGGGAGAATTGCAACGACAATGGGCCGGTAAAATCACCCTGCAAGCGGTTTCTCTAGTTTCCCTTGACTACTATCAAACCTCCGAGGGAGCGGCCTTAGCCGATAAAATCGCCGAATTTGGAGGCATATTAGGGGGAGTAGCCTACACAAATCCTGATTTACAGGCACAAATTGATATTACCTTCAAATTAGCCCAAGAAAGGGGCTTAAATCTCGATTTTCATCTAGATGAAAACGGCGACCCCGATTCTACCTGTTTAGCAGCGATCGCCCGTACTGCTATCAAAGAGCAATTTTCTGGACAAATCATCTGTGGTCACTGTTGCAGTTTAGCGGTACAATCCCCTGAAATAATCCAAGAAACCCTAAATTTAGTCAAAAATGCGGGCATTGCTATCGTTAGCTTGCCGATGTGCAATCTCTACCTACAGGATCGTCAAGAGGAAAAAACCCCCTTTTGGCGCGGGACAACTAAGATAAAAGAGATGAAAAAAGCGGGAATTCCGGTTGCTTTTGCCAGTGATAACTGTCGCGATCCCTTTTATGGTTTTGGGGATCACGATGGTTTAGAAGTCTTTACCCAAGCGGTGCGGATTGCTCACCTCGATACACCCTACGCTGACTGGGTAAATAGTGTCACCCTCACCCCAGCAAATCTGCTCGGATTGCCCCATTTAGGGCGCATTAAGACGGGTCTAGAGGCAAATTTGTTAATTTTCAAGGCTCGCTACTTTAGCGAGCTATTATCGCGACCACAGTGGGATCGCCTCGTGATTCGGCGCGGGTTGAGCATCGATACTACTCTCCCCGATTACCAAGAGTTAGATGATTTAGTTCTAGGAATTGAGCAACTCCTGTAAGGGTTTGACAAAAACCACCGATTCTAGGTTGATAGCACCGTAAATATGGGGAAAGGTCTCTTTTTCTAGATGAAAGAAAGTAGGTTGGGTTGAAGCATGAAACCCAACGCCCGATCATTTTACGCTACCGCTAACCCATCCTACAAATAATTGTGCATCCCTACTTAGGAATTGAGCAACTCCTCTAGGGGTTTGACAAAAACTACCGATTCTAGGTTGATAGCACCGTAAATATGGGGAAAGGTCTCTCTTTCTAGCTCTAAAGTGGCATTTTCTGGGTTAGGATGTTGGGGCTGCTCCCATTTAACCGGGGCCTGCAATTGTTCAGGAGAAATGGCTAAAACCAGCAAATCTGGCTGATTTTGATAAAAAGCGGCGACAACTTTCGGAATTTGTTCTAAGGTGGAACAATGGATAAATCCCTCATTTTTTAGGGAATGCGCCCGATATTCCCCCATTTCACGAGCTATTCGCCAACCTCTTTCCGTAGTGATGTGATAGATCATCGGTTCGCCTCCTACTGTCACTTTAATCCCTAATTTTAGGATATAGCCTGAAGCTGTCAGCGGCCCTCAATTCTCTTAAACTAGAGGTCAGGGAATAAAGACAAGGAATTTGTCCGACCACTTACCGGAAAAAAATTGCCGGTAACGTCCTCAAAATCTCTTTATAGTCTCCTTTTACCTGATATTAACCATTCCCCCTTAAAATGAGCTTACCGAGCCAGTAACTGCAAAAATCTATGCTAGATAAAATATTTACTCCCAATCCCTACGCTGAAAAACCCGCTCCTCTGCGTCCTCGCAAGGGGGTGATTATCGGTGTTGGTCAGGTGGGGATGGCCTGCGCTTACTCGATGTTAATTCAAGACTGTTTTGATGAATTAATTCTCCAGGATATCGCCACCGATAAAGTCGAAGGGGAAGTGATGGATTTAAGGCACGGAATGCCTTTTATTGAACCCACGGACTTGAAAATGGGAACCGTGGCCGATGTGGGACAAAATGCCGATGTGGTGATTATTACTGCTGGGGCCGCCCAAAAAGAGGGAGAAACCCGATTACATCTCCTTGGACGAAATGTGGCGATTTTTCGCCGTATTCTTGCGGATGTGGCTGTTTACTGTCCCAGTGCTTTGATTTTGGTGGTGAGTAATCCCGTCGATATCATGACCTATATTACCCTGAAAATAACCCATTTTCCGCCTTCTAGGGTGATTGGTTCGGGTACGGTGTTAGATTCTGCTCGTTTACGCTCTCTTTTATCCACCCAACTCCATGTAGATGCGCGTAACGTCCACGCTTATATTATCGGTGAACACGGGGATAGTGAGCTTGCTGTCTGGAGTTCGGCTAATATCGGAGGAGCAAGGTTACTCGAAGGAGATTGGCAGGATTTAAGCGCAACTGACCAAGAAAGCTTAACAGAAATTTTTCTTCAGGTTAAAAACGCCGCCTATGAAATTATCAAACGCAAGGGTTATACTAGCTATGCGATCGGTTTAGCTACCACGGATATCGTTAAAGCGATTTTACGTTCCCAAGAAAGAATTCTCACTATTAGCACTCTCCTCGATGGTCAATACGGTCTCAAAGATGTGTGTTTAAGTATTCCCTCGGTGGTTAACGAGAAAGGAGTCATAAAAACCCTGAATCTTGCTCTCAGTCCCAGAGAAACCCAACAGTTACATAATTCGGCCAAAATCATGCGCGATTTAATCGATCAACTCGAAATTTAACTTAGGGTTGGCTGAATAAATCTAAAAACATTGTTGGCTAAGATTTTTAGATTTTTTTGCCCTGAAAAAGTGCCGACCATAAGAGCGATCGAGGGGAAATTTAGGCACTTTTTCCCCGAAAATTAGGTAATTGTGGGGTGGACTGAAGACATTAGTCCTAAACTTCCCGAAAAGTCTATTTTATTTCAGTTTGTTGTGAAGACTCTGCTCTGGCTGACACGCTTTTGGTTATGATACGCAGAAAAGTTCGCTGCGATGGTGCTAAAATGGGGTAATATGCCGAAAGTTTCCGTGTAATTCTCAGTTAGACCACCAGATTATTGAGTCTTATTCCAAAGCCTATGCAGTATCAAGATCCAGATGATCGATCAATTGAAGACTTCAAGGAAAATTTACCAATTGTTCAGGAAGAAGTTGGTGCTATAGTCCCATTACCTCCCTCCCCTCTAGCAAGCTTGGATGGATTAATTGCAAAAGAGCAGTCAGCAGAGAAAATTAGGGAGCTTTTAGAGTTGAAAGATATTGCGCTTAGGCAGAAGTGGCAGGAAAGCCAAATAGAGGAAGCTCAAAAGCAGCAGGAGTACGAGCGTTTAACCCAAGACAAGAAGGAAAGAACCATCACGATTGCTTCATCAGGCACTATTGCCATTGGTCTGGGTATAATGTACTCAACCTCCCCGCTTGTAGGTACCTTTGTTCTTCTTTTAGGATTAGCAACCTTACTTAGGATTCCATTTGACGAGCTTTATGATAATTTTTTAGAGTTTTTTGACAAAATTTATGAAAGATTATCATCAATTTTTCCTCCCAAATCTTAATCACTCTTTATATTTGCATTATTTCAAGGAAAATTTACTATGGATTCACTAACTTTAACAGCCTCAGCAATTGCTAGTATAATCTTCACGGAAGCTATTGAAAAGCTTGGTGATCAAGTTGGCGCAAAAGCTCTGGAATTGAGAAAAAAACTGTTCGCTCTTATGGAGCAGAAATACCCAGAAGTTGTCGAACAAGAATCGAAAGGAGAACTAAGTTATCGGGAAGTCCTAACTCAGATTGAAATTGCTGTGGAGAAAGATCCTGAGGTTGCTGAGGTAGTAATAGAACTTAGTGAAGCTATTAAATCAGAACCTAATCAGGAAATACTTTTTCAAATCTTGAGTAACGTTATTGCACATCTCCAAGAAGAACCACGTCAGATATATAACGTTCAATACAACTTTCCCAATAGCAGTACCACTCTTAATGGAGAATTTACCCCAGCAAGTGTAAGGCAACAAAATTACAATATGAATACACAAGGACAACCTTCTTACAGTAAAAATAAGCAATCACAATTGATTGGATTTTACTTTTCAATCTTAGCTCTAGTTCTAGTTGCTTTGCTGGCATTTGCTCCCCTTTCTATTGCAATTCAGCAAGTTTTTGTTGCACTTATTTCCTTGTTTTCTATATTTTCGTTAAGTGCCTTCAAGCGGTCTATAAAATAAAAAAGTGCGATGCCGAAGGCACTGCGTAGCAGTACGCCGCTCTGGTAGAGTGTGTTAATGAAATCTAACACACCTCTTTTTTCTCTAGTCAAACTATTTTTGACTAATCTCGAATGCTAAGTCGTATCTGTAAAAACAAACATCAAAGGCAAGAAAAAAATTCATCTGTCCTAACGTTTGCAGAAAAGGTTTTTAGATTTATCGAGCAAACCCTAATTAGCGATAAAATGGCTGTGATCTTCAAATTTGACCTGTTATATGACTAATCGCTCAGAAGTTGAGTCGGCTATTAAGCAACTGCCAGAGAGTGAAGTCCGCGCTCTGGCAAACTGGCTTCAAGACTATCTTGATGAGATGTGGGATAGACAAATTGAAGCGGACCTAGCATCGGGAAAATTAGCTCCCCTCATCGCTCAGGCAGAAGAGGATATGGCAACCAACAACGTCAGAGATCTCGATGAAGTCCTTCGCAACACCCCAGCCAAATTCCAAGTAACTTCTCCTCCTTTTCGTTGGGATGAAGCGGGAGGTATCCGTATAGGTTCGAGCCGAGTGACTCTCGATAGCATACTTGCCTCATACCACAACGGCTCCACTCCTGAAGAAATCGCTATTCAGTTTTCAGTTCTTCGTTTGGAAGATATATACAGTGCCATTGCTTATTATTTAAATCACCGTCAGGAAATTGACAGTTATTTGGAACAACGCGACCAACAAGCTCAACAACTAAGACAACAACTAACTCAAAAACACAACTTAGTCGATTTAAGACAGCGCTTGCTTGCTCGTTATCAGTCAAAAGGAGAGTCGAGGCAAAGTGTGCCTTCTAACTGACGAAAATTTTAATGGAGCCATCTTGCGTGGACTGGTGAGGCGTTTACCTGAATTAGATATAATTCGCGTCCAAGATGTAGGACTGATGAACACTGACGATCCAGATATTTTAGAATGGGCAGCTAATGAGGGACGCATCCTGCTCACCCATGATGTAGCCACTATTACGATGTATGCCTACAATCGTGTCAATCAAGGACTACCTATGACTGGAGTTGTTGAGGTGATCTCAAAAGCACCCATTGGTAAGATTCTTGATGATTTAGAACTATTTATTTGTTGTAGTGAACCTGAAGAATATGAAGGTCGGGTTCTTTTTATTCCTTTCGCTTGATGCAATCTCTATCATTTTCTACTCCAGAAATCTAAGTGACCTAACCGTTAGACCGCAAGACCGAAACTAAGTCAGTGTCGAGAGGAACATTTATGAAAATTAGATTTCTTTACCGCGTAGTTTCCATCAGAGTCTTAGGTTAGGTTGCCGAAAAAACATCTAGCCTAGGATTCCTCTAGCCACTAGATGCCATGATCAAGTCATGTCTGTCCCTTACTAAAATAGAATCAGCGTTTCCCGAAGGGACCTAATTCCATGACGATTATCACTCTTTCACGTTATGTCACCAGAAACAATGAGATTTTAGGTGGAGAGCCAATTATTGAAGGCACTCGCACATCTATTCGCGCAATCGTAGGTCTGTGGCGATTAGGTGTGATGCCAGAGGAAATTCCAACTCATTTACCTCATTTGACCTTAGCACAAGTGTTCGATGCCTTGAGTTTTTATTTGGATCATCAAGCGGAAATTAACGAGTACATTGAGCGCAACCAAGTCCCCGATGAGTTGGTGCATCCTTCTGTAAAGGCTGCTTTGGGTGAGCTATGAGCATATTTGCTTCCCTTTACATGGACGAAGATATGTCGGCGTTAGTTGCAACACTTCTGCGTTCTCGTGGTTTAGATGTCACCACTGTTCCTGAGCAGTCAACTTTAGGCAAAACTGACAGCGAACAATTAGAATTTGCAGCTTCTTTAGGTAGATGCCTTGTAACCCACAACCGGGTTGATTTTGAACGATTGCATCTTCAATTCATAGAGGAAGGCAGAGAACATTGTGGAATTATTGTTGTCCCTCAGAAAACTGCCTACGAGGTCGTGCAACGGGTTGGTATTTTAGTTAACACGTTGACTGTTGATAGTATTAATAATCAGTTACTATACGCATGATTTCTCCGCCAACTTACACTCTAAGCAAAAGCCAGCTAACAAGTCGATGAAGCGGCAATGTTCTAGTTCATCCATCGCCGCTCTGGTAGAGTGTGTTAATGAAATCTAACACACCTCTTTTTTCTCTAGTCAAACTATTTTTGACTAATCTCGAATGCTAAATCGTATCTGTAAAAACAGACATCAAAGGCAAAAAAAAAATTCATCTGTCCTAGTATTAGCGGCGCATATTTATCTTGTGTCCAAGCAAAGGCTAAATCTACGGTGGGGAATTGCTCAACAGTAGCTTTAACAACCAATGCACGAGCTTCAAATCTAGCTAAATTACCTCCTAATGGCAGAGATAGCCTTTGATTTTCCCAGACTGCACCTAAAGCTAAACCCATTTCAAAAGGCAACACATTAACACTAGAACCAGTATCCAAGAGACCCGAAACATTCAAGGATTGACTTTGATAAGTTAATGTCAATGGTAAATAAGGAAGCGCACTTAATGCACCAAGACTAGGATCTACCTCAGTGAAAGCAAATCTTACCTTATTAGCCATGAGTCAATTCTTGTTTCTCTTTTAATGCTTGAGCAAGAATGGCGGCAGCCTCAAAAGAGTCATGTAAACCTTGTCTAGGGAGATCATCTTGAATAGACATCGGTACAATACCAGAATCCTTGAGCAACTCGGCTACAAGAAAGTTAAGTAATAAGAGCTTATCGGAGTAAGACAATTGCTTTAGTAGGGGAGCGAATTGAGTAGTTGTCAGCATGGATTCAAGAAAGTTACGGATTTTGACTTTCTGTACTTTGTCTGAGTATAACACCACCTTTGCGCTAATCCCTGCCCCAAAAGCAGGCTAACTTTGCCCTTGGACAGAAATTACAGCGATCGCTGTAGGGTGAGTTCCCTAATGTGGCTCCTACTGCTCCACTAATAGATTTTTGGGGAACGCACCATGCACATTTATACTAAATCCGGTTATTGAAAACTGATTATTTATTCCCCTTTGCCTTTTGCCTCTTGCATGAGCAGAAAACGGGTTTCTCCGAGAAACCCGTTTTCTGTGCGTTACTCAACGGATTTAGTATGAGATATTATAGAGAGGTCTCCAGAAGTCAAATCGCCATCGGGAGTTAGTATATGCAAGCAATCCTTTTAAGCCGTGAAGAAGTTGCTCAACGTGCAGAGAAACTGTACGAAAGCAGAATCCGCCAAGAGGTGGAAGTTGAAGAAAACATTGGCAAGATGGTCATCATTGACATTGAAACAGGTGACTACAAAGTTGATAAAAATGGCTTACACGCTGCTGACTTATTGAGCGAGAAACACCCCCAGGCTCGGCTCTTTGGGATCAAAATTGGCTACAACGTTGCTGCCGCTTTTGGTGGCGGTATCAGGTCGCGTGTAGTTAAGTGATTTCAGGTATTGTGGCTAATGGACACCCGCTCATCACTATCCCATTTCGGATTCCAAATCGCGCTGACTTTCCGATTGAGTTTTTAGTAGATACAGGATTTACAGATGAGCTTTGTTTACCACCCGAAGCAGTAGCATTACTGAATCTTCCTTTCAGGTATGATATGCGTGCGAATTTAGCAGACAACAGCCAAGTAATGCTGCCTCTTCACAAAGCAATTATTATCTGGAATGGTGAGGAGCGAGAAACTCGTGTATTTGCCACAGGACGGCGACCTTTGGTTGGAACTGCTTTGTTAGATAGTCATGAGCTTGTGATCCAATTTACGGAAGGTGGGTTGGTAACAATTGACGAATTGTAGTTCTCAGCATTAGCGCAAACGCAGGCTAAGTCGTATCTGTAAAAACAAACATCAAAGGCAAGAAAGAAGTTCATCTGTCCTAAGATTTGCAGAAAAGGTTTTTAGATTTATCCAGCAAACCCTAATTAGCGATAAAATGGCTGTAATCTTCAAATTTGGCCTTTTATATGACTAATCGCTTGAGATAGCTGTAGGGTGCGTTCCCTATTGTGGCTCCTGCTGCTCCACTAATAGATTTTGGGGAACGCACCATGCACATCAATTGAAGCAGTGAGTCTAAATGCGATACCGAAGGCACTGGGTAGCACCCCTAGATGGGGTTGGAGGGATTGCTTTAGGGCGCTATACTGGTTTATAGGGTCTTCGAGATTAGGTCGAAGTCTATAGGGCAAAAAAATATAAGCTAGGAGATTACGTTGGGATGAAGTATTGTAAAGTTTCAATACAAATATAGTCAGATATAGTCAGGCATGGTAATATATAGACATGAAACTATCAGACTATGCAAAAAAAGCAGGAATAAGTTATCGAAGTCTATACTGATAGTTTCTTCTTTCAAAATAGTCCTAAAAGTCTTGCCCAGTAAGCATTTAACCTTACATAAGCAAGAATTATCACACAAAGTCGAGAAGAGCCCAACGCCTTACCATTAATCATGGATAAACCGATAGATATTGAAGTAGTTAGAACTGAAGCACTAAGAAAGCTAGGCAGAAATATAGTTAATTTTTCAAAGATTGAAGATATTTTAAAGTATCTACTTTCAGTGACTCAGATCCAGGGATTATCAACATCAACTCGTAACCAGTTCGTTGACAATTATGAGAGATTTCGTAAGCACACATTAGGTAAACTGGTTCAGAAATTACATGACACTGTGCTAGTGGATGATATTCAGTCTGAAGCTCAACTAGACTCTTCTGAGTTAGGTAAGTCTTTGTCATTTAAGGCTACCTATAGTGACTCAGATTTCTTAAATGCTCAGAAACAGGCTCTCTCAGACATTGTGTTGGAACGAAACAAGTTGATTCATCAAGATTTAGCGCTACTCGATACTAGCTCTATAGAAGACTATTATAAGTTAATCAGTCTTTTAGATGAACAAAACCCTCGATTATTAGCTCATCTTGAAGAGCTTGGGTGGATGCTAACCTCATGTATAGAGTTAGTAAAAGACCTTCAATCGTTCATTAAATCACCAGACTTTCACCAGTTTATACACTCTAGCCAATCCGATGCCTAACAAGCGCGTGTATAGGGAACGGCGGCAGACACTATCGGTTATGATGCAGACAGTTGGTCACACCCTGTCCCCAGGAAAAACTTTTTCAGCAGACCCTAGCTATTATACCGATGGGACGGGTTGGCCGGTAGAAATGGCTTTTTCGACGATATCGGCGGCCATTTTCACTCCTCCTGTCTTCTGTAGCGCTTTTTGCATTCTCAGGGCATTTTCTCGGTAACTGGGGAAGGATAACACCTTTTCAATGGCCTTTCGTAAACGGGGAACTTCTAGACGGGAAATCGGTATCACTTCCCCTGTCCCCGACCATTTTATCCGAGCAGATACCCCCGGTTGGTCGTTAGCGATGGGAATGGCCACCATCGGTACAGCTTGCGCTAGGGATTCTAGGGTAGTATTTAAGCCTGCGTGGGTGATAGTAAGAGAGGCTCTGGTTAAAAGCTCTAATTGGGGAGCGTAGGGAACAACTAGGGCGTTTTTGGTCGTTATTTGAATGTTAGAGTCGCTATTGCCCAAGGATAAAACTAATTGTACCGGCAAATCGGCACAGGCTTCAGCGATCGCATTAAAGGTCGATTGTAGGCGAGTTTGAATTGTACCGAGGGAAGCATAAATCAAGGGTTGTCCGGTTAATTTTTCGTAGGGAAAAGGAATCGTTTTTCTGGTGGAGGAATCGTGAAAGGGACCCGTAAAGTGAAAGTGAGCGGGTAAATTTGACCGAGGAAACTCGAATTCGGCAGGTTGTTGGCTAATTTGGGCGATGGGTGAATAGCGTTGATTGATGTTTTGATAGGGAATTAACCCCCATTCTTGACGTTGCCGGTTGATTAACTCATTCAGGGGACGAGTCAGAGAGTCAAGGAGTTTATAGCCAATTTTATTGCGAATAACCCCGATAAATGAGGGATTATAGTCCCAACTGGTCATAAAGGGCGGAATAAGCGGATCGCGATTTAAAACCAATGCCGAACAGAAACTGATAAAGGGAATAGCCAATTTTTCTGCGATTGTACCCCCTGAGGCGGAGACTTGATCGACAATTAGGGCATCAATTCCCAAGCGACGCATCTCTTGGGGGATAGTTTCAAAGAGGGTCGCTGTAGAATTAGTTACTAATTCTACCGTGCGTCGGACGGCGGCTGTTCCCTGTAATTGACCAATTTCGGCTAAACTTTTGGCTGATGTGCCTTTCGGATATTTGTCGGGTGCAATTGCCTGAAAATCTAAGCCAGCTGCTTGCACCATTTCTTCACCATCAAGAGTTAAAAAACAGGTAACTTTATGACCGCGTTTTTGTAACTCTTTTCCTAAAGGTAGGAGAGGATTAATATGTCCAGAAGCGGTGGGACAAAGAATGCCAAAATGAGTCATTAAACACCTCCACAGGTTTTCTTTAATTCTTCTAGATTCCAGAATGCACCACCCAAGGCAGAGAATTGTATTCCTTCAAAGCAGTTACGCACAGCCCCCAAAGCGAGGGGATTGACAAGATAAATAAACGGGACGTATTCCTGTTGAAGTTGTTGAATTTCATTATAGATAACTTTGCGCTTCTCAAAGTCTAATTCTTGGGAACCCTTGACGTATAAATCGGCGATTTTTTTCTCCCAATCCGCCGCTTGCCAGCCTTGAATTGGAGGGCTGCCGGGTTGAGGTTGTTGGTTAAAAGCGTGGAGATTTCCATCTACATACCAAATATTAGGGGCGTGGGGTTCATTATCGCCGGTAAAACCTAAAATATGTGCCTCCCAATCTAGACTATTACTCAGTTTATCAACTAAATTGCTAAAAGCGATCGCTTGAAAATCCACTTGAATTCCTATTGCGGCTAAATCATTTTTAATTTGCGCCCCAATTGCTTCCCGGATTTTGTTACCTGCATTAGTAATCAGGTTAAATCTAACGGGATTATTATCGGCATCGACTAGCAGATTATCACTATTATACTTAAATCCGGCCTCTAATAATAATTCTTTGGCTTTTTCGGGATTATAATCGTAACCTTTCAGGGTTTTATCGTAAAAAGGCGATTGGATAGAAATAAAAGAATTTTGTTCTTGTCCTAACCCTCGATAGATATCATCAATCATTCTTTGACGATTAATGCCATAGGCAATAGCTTGGCGGAAATTTAAGTTATTAAACCACCGGGATTTAATCGGCTCTACTAGGGGTTTTTCGTTGCGTTTGCCTTGGTTGAGATTAAAACTGATAAATTGGGTTCCGTAGGCAGGTCCCCCATTAAAAATCGTGAAATTTCCTCTTTCTTCTTCAGTTTTTAAGAGGGAGAAAAATTCGGGAGTTACCCCAATAGAATCTAAACTTCCCGAACGAAATTGCAGTAAAGTTGTATCCTGAGATTCAACAATTGCCCAAATTACTGAAGTTATATGGGGTAATTGTTGTCCCTGGGCATCTTTTTTCCAATAGTAATGGTTATTCTCAAAAATAATCCTTTGTCCCGTGATATATTCTTTGAGTTTATAAGCACCATTAAAAACAATTTTATCGGGAGGAGTATCTAACCCCCAAGTGGAGAGAAATTCCAACCTACCATCGGGGCTTTTTTTCTGAATAGTTTTCTCTAAAGCGTGTTTAGGTAAAATCGGTGAACTGACAGCATCTAAAAAAGGAGCAAAAGGTTCGGGTAGTTTAAATTCGATTCGGCGATTATCTAGTTTAGTGATAACGGGGAATTCTTTTTTTAATCCTATTCTTAAACTATCGCGGTAGTTGTTGGGAATATCAGGATTTAGATATAAGTCTTTATAGGTAAAAACCACGTCATCAACCGTTAAGGGTTGACCATCCGACCATTTTAAACCCTCTCTCATAGTAAAAATAATGCTCAAATTATCATCGGAAATCGTCCAAGATTCTGCTAAGACTGGTTCTTTTTTGCCAGTAATGGGATTTTCTGTTAATAGTCCTTCGTAGGTTAAACCAAAAATATTCGGGGATTCGGCCGATAAAACAGCATTAAAGGTTTTTGGGTCACTTAATACCGATATGACCACTTGATTGCGTCTAACTGGATTACCACAAGCAGTTAGGGAAATCAGCAATAAACAAGAAATTAAAAATACCGTTAATCTGCGCCAAAATTTCACCATAATCTTTAATATTTTTCTGTCCGACTAACTTAGAAGTAAAGACCTTGTCTGGCTATATACACCGAAACTGACCAAGGTGAAAGCCGCTGGACTGTTTCCTTGCCCCATAAATATAACAGGAAATGAGACAAAAAATCTCGCCTAGGTGGGATTGACAAAGGCGAGAAACCGTGTTTCCATTAAAAATGGGCGATAAAATCTAAGAACGTTGTTCGATCGGTGTATAGGGGACTTCGTGTTCTCCGGTGTAGATTTGGGTAGGACGGAAAATGCGGTTAGCATTTAATTGTTCTTTCCAGTGGGCCAACCAACCGGCCACCCGGGAGATGGCAAAAATCGGGGTAAACAAATCATTGGGGATGCCTAATTTCCGATAGACCAATCCCGAATAGAAATCCACATTAGGATAGATACCTTTTTCGCCGTAGATATCCACCACTGCTTGTTCTAATTCTAGGGCGATATCGTAGTATTCATCGGAACCTAATTCCGCGAATAATTGTTCGGCCAGGTTTTGTAAAATCGTCGCCCGGGGATCCTTAACTTTATATACCCGGTGTCCAAAACCCATAACTTTTTGTTTATTGGCGATACATTTTTCCACATAGGGACGAACATTAGCCACCGAACCGATTTCCTCTAACATTAACAATACTTCCTCGTTTGCCCCACCGTGGAGGGGACCGGCGAGAGTTCCCACTGCTGAAGCGATGACACCGTAGGGGTCGGTTAAAGTGGAAGCCGTCACCATGGCCGAAAAAGTCGATGCATTCATGGTATGTTCAGCGTGGAGAGTCAAACAGACATCGAAAACCTTCGCCGCTAAATCCGTCGGTCGTTTTTCCGTCAACATATAGAGGAAATTGGCCGCATAATCAAGACTATCATTGGGCTGAATGGGATGATTACCTTTGCGAATCAATTGAAACGCCGCCACCATAGTGGGGATTTTCGCTAATAGCCGCACTACTGCCTGACGGATATATTCGGGATTATCCAGGGCCCGCCGGGCATAGTATAAACCTAAAGCCGCCGCCGAAGTTTGTAGCGCATCCATGGGATGGCCTTTTTCGGGGAAGCATTTCATCATGTCTTCGATACGGTACTTAATGCGTCGATGATAACGGATTTCATCGGCAAATTCTTCCAGTTCCGCCGCCGTGGGCAGAACACCCCAGATAAGGAGATAGGCGGTTTCGAGGAAGGTACTTTTTTCGGCGAGTTCCTCAATCCGAATGCCCCGATACTCCAAGATTCCCTTTTGCCCATCCACAAAGCTGATACTCGATTGGGCGGCGGGAATTCCTTCTAAACCTGGCCGATATTCACAAACTGTCATAGTTCTACCTTTCCGTGGCGAAGATTAAGCCCTAACGCTAACTTACTTGATTTTTCCACCCTTACCGAAATTTTATAGAAATTCTTCGGTTCTGCCTCTCCCGTTCAGGATTGGGGAGAAGTGGACGGAAATTACTCCTATTTAGCGATTGCTTCGTCGATTTAGTCAACCCTGCCCTAGCGCATTTTTTCTGGGCTTACTGTTGCGACTCTAGCTAGAGGACTTGATATTTATTAGGGGTCGAGAAGGTCGTCACCGACCTCCCCTCCCATTCAGAACCGTGCATGAGACTTTCACCTCACACGGCTCCTAGTTTGACTGTTCCTTTGTTAAGGATACAACT
>VYKR01000010.1_pt1 | contig 53758 bp, 61 predicted proteins | sample 5109561 | NCBI WGS metagenome assembly VYKR01 (sample SAMN12291799, study PRJNA351875) | freshwater metagenome | isolation source: freshwater lake | place: USA: Michigan, Ford Lake | collected 2015-08-15
GGCGAGCCCGGTCGCGGGGCGGCGCTGCTGACGGCGGCCAGGCGGCGCGGCGTCGCGCGCGGGGTAGACCTGCTGCTGGCGCAAAAGGTGGTCGGTGCGGCCGGGGGGCGGCAGGCGATCACGATCGAATGGGACGGCGTCGACCGGCTGACAGCGTGGCGCTGGGGCCTGGCGAGCGCGACGGGGGTTGCGGTGCCGCCCGAGTTGATCGCGGGCGTCGGGCCGCAGGTGAACTTGTGGCGAGCGACGGCTCCGACCGTGGCGCTCGCCGACCGGATCACGTCGGCGGAGACGGCCGCGGCGTCGGGCGTTTTGTCCGCCCGCGCGCTGATCGATCTGTACGGCGCGGTGGCTGCGGACGACGACGCGCCCGCGGCGGCGAGCGCGGTCGCCGATGACCTGCGCACCGCCTATCTCGACCGCAATCCCGAAGCGCGGGCCGCGGCGTTGCGCGCGATCTGGGGCGAGGGGCGGCCCTCTTATGGCCGGCTGCTGCTGACGGCGCGGGCGGCTGCGCGCGTGCCGGCGCGCGAGGACCATCCGGATGCCGATCGATTGATCGCAGCGATGCTGGGCGCCGGGATGGACCGCACCGCCGCGCGCTGGCGCGGCGTGGTGAGCGAGGGATCGGACGGCTGGGCGATGCTGGCGCTGGCCGACCCCGATGCGCGCGGGTCGTTAAGCTATGGCGACCTCGCCTCCTATGCCGGATCGGGCGATGCGGCGGCGAAGCAGCGGCTGTTCTTCGCGGGGCTGGCGGGCCTGGGCCGGCTGTCGGCCGAGGACATCGAGCGCGGGGCCGAGGCGCTGAACGTGCGCATCGGCCGTGAGAATAGCTGGACCCGCGCAGTCGACCGGGCCGCCGCCGCCGGACAGCAGGGTAGCGTCGCGCTGCTGGTCGGTATCGGCATGCAGGCGCGCTCCTGGAGCGACGTGCCGCCCGAGTCGTTGTTCCGCATCGTCGGGGCGCTTCGCGCGGTCGGGCTGGGCGGCGAGGCGCGGATGATCGCGGCCGAGGCGATCGCGCGGGCGTGAGCGACGCGGGACTGATCGACCGATTTCTGGAGATGATGGCGGCGGAGGCGGGCGCGGCCGCCAACACGCTGGCCGCTTATCGCAGCGACCTTCTGCTCGCCTCCGCGGCGCTGGAGGGCGCGCTGGCGCAGGCGGACGCCCCGGCGCTCGAGCGGCTGGCCGACGGGTGGTGCGACCATGCGCACGGGACCGTGGCACGCAAGTCCGCGGCGCTCAGGCGCTTCTTCGCCTTCCTGTTCGAGGAAGGGCACCGGGCGGACGATCCGGGTGCGGCGCTACCCCGACCGGGGGCGCGGCGCGGCTTGCCCAAAGTGCTCGACCACCCGGACGTCGACCGGCTGTTCGCCGCGATCGCCGAGCGGCTCCGGCGCGACCCGCTTGACCCGCGCGACCTCCGGCTCGCGGCGCTGGTGGAGCTGCTCTACGGGTCGGGCCTCCGGGCGAGCGAGTTGGTGAGCCTGCCGCGCGGAGCGATCCATCCCGATCGGCCGTTCCTGATCCTGAAGGGTAAGGGCGGGCGCGAACGGATGGTGCCCTTGTCCGACCGGGCGCGAGCGGCGGTCGCGGCGTGGCGCGCGCATGTGCCCGCCGACCGGCAGTTCCTGTTCCCCTCGGGCGCGGGACATCTGTCGCGCATGCGGCTGCATCAGCTGGTCAAGGCGTTGGCGGCGGAAGCGGGAGTTCCGCCCGACCGGGTCAGCCCGCACGTGCTGCGCCATGCCTTCGCGACGCACCTGCTGGAGGGCGGGGCGGACCTGCGCGCGCTACAGACCATGCTCGGCCATGCCGACATCGCGACGACAGAGATCTACACCCATGTCGACGCCAGCCGCCTGATCGAACTGGTCGAGCAGCGGCATCCCCTGACCGATCCGGGGCTCGTTGACCTTGCCGGACGCCGGTCCTAACCGCCGCCGATGGCATCGTTTCTAGATTTCGAAAAGCCGATCGCGGAGCTGCAAAGCCGGATCGACGAGTTGAGCGACACCGCGGCCGATGGCAGCCTGGACATCGCCGCCGAGCTGGCGCGGCTTCAGGCGAAGTCGGACAAGCTGCTCCGCGACACCTTCGCCCGGTTGACGCCGTGGCAGAAATGCCAAGTCGCGCGTCATCCGGAGCGCCCGCACTTCAAGCATTACACCGCCGCGCTGTTCGACGAGTGGCTGCCGCTGGCGGGCGACCGCGCCTTTGCCGACGACCAGGCGATCCTGGGCGGGTTCGCGACGTTTCGCGGGCGGCGCGTCATGGTACTCGGTCATGAAAAGGGCGACGACACCGCCAGCCGGCTTCGCCACAATTTCGGCATGGGCAAGCCGGAGGGGTATCGCAAGGCGATCCGCCTGGTCGAGATGGCGGACCGGTTCGGCCTGCCGATCGTGACCCTGGTCGACACGTCCGGCGCCTTTCCCGGCGTCCAGGCCGAGGAGCGTGGCCAGGCGGAGGCGATCGCGCGGTCGACGGAGGCGTGCCTGGCGGCGCGCGTGCCCGTGGTCTCGGTGATTGTCGGGGAAGGCGGATCGGGCGGCGCGGTCGCGCTGGCAGCGGGTAACCGGGTGCTGATGTTCGAGCACGCGGTGTATTCGGTCATCTCGCCGGAGGGTTGCGCGTCGATCCTGTGGCGGACCGCCGACAAGGCGGCGGACGCGGCGGAGGCCATGCGGATCACGGCGCAGGACCTGCGCGCGTTCGGAGTCATCGACCAGATCGTGCCGGAGCCGGTCGGCGGCGCTCACCGGGAACCCGGGGCCGCGATCGGCGCGCTCGGCGATGCGATCGAGGGGGCGTTGCGCGAGCTGGCGGGAATGTCGCCGGAGGCGCTGCGGCGCGGGCGGCGCGAGAAGTTCCTGGCGATGGGCCGCCTTTGAACGCGAAAAGGGGCGGCGGCCTGAAAGGCCGCCGCCCCGGTCGTCGGTTGACCAGCCGCGAGCGATCGCGGCGTATCGGCCGATTACCCGATCAGCTCGGGGTCACGGCCATCTTGGTCGAGACGTTGTTGAAGGTCGACTTGAGCTGGTTGCCCAGGCCACCCATCGCGACGGTCGCGGCGACGGCGATCAGCGCGGCGATCAGGCCGTACTCGATAGCGGTCGCGCCCTTGTTGTCGCGGATCATCTGGCGAATCTTCTGCATTCCGGTCTCCATCGTTTGAAACTTCAATCACCCGGCTGAACCGGGTGTCCCGGGGCAGCGATCCTGTCACTAGCGGGTGGCGGGTTGAGAAAGCGTTAAGCGGCACGGCCGTTTTCCGCGGGCGATCAGGCGTGCGCCAGCACCTCGCGCGTGACAAAGGTCCACAGGCCGATCGTCACGTCGGCCAGGGAGCGCAGACCGACGAACATCATCAGGACCATTAACGCCAGGATCAGCCCGTATTCGACCGCGGACGCGCCGCGGCGATCGTTCAGGATGGTGGCCAGCAGGCGGGCGAGGGCAGGGACCAAGCGCATCGGGCACACCTAGGACGGAGGGTTTAATAAATGTCCAACGAAGCGACCGGCCCGGCCACACCCCCGGCCACACCCCTGCTGCTGGTCGTCGCGGCCGCGCTGGTCGACGGAGGCGGGCGCGTGCTGGTCCAGCGGCGTCCGCCCGGCGGCTCGATGGCTGGTCTTTGGGAGTTCCCAGGCGGCAAGGTCGAGGCGGGCGAGACACCGGAGGCGGCCCTGACGCGCGAACTGGCGGAGGAGCTTGGGATCGTCGTCGCGGCAGGCGCGGCGTCGCCATGCGCCTTTGCGAGCACGCCGATCGACGGGCGGCACCTGTTGCTGCTGCTCTACGTCGTGCGGCGCTGGACGGGGGAACCGCGCCCGTTGGAGGCGACCGCGCTCGCCTGGGAGACCCCGGCGGGGATGCGCGCGCTGGCGATGCCGCCCGCCGACCGGCCGCTGGTCGACGCGCTCGAACGGCTGCTGTGAAGCGGCGGGCGCTTGCGGGTACGGTTCGGCCGCGCCAGGGCGGGTCGGAACCGACCTCGACGAAACGGAGGCCCGAATGGACCCGACACGCCTGACGCCGCATCCCGACCGGACCGTCGATCGCGAGCAGCCCGCGGTCGTGGTCGGCTGGACTCACCGCGACCTGCCGAACGGGATCGAACTCCGCGTGCAGTCGAGCCGGTCGAGCGTCGCCCTGGAGAATGGCCGCATCGACGTCGCGCACCTATGCATGACCCGGAACCAGGCGATCCTGCTCGCCCGTTACCTGCTGACCGCCACGGGAACGGAACCGCCGGGACCCGCGCGTCCGTGGTGGCGGCGCTGGTTCGGCCGCTGACGGCTGCTCGTTCGCGGCTGTGGGTTTGCATACCAAGCTGCGCACCTAACCCACTAAGCCCGCGAGACTTTTGCAAAACCGGCAAGAACCGTCTTTGCACTTTTCCTGCGCAAAACCGCAGTACTTTGCACTTCACCTGCTCACTCTGGGCGTGACGCGCGCTCGCGGCCGCCAAGTGGTGAGGTTCGGCGACGCACCGCGACGTCGTCGCGTTTGCGTTTGGGGCATTGTATTGGATCAGTCAGTGGGATCACCCGAGGTCGGGTAGGATGCTCCGCGGCCACGCGCCCGGCGCAACGGCCAGCTTCAGCAGATCTCGGCGTCCCAGTTCCTGATACGCCGTGGCCGGATCCAGCCAGAGTCGCGCGGCGATCTCCGGAATGGTGGCGACGGTCGCGGCGAGCCGCTCTACGTCGACCCTCCGATAGTATCTCGGATTTCGGCCTTTCGAAGGCAGGCCGGAGAGCAGATGCTTCATGTCGAAGCTCGCGTTGAGCACCTCCAGCGCATCGTTCTGCACCATCATCGCCGTTGAATTTCGCGGGTTGCTGGCGTGCAACTCCAAGGTTGAGACTTCGTGCGCGCGGGACCGCTCGATGCGGATGCGGTCGACGAGCACTTTGCCATCCATGAGTTCGAACGGCAGATCGCCGCTGATCAGCCGCATAAACGCGGCACCCCATGGTTTCAGGCGTCCACCCACCAGCCGCATGGCTGTCGTGAGGGGGATGGTGTCGACGATCGGCCGGGCGGCGTCTTCGACGGCTTGCAGGAACGATTGGACCGCGGTCGGCGTGAAGTGTGGGCCTGTGCCGGGAATGGCGAGACCATCCGCTACGATCCCGTTGTGCGCGGCTATGTCCTCCAGGCCGTACCGTGGAAGCCCCAGATCGTACGCCAACGAGTCTGGTTCTCGACGTTCTCGCCAGACCTGCCCGAACCCGACGAGTTCTATTGGATCGAAGGCGGGCAATGTTCGCTTCCCGTGTCGACGCTCGTGGCGCGTCACCAAGCGGTGCTCCCATGCGGCGTTGAGAACTTCGGGGGAGAGGCGGGCGACCTCCGTCGCGCGTCGTATTCCGACCGGCGCATCACGAACGTCGGCGTCGTTCTGGGGAAGCTTCTCGCGCCGAACGCTGGACCGGGGGACGCGTGCGAGGTTGTTCCATGCCGTCTGTATCCAGGTCCGCGCGTGCGGCGTCGCGCCCGGCGCGAGTTGGACGTCGGAGAGCCCGGCCGGCCATTGCCGCAGGGCGTGACAGGCGCTGTGTAGCGCACCGAGGCGCCGTTCGGGATCGTCGACCGGGTTGTCTGACGCGTTGGGGTCGATTTCATCGGCGAGACGAACGAGCACACGATAGAGCTTGCCGCGGTCGACCTGACGTAGTGGATCGGGCAGCTTCTCCAGCGAGTCCGAGCGCTCCTGCGCGATGGGCAGGATCAATGCTTTGAGGATGGCGAGGGCGGGCCGCATCCGTTCCGGGACGGGGAAGGGCTCCAGGCCGGCGAGCGGATCGCCGCAAGCGTCGCATTCTTCCACTTTTGTGCCGGTTCGTGACCAGCCTTGCAGGACGCCTTGTCGCTTACAGTAGCACGTGTCCTGGAGCATGTCCCAGCCCTCCAGGCAGAACGGGATATCGCGAAGTTCCCAGACGGCGCGATGGAAAGGCGGCCGGTTGTCGTCAGCCATGCCGAACACGGTGGGTGAGAAGAGCCGTCGGCTGATCTCGATGCGCTGAGCATTGATTTCCAGGCCGTAGAACGAGACACGGCCGCGCCCGAGCGGGTCATACCGGCGGGCGAGGACTTCGGTCTCGGCGACCTGCATCGCCCAGGCGAGTTCGGCGGGGTCGATGTTCGGATCCTCGGAGACGATGACCCGGTTGCGGTGCACGAGGCCGAGGTGCTGGAGCATGCCGAAGCTATTCGGGAGGTAGTTCACTCGACAAGAGCGCGCCACCAGCCCGCGGAGCGACTCGCCGGGGACCGGTGTCACCGACTTGTACAGCTGCCGCCAAGTCGAGCGATCGACGGGCGTAGTGACCCCGACGGGGCGAACGACGCCGGCGAGTTCGTCGCCGACGTCGCGGAGGAAGGCACCGAACGCCGTTCGGACGCGATCGGCACCTTCCGTCATCTCAGAGCTCCCGGATCGGGTTGCGCTTGGCGAAGCCGAGTTCCATCGACCATTCGTCGACGGCGATCGCGATGTCCTCCACCGACACGACGTTCCGGCCGTCGCGCATGGTGTTGCGCAGGGCCATGGTCATGACGCGCATCACCTGCCCGATCACGCCATCGCAAACGTCCCCGAGCGCGAAGGCGAGCTGCTCGTCGGCGAGACCGGCCTCGGCCGAGACGATCCCGTCGCTCACCATCCGGGAGTCCAGGCCGCCGACGAAGCCGAGCCAGAGCTCGAAGTCGTCATCGTCGTCCACGTCCAGGGGATCGATCCGGCAAGGCGAGAACATGCGGCCGGACAGCTCGCGGTCGGCCGCGACGAGCGGGACGGCCGCCTCGGTGCCGAGAAGGACGATCGGCACGCGCCCGGTGTCGAGCAGGATCTTGAGCTCGGCCGTGACCTCGCGGCTGAACCCGGACTTCTGACCCGAATGCTGGGTCTCGTCCAGGATCAGGAGCTCGGTCCCGGCCTTCTCCATCATCTGCATGGCGCGACGCCGGAGGGTGTGCTCGGTCCCGCTCGAGGCGAAGCCGTCGCCGAGCTCCGACATGACGGCGACGTACAGGTCGCGCGCCGTGCCGCTCGTGCCCATCCGGGCATGGAGGACGGACTTGACGCCCGGCGCGTCCTCCTGGGCGCGCATGAGCTTGTACTGGGACGCGATGGTCGACTTGCCGGTGCCCGTGCGGTTGAAGATGTTGAGGGCGAGCTGCTGCTCGCCCTGCGTCTCGAGCCCGAGCAGGCGCAGCTCCTCGATCTCGGCCATGGCCTCGATCTGACGCGGATAGGGGAGGCGGATCCGCATCAGCTTGGACAAGCCGAGCGCCACGCGCGACGAGCGCTGGGCGAGCTGGCTCTCGCGGAAGCGGAGGAACGCCGTCCTCATGTCGGGCGATAGCGACTCCTTCGGCTGGTCCACGTCGGTCGCGGCGGGGTCGCTGTCCGCACCGGCGTCGGCGCCGCCGCCGCCCTCGATCGGAGCGCCATCCTTCCCGACCCCGTCGTTGATGGTCGGGAGCGGCGCGCCTTCCGACTCGGCGACGGTGTGCTCGTCGCGATTGCCCGGGCGCGGCTTGCCCGGACCGCGAGCGTCACGGCGCGGCTTTGCGGCCGTACGGCGGCGCGGCGCCGCGGTCTTGTCCGTCTTCACCGGCATTCCGGCGTTCTTGGCGTTAGATTGCTTGTTCAAAACGAGTCTCCCCACTTGAGGCGGTTGGAACGGGCGCGTGACGGCGCCCGCTGGTCGGGCCGTTCGGCCGACTTGGTGTGCGCCGTCGCACCGCGACGGTCGTCATTCTTGGATTTCTGGGTTCGCGTCCGCCGGGCCGGCGTGCGCGCGGGCTCCTTCCGGAGAACCTCCGGCGTCCCTTCGGCCCCGGCCGACCGGCCGGAACGGCGGCGCATCGTCACCGGCGGCTTGGGATCGGAGCGCTTCTGCCGCGGCGTGTCGATGTCGGAGTCCTTGCGACGTCCGGCGGACAGGCCGTGCTTGGCCGGTTTGTGCTCCTCAGTTTCGGGCTCGCCGGCCTCCTCGACCTCTTCGTCGACGACCTCGACGAAGGTGGACATCACCTTCCTCAGGTGCGGGTCGGCCAGGGCCTTGCCGAGGGTCTGCCGTTCGCGCTCGGCCGCCTGTGAGTCGACGTTGGCGATCTCCTCGAAGAGCTTGGCGCGGACGACCGCCTGGCCCTGGGGCGACAGGTAGTCCATCGCCTCGCGCTCGGCGAGTTCTAGGCAGCGCTGGTGGAGCCAGAGAGGCATGCCGTAGGCGTCCGGGTTCGTGCAGCCGAACGGCTCCCAGGTCGCCTTGTCGGGGTGGTGCGGGTTCCACACCTTGAGGATTCCAATGTCGTCATCGTCGAAGCGGATGCGGACCTCGTAGGTCGCGCGTCGGCGGTCATCGCTGTTCCGGCGCTTCTTCGGAGCCGCCGCGATGTCGCCCGTCGCCTTTCTGAGCGCTCTTTCGAAGTCTTGGACGATACGCCTCATGTCGAGCGCGCCGGCCGTATAGCGGCGGTTGAACTTCTCGATGCCGGCGCTCGACATCGTCGCCTTCGTGACGATGCCGATGTTGTTCTTGAACTCGTCGACGTCCTTCAGAACCGGGAGCTTGCGCCCTCCGAGCTTCTGCTTCCACACGAGCGCGGGCTGGCGCTTGTCGTTGCCGCGGTTACGGCTGACGTTGTAGGTCATCACCGCAAGGTCGAGCAGCCGACGGGCGGTCTGGATCGAGCAGAGGACGTGCTCCTTCGGATCGAAGCCGTAGAGGCGCATCCGGGCGATGTCGTAGTTGGCGTCTTCCTGGTGTTCGAACAGGAGCGTCTGGAACGTGCCGAGGATCCGTTCCATCACGTTCTTGTCGCGCGGCATCTTCGAGCCGACGAAGTCCGTGCCGATGTAGGCGTCGGCCAGATTCTGCTCGACGGTTCGGCCATGGGCCTCCGTCGAGTTGTCGAACCTGACCTTGGTGGGCCGCAGTCGGAGGTAGGGTAGATTGGGATCCACCTTCAGCAGGTGCGGCGGCACCTGCTTCACCTGATTGGCTTTCAGCACCGTTCTGAGGATGGCCGACGAGTTGCTGGCGCCCGCGCACAGGTCCCAACCTGGAACGACCTTGGAGGCGTGCTCCAGCATGATGGTCATGGTGGCCGAACCGATCGGGATGCCGGTGACGTCGTCGACGAAGAAGGCCTTTTCGATGGTCTTGGCGTCGATCCAGCAGAGTGCCCCCAGGTGCGTCGGGAGATCGCCGAGGCCGCCGCCGCCGTATTTCTGGACGGCGGCCTGCGGCGTGGTCTTGCGAGCGTATGCGGCCGCGCTTCGAAGCTCGTGACAAAGTCGCCAGAAGCGGTTGTAGGGCACGCCGACATAAGGCTTGGCCGGCTGATCGTAATGGGCCGGCTCGTCGCTGAAACCGACCTTCTCGAGGTCGAACTTCTTGCGTCTGAGCGGCGTGCCCGCGCTGATATCCACCAGTTCGGCGACGTAGCGATCGTAATTCATCTGGACGCTTCCGCGCACGTTGGTGGCCCGAGCCGCGTGGTAGAAGACGATTTCCAGCGGATGGCGGAGCGACCGGATCGACGGCATGCGGTTCTTCATCGAGACGCCGTCCCGCTCCTTGCGGCAGCCTTGGGTGCCACGGTCGTTCAGCCAGGTGCGGACGGTGGCCGGACATGCGGCCCAGGCGCCCGGCATCGCGGCGATCGTCGGGTCGGCCAGCGCCTCTTTCATGAACAGGCGGAGCGAGGTGTCCGACTTGCTCCAGGGGTGGTCGTCGAAGCGCCGCGATATGGCCGAGCGAAACTCGGACAGGGCGTCCATCGCGTGCGCCTGTTCGGCATCGAGCTGCTGGGCGCGTGCATGGCGACGCGCCTCCGTGCCGAGCGGCTTCTCGCGCCAGATGAGGCTGTCGTCCTCCATCAGCGCGAGGATCTCGTCGACGATCGGCTTGCGGAGTCGGCCCTTGCCGTCTTCGACCATGAAGTCGCCGTCGCCGGACCCGGCGGGCGAGCGGAAGGTGACCGCCTTGTCCGCGTCGACGCGCTCGAACACGAAGGGGCGGCCGAGGATCTCGACCGGATCGCCGGCATCGACGTCGAGATCCCATGCCGCCGCGGGCGTCAACCGGTTGTTGGGACGGTCGCTCACAGCCGGATCCCCGATTCGCCGGTGAACGGTCGGCAAGGCGTGAGCACGGTGCGCGGCGTGAACCTGACGTCGAGATCGGTGTGGAGCAGCCCGCCGGCGAGCAGTCGTTCGATGACCGCGTCGCCCTGCAGTGGGTCTGACGGCGCGAGCTGGTCGCGCAGTTCGCGCCAGACCAGCGGCTCCCCCCGCGCCACCGTCCGTCCGGCGATCCGGTTCTCGTGACGGTCGAGCTCCAGCGTGCGGTTGCCGAACAGGGCGTCGACATTGCGGAGACGCTCGGGCAGCGCGCGCGGGTTGCCGAACGGCTTTGGACCGCAGATGTCGTCCAAGTGCAGCACCTGGAAGACCCAGCCGCACAGCCGGGCAACTTCGGCGACGACGGCCAGCAGCTCGCGGTACTCCGGATCGCCGAGATCGTTTTCGTCCCGCTTCGCCTCGATGAGTTCGATCGTGCCGTCGACCAGCTGGCGCACGGCGTCGGGACGGTAGCGCTGGACGCGGCCGTCTCGTGTGACGTGGATTTCCCAGGGGTGGCACTCGTAGTCGACCACCTCGGCCGAGACCTCGTTGAAGTTGGCGAGCCACTGCTCGCCCTTGCCCTCGCCGAGCTGCATGGTTCCGGTCTTGGTCGACAGGTAGCGGAACCGGCGGTGCTTCGAGCCGCGCGTGATCACGGGGCGCTCGTGGCCGCCGTGCCGCAGGACGACGATGCGCGCGAGCAGGTTCGAGTGACCGACCGGCAGCCAGCGGTTCGCGACACGGCGCAGCCGACGCGGCGACGGGCGACGGGCCGGGTCGGTCCGGATCGGCAGCGTGTTGATCGCCGGTCGGATGCCGCCGGCGCGCGTCCATGGTGACGCACGCCGGTCCGCACGATCGTTCAGATGAAGCTTCAAGCCGCATCTCCGGCCAGGCGCTCGCCACCGTCGTTGGCCGCATCGTCGACGGCCGTGGCCTCCTCGGTCGAAGTTGCCGGCACCGGCGTTTCGTGTCGGCGAAGCCGGGCCGTCGCATGCTCCGCGAGCTCGCGCTTCAGCGCGAGCGTGTCGATCCGCCGGCCGCGCCACGCGTGGATCGGCCGGCGACGCCAGCTTCCCGTGCGCTGCTTCTCCTGTCCGGTCTGCCGGTACGGCTTGATCCAGTCCATCGTCTGCTCCGTTCATACAGAAGGATTACAACAATCCTCCATACTCCGGAAATATGCTGTAATTCCTCTGCAAACAATAGCTATTCTGGATTTATGGTGTATCAACCATGTTTGTCGTAGATGCGGCGCGATGAGCGAGGAACGATACGAGAGCGGTGGCGACGGCCGCGACGGAGCGGGGGCAGGGGAGCCGCTATCCGAGGACCGGCTGGATCCGACACGCCAGCTGCGCGACGCGATGGGGCGCGCGCCTCGTTCGGACGAACTCGAACTCTGGGCCAGCATGCCGACGGACCGCCGGGAGAAGTCGCTGGAGCGTATCCCGGTGCTCCGCCGCTGGGCGGAGCAGCCGGGTGAGATGACGGCCGCGGAGGCGGCGGGCCTGACCGGAATGGCGTTGAGCCGCTTCTACGAGGTCGCCGCCGCATGGAAGGCCGCGCCGACGCTCGCTTCGCTGGGCACCTTCGCGAAGAAACCGGGCCGCCGGGGCGAGCGGCTCGATCCCGAGGCGGTGAACGCGATCCAGTCCGTCCTCCCCAGGATCGTCGGGGCCGACCCGATGTCGAAGGTCGGGACGCTGGTCGCCAAGCTCCAGGCCGACGCGGCCGTGCAGGGTCTAAAGCTGCCCCACTCGAATACGCTGCGCGTCATGGTCGAGCGCGAGAAGCGGCGTCTTGCGGCGGAGAAGAAGGCGGGACTGCGCCCGGGGTTCGACGCCTGCGCGATCGAACTGATCCGCGAGGACGGCGCTCCCCACGTGATGTTCGCCGTCGTCGACCGCTCGTCCCGGCTCATCCTGGGCTTCGCGATCGGCGACGTGGGCGACAGCCGCGATGGCCACGCCCGCGCAGCCCGCGACGCGCTCGAGCGCATGTCGGCGCCCGACGCGCCGGTGCTGCCCTGGGCGGACTTGACGGAGCGCTTCGACGTGATCGTCGGCGACGATGTCGGCCGCTGGCGGCGCGAACACGACGCCTATGTCGCAGAAAGGCGCAAGCCGGAGTTCGGGCTGGTCGAGAGGGACGGCCGGTACGGGCGCTACCTCAAGCTCGCCGCGGGGCGCTCGCTCGGCGGGATCGCCTTGCACCCCGTACGGACCGGGACCGCCGATCGGTCGCACGGTGGCCGGGTCTACTCCGACGCCGACGCGGTCACCGCGATCGAGATCGAAGTCGTCCGCCACAATGCGGCGGTGATGGCCGCCAACGTGGCCGAAGGTGCGGCGCGGCCGCCGCCGGGCCTCGGCGAGGTCTTGAGGTTCGTCGCCGGCGGCTGAGCGTCTCCGGCGCGCCGCCTCTGCAGGTGCGTCATCGGCCACGAGATCACGCCGTCGCCGGTTCCGGCGTTCAGGGCGCGGGATCGGGCTCGAGAACCGCCGCCAAATCCTTGTTGTGGACGGCTATGGCGTTCTCGATGGCGCGCACGGCGTCCGCCGGTGCGAGTGCGGATGCGTGCCGAGCGCCGACGAGCGCCGTGGCGTGCCGCGCCTTGCCTTCCTGGTGGATGATGCCGAGGTCGCCGATGCGGTCACCGAGCACGCGGGCCAGCGTCGGTCGGTTGCGCGATTGTTCACGTGGGACCGAGCCGATCTCGGTGCGCTCGGCGAGACTGGCGTGCGGCGCGCGTACGCTTATCGGCACCGCGGCCTCGGGCGCGGATGCGCGGACCGTCGCCATCAGGCGCGTCGCCGAAAGCCGGTCGGCGGACGTGCAGCTGATCTCGAACCCGACGATGCGTCGCTCGGGCAGGGCGACGGCCAGGAGCACGCGCGGCATCACGACGTCGCCGTCGGCCGCGACCGGCAGTTTGATCGAGCACCCGTCGACCAGCAGTTCCGGCGTGGCGTCATCCCCCGGCGGCGCGGTGGCGCGCGCCTCGGCCAGCATGTTGGTAATGGTGGTGTCGGAGGGGACCGAGACGCCGGCCTCGCGACTGCGCTCGGCGACTTGCGCAAGCACGTCGCGGCGTCGGGCGAGCGGACCGAGCTCGTCGATGACGTTCCGCGCGATCTCCACCGATGCGGCGGGCAGCCTTGGAGCGCGCTTGACCGCGATGCGGGATCGGGCGCCGGGGATGCTCGCCGGGTCGCGCTTAATCCGCCATACGCGCGCCAGATGCAGGAACTGTGACTCGGAAAGGCCGAGGCGCTTGGCGTAGCGTCGACGCAACCTGGCCGCAGGGCGCTTATACGCGATGAACTCGTCGAGCGTTGCGATCCGCCGGCGGATCTCCGGCCAGCGCGCCGGGTCGACGCCGGACAGATCCGGTTCCTTCTCCATCATTAGTCTCCTTCGAAAAACGATCGATTCGTCGTTCACCGGGCCGCTGACCGCGGCGGCCGGTGCTTTCTCGCGCGCACCCTCACGGGCGCGCGGGCGCGCGGGCTCGCGGGCGCGGATCAAGTTGTGTCGCTCAGCGGGGGGCGATCGGCGCCCCGGTGGGCATGGCCATGAGAACCGAGCCGTTGGGCACGGAGCGTATTCGAGTGCGTGCGAAGCCGGTCGATTCTACCGGCCGCTCATGGTTGGATGGACGATCGACACGCTGAGGGAGCTGGACCTGCGTTACGCGGAGGCCGGCATCCACCCCCACCAGCGTCCTTTTCGGGCAGCGATCGATATTCTTGGGAACGCGTTCTCGATTGGCGTGGGCGGAAACCCCGAGGTGAAGCGCATCATGGACGCGTATGCCCGAATGTCCCCGGAGGTGGACGACAACTGGCCCGGCATGGGCGTCGGCATCGCGGCGGTGGTCGATCAGGTGCGCAAGGTCACCGTGCCCGTCGTGTTCGGATCGATGCAGGTCGAGGTCGCGCGGGGACTCGGCTTCGCATCGGACCGGGAATGGTGGTCATGGTGCCGGGAGGATGGCGACCTCGCATCTCGCACGTGCTTCGCGTTCGCCGACCTGCACGATCTCACCTACGGCCTTGACGATCTTCGCGGCGGCGCTGGGCATGAGCTGCAGCTTTGGAGGATGGCCGCGTCGAACGTCTCGGATTTCGCGAACACGTTGCCGGGCACCTTCAGCGTGGACTCCGTTATCCAGCCGATATGCCTTGCCGTGGAGCTGTCGCTCAAGGCCGGGATCGTCCGGAACGGCGCCGACCCGGATTCCTTTCGGAAGCGCGGAGCCGAAGGCCATGATCTTCGACGCCTTGCCACCCGCCTTGCGGTCGAGTCGCCGCATAGGGATGACGTCGAGATCGCCCGCATCGTGTCGGCGATGCCGGCCTATGTCGACAGCCGCTACTTGCCGGCCGGTCTGACGCGACTTCAAGTTGTCCGGCTCGCCTTGAGCGCGCAATTCATAGCCGCATCCACGATACGCCGCTTTTCGGCGCGCGATTTAGCGGCGCAGATGGAGGAGGTCAGTCGGGGGACACGGCGTTCATCGTTCCTGGGCTGAGCCTGGTCGATCCGCCCTGCAAGCTTTCGAAGGACTCGCCCGTTTCTGCCGTGGCGTCGTCCCAAATACTGCGTGCCGCGCTTCCTACGCGACGCGAAAGCGCGGGCGGTTTAGGACGACCATCGCGCGGACGGTCTCGATGTCGAGCGTCGCACCCACCACCCGCTCGCCGTGGATCCCGAGAACGTACGCCGGGATGGGAAGGGGGTCCCTGTTTCCGATCGTCACCGTGGCGACGCACGTGAAGAGGCCCTCGTCATCCACCCAGACGTCGTGTGAGTCGTCCAACCTTGCGCAATCCCAGCACGTGTTCGGATCGAGGATCTCGTGCTCCTCGGCGTCGAGCTCCGTCACGCCGTCCAGATCGATTTTGAAAGCCTTCATGGGTCCCTCCCGGTACGGCGTCGTAGCCGGCCGGAGTTGAAGGACTCGTTCACGTCGGCGTGCAACCGGCGGAGAATGTAAACGATCGTTCCAACCTGGTCGACGCGCTGATCTTGCTCGAGTGCGTGGCGAATCTCCGCACGTCATCCGCGTTAACGCGCGCTAGCTTCGCCCGACGGTGTCCTCGCGTCCGGCCTGCGATTGAGTCAGCGCCGCCCGCCTCAGGCGACCCAACGCGATCGCGAGCAGATCGCCCGAGAGGATGAGCTCCAGCGAGTTCCTGATACCGTCGTGGCGGGCGAGGCCGCTCCGGAGGCAGATGCTCGCGAATGTCACGTCCTTGGGATCTCCGCGGACCAGTTTGGAGGCGATCAGATCTTCGGGGCTCGGGGCGACGGCTTCGACCGTCCGGTCGTCGACCCGGACCCGAGAGCGTCTGCGCGCGGCTCCCCCAGTCGGTCGGCAGCTTCGCCGTCTTCTCGTCGACGCCGTCGATGTAGAAGCCGAACGATTTGTGGAATTCCGAACCGAACCCGAAGAACGCGTCGATCTCCTCGGACGCCTCGATCTTCTCTTTCTGGGATGCTTCCCATTCCTTGGCGTTGTCGGGATAGATGTCGAACTCGTGGCTGTTACGCAGACTGCGGTCGAGGTCTGGACGACCGACGAGTAGTGCGGTGCTGCCCACGACGTGAACACGTTCGGCCTCGAAGTGCGTCGCCACGGCCCTGACCGCGCGGATCAGGTCGTCGCGGCCGACAATTCGGCCTTCGCCCTGCGCCATGCGGATCAGGTCGTCGCGGCCGACAATTCGGCCTTCGCCCTGCGCCATAGCGCTCTCCTTTCGTCGGTACTGGACGGTTCGGCCACGAATGCGAAGGGACTGTTCGACCGCAACAGCCTACCCTCATGTCCATCGGCGAGCATGCGCTCCCTGATCTGTGCCCAGGGGCGTCGTAGGATGAGCTGCCACAGTTGGTCGCCCGTGGTGCCGCCGGTGCTGGCGATCTCGGCTTCCACGATTTCGCGAACCTTGACGATCAGTTCCGGTTGCCGGTCGACCAGCCCGGCGATCTCTCTATGTCGCAGAAGGAGCGCGTGTTCGGAAACATTGTGCGCGTCCACCATCGGGGCGTTCCTTTCGTTCGTGTATCGTAAGCTGACCGGCCTCGGTCGGCAAACGCTGCAGATCCGCTTGATGACGGGACGGCAGTTCCTCCGTTTCGAAGCTCTATTTCCGAGGCCGGGTTGAGCGTCGCCACGGCGTGTACTCGATGACCGGATCAGCGTACCGACCCGGGGCGTAGTCGCGCGAATCCGCGCCTGACATGTCGATGCCGAAATCGAGCGGCCTCTCGGCGAGCTGCTGGTGGCAGCTCATTGCCCGGAGCGCGCGGGGCTGGAGCACGTGACTCTTCTCCGCTCGTCCTCCGCGTCGCGTTCCCTTCGCCCCGTCTACCGTTGCGTCACCGCCCACGGAGATGCGTCCGATTGGCACCTTCAAGTTCCTGGTTTGTTCCAGTCGATGTGCCGGCCTATAACGGTGTCGAACCACGAACCGATCCGGGATGCCCATGCTCGCCCTCCACCTCGTCGACGTGCCTTTCGATCTCGTCCCGAGCGAGGCGCGCCTGCTGCTCTGCTCGACCCCGGCCGGCTTCCCCTCGCCGGCGCAGGACGACATGGAGGAGCCGATCGATCTGGCCAGCTGGCTGGTCGAGCACCCTGCGGCTAGTTACGTCATGCGCGTGTCCGGTCACTCCATGGTGGGCGCGGGCATATCCGACGGCGATCTGGTGGTGGTGAGCCGGGCGGTGGAGCCGAGGCCCGGCGACATCGTCGTCGCGCTCGTCCACGGCGACCGCACCATGAAGCGGCTGCGCCGGCGCCGCGACCGGATGTGGCTCGTGCCCGAGGCGGAGGGGTACGAACCCATACGCGTCGACGAGAACGTCGAGATCTGGGGCGTCGTGGTCGCGCTCGCCCGCCGGTATCGCGCGTGACGGCCATCGGCCTGATCGACTGCAACAACTACTATGTCAGCTGCGAGCGCGCGTTCGACTCGGGCCTTGTCGGCGTGCCGGTGGTGGTCGCGAGCAACAACGACGGGTGCGCCATCGCTCGCTCCTCCGAGGCCAAGGCGCTCGGCGTGAAGATGGGCGATCCGATCCACCTCATCCGCGACCGGCTGAACAAGCACGGCGTGGTCGTCCGCTCGTCCAATTACACCTTGTACGGCGACATGCAGAGGCGGGTAATCACGGCGATCGAGGAGTTCGCCAGCGAAGTCGAGATTTACAGCATCGACGAGAACTTCGTCGACTTCGCGCCCTTCGCCGACCGCGACCTGGTCGCCCACGCGAACGACATGCGCGACCAGGTCCGCCGCTGGACGACGATCCCGACCTGCGTCGGCATCGCGCCGACCAAGACCCTGGCCAAGCTCGCCAATGCCGCGGCCAAGAAGAACCCGTTGTTCGATGGCGTCGCAGACCTGCGCGACGAGGCGATCAGGCGATGGGTGCTCGACCGCTTCCCGGTCGCGGACGTGTGGGGCATCGGACGGGCGACCGCGACCAAGCTGGCGGAACTCGGGATCACCACCGCGGGCCAGCTCCGGGACATGCAGATGAAGCAGGCGCGCGGGCTCGGCACGGTGGTGCTGGAGCGGCTGGTCGCCGAGCTTCAGGGAGTGCCCGCCAGTGCGGTCGAGATGGTCGAGCCGCAGCGCAAGGGCATGGCGGTGACCCGCTCCTTCGGATCTCCGGTGACGACGTTCGACGCGCTGATGGGCGCGGTCGCTCAGTACGTCATGCGCGGCGGAGAGAAGCTCCGTTCCCACGGGCTGGTGGCCGGGCAGCTCACGGTCTTCTTCCACACCAACCCGCACCGACGAGAGCTCGCTCAATACCACGGAAGCCGCCGCCTGACGCTTCGACCCATGACGGCCGACTCGCTGGAACTGCTGGCGGCCGCGCGACGCGGCGTCGAGTCAGCATGGCGGGAAGGGCACGCCTACACGAAGGCGGGGATCATGCTGGATGATCTGATCGCGGCCGAGCTGCGCCCGCGCACGCTTTTCGAGGCCGACCCCGTCCGGCGCGAGCGGCTGATGTCGGCTTTGGACGAGGTGAACGGCAAGTATGGCCGGTTCACCGCCGTGCCCGGCACGCAGGGCTTCAAACGCGAGTGGCGGATGCGGGCGGAGAACAAGTCGCCTGCTTGGACGACGCGGATAGCCGATGTGCCGGTGGTGACGGCGGGCTAGACCGGCGCGGTCCGAGAAAGCGTCAAAGGCGGCTCTTCTCCGAAATCTTGCTCCCTTTTCGTATCGGCGAAAGCCAATAAATCGTGGACCGGCGAAACGTATCGGCTATACCCGATACATGGAGTCAGAACAGGCACTCGCTGCGCTTGCCGCGCTTGCGCACCCGACCAGGCTGGAGACGTTCCGCCTCCTGGTACGGCATGAACCCGGTGGTCTGTCCACGGGCGAGCTGGTCGATGCTACGGGTATGACGCAGAGCACCTTTTCCACTCACCTCGCCGTGTTAGCGAAGGCGGGGCTCGTCTCGTCTGAGAAGCGCGGCCGGCACATGATTCAGCGCGCGCGCTTGGAGCGCCTTCGCGAGCTGATGCTCTTCCTGGCCAAGGACTGCTGCCAGGGTCGCGCCGAGCTGTGCGAGCCGCTCATCGCCGAACTCTCTTGCTGCTGACCGGAGCCGATCCCATGCCCATCGACGTAGTCATCTACCACAATCCCGAGTGCGGCACGTCCAGGAACACGCTGGCCATGATCCGCAACGCTGGGATCGAGCCGCATGTAATCGAGTACGTGAAGACGCCGCCCTCGCGAGCGCTCCTCGCCCAGCTCATCGACCGTGCCGGGATTACCCCGCGCGAGCTGCTTCGTGAAAAGGGGACGCCCTATGCCGAGCTGGGGCTAGGCGACCCGGCGCTCTCCGACGACGCGCTGGTCGATGCGATGATGGCGCACCCGGTCCTCATCAACCGGCCGCTGGTCGTCTCGCCCTTGGGCGTGAAGCTATGCCGCCCCTCGGAAGCCGTGCTCGATCTGCTGCCCGCGCCGCAACGGGGCGCGTTCACGAAGGAGGATGGCCAGCGGATTGGGGACGAGTCCGGCACGCGCATCGCCTGATGCTGCTCGCGTTCCTGATCTTCGCCGTCACGATCACGCTCGTCATCTGGCAACCCGAGGGGCTCGGCATCGGCTGGAGCGCGGTGGGCGGCGCGGCCGTGGCGCTGCTCGCCGGCGTGATCTCGTTATCCGATGTGCCGGTGGTGTGGAACATCGTCTGGAACGCGACCGCGGCGTTCGTCGCGATCATAATTATTAGCCTCATCCTGGACGAAGCCGGGTTCTTCGAGTGGGCCGCACTCCACGTCGCGCGCTGGGGCGGGGGAAGCGGCCTTTGGCTGTTCGCGCTCGTCGTGCTGCTGGGGGCCGCGGTCTCGGCGGTGTTCGCCAACGACGGCGCGGCGCTGATCCTCACCCCCATCGTGATCGCCATGCTGCGCGCCCTCGGCTACGGCCCGAAGGCGACGCTGGCGTTCGTCATGGCGGCCGGGTTCATCGCTGATACCGCCAGCTTGCCGCTCGTCGTCTCCAACCTGGTCAACATCGTGTCGGCCGACTTCTTCGGCATCGGGTTTGGCGAGTACGCGGCCGTCATGGTGCCGGTAGACCTCGTCTCGATCGCGGTGACGCTCGCCGCCCTGCTGCTGTTCTTCCGGCGCGACATACCCGCCCGCTACGATGTGGGGGCGCTACGCGCGCCCGGCGAAGCTATCCGCGACCGCGCCACCTTTCGGGCGGGCTGGGTCGTGCTGGCGGGGCTGCTCGCCGGGTTCTTCCTCCTTGAACCGCTCGGTGTTCCGGTCAGCGTCGTTGCCGCGGCCGGGGCCGCCCTGCTGCTGGTCATCGCCGCGCGCGGGCACGTGATCGAAACGCGCAAGGTAATCCGGGGCGCTCCTTGGCAGGTCGTGATCTTCTCGCTCGGCATGTACTTGGTCGTCTATGGCCTCCGGAATGCCGGGCTGACCGACCAGCTCGCCGGGCTGCTCGATCGCGCAGCGCAAGGCGGCGTATGGGGTGCCGCGTTCGGGACGGGGATCATCGCCGCGCTCTTGTCGTCGGTGATGAACAACATGCCGACTGTGCTCGTGGGGGCGCTGTCGATCGACGCGACCCAGGCAACCGGGGCCGTCAAGGACGCAATGATCTACGCCAACGTGATCGGCTGCGATCTCGGCCCCAAGATCACGCCCATAGGTTCGCTGGCGACGCTGCTATGGCTCCACGTGTTGGGGCAGAAGGGCATCCAGATCGGCTGGGGCTACTACTTCAAGGTGGGCGTCACGCTGACCGTGCCGGTGCTGCTGGTGACGCTCGCCGCGCTGGCGCTGCGGATCAGCATCGGATGATGCCAATCGCGCTGATCTATGCCCTGGCCGCACTTGCCGAGATCGGCGGCTGCTTCGCCTTTTGGGCGTGGGCGCGACTCGGCAAGTCACCGGCTTGGCTGGTGCCGGGGATCGCCTTACTGGTCCTGTTCGCGTGGCTCCTGACGCGGGTCGACGCCAGCGCCGCCGGTCGCGCCTACGCCGCCTATGGCGGCGTCTATATCTGCGCATCGCTGCTGTGGCTGTGGGCGGTCGAGGGCGTGCGTCCCGATCGTTGGGACGTTGGAGGTGCCGCGCTCTGCCTGATAGGTGCTTGCGTCGTCCTGCTCGGGCCGCGCCCGGCATGACCGACCTGCGCGCCACCCCTCTCGATCCCGCCAGCTCGGGCGAGCTGCGCGACGCACTTGCCGGTGCGGGGCTCTCGATCGCCGATCTGGTCGAGCCGGATCGCGCGTTCTTCCGGTTCGATGACGACGCTGGTCTGGTCGGGTTCGGTGGGCTCGAAGGGGAGGGGGCGGATCGCCTGCTCCGCTCGCTCCTGGTCGTCGCTGACCGGCGCGGCGCCGGGCTCGGTCGCGCTATGCTCGCCGCGCTCGAAGCCGGCGCGGGTGAGATAGGCGTCGCCCGCCTGCATCTCCTCACCACTACGGCCGCCCCGTTTTTCACTGCGAACGGCTACGCCGCAGCCGACCGAGCAACAGCTCCAGCGCCGATCGCCGCCTCGCGCGAGTTCACGGCGCTCTGCCCCGCGTCGGCCGCCTATCTCGTGAAAGCCCTTTGATGCCGCTTCGCCAGCTTTCCGATCACCACCACTTGCCGGCGCTCGATCCGCGTTACGTGCGTGAGCGCCCGGCGTTGGGGCTTGGCCCCCACGATCCCGCGCCGCGCATCCTGCTCCTATACGGCTCGTTGCGCGAGCGGTCGTTCTCGCGGCTTTGCGTGGAGGAGGCGGCGCGCCTGCTCCAGTTCTTCGGGTGCGAAACGCGCATCTTTGATCCGTCGACGCTGCCGCTACCCGACCAAGTGGCCGGTGACGACCACCTGGCAGTCCACGAGCTGCGCGAGCTGTCGATGTGGTCGGAAGGGCATGTGTGGTGCTCGCCCGAACGCCACGGTCAGATTACCGGCATCATGAAAACGCAGATCGACCACCTGCCGCTCAACATGGGCGGGATGCGCCCGACACAGGGTCGCACGCTCGCGGTCATGCAGGTGTCGGCCGGGTCGCAGTCGTTCAACAGCGTCAACACGCTGCGCGTCCTCGGCCGTTGGATGCGAATGTTCACGATCCCGAACCAGTCGAGCGTCGCCAAGGCGTTTCAGGAGTTCGATGACGCCGGGCGCATGAAGCCGTCCAGCTACTATGATCGGATCGTGGACGTGATGGAGGAGCTGGTGCGGTTCACCGTCGTGCTCCGGCCCCATGCCGTCCAGCTCGTCGATCGCTACTCCGAACGGAAGGAAGCCGGAATGTCGATTGGTCGGGCAACCGATCTGTCGAGCATTGCGACTGCGGCGGATTAGCCGCGCTAGTCGGTATCGAACGCGGCCAGGATGGGACACGGCCCATCCGATCCTTCGCCGCACTCCCGCGCGAGCCGGCGAAGCGAAGCGCGGACACGTGACAGCTCGACGATCTTTGCGTCGAGCGCCGCGATGCGCTCGGCCGCAAGCTCGCGCGCCCGGGGGCGATCGTCGGTCGCGTCAAGCGCCAGCAGCTCGCCGATCTGCTCCAGCGTGAACCCGGCCGCCTGGGCTGAGCGGATGAAGCGGAGCCGGCGCACGTCGGCCGGTCCGTAGCGTCGGATGCCGCCGCTAGCCCCGGCTCCGTCCGGCCGCTCGGGCGTGTCGAGCAAGCCCCGGCGCTGGTAGTAGCGCACCGTCTCGACGCCCACGCCGCCCTCACGCGCGAACCCCGCGATCGTCATGCTCATCATGCCTTGACTCCGTACTATGGTACAGACCCTATATAGGCGGGGCATAAAGTCGGAGAAGGACGATGGCGACTGCCCCCGCCAAACAGGCGACGATCTACCGGATGGTGATGCCGGGACATACCTGCCCCTACGGGCTCAAGGCCGCGGACCTGCTGCGCCGCCAAGGCTATGCGGTCGATGACCACTGGCTGACGACGCGCGAGGAGACGGACGCGTTCAAGGCGAAGCACGGGGTCAAGACCACGCCCCAGACCTTCATCAACGGCGAGCGGGTGGGTGGCTACGATGATCTACGCCGCTTCATCGGCAAATCGGTCCGCGACCCCAAGGCGCTCACCTATCGACCCGTGATCGCGCTTTTCTCGATGACGGCGCTGATGGCGCTCGCCGCCAGCTATGCCGTGCTCGGCTCGCCGTTCACGGTTCGCGCTGCCGAGTGGTTCATCGGCTTCTCTATGTGCGTGCTGGCGCTGCTCAAGCTCCAGAACATCGAGAGCTTTTCGACCATGTTCCTCAACTACGACCTGCTCGCCAAGCGCTGGGTACCGTATTCCTACATCTACCCGTTCGCGGAAGGGGGTGCGGGCGTGCTGATGATCGCGGGCGCGCTAACCTGGGTATCGGTGCCGGTCGCGCTCATCATCGGCACGATCGGCGCGCTGTCGGTGTTCAAGGCCGTCTATCTCGACAAGCGCGAGCTGAAGTGCGCGTGCGTCGGCGGGGACAGCAATGTACCGCTTGGCTTCATCTCGTTGACGGAGAACGTCATGATGGTGGCGATGGCGCTCTGGATGGTCGCGGCCCCGGCCGCGCTTTCCGTCGCGCACTAGATCCTCGTTGACATGGAGACGGAGAGGGTGCGGGTAGCGGGGATGGCAAATCGGTCGTCAGCACCTGCCTTCCTCCGTACGGCCGTCCTGGTCATCCTTGCGGTGCTGCTGCTCGGGCGGTTGGGACCGTTCTGCGAAGCCGCCGCCCAAGCCGCCCCTGTCGCGTCGGCGATGACCGGCTGCGAAGGTGAGAGAACAGGTGCGCCGGACAAGAAGGCTCCGCTCTCGGCCTGCGCGACGCCCTGCACGGCCGTCCCTGGTGGATTGCTCGCGCACATCGAGCCGATCGACATGCGACCGGTTGCACCCTGGCCTTCATCGCTCTCGGGCGTGAGTGGCTGGCCTATTCCTCCGGCAACCCCTCCTCCCCGAATGGCGTGATCCTCACGACAACATCACGCATTTGATCGACGGAGATACCCATGACGAAACTGAAGCTGATCGGCGCCGCACTCGTGCTCGCCCTTCCGACCGCGGCGTTCGCGGCCGCGCCCTGCTGCGCCGACATGGCCTGCTGCAAGGACGGCGCGGACTGCTGCAAGGAAGGCAAGAAGGACTGCTGCGCGGACATGAAGAAGGGTGGCGACCACGCCGGCCACGACATGTCGGGCACGCCCAAGAAGTAGAACGGGGAGGGAGGCGTTCGCGCCTCCCTTCTTCTCAATGGCGCGCGAACACCCTACGCCCGCCCGGCCCGAAAGCGATCACCTCGAACGCCTGCGCCGGTCGACCCGGCACCTCCATCCCCGGCGAGCCGAGCGGCATCCCACCAACGGCGAGGCCGCTCACGCTTTTCGGGCGCTGCGCGAGCGAGCGCTTCATGTCGGCCATCGGCACATGGCCCTCGAAGGTCATGCCGTCGATGATCGCGGTGTGGCAGGAAGCGAGGTCGGCGGGCACACCACGCGCCTTCATCAACGTGGGCCGGTTCGCATCGTCCACGATTCGCACCGCGCGGCCGAACTGCGCCTTCACTATCCTGGCCCACTCGCCGCAACAGCCGCATCCCGGGTCACGATGCACGAGGATCGCATCGGCCGCGACCGTAGCGGCGGGAACGCCGAGCATCAGGGCGGCGAGCAGGTATCGCATCTTGATCATGCTCAGAGCCTAGATGGCGGCCCCGCCCTGGTCCAGGGCGGGGCCGTCGCGGTCACTGCGCGGGCTTGCCCATGCGGGTCAGCATCGCGTTCAGGTTTGCGATCTCGCGGTTCTGGCTCGCGATCGTCTTCATGGCCTCGCGGCGAACGGCCGGGGTCGCTCCGTTCCGCATCACGATCTGCGACATTTCGACTGCGCCGCGATGATGCTCGATCATCTTGCGCGTCCAGGTCTCGCTCGCGTCGCTTCCCGTCGCCGCCATCATCTTCTGGTGCATCTGCATTTCGGCGGGGCCGTAGGGGTTGGCCGCGGTCGCCGGCATCGAATGGTTCATGCCCTGATGGTTCATGCCCTGGTGGCTCGACTGCTGGGCCAAGGCCGGCATCGCCAGCAGCACGGAGGCGATCATTGCCGCTTGGATCTTCATGGGGGTAATCTCCTGGTTTGCGCCCACCCTGCCGACAGATACGCGCCCGAGGGCGTCACCCCTCATTATCGGCTCAGAACCAGACCCTGAGGCCCGCGACAAAGCTGAACCCGCCCGTGTCCTCGCCTTCGGCGCGCGCGAAGCGGGCGGTGTCGCCTAACTTCTTGTCCCACGACACGCCGATGTAGGGCGCGAGCTCGCGGCGAAGCTCGTAGCGGAGGCGAAGCCCTAGCTCGATGTCGGACAGGCCCGAACCGATGCCGTTCTCCGGCACGTCCTGGGCGGCGAAATTGAGTTCGGCGCGGGGCTGAAGCACGAACCAGTTGGTGAGCCGCTGGTCATAATACGCCTCGGCGCGCCCGAGCACGTCGCCTTTGTCGGACAGGAACACCGTGCCCTCCACGTCGAACCAGTAGGGCGCCAGCGCCTCGAAGCCGACGCTCGCATAGGCGCGGCTCGGGTTCGGCTTGAAGTCGTAGCGCAGGCCCGCCTGGAAGTTGACGTAAGGGTCGAGCGCGCGGTTGTAGAGCACCTGGATTTCAGCGTCGTCGATCGAACGGCCGAAGTCGCCCGACCCTTCGGTCTTGATCGCGAGCCGGTTGTTGTCGCCGCCGATCCACGCCTCGCCGTCCCAGCGGTAACCGTCTCGGCCGTCCTTGATCTGCGCTTCGGCAAGGTTGAACACCACCTGGCGGTAGATGCCGCCGCCATGCTCGCGTTTCAGGTCGCGGACCTCCTGCGCCATCTCCTGCTCGCCGTAGAACCGCCCCGCGGCGCTCCCCGGGAAGGCGGTCGGCGCGGGCGCGTCGCCGGCCGGCAAGTTGGTCCCGATCGGGGCGCTATGATCGGCCGTCGCCCCGCTGCCCATGTCGTGGCCGGCGTGCGGGTTCTCGGCCACATTGTCGCCCTGCCTCGTAGGCGTGACGCCATGCCCGGCGTGCGGATCGGCGGGAGCGGGCTGCCCCACCTGGGCGGCATCCGGCATTCGATGACCGGCATGGGGGCCGGCCGGCGTGCTCGCCGCCTGTCCGCCCTGCTGCATCGACGCTCCGCCCATGTCATGTCCGGCGTGCGGGTCCGCCGGCGTCGTCTGATCGTCCGGCGCGGTGACGGGTGCCGCCCCCATGTTGTGCCCCGTGTGCGGGTCCGCCGCAGGCCCGGCTTTCGCCGCTCCTGCCGGACGCGGTGCCTTGCGAACCGCCGGCTTCGGCGCGGTGCGCGGCTGCGCCTTGCGCGCGACGGGCTTCGCGGCCGGTTTGCGCTTCGGCGTGGCCTTAGCCGCCGGCTTCGCCGGCATGGTCATCCCCGGCATGTTGTGCCCGGCGTGCTGGGCCGCCGCGGGAGCTGCGAGGGCGACCGTTGCCAGCCCGGCGAGAAGGGCGGCCCTCAAGCGACCTCTCCTTTCTCGTTCCTGACCTGCACGACCTGCATCATGCCGGCGTGCATGTGGTAGAGCATGTGGCAATGGAACGCCCAATCGCCGGCCTCCGCCGTCACGTCCCAGCTCACCTTCCCGCCCGGCTGGACGAGTACGGTATGCTTGCGGGGCGCGTAAGCGCCGTGCCCCGTCACCAGCTCGAAGAAGTGGCCGTGGATGTGGATCGGGTGGCCCATCATGGTGTCGTTCACCAGCGTCACGCGGACGCGCTCGCCCGTGCGGAACGGGATGGGCTCCTTCACCTCCGACAGCTTCTCGCCGTCGAAGCTCCACATGTACCGTTCCATGTTGCCGGTGAGGTGGATTTCCAGCTCGCGGCCCGGCGCGCGGGTGTCGGGGTTGGGCTCCAACGCCATGAGCTGCCGGTAGTTGAGCGCGCGGTGCGGCACGTCCTCCAGCCCCTGGCCGGGGAAGTCGGTGCGGTCGACGGGCATGGGCGAGATGGTCTGCACGCCCGGCCCCTTCTTCACGCCCGGCGCATTGGAGAAGTCGCGCATGGAATGGTCCATGCCGCCCGAGCCGTGGCCCATAGCCGCGTGGTCCACGGCCTGACCGCCAGCCGGCGCGGTGTGGCCCATGGCCGCGTGGTCGGTCGCGTCAGTGGCGGGCTGCGGCCCATGCCCCATCGCGGCATGGTCGGCTGCGGAAGCGCCGCCCGGCTGCGCCGTCCCGTGATTCATGCTAGCCATGCCGCCCGCAGCGGCTCCGGCCATCGCGCCGTGGTTCATCTGCGAATGGTCCATCGCCGGCGCTGCGGGGGTGACGTGGCCCATTGCCGCGTGATCCATGCCGGACATCGCGACACCCGCGCTCGCGCCGTGGTTCATGCCCTGCGTGGAGCCGCTGTTCGTGCTGTCCATCCCGCCCATGCCCATGTCCTTCATGGTCGCGATCGGGCGGGGACGGAGCGGCGGTACGGGCGCGGTCATGCCTTCGCGGGGGGCCAAGGTGGCGCGCGCCATGCCGGAGCGGTCGACGCTCTCGCCCACCAGCGTGAACGCGCGGTCCTCTGTCGGGGTCACGATCGCGTCGTAGGTTTCGGCAGGGCCGAACTGGAACTCGTCGATCTCGACCGGGCGCACGTTCAACCCGTCCGCCGCGACGATCGTCATCGGCAGGCCTGGGATGCGGACGTTGAAGGTCGTCATGGCCGACGCGTTGATGAAGCGGAGCCGCACCCGCTCGCCCGGCCGGAACAGCGCCGTCCAGTTGTCCCGCGGTCCGTAGCCGTTCGCGAGGTAGGTATAGGTCGAGCCCGTCACGTCGGCCACGTCGGTTGGGTCCATCCGCATCTTGCCCCACATGGCCCGCTCTTCGGCGGTCTGGCCCTTGCCGGCGAGCAAGCCGCTCAAGGTCTGGCGCTGGCGGTTGAAGTAACCGGATTCGAGCTTCAACCGCCGGAAGATAGCGTGCGGGTGCATGGCGCTATGGTCGGACAAGACGATCACGTGCTCGCGGTCAAACGCCACCGGGTCTGCCCCCTTGGGGTCGATCACGATGGGACCGTAATGGCCTTCCTGCTCCTGCAAGCCGGAATGGCTGTGGTACCAGTAGGTCCCGGACTGGATGACCGGGAACTCGTAGGTAAAGTTCGACTTGGCCGGGATGCCGGGGAACGACACGCCGGGCACGCCGTCCATCTGGAAGGGCAGCAGCAGCCCATGCCAATGGATCGAGGTCTCCTCGTCCAGCGTGTTCTCGACGTGAAGCCGGACGTTCTGGCCCTCGCGCAACCGAATGAGCGGCGCGGGTGCGGTGCCGTTGATGCCAATGCCGTGGCTCCGCTTGCCGTCGATCATGCGCATGACGTGCTCGACGCGAAGCCGGATGTCCTCGCCCGACACGGTGGGAAGCGGCTTGGCGATGCCGGCCGATACAGGCTGCGCCCAAGCGGGCATGTGCGCAGCGAGGGCGAGACCGCCGCCCGTGAGGGCGGCACCGCGCAAGAGCTGGCGACGATCGAAAACGGTGGTCATGGTGCTCCTGATGGCGGTCCGGCTATCGTGCCGCCTCGACTAATCTACGCGCGCCCGCGCCCTATCCCTCACGCCAGCTCAGCTTTTCGAGGAGCTTGGCCCGGGCGCGGTATAGGCGGGTCTCGACGGCCTTTTCGCTGATGTCGAGAACGCCCGCGGTTTCGGCCTGGCTCAGCCCTTCGATCGTGCGGAGCACCAGCGGCTCCTTCAGGTTCATGGGCAGCTCCGAGATGGCGCGCGTAACCCGGTCCAGCTCCTGCCGGTCGGCCGCGGCGTCGTCGACCGCAACCTGGTCGTCGGCTATCGCCTTGGCCTCGCCGCCGATTGGGGACGCGAACGAGAAGAACCGGCGCACCACGCGCTTGCGCGCCCAATCCCGGCACTTGTTGATGGCGATGGTCGACAGCCACGCCCGCATCGGCCGCGCCGCGTCGTAGCGGGGGAGCGCTTGGTGCGCGGCGACGAACGTCTCCTGGGTCAGGTCCAGCGCCTCGTCGGCGTCGCCCGCGCACGCCCGCGCGAGCCGGAACACCGGCTGGCGGTAGCGGTGCACGATCTCGGCGAAGGCGGCTTGCCGGCCGGCGATGCTGAGCGCCGCCAGCTCGCCGTCGGTGAGCGCCGCCAGATCGAGGCTCACCGCCTGTCGTCGGTGAGCGCCTTCACCACCGCCCGGTCGAACTTACCCGTCTGCTCGGGCCGAAGGATCTGCCGCATGGCGAAGATGTGCGCGAGCGTCGCCTTCTGCAGCTCGCCCATCGTCTCGTGAGTCCGGTCAACGGCTGCGGCGACCGTGGGACCGTTACCGTGCTCTGCCTCGATGGCCTCGGCGAGCCGCGCGTTGTCCGCGCGCATCTCCAGCTCCAGCGCGCGACGCTGCACCGCGAACCGGCGTTCCAGCTCCTCCACGCGCCGCTCCTGCCCGGCGTCGAGCGCGAGCTGGTGATGAAGCACGTCGTGAAGCTCCGCGCCCGCCTGCTTGGGCACGGGCAAAAGCGCGCGCCCGGCGAACACGCCGCCGATCGCCGCCAGAAAGGCCGCGACAATGCACAACACTAGGCGCGCGGTCGAACTCACGGCGCGCCGGTGAGAAGCGTCGAGGGTGCCAGCGGCGAGTCGCCGGTGAGCGGCGATAGCGATGCGGGCGCGCTCGCGGTCGCGGGCACGCCACCGCCCGCCACGCCGATCGCCAGCGCCGCGACGATCACCGCGCCGACGTGGAGCCCGGTCCTGGGAGCCGACCCCGCGCTGATCCGGGCGAGCACGCGCGCCTCCATGTCGTCCAACGCGGTCGAAGCAGGTACGTCCGCCAGCCTCGCCAATGCCCGATCAAGGTCGTCCATGTTGTTCACTCCACTCCTCTAACATCGGTTACGCGGCGCTGCCCATTATCCCTCACATGTCGGCGAGGGGTGAACGGTCGCAGCGCGTAGAAGGAGTGGGCTTTTCCTCCGGAGTAACTGTTCATGCGTCGCGTCGTTCTTCCCATTGCCCTCCTCGCGGTCGCGAGCGCCGCCCATGCCCATCCCGAGCTCGTCTCCGCCACGCCCGCGCCGAACGCGACCGTCGCCAAGCCGGCCCGGGTCGACCTGCGTTTCAGCGAGCGGCTAATGCCCAAGTTCTCGGGCGCGGACCTGATGATGACGGGCATGAAGGGCACGGCGCATCCGCCGATGAAGGTCGCCGCCACGGCCGCGGTCGCCGCGGACGGCTACACGCTTGTCGTCACGCCCAGGTCGCCGCTCGGCGCCGGCACCTACAGCGTCGCTTGGCGCGTCGTCTCCGCCGACACGCACCGCATCACCGGAACCCATGTCTTCGCGGTGAAGTAGGGTGGATGCCGACTGGCCGATGATCGCTGTCCGTTTCGCGCTCTACGGGGTGCTGGGTTCGCTGTTCGGCCTGTCGGCATTCGCGCTCTACGGTCTGCATGGCGCCGAACGCGGAAACGCGCTCGCACTACGGCCCTGGCTTGTGGCGCTGGCCGTCGCCGGCGTCGCGCTCTCGACCGTCCAGCTCGCGCTGCTCGCTGCCTCAATGATGGGAACGCCCGCTTGGCCAGTCGACCGGGAGGCGGTCGGGATGCTGCTCACCGGGTCGGCAACGGGTACGGCATGGAATGCGCGCATAGCCGCGTTGCTGTTGGCGGGGCTCGCCGCCACCGTCGCGGTCGGCCGCGACGCGTGGCTGGGCGTGGTGACGATAGCCGCGGGCCTGGCGCTCTCGGCCCTGGCCTGGACCGGGCACGGCGCGGCGGGCGAGGGCGTACCCGGCTGGGTGCATCTGACGGCCGATCTGCTCCACCTCCTCGCCAGCGGCGCGTGGGTGGGCGCGCTCCTCGGACTCGTCTTGCTGCTCGCGCGGCCCGCCGCCCGGGTCGACGTTGCCCACCTGATGCTCACGCACCGCGCCCTGCACGGGTTCGGTCGGGTGGGTACGATCGTGGTCGGCGCGATCGTCGTCACCGGCCTCGTCAACTCGTGGATGCTGGTCGGGTTCGGCAATGTGCCGGAGTTGGGGACGACGCTCTACGGCCGGCTGCTGATTGCCAAGCTGGTGCTGTTCGGAGCAATGCTCGGGCTCGCCTCGCTCAACCGGTTCCGGCTGACGCCGACGTTCGAGCGCTCGATCGCCGCGGCCGATCATCGGGAAGCGTTAGGCGTCCTGCGGGCGAGTCTCGCGGTCGAAACCGCCTGCGCCGCCGTTATCCTGGTGTTGGTCGCCTGGCTGGGGATGCTCGAACCACCCGCATCGATGTGAGCAGCGGCGGAGCCATCATGGCCGAGATCAAGCTCACCGACGCGGCGTTCGCGCCTTTCCCCCCCTCGACGGCCGTTACCACCGTGGCCGTATGGGCGAGCGAAGCGTGATACGGAGTTGGTCCGCCCGGCCCCGGATGGCGTCCTGAGTGCGCCCCAGCCCGCGAGCGATGCTCCCGACCGTCTCTCGTGCCGCGACACGCCGGCGAAGCTCGGCGTCCGCCTCCTCGGTCCAAGGCGCTCCCCGGTTCGCCGGCTTGATCATTGCCCGGGCCTCACGGGTGAAGGCGCCCGTTGTCCGCGCACGGCTCGGCCGCGCTCTCGGTCTGGATGGTGCAATGCTCGATCCCGAATCGGCCATCGAGCGTGTCCGCGACAGCTTTCCGAACGGCATCGGACTCGGCACGGTCTGACAGGGTGACGTGCGCGGTGCAGTTGATCTCGTCGCCCGCCATCGACCAAACATGCAGGTCGTGGACGCCGGCGACGCCGGGAACCCCGGCGATGGCGGCCCGAAGCTCGGGGAGCTTGATGCCGCCCGGTACGCCTTCCAGCAGCACGTTGATGGTGTCGCGGAGCAGGATCCAGGTGCGTGGCAACACCCATAACCCGATACCGATGGCCACCACGGGATCGACCCAGGTCCAGCCGGTAAACCGGATCGCGACCGCGCCCGCGATGACGCCCACCGAGCCGATCATGTCCGCCCATACCTCCAGATATGCGCCCTTCACGTTCATGCTCGTGTCCTTGCCCGCCGTCAGAAGCCGCATGGATACGAGGTTCACGACGAGGCCGATCGAGGCGACGATCAGCATGCCGGTCGACTCCACCGCCTCGGGCTCGCGGAACCGCTGGACCGCCTCCACCAGCACGTAGATCGCGACCGCGAACAGCAGCAGCGCGTTGAACGCCGCCGCCAGTATCTCGAATCGCTTGTAGCCGAACGTGCGCTTGTCGTCGGCCGGGCGCTGCCCAACGCGGATCGCCACCAGCGCGATGGCGAGTGCCGCGACGTCGGTCATCATGTGCGCCGCGTCGGAGAGCAGCGCGAGGCTGTTGAACACGAACGCACCGATCACCTCGGCGACGAGGTACGTCGACGTTAGTGCGAGTGCCCATCCAAGCATCCTGGCGTTGGCACCCGCCGTATGGTCGTGGGAATGCCCGCCGGCACCGTGATCATGCGCCATGCATCTGCACTCCATCAGGGATTTTCGGTTCGTCAGCCGCGCTTGCTTCCACCCGCCGCTGCCCGAACCGCGCGTAGAGTGTGGGCAGTACGAACAGTGTCAGCAGCGTGGCCGAGATGAGCCCGCCGATGACCACCGTCGCCAGCGGCTTCTGCACCTCGGCACCGGCACCATGGCCGAGCGCCATCGGCACGAACCCGAGCGAGGCGACCAGTGCGGTCATCGCTACCGGACGCAGGCGTGCCAGCGCCCCCTCGCGCGCGGCCGCCGCTCGGTCGAGGCCGCGCGCCAGCAGATCCTGGATGGCGGACAGCATCACCAATCCGTTCAGCACGGCGACGCCGGAGAGCGCGATGAACCCGACGGCGGCCGAGATCGAGAACGGCATGCCCCGCAGGAAAAGCGCGAGGATTCCGCCGACGAGCGCGAGTGGAACGCCGGTGAACACGATGAGCGCGTCCCGCACCGAGCCGAGCGCTCCGTAAAGGAGGAGCATGATGACCGCGAAGCAGATCGGCACCACGATAATGAGCCGGTCACGCGCCGAGGCCAGGTTCTCGAACTGACCGCCCCATTCCAGATACGTGCCCGGCGGCAGCTTTACTCGCGCGGTGATGGCGCTCTGCGCGTCCGCCACCACGCCGGCCACGTCCCGTCCTCGCACGTTCGCCTGCACGACCACGCGGCGCTTGCCGTTCTCGCGGCTTATCTGGTTCGGCCCGTCGACAATCTCGATGTCGGCGACGGTTGAGAGCGGCACGAACCCGCCCTCGGCGGTGGGCACCGGCACCTGCGCGATGGCTGTGAGGTCCGAGCGCGCCGACTCCGGCAGCCGGATCACGACGGGAAAGCGCCGGTCGCCCTCGAAGATCATTCCGGCCTGACGGCCACCGATCGCCGCCGCCACCGTGTCCTGCACGTCGCCACCGGTCACGCCGACGCGCGACATGGCAGTCCGGTTCGGCCGGATGTCCAGCATCGGCAGGCCTTCTGTCTGCTCGACCCGCACGTCGGTTGCACCCTGCGTCCGGCGCAGCACGCCGGCGATGGATTCGGCTGTGGCATTCATCTGCGCGAAGTCGTCACCGAAGACCTGCACCGCCACGTCTCCCCGCACGCCGGCGATGAGTTCGTTGAAGCGCATCTGGATCGGCTGCGTGATCTCGTAGTTGTTGCCCGGCAGCTTCGAGAGCCGTTTCTCCAGGCGCTCGACGAATTCCGCCTTGTCGAGCCCCGGATCCGGCCACTCGTGCCTCGGCTTCATGATGACGAAGGTGTCCGAGATGCTCGGGGGCATTGGGTCGGACGCGATCTCCGACGTGCCCGTTCGCGAGAACGCGAACTGCACCTCGGGTTCCTTCACGATTGCCCTCTCAACCTGCGACTGCATCGCCTGGCTCTGGTCGACCGAGGTGCCGGGAATTCGGATTGCCTGGACGAGCACGTTGCCCTCGTCGAGCTGCGGCAGGAACTCCTGTCCGAGCGTCGTGAACGCGACGGCGGCCAGCGCCAGGGATCCGACCGCGGCGCCCATGGTTAGACTTGGACGACCCATCGCCTTGTCCAGCCCGGGCTCGTATCGGCGGCGCAACCACGCCACGATGCGGCTTTCCTTCTCCTCGACACGGTTGCTGAGCCAGATGGCGATCGCGGCCGGCACGGCCGTCAGCGACAGGACGAAGGCGCAGACCAGGGCGATGATCACGGTGGTCGCCATCGGTTCGAACATCTTGCCCTCGATGCCCGTGAAGGTGAGCAGAGGGGCATAGACGAGGATGATGATCGCCTGCCCGTAAACGGAAGGTCGGATCATCTCCCGCGCGGACGCCGCGACGATGTCGAGGCGCTCGCGCAGACGGAGCGTTTCGCTACGTCCGTGCTGCGCCGCGCCGAGCCGCCGAAGCGAGTTCTCGACGATGATCACCGCCCCGTCGACGATCAGGCCGAAGTCCAGCGCGCCGAGGCTCATCAGGTTGGCGGACACGCCGGCCTGGAGCATGCCGATGCTGGTCAGCAGCATCGTGACCGGGATGACCATGGCCGCGATCAGCGCCGCGCGGAAGTTGCCGAGCAGCGCGAACAGCACCACGATGACCAGCAACGCACCCTCGGCCAGGTTCTTCGCCACGGTGGCGATAGTCGAGTTCACGAGGTCGGTGCGGTTGAGCACCGGCTTCACCACCACGTCGACCGGCAGCGATGGTCCGATCTCCTCCAGCCGTTCCGACACGCCGGTGGACACCGTGCGGCTGTTCTCGCCGATGCGCATGACGGCGGTCCCGACGACGACCTCGCGCCCGTTCTCCGACGCGGACCCCATCCGCAGTCCTTGCCCGGTCCGAACCTCCGCCACCTGGCTGAGCACGATCGGCACGCCTTCGCGGGTCGCGATGACTGTACGGGCGAGCTCGTCGGCGGTGCGGATGCGCCCGTCGGCGCGCACGGCGAGGCCTTCGCCGTTCCTGTTGACGATCCCCGCCCCGGCACTTGTGTTGTTGCGCTCAAGCGCGGTCGCGAGGTCCTGTAGCGTGATCTTCATCGACGCCATGCGCAGCACGTCGGGGACGACCAGATACTCCTTCGTGTAGCCGCCCAGCGAATCGACGCCGGCCAGCCCCTCGGCGCCCTTGATCTGGGGAGCGACGATCCAGTCCTGCACGGTCCGCAGGTAGGTCGCCCTATCTGACTCGCGGACGAGGTGGTCACCCTCGGGGGTGATGTAGCTTCCATCCGGCTGCAGCCCGGGCTCGCCACTCTTGTGGTTCACCTTGTCGAGCTCGCGATACTCGACTGTCCACATGAAGATGTCGCCGAGCCCCGTGGCGATCGGGCCCATCTCCGGGCTCACGCCTTCGGGTAGATCCTCGTCCACGGTGCGCAGCCGCTCGGAGACCTGCTGCCGCGCGAAGTAGATGTCGGTGCCCTCGTCGAATACGGCGGTGACCTGCGCGAACCCGTTCCGGCTAAGCGAACGGGTGTATTCGAGGCCGGGAACGCCGGCGAGCGCGGTCTCGATCGTGAAGGCGACCTGCTTCTCGACCTGGTCGGGAGAGAGCGCGGGCGCGACCACATTGATCTGCACCTGGTTGTTGGTGATGTCGGGGACGGCGTCGATCGGCAGCCGCTGGAGCGCGAGCATGCCGGCGATGGCGGCGATGGCGGTGAGCAGCAGGACGAACCAGCGCCGCTCCACCGAGAAGATGACGATGCGGGCGATCATGGATCAGTCCTCGTGCTCGGCTTCGCCCTTTCCGAGCTCCGCCTTGAGGGTGAAGGAATTGGTGGACGCGATGCGCTCGCCGCCGGTCAGGCCGGCTGTGACGATGACCTGACCGCCGTTTCGACGCCCCAGCGTCACCGGCACCGCCTTGAAGCCCGTAGCGGTGCGAATGAACAAGTGCGGCTTGTCCTCGATCATCTGGACCGAGGCGGACGGCACGGCGACCGTGCGATCGCCGCTTGCGGGCACGATGACCGACGCGCTGACGGTCTCGCCGACGCGCCAGGTGCCGCCGGCGTTGGCGAGGCTTGCGATGACCGGCACGAGCCGGGTAGTCTCGTCGAGGACGGGTGACACGAAGGTGACTCGCGCCTCCTGTCGCCGCCCGGGCGCGGTGACCTCGACCCGCCCCCCCGGCTTCACCCGCCCGGCGTCCGCCGGAAGCAACGACATCGAGACCGACACCGTGGACAGGTTAGCGATGCGGAACAGCTCCGCGTCGGCGGAGACGGTCTGGCCGAGCGTCGCCGACCGGGCGATAACCTGCCCCGAGATGGGCGCGCGCACGGTTATGCGGTTGAGAGCGCCGCCGCCTCCGCCGGTCGCGGACAGCTGCTGCTGCGCCAGCCGCAGCGCAATGCTCGCCTCGGTCGCGGCGGTGCGGGCGGCGATCAGGTCCTGCTCGGGCGACACGCGCTCGGCGAACAGGCGCTGCTCCCGGCGAAGCTGCGACTGTGCCAGCCCAAGCCGAGCGCGCGCGGCCTCCACCTCCCCCTTGAGCGAAGCCGCCTCGCGGCTCTCGATCACGGCGAGCACGTCGCCGCGACCGACCGGCTGCCCGAGGTTCTTGGTCAGCGACACCAGGCGGCCCCCGATCGCAGCCGATGCGACCTGCACGCCCTGCGGGTCGCCCTCAACGGTCGCGCTGACCTCGATCGCGCCTGCGACGCCGCCGACCGTGGGCCGAACGACCTCAATGCCCCCCTCGGCGATTTGCTGCTGGGTGAGGGTGACCACGCCCTCCTCGGCATGGCCCTCCTCGGCCGCGTGCTCGTCAGCGACGTTCTCGGTTGGCGCTTCGGTACCTTCGCCGCAGGCGGCCAGCGCGAGCGACAGAGTGGCGGGGGCGAACACCCGCAGGATGATTTTCTTCATGGCTGTAGGTCCGTCTCTGTGGGCGCGCGGGCGGTGAGCCGCTCCAGGCGCGCTCGTGCGTCGTGATATGCGGCGAGCGCGTCGATCGCGGCCGCGCGGGTCTGGGCGAGCGTTCGCTCCGCCTCGAGCAGGTCGAGTTGGCCGAACTTGCCCTCGCGGTAGCCGATGCGCGCGATGCGCGCGGACTCCTGCGCCGCCGCTAGAGCCGGGCCGCTCGCGGTCCGGGCGCTCGTCGCCGCGTTCGCGACCTCGGCGTCGGCGTTGCCAAGGGCCTGCGCGATGTCGAGTTCGGCGACGCGGCGCAGTGCCTCGGCCTGGTCGCGTTGCGCGCCGGCCTGGATGACGGCCGCGCTTCCACGGTTGAACACGGGGAAGGGGACGGACACCCCGAACACCGCGGCGACGTCATTGGTCGCTTCCAAGCGGCGCGCGCTGGCGCTCACCGTCACGTCAGGAACGCGCTGACTACGTGCGAGCCGCACCTGGGCCGCGGCCGTGGTCACGTCCGCCTGCGCTGCGGCGAGCGCGAGCGTACCGTCGGGCGCTCGCGAGAGTGGGGGGCCATAGCCCTGCACCTGTTCGAACCACGTTAGGTCGAGCGGTGCCGTGATCGGCTGCCCGATGCGCCGCGCGAGATTGTCGCGCGACACCTTCGCCAGCCGCTCGGCGCGCTCGACGGCCGCCTCCGCGTTGACGCGGAGCACGTCGGCGCGTTGCTGCTCGATTGGGGACGCTCGGCCCGCGCGGACACGGACGCTCGCCGCCCTCAGCGCCTCGCTAGCGATCCCGGCCTGCTCGCGCGCGGTGGCCAGCCGACGCCCGGCCACCACGGCGTCGACATAGGCCTGCGTGACGGCAAGTCGTAGGTCGGCCACTGCGACGGCCGCCGCGATGCGCGCCCTGGTGCCGTTGGCGTCCGCCACGGCGACGCGCGCCAGACGCTTGCCTCCGAGCTCGACCGGGATTGCCAGCCCCGCGGTCGTCTCTGCGCTGCGGAAGCCGCGATACTGGTCGGTACCGACGACGTTCTCGGTTTCAGCGACGATTGTTGGATTGGGCCTATAGCCGGCGACGGTGCGGGCCGCCTGGGCGGCTCGGAGGCCGGCCGAAGCGGCGTCGACCGACGGCGCGGCCGCGCCGGAGAGGGCAAGTGCCTGGTCGAGGGTGAGCGGCGGGCTGTTGGCGAGCGGCGCTGTGGTCTGCGCCTGCGCGATCGATGCGCAGGACGCTACGGCCAGCAAGGCCGCGATGATGCGGTGCATTGTTTGACTCCTGACGGACCTCGACGCCCGCGCGGCCGAACCGCGCGGGGACTACGGGGACTTCAGGCGGTCGGCGGCCTCAGCGCGGGATCGGCGGGGGCACCGGCGGTCTGTTCCTGCCGTTCCGCCATGAGTCGGGCCTTTGGCGCGGGATCGTGATCCATCGCGCGGTGCCCGTAAGCCAGACCGACACCGTGGTCGTGTCCGACGCCGTGGTGGTGTGGGTACCCGCCGTCCTCGTCCGCCGCGACCTCGTCGGCATCACCTTCGTAGTGGAGATCGCTGCTGGCGGCTTCCTCGACGGCCGCGCACGGGATTGCCGCGGCCGCACGGGCGCTCGTTCCCGCCGCGAGCGACAGGGCGAAGGCGAACATGGTCAGGAAGACTAGGAGCCGACGCACGCATGATCGGATAGCATGCCGCGCGTGGAATGACAGGGCCGATATCCGCGGACGGGCGACATGTTCACGCGCGGTCACGGCCGCTGCCCTTTCTCGGAACCAAGCAGGACGGCGGCGAGGTCGGACGGGAGCGGCATGCGCTCGAACGCGCTCACGCCCGCTCGTCCGGTGTTGCCCCATGGGACGCGCCCGGTGATCGCGCCCAACGGCGCGAGGGCAAGGCGGAGCGCCTGGCCGGCGACCTCGCGCGGCTGGCGCAGGCGGACGGCGAAGCCGAACATCAGCCAGTGGACGCGCAGGTGCGGGCCGAGCGCCGGCTGCGAGATGATGTGCGCCCGCTCCAGCGCGGTCCAGGCGGCATCCGCATCCTTGCGGCGGCGAGCGGTACGGAATGCGGCGATCTCACGCTCGAGCAGGTATGCGGGGCTTGATACGGTCATGCGTGCGCTCCCTCGCGGAGTGTGGCGAAGTCGGCGGTGACCAGCGCGCGCAAGCGGCGCTGGCGATGCCGGTAGAAGATCTGGACGAATGCCCAGGCCACCGGGGTCAGCAGGCCGGCGCGTACCTCTACCTCATCGTTGTATCGACAGGCGGTCGGGGAGATCGGCTCAAGCGTTATGCGATGGTCCCAGCGCTTCACGAGGTCGCCATGGCCGTCATCCCGCAGGCCGTAGCGGGTCGGGCCAGCCTGAATGTCACGGATCACGATCGACTGCCGTCCCATCGGCACGATCCCGAACAGGCGCAGACGGACTTGGTAGTCGCCTACCGACCACCTCTCCGGCCAGCCTGCTGGATCGATCCGATCGAAGACCTGGATGGGCCATGCCACATGGTCGAGCAGACGCGGCCGGAGCACGGCCTGCCAGACCCGCTCCGCGGGGGTGTCGAGCACCGTGGCGAGGCGCATCCTCACCGCGCTACTCCGCCGCGACCAGGATGGTCGCACGTTTGTCGCGCAGCTCGCCTCGTGCCTGGGTCATGATCTGGTAGCCCCCCCACATGCCCAGCCCCGCCATGACGCCGGCGACGGCGAGGTCGGGCCACGCGGTGCCGGTGCCGAACACGCCGGCGGCCGCGAGCACGACGGCGAGGTTGCCGATCGCGTCGTTACGCGAGCAGATCCATACCGATCGCATGTTCGCGTCGCCGGTGCGGAAGCGGTAGAGCATCAGCGCCACGCCCGCGTTCGCGACGAGCGCCGCGAGACCGACGACGCCCATCACGTGCGGCTCCGGCACGCCCCCGTGCCAGATGGCCCAGGTGGTCGCGGCGAGCACGTACACGCCGAGCACGGCCAGCGTGACGCCCTTGAGCAGCGCGGCCCGTGCTCGCCAGGCCAGCGCCATCCCGGCCACGCCCAGGCTGATGGCGTAATTGGCGGCGTCGCCCAGGAAGTCGAGCGCGTCCGCCTGGAGCGCCTTGGAGCCGCCAGCGACGCCCGCCGTCATCTCGGCGATGAACATCCCAGCGTTGACGGCGAGCGCGATCCAGAGCGCGCGTCGCCAGCGCGGGTCGCGGGAAAGGTCAGGCTTGGAGACGGCGCAACTGTTGCAGGCCATGGTGTCACCCTCGAACGACTCGACGTGACACGCTATATGGACCCTGTACCAACTACAGGGTCAAGAGGCGTGGCTGAACATCTGACGATCGGCAGATTAGCGTTTGCGACGGGCGTGAACGTGGAGACGATCCGCTACTACGAGCGAGCGGGCCTGATCTCGCCCCCTGCCCGGACGGAGGGCAACTACAGGTCGTACCGCGATAGCGACGTGACCCGACTGCGCTTTGTTCGACGTACGCGCGATCTCGGCTTCTCGCTCGAACAGGTGCGCGCGCTACTCAGCATTTCCGGTCATCGTGATCGCTCGTGCGGCACTGTGGACGCGATAGCGACCGAGCACCTGACCGAGGTCGACCGCAAGATCGCGGACCTGACCGCGCTTCGGCGCGAGCTGGCCGACGCGGTTACAAGCTGTGCTGGCGGGACGGTCGCCGAATGTCGCATTCTTGAGGCGTTCTCTCCTGATCGGTGAGCGCAGGACAACGTGGCTTACCTTTCAGGATGACATCCTTGACTCCGGCACGGGTTCGGCGACGGTCTCATTCCAGGGGGGAGGTGCGGCATGCCGAGAGTTGTTTACCTAACCGGTGCGCCAGCGTCGGGAAAGAGTTCGACGACCAGACTATTGTTGGAGCGGGTGCCTGGCCTGCTCGTCTGGGAGTACGGAGCGAGATTGACCGAGCACGTGATGGCGAGGTCTGCCGGGGTCACCCGTCAGGAGGACCTGCGCGCGAGGTCGGCGGGCGTGGTTACGCCAGGCGACGTGACCGAGGTCGATCGCGCTCTGCTCGAGTTCGTGGGGCGCAATCGGGACGAGCATCCGGTGCTGATCGACAGTCATGCGGTGACCAAGGAGATCTACGGCTACCGGATCACGCCTTTCTCGCTGGAGCAGTTCGCCCGTTTGTCGCCGGACGAGATCTGGGTCCTTTACGCGAGCCCTGAGGAGACGCGACGGAGGATCGGTGCCGATGACGGCGGTCGACCGATGGTCAGCGAGGAGGAGGCTCGCACGCACACCGCCCTGCAAGGGTCGGTGGCGGCGACGTACGGCATGTCGCTTGGGTGCCCCGTGTACCTGTTCGACACCTCGAGATCGCGCGACGAGCTGGTGACCCGGCTTGCGGAGCGCCTAGCGTGACCGGTCTGGTCAGTCTGGTTCGCGGCCTTGTCCACGGGCGGGCGCCTACCGCCGAAGGTCTGACGCTTGCCGCCCCGCCCGAGCGCAAGCGCGTTGACCTCCGAAAGGCGGTCAACGCGATCTCGGACGTCGTCCAGAACCGTCCGCGACCTCTCCGGGTCTTCGACCAGATCCACATGAAAAGCGGCGACATGGTCCTGCAGAGCGAAATCATCGCGGACTGGGCCGACGGGAAGCGGCTGGCCTTCATCGGCGACGGCGACGCGATCAGCGTGTGCGTGGCCTATCTTCGCGCCCGGGACGTGCTGAACTTCGGCCCGTCCCACATCACGGTGTTCGACTTTGACGAGCGCACGGTTGAAGCGGTGATGAATTTCGCCGACCGTGAGCGGATCACGAATCTCGACGCACGACTGTACAACGTGCTCGAGGCGATGGATCCGGGTGAACCCTTCGACTGCTTCTACACCAACCCCCCTTGGGGCGCGTCGAACAACGGCGAGAGCGTGAACATCTTTGTGGAGCGCGGGATGGAGGCGACCGCGCATACAGGCGAGGGGGTGGTCGTGATCGCCGACGACGACGAACTAGAATGGCCCAAGCGGGTCCTGGCGAGCGTGCAGGGTTTCGCCGCGCGCGAAGGGTTCTACGTTTCACGGATGCAGCGCAAGCTCCACGAGTACCATCTCGACGACGCGCCCGAACTGAAGTCCTGCAACCTCTATCTCGCCGCGCTTCCCGGAAACCCGACCCGAGTGGAGAGTGTCGCGATTACCGACCCGAACCGGCTGGAGAACTTCTACGGGCTGTCGCAGGAGCCTCGCGTCCGTTACGTCCGGGCGCGGCGGCGGCTCGATTACGGTGTCGCCCACGAGGACGAGTACGAGCTGGAGATGTTGGAGAGTGGCCGTGAATGAGATCGTCAAGCCGGGCGCAGGCCTGCTCTTCATGAAGATCGGGACCCACGCCCGTGAGGAACTGGCCGAGATCATCGCCAGGAAGACGGACGAGATCCGTCGTACGGGGTACGGCATGTGGGGCTACGGCGGTAACACCTGTCACCCGTCGTCCATGGTGCAGCCCTTCGCCAAGCGGTTCGCTCAGCAGGGGAGCACCATCCACCTCTGTATGGAGGAGATGGACTCCAAGCACATCGCCGAGCCGCTGTGCGCCGCCGAATTCTCAATTGATGGCGTTAGCTGGACGGAGATCCCGCCGACCATCGAGGTGCGCGGCTCGCGCTACGCGCTGGTCATCGACAAGCTTCATAAGGAGCGGTTCGAGCTGCCGCTCGACCAGACCAGGGTTCCGGTCGGTCCGAGCACGGGACGGCTCGGCAGCCGATATGTGAAGGGGCGGGTCGACAAGGCGTGCCTGGAGGTGCTGGATGCGCCCGAGCTCGTGAACGACGTCGACCCCCGGAACATTCAGATCAACCTGGTTGCGACGCTAAAGGACCCCTACGCGGTATTCCTCCGAGGGCAGCGCTGAACGGAGATCAGACTTCTTCGGTCAGCCGGCCCGCCCGGACAGCCCGGGGCCGGGCAGCAGGATCCCTGGCGCAGTTCGGTCGAGGTGGCCGATGTAGCTAGCCAGTCCTTCGGCCACCTCGCCGTCGTTCGGGGCCGTCTCCCGCGAGCACCCGAAGCAGGCGGTCAGCGCGCGATCCACATGCGGCTCCGCGCACACTCCCGCCCTGACGGGTCCTGCTCCGACGAGGGCTACGATCTGTGCGATGAGCTGTTCGAGGCATGCAATCCGCGAGCGGGCCAGGGACGCGGCGACCACGGCCATCGCCGCGATCGCGCGCTTGTCGCCGGTCAGGAGGAGACTGCATCTCCGGTTGGCTAGGATGGCGAGCAGCTGGCTTTCCCCGCCGTCCAGTTCGAGGTCGCGACGACTCGCTTCGGCCTCAAGATCCGCCGCCATGGACAGTTCCGCCTGGTCGGGCTCCACGAGCACCATCGATGCGAGCATCCGCTCGAAAGCCGAGCCGGCGCGATGCTGATCGACGATGTTGCTCGCCCTGTTAAGGCGTCCGCGGACCACGAAGCGTCCTACGCCGAGCATGGCGGGTGGCACGCCCTCCAGCGTCGTGGCGGCGAGCGTCTCGTCAGCCAGGGCGTAACACGCCGCCTTCAGGATGACGTCGTTGTCGACCAGCACCCGCTCAGGCATTGTCGCCGATCATGACGTTGCGCAGGTAATGTGCGGCCTCGTCGCCGAGTTGCTCCCAGTCCAGTTCCGTGTCGGCGATGCCGTTGACCTCGCGCCAGGCCGACTTGCGCTGTTTGTAGATAAAGCGGAGCGATGACATGGCGGTCGGCCAGGCGTTTCGTCGATGAGCGACGCACAGGGCGAGCGTGCCGGGCTCGACGCCGTACTCGTCGGCTGCGGCGAGCACCGCTGCTGCGAGCGTCGGTGCATTGAACCGATCGAGATTCGTGCGGATATCCGGCTCGGGCGAGCCGGTGAGCAGCGTCAGCGCGAACCGGTCGGCCTCGCCCTCCTGCTCGTCGCCGTCGCGAACGAGCGACGGATCCTCTAGGTCGACGAGCGCCGGCGCGTCGCCGAGATGCCCCAGCATCACGTGTCCCAGCTCGTGAGCTAGCGTGAAGGCGACGGGCGCCGGATAGCCCGAGTCACGTCCGAGGAGCACGGCGAAACGACCGTCGATCGCAACCACCATGGCGTGCATCGACTTAGCTTCGAGCGGGAAGACGCGCAGGTGGATCACCGGGATGCGCAACGCCCAGCATGTCGCCAACAGCGCCTCGAGATCTACGAATCGCGAGCCCGACATAATGGCTTCGCGCAGAGCCTCGGCGGACGCGATCTGGGCTGTCGATCCCGGCGTGGCGCGGAGTAACAGCCGGCCAACCGACATGCCGAAGGAGGTGAGCGCCGCCCGTTGCGCCTCGTCGTGAGCCGAGAGATGCTTGAACCGCGCCTCGTCGTTCCAGACGAACTCGACGCGTTCGCCGAGCAGCGGCTTCGGCTCGAGGCCGAGACGGCGGGCGAGTGCGAACCGCAACTCGGCGCGGCCGGATGCGGAAGCTCCGGCCTCATCGCTCCACCACGACGGCCAGGCCGCGATTATGGCGGCGCGGCTGATGCCCGCCTTGCGCAGCCGGTCGATCAGCGTTTCGTCGTCGGTGGCCACCAGTCCCCCTGTCGCGGCATGCGCACCGGGCTAGCACATCATGGTTTTGCCGCGAAGGCCGCCTCAGATGAGCAAACCGGCGGTTCTCGTGATACCCGGCGAGTCCGACGGGTCGTGGCGGATCGCCGCCACTGCCGCACACCAGCAGGACGGACCGACGTTCCCAAGGTTGGCGAGAGCGGCCAACTTCTCAGTGCCGAGTTCGAGCGGGTCGGTCAGCCGCACCCAGTAGCCCCCGTTGAGCCAGGCCGACAGATTGACCTCGTAATCGGACGCCTCACGGTCGACCTCCACGCGGCGGAGGAGCGCGGTCACCTGGGACGAGCCAACCGGAGCGCCTGTGCCTCCGGCGTTGCGGAAAGCGGTTGGGTAGAAGCGTTCGCCAAATCGAAGCTTTAGCGGCTCGTCCGACCTGCACATCAGCGCGTAATGGACCCGTTTGGCACCACCTGCGCTGTCACCCCTGCTTGTCACCAATGCGTGTGCGGGCAGCTGGCGCTCAATGCCGTCGGCACCGATGTAACGGCGCCAGACGACAGTTCGTGACGGTGCAACATCGACGGGCTTAGGGCGCGACTTCATCACGGAGAAGATCGCGCGAACCGGTATGCCGGCACGAGCCAGGACGTTGGCCACGCCGGCCGGCGCGTTGCCCACGCCCCAGAAGAAGCTCCCGGCACCGGCCTGCCTCTCGCACTCTTTTCTAGCGACGATGGCGTCGAGCGACTGTCCCGCCTCGGCCTGCATCCGTGACCAGCAGATGTACTCGTCGCGGTCGATAAGGCGACTCCGGACGGGCCGCTCAGGGACCGTCTCGGCCATCAGGATCATCGTTCAGCCCTCATGTCGTCCGTGTCGCACTTGCGGCTCCCGGTCTCAACGGTGGAACGCGGGGAAGCCCGATTAACCGGTGGACGGGTCTGTGGACCGTCTGTGGATAACCGCGGCTGCGTCTTCGCATCTCCGTCACCGTCCCGGAACGGCGCGGAGCGCCGTTCCCGTTTCGTTCTAACACGGTCCGGCTGAATCGCAAGATCGATGGAGCAGACCATGCTATCCGTGGAGGCACCGGCGCTGCTTGCCGGCTCGTCAACTTTTGAGACGCAGATCCAGGTGAGTCACTCCGCTGACCGGTTGAAGGTCAGCGCTCTTGAAGCGGCTTGTCCCCGATCACCTCCCGGACGCGCTCCCCGCAGCAGCACTCCATCGCGTCGGGCCTGGGGTCGGTCACGTCCGCGCAACCCAGGCAGCAGTCGTGTATCAGGAAGAGCGCGAGGTCGCGCACCGCGTCGGGCTCGGCTTTGTAGATAATGTGGCGGCCAGCCTTCTCGGACGTGACGAGCCCGGCGCGCGAAAGGATCGCGAGGTGCGCCGACATGGTGGTCGCCGGCGTGCCCGTTCGCGCCGCTATGTCGCCGGCGGACAGGCCGTCGGGACGTGCCCTGGCGAGTTGGGTGAACACCTCCAGTCGCGTCGGCTGTGCCAGCGCGCTCATCACCGCGATTGCCTGCATTTTCTCCACGCTCCTACGCTACTCGAACTGTGACAGCGTTCCAAGGTGATGAACCGTCCAACATCGACGCGAACATTAACCATCAATGAAATACTACGATACTTCTAGTAGTATTGAAACGTGCATGTTCCTGCCCTAAGTCTTCTGTACCCAGCGGCAACCGTCGCCGTCGCTGGCAACGGTGAACAGGGAAACCGAGGCGACGAGGAGGACGGCCATGAACGCCATCACTCTGTCCAGGCATGGACACTCCGCGGCGAGCCCACCGGTCAGGTCTGACGGCGGGTACGAAGATCCGCTGAACGAAGACCAGATCACCGACGCGCGGGTCACCACGTCCCATCGCGGCCTGACCCGTCTCGCGCTCGTCGCGGCGGAGACGGGCGCGCGCTTCCAACGCGAGGCCGTGGACCACGACGCCATGGCGTGGATGCTCGCGCCCAGAAGCCTCTTCGATGGCGCATCCGCCATCGAGGCGTGTCTCGAGCGCGAGCATTGTCTCCGCTCGATCGTGCTGCACGGCCTGTCGATCGGTCTCGACGCCTATCCGGCGACCATCGACGCGCTGCTCGCGGACGGTCCGGTCGACGACGAGGCCGGTGACCCCTGGGCGGGCGGGGACCGGGGCCGGCTTCCGAACGGCCGACCCGGAGGTCGCCGTCTGAAGCTGTACAGCGCCTCTATCGTGATCGCGCGCGGAGGCGAGCTGCTGCACGCCTTCCACGCGTCGGTCGCGCCGTCGGCGGCCGTGGTGCGCGAGCGCATCCGGGCACGCCTCGGGTCGGCTGCGGCGGCCCAGGCCGACATCCGCATCGGCTTAGATCCCGAGTGTCCGCTGACGGCGGGCATGGTTCCGCCGGCCATCATGGACACGCTGGTCGGCGTGGGCCGTCGAACCCGCTGGGCGGCGATGGCGGGCCTCGACGTCACGGTGGAGCAGCGACTGCCCTCCTGACGTCCCCTGGTGGGCGACGCCGCGCAGGCGTCGGACCCGCCGGTTCCAGCGAACCACCATCGGAGAGGAATCCACATGCCGCATGCGAATGGCGGGCGCGAGGTCGCGCGTCCCAACGGTCGTGACGAGGACGTCCGCATCCTGCGCCGCCTCGAGATCAAGCAGGGCCCGACAGGCGAAGGAGATGTGCGCGACACGCATGTTTGCACCGTCGTCGACGTGGAGACCACTGGAGTCGATCACGAAAACGACCGGATCATCCAGCTGGCCCTCCGCCGCTTACGCTACGATGGTCACGGTCTGATCACCAACATCGACCGGAGCTACTCCTGGTTCGAGGATCCGGGCGAGCCGATCTCCCCCGAGATCCAGCGTCTGACCGGCATTACCGACGAGATGGTGTCGGGCAACGAAATCGATGGCGAGGCGGTGACGCGCATGCTGACGCATTCCAGCCTGGTCGTCGCCCACAACGCGGCCTTTGACCGGAAATGGATCGAGAAGAGACTGCCCGAGGCGGCCAACCTCGCGTGGGGCTGTTCGATGGCGGAAATTGACTGGCCGGGGCGCGGCTTCGACGGCCGCAAGCTCGGTTTCCTGGGCATGCAGTGTGGCTGGTATTTCGATGCTCACCGCGCCGAGGCGGACGTCGACGCCGTGATCGGCCTGTTGCGTCACAGCTTCGACGACGGTCGCCCAGCGATGGGGGAGCTCCTCGAGAACGCGGAGCGTCCGAGCTGGCTCATCCGCGCCTATGGCGCCGCCTTCGAGCAGAAGGATCGTCTTCGCTGCCGGGGCTATCGCTGGGACGCGAAGCGGAAGGTCTGGGCCAAGGAGGTCCGCGACGACCATCGGATTGCGGAGGAGTTCTGGCTGGCGGCCAACATCTACTGCGTCGAGGCCCACCCCCGCGCCCTCGGTCCGCAGGTCGAGCGCATCGACCGCTGGTGCCGGTACGCCTGATCGCGACCCTTCATGCTCCGATTTCCGACCGCGGAGCCGGCTCGAACGCACGGTCGGACTACGATCATCGACAGGAGAACAATGATGAGCACGAAGAAGACCGGGCTGCGTTCCACAAAAGACCGCCGCGAGCCCGGCACCGCGCTGGCCCCGCCGACCGCCGGGACGAGCAGCCGACTGGCGAAGGCCGCTGACGGCGCAGGCGCCGTGTTCAGGGAGGACGGCGTGACGCTGGTGGTCGGCCAGTCCTACGGCATGGGGGACCGCTCCATCATCGCCGACGCCGTGTACTATGTTGGTGGAGGGGAGGTCGACGGACGGAACGGCCGGCTCGGCGAGGCCGACAAGATCGCCTGGCGCGATCCGGCGACCGGGTACGAATGCATCATCATGCGGAATGCGCGCGGCGGCTTTCTCAGCGGCTACGTCGCCGTTCCGACCAGCCATCCGCTATACGGCTTCGATCACGACGCGGTCCCGCTCGACCTCGAGCTCGATGTGCATGGCGGTCTCACCTACTCGGCGATCTGCGATGAGGGGCCAAGCCCCAGCCGCGGGCTGATGGGTGAGGCGCGGCGGATTTGCCATGTCGCGGAGGGGCGGGCGTACAACTCTCCGGTCGAGCACGCGACCGACTACCGCGCCGCGCATGACCGGGCGTGGTGGTTCGGCTTCGACTGCAACCACCTGTACGATGTCGTGCCGGAAGAGCGGAACGATCGGGGGCGCTTTCTCGGTCACGAGACCGGGGCGGTGTTCAGGGATGAAGCCTACGTCTACGACCAGGTGATCGACCTCGCGGCCCAGCTGCGCGCGATCGGCGACGGCTCGCCGAAGCCGGTGCGCATCGCCGCGCCGCCGCCGCCTCTGGGTCTCGATCCGAGAAAGGCCAACTGAGCGTGGCCGGGGCGAGCGGCACCGATACGGTCCTTCCCTGGGGATGGTGGCTGCGGGTCAATGGCGCCGTGATCGAAGATGCGCGCGGCCGCTGTTGGAATAGTGTGCGGCAGGCCTACTGGGAGGGAGAACTCGGTTTCCCGGCCACGCACCTCGTTTCCGAACAGCTGGAGCTGCTGCTGCGCGTGCTCGCCGCGGTCGATCGTCGTTGGGCCGGTTCCGACGAGCTGAAGCATGACCTGTTCGGCGGCGACATGCTGTTCTGGCGTTTTTATCAGTGCTGGATGTGGTCGGTTGGCCTGCTCGCGACCGACCCCCGTGTCGATCCGCTCTCGGCGTCGCTGTCCGAGCAGGGGCGTTCGGTTCTGGTGATGCTTCAGGCGACCCGCGAGCCCGAATGGATCTCTCTGCCGTTCGCGGCCGTGCTCGACACACTCCGGGAATCCAATCGTACGGCGGCCGATGATCAGCGCGAGCGGTCATTGCGGGCGTTCGAGCGAGGCGTCGTCCGTATGTCGCACCTGTTCGCGCGTGAGTCGATCAACGGGCTACATGTCGTCACGCTGACCGGCCTCGATACGTTCGCGCGCATGCCGATGCGCAAGGTCGTCTGGAGTCAGTCGTTCCCTGAAGTTCGGGTGCGCGACGACTTCTTCGCCTGGCTGGCCGAGCGGGTCGATCGTTGGGAGGATTGGGGCGGGCTCGCATACTCGAAGGGAGCAGGTGCGCTGACCCGACACCTGCTTGGTCTGTTCGTGGCGGCGCACGCTTCGGGTTGACCTGCAGGCCAAGCGGGGAGGGGGCAGGCTCGCGCCGGGCGTTCGGTACTGCGGTGAGCGCCCACCTGCTCGCGACGACTCAAGTCCAGACGGGCGTGCCTTTTTCACCGTGAGATCTCGAAACTGCCATAACCGGGGTCACGCGGAGCGGTCGCCAGCAGCTCCTCCGGACGCGTGCTCGTCGTCCTCGACGATAAAGCGCGCGCGGTGAAGCAGTTCGTCGAACGTCAGGATCTCAGGCCGCCTCACGTTGCGACGAAACAGCTCGAACGAACGGAACTTGCCCTCGTTTGGTCCATGCGGGGTGTCGAACTGGCCCAGGTCGCCGACCACCAGGAACGCGCGAGGATCCAAGTTGAAGACCACCTCCCCGGTCGGATCACCCGTACGGCTCGTCGGGCCCAGCTTGCGGCCAAGGTCGTCCATGGCCGCCTGCACCGTCCCTTGCGTCTGCGCGACGGCTCCGGCCAACTCACTCGACGGGCTCCAACAGCCCGGCCGGTACTCCGAGGCGCCCAGAAGTGGGGTGTCGTGTCGCTTGATCTCCACGAAGCACAGGGCGTTGATGCGGGCTCGCGTCTTCATCAGAGCGTCGACTCGTTTACCGGGACCACCGATCGAATGTCCGCTCACGACCTGCTCGAGTGCCCGATCGCCTAACGATGTGGTGAACTGGAAGGATAATCCATAGCCGAAGATCCAAGTGTTCAACTCGAAGAAGCTTTGCCAGAGAGCTTCCGGCCCAACTTTGAGCCTCTCACGCTCAGCGTCGAAGAAGGCGCGGTCGCCCAGCAGCCGCTCGAAGCGCGCCAGCTGAGCTCGGCGGTACCCCAAGGCGACCAGATCCCGCTTGAGATCGGCGTTGGTAGCCGCCTCCACGAGAAGATCCTCGTTGTCCCGGAAGAGAGCCCGCGCGCCGGCTTGGTTGAGTATCAGGTGGCGGAGATCATCGGCGGTGAGGTGCCGCTTTTCTTCGCCATCCAATCGCATGGTCTTGATGCCGATCAAGAACTCGATCAGCCGTTCTATCTCGCCATGGACGAAGGTGAAGTAGTCTTTCTCATCCGGACCCCGGTTGGCGTGGAAGCGCTGGATGGTCAGGGATCGTATTGAACGATCATCTTCAAGGAACGCCGCCTTGATCTCGTGGCGGCCCTTCGGCGTCGCCCGGAGGACGATCTCCTCGCCAATCTGTTCAAAACGCACGCCGCCCTCGGTCTCCATCACCTGCGAAGCGTACCGCATAGCGGCACCAGTGCCGAACCGACTGCTGACGTAGGTCTTGCCCGGCACTTTGCTGAAGAAGTATTCCCGCTCACGATCATCCATAGCCGTCTCGGATCTCCGATCGTGCCCGGCATAGCGAGTCCGGGACGAAGCGGGAACGATAGACCTATTCCAGCAGCGGCACCAAGTTCTCGACGACTACGATGATCACGGATGTCAGGCAGTTGCAGCGCGAGCGGGTGAGTTCTGACGCGTGTCGGAGCAATCCGACCGAATGGTGATCAGACCGGACACGGCGAGCCACCTTACATCTCGTTCAACTACGACACTCGACACGATCGCGTTGACGCCGGGGTGCGTGCGGGGATCGTACCGACCTCTTCGATGGATCGGGTGACCGTACCTGTCGCTTTGATCGCGGAGAGACTTAACCCGTCCGCTGGTGCGTGTTCCGACCGAGACTGCTCATTTTGCAAAGTTGAGCAGGCTGGGGCGCAAACCGACAGCGGCGTGGAGGCCCGACCGGGAATCGAACCCGGGTGCAAGGATTTGCAGTCCTCTGCGTCACCACTCCGCCATCGGGCCCGACGCGGCCCGCGCCCATGCACGGGGCAGGGGCGGGCTGTCAACACGTGGGCGGCCTCTCACGCGCCGAGCATGGGCGCGACCCGTCTCGACGGGCGACCGACGGCGCGATAGGGATGGGCTTCGGAGAAGGTGTATTGCTTCTCTAAAACACTTGTGCGACAGAATGCGAGCATGGCGACGCTGACCCAGAATCCTTCCTCCGCCCAGGCGTCCGAGACGTTCGAGGCGATGCGCGCGGCCATGGTGTCGAGCCAGCTGCGCACCAACGCGGTCAACGATCCGCGCGTGGTCGCGGCGATGGCGCGGGTCCCGCGCGAGCGGTTCGTGCCGGACGACCAGCGCGCCTTCGCCTACCGCGACGCGGCGCTGCCGCTCGGGCGCGGTCGGTACCTGAACGTGCCGATGGCGACCGGGCGGTTGCTGACTGAGGCGTATCTGACGGCTGCCGACCGCGTGCTGCTGATCGGGGCGGCCACGGGCTACACCGCCGCTATCCTTGGTGAGCTGGTCGCGCACGTCGTCGCGGTCGAGAGCGATCCGGCGCTGGTCGCGGTCGCCGGCGCGGCGCTAGCGGGTGACCCCCGGATCAAGCTGGTCGAGGGACCGCTGACCGCCGGCGCGCCGGACGACGCGCCGTATGACGTCCTGATGATCGACGGGGCGGTCGACTTCGTGCCCGACGCGCTGACGGAGCAACTGTCGCCGGATGGTCGCGTGGTGACGGGGCTTGTCGATCGCAACGTGATCCGCCTCGCGGCCGGACGGCGGAGCGCGGGCGGGTTCGGGCTGGCGAGCTTCGCCGATGTCGATTGCGTCGTGCTGCCGGGGTTCGATCGGCCACGCGGCTTCAGCTTCTAATCATCGCCGGGGGGCGCCGATCTTGATCCGTAGACTGCTTATCGCCGGAGCAGCGCTCGCGCCCCTGGCCGCTCCCGCTGCCGCGGAGACCCTCCGCGAGGCGCTGCGCAAGGCCTATGACGGTAATCCCCAGATCACCGGTCAGCGCGCGGCACAGCGCGCGATCGACGAGAACGTGCCGATCGCCCGGTCGAACGGCCTGCCCAGCATCGGCGCGAACGGTCAGTTCACCGAGAATGTCGTCCAGGCGTCGAACAGCTTCGTCGCCCCGCAACGCGCGCTGACGTCCAGCACGCAGTTGAGCGTGCCGGTCTTTCAGGGCGGCGGCGTCCGCAGCGCGGTGCGCGCGGCCGAAACCCGCGTCGAATCGGGCCGGGCGCAGCTTCGCGGCACGGAGGCAGACGTGTTCACCGCCGTGGTCGGCGCCTATATGGACGTGATCCGCGACGACGCGATCGTCGGGCTCAACGAACAGAATGTCCGCGTCCTCGACGTGAACCTGCGCGCCACGCGCGACCGGTTCCAGGTCGGCGACCTGACCCGGACGGACGTTGCGCAGTCGGAGGCGCGGCTGGCGCTCGCGCGCGCGCAGCTCCAATCGGCGCAGGCGCGGCTGATCACCAGCCGTGAGAATTACGTGAACCTCGTCGGCTCGCCGCCGACGGACCTCCAGGACCCGCCGCCGCTCCCCAACCTGCCAGCCACGCCCGAGCTGGCGGTGAGCGCCGCGGTCCAGGGTAATCCGACGCTCCAGGCGGCGGTCGGGGAACGCGACGCGTCCCGGTTCGATATCGGCGTCGCGCGCGCCCAGCGCCTGCCACAGGTGAACGTCGTGATCGGCGGTAACTACTTCAATTACTTGAACACCCTCGGATCGGGGACCGGCGTGTCGGTGCCGCAGACGGGCACGGCCGCGCAGGCCGGGTTGGGGCTGACGCTGCCGATCTTTCAGGGCGGACGGCCCGCCGCCCAGGTCCGCCAGGCGCAGGCGCGCCGCAGCCAGGCGATCGAGAACGTCACGCTGACCGAGCGCGCCGTGGTCGCCCAGGCACGCTCCGCCTTTGCCGTGTACCGATCGAGCCGCGAGGTCATCGCCTCGTCCGAGGTCGCTGTGGAGGCGAACAAGCTGGCGCTGGAGGGCGTGCGCGCGGAAAACAGCGTCGGTACGCGCACGGTGCTGGACGTGCTCGACGCGGAGCAGGAACTGCTCAACACCCAGGTGACGCTCGTGACCGCCAGGCGCGACGCCTATGTCGCCGGGTTCGCGCTGCTCGCGGCGACGGGCAACGCGGAGGCTCGCGACCTGGGACTGGGCGGCGGCGCGCTATACGATCCGACGCTGAACTACCGCCGGGTGCGCGGTCGCATCTGGGATTTCGACAGCGACGCCGATCCCGTGCCGGTCGCGACGTCAACTGCGGGCACCCCCGCGCAAGGGGCGCAGGTTACCCGTCCGCTCGACCCCGCGCTCAACAGCGGAGTTGACAGGAGCCCGGCGTTAACCACAGGTAGCGACGCGCCCGATCGTCGCTGACGACCGGGTGACGTCATGCCGGGGGGGTGGCAAGAGTCCAATGGGTGATATGAGCGCCGAGCCGTCGATGGAGGAGATTCTGTCCTCAATCAAACGCATCATTGCCGAGGAGGAGGCTCCGGCCGGTCGTCGCCGCGCGCCTCGTGCCGCCGCGCCTGCGTCGCAGGTCGAGGATGACGGCGACGACGAGGTCCTGGAACTAAGCGACCCGATCCCGGCTTATCCGCAGGCCATTCCCGTCCACATCTCCGCGCCCGCCCCGCTGTTCGCGGCGTCCGCCCAGGAACCCACGGCCGAAGCCATGCCCGCACCGACCTTTCCCGACGCCCGGTCCGAACCGCGCGCCGCGCCGACGCTGAACGGCGTGGCGGCGCCC
>VYKR01000057.1_pt1 | contig 50947 bp, 48 predicted proteins | sample 5109561 | NCBI WGS metagenome assembly VYKR01 (sample SAMN12291799, study PRJNA351875) | freshwater metagenome | isolation source: freshwater lake | place: USA: Michigan, Ford Lake | collected 2015-08-15
GTGGGGTGTGGGGTGTGGGGGGATGGGGTGTGGGGAAGTGGGGAAGTGGGGAAGTGGGGAAGTGGGGAGAATAAATAAAACCTGACTCCTGTCTTGCGTCTCCTGACTCCTGACTCGGAGAATACTGATAACCGACTCAGTTTTTCATAGTTGCGGCGCCATTGCCAATACCAGAATAAATCAAACCCCGTTGAGCATCGAGACTAATGATTACCCCTTCGCGGATAATTTTCGTGGCATCTTTAACCCCGACAATCACAGGAATACCCAATTTTAAACCGATAGTAGCGGCGTGATTGTTCATCGCATTATCTTCGGTGATAATTCCGCCAGCTTTCCGCATCATATCCACATATTCGGCGCTGGTGGTGGGAACGACTAAAATCTCCCCACTACTAAAACTACCCACTTCTCGGGCATTATGGGCCACTCGCGCCCGGCCACTAGCCACACCCTGGCCGATACCCGTACCTTTGCCCAAAAGGGATTTTACCACTTCCACTTTAATTAAATCCGTGGAACCGGCCACCCCTTGCAGAGTTCCCGCCGTCATCACTACTAAATCACCATCTGCGAGGAGGTTATTTTCCTGAGCAAGATTCATCGCCACTTGAAAAGTTTGGCTGGTGGAGGGTAAATCGAGTAATAACATCGGTTTTACACCCCAAACTAGCTGTAACTGCTGTGCCACTTCGCGATGGGGAGTAACGGCTAAAATCGGGGTTTTGGGGCGAAATCGGGAGACATTACGGGCAGTAGAGCCAGTTTTTGTCAGGGTAATAATTGCCGCTGCCCCCAATTGTTCGGCAATTTGACTGACTGCCGAGGAAATAGCGTTAGGAATCGATTGTTTATTGTTAGAGCGAGCGGCACTATTGATCTGTTCCCGTTCGATCCTTTCGGCAATGCGGGCCATGGTTGCCACCGCCTCAATGGGATAATGACCTACAGCCGTTTCATTGGAAAGCATGACCGCATCAGTGCCATCTAAAATCGCATTAGCCACGTCCGAAACCTCGGCGCGGGTGGGACGAGGATTACTGGCCATACTGTCAAGCATTTGAGTGGCGGTGATAATCGGGATGCCTAGCTGATTAGCGGTATTAATCAGGCGTTTTTGCAGGATTGGCACGTCTTCGGCTGGTAATTCTACTCCTAAATCCCCCCTAGCCACCATCACACCATCACAGAGGGATAAAATTTCCCCCATTTCCTCGATCGCTTCGTGTTTTTCAATTTTAGCGATTACGGGGATAGATTTACCCGCACTGGCGATTAATTCTTTAATTTCGAGGATATCTTGGGGATTACGCACAAAACTAAGGGCGATCCAATCCACATCCCACAACAGTCCGAACATTAAATCTTTTTTGTCCTTATCGGTTAAAGCTTTTACCGACAGATAAACGTTGGGAAAATTTACCCCTTTATTACTGGATAAGACACCCCCAACCACCACGCGACAGGACAGGTCTCCTTTCAGACGATCCACGGCTTCCACCCGCATTTCGACCTTACCATCATCGAGGAGAATTCTCGAACCTTCCGGGACTTCTTGAGCCAGAGAGGGATAGCTAATGGAACTTATTTCCTGATTACATTCCACATCCCTAGAAGTAAGGATAAAATGTTCCCCTGGTTTCAGGGTAATCGACCCACAGGCAAATTTACCTAAACGAATTTTTGGTCCCTGCAGATCCTGAAGGATGCCAATCGGTTGATTGAGTTCAAAGGCTAACTGACGGATCAGGTTAATGCTGTGACGATGGTAATCGTGATCGCCATGGGAAAAGTTTAATCTAAATGTCGTCGCCCCCGCCTTGATCATCTGACGTAATGTTTCCTTATTTTGCGAGGCTGGGCCGATCGTGGCCACAATTTTAGTGCGACGGGGGAAAGACAGAGAGTGCATAGATAAGCAACTAAATAGGCGAAGTAAATATAGCAGCGTTTGGGACGCTCCGATCATCTTCTCATAAATGGTTATATCCAGTGAAAAGTTAAAAGTAAAAAAACGGTGAGATCTACAAATCCCACCGTTTTTTCAAGTCCGTCAACTCAGCTTAGAAACGGAAAGTTGTCCGGAGAACACCAACAAAAATGGTGTCGTTATTACGGTTGTTAGCATTGAAGATCGCATAAGCACCGGGGGTAATCAGAATATTTTTGGTGACTGGGAACTTATACTGAGCTTCTACCATGTAGGAAGTACCACTTTCCTTGTCGGAACGGGGTACTTGACCACCTCCAAGAGAAAGGGCCGCACCTTCGGCAAAGAGATCGAGAACGGAAAGGTTAAGGTTCCAAGACCAGATGTTAGTGTTATCATCTCCGATCGCATTATTAACACCAGTAGCCGAGGCATTGGCATAACCCCCCCATGCCGCTAGATTTAAGACTCCCGGGATAACCTGGGCGCTCGCCTGAAGACCGAAACGGTTAGCAGTAGTACCAACGTTACCAAAGGGACGCTCAGTCAGAGGGCTGCTGACGTTACCGAATAAACCAGAACTCATACTGGCCGCAGTTTGATAACTGTAAACATAGACGAAGTTAATATCGGCAAATTTGATGAAGGAGAAACCAACCTGAGCACCCGCACTGTAGGAACCGTTAAATAAACCGCTACCCGGGTTAGGATTGCTGGCTCCATTAGTCCCACCATCAGCTAGGTAGGTTCCTGTGACTTGGAAAACATCCCCGATATTAAATCTGACCGCCGCACCAACACCAGAAGGACCACGGAAGACGATGTTATTGTAGCGTTGACCGCGAGATAAAGCACCTGTACCGCTATCGGCGAGGAAGGGGTTCGCCGTAATAAAAACGTCATCTAGGTTTAACTGGTTAGCACCAACCCAAACGGTGATTTTACCGAAGGGAGTACCGATGGGAGCGCGGTAGAACAAGTCATCGATGGTGACATCGTTGTCACGACCGTCATCGTATGCTAGACGGGTCATGTTGGTTCTCGTCGGACCGTTTTGGTTGAAAGTGGTGTTAAAGTTACCTGCTTGTAAACGGGTTCTTAACAAATCTTTACCGGTGAAGCTGGTTTCAAAGTTGAGTCGTACCCGGTTATTAAACACTGCTTGGGTCTGATCTTGATTGCTGCCATCAGTAACTGTCCCGTCGGTATTGGTAATGGAAGCTTGACCACCCCAGCTATCGGCGATACTGAAGATTACCTCGCCTCTGAGTTTGGTGGTGGTGGAAAATTGATTGTTTTCCAAGAAAGCAACGCGCTGTTCCAGGTTATCTACTCTAGCCCCTAAAGCCGCTAGTTCGCTTTCAAATTCTTGAACAAGACGTTTTAATTTATCGATATCTTCTCTGAGTACCCCGACTCCATCTTGAATTAAACGTTCCATAACGTTTAAACAAGCGTTTAAACCTGCGGCAAATTCCCAACGAGTGGTGGCGCGATCACCGCGGAAGGTACGGTCGGGATAACCAACGATACAACCGTAACGTTCCACAAGACTTCTTAATGCCTCGTAGGCCCAAGCGGTGGGAGATACGTCCCGCAGTTGGTTAACGCTAGTCACCTGGGACATGGAACCTTGATAGACACTCGTATTAATCTGCTGACTATTTTGGGCACTCTGAATACGATCAAGTTGTTGTTGCGCAGCCGGATCAATTTTAAGTTGAGGTGTCCCCGGCATAGTTTGAGCCACTGCGCTGCCAGCAGCCGCCACGGAAGCCCCTAATACTAAAGGAGTTACCTTTACTAAATTCTTGAATAGTTTTGACATGGGTCAATCCTCACACCTTATTTTATGGATTGAATGGACTATGAATACAAACAGACTATATGTTTAGCCTGAATTATACTGATATTCTATGCTAATTCCCCCTTGGCTGGGTTAAGTTAATTTTATGATATGACAGAAAAATTTCTGTCTGAATCTTATTAAGATTAGGACTTACGCACTTGACAAATTAACCATGATGTGCATCGATGAAAATCTCTCCTTTCAGACTTAGCGATCGCTAAAAAGTGATCAAGAAATCAGGTTAAAATGCCCGAAACCCATTCATCACATTTAGTCAATCCTGTCAATAGGCAAAACCTAAAGATTTTGTTAAAATATCAGCCTTTTCAGTTATCAGTTATCAGTTATCAGTTATCAGTTGACTGATTACTGTTCACTAGACCTCTTGCAAAAATCAAAAATCTGACCTTAGGTGAGGAGTCAGGCTTCGGTCGTGAGATCAGCCGAACGGAGCCAGTAGCTGGTCGTCAGGAGAATTAAGAATGAGCATTAATCAATTAAATGCTCTATTTAGTAATTTTATGCAGTTTTATGCCTATTTTTCTCATTTTCGCACTCTCAAAAATTAATCATGCAAGAACTCTACTGATCACTGATAAAATCTCCGCACTCCCCTAACAGTAGTTGTGTGAACGAGGGTGGTTAATATATTGCTGGACTTTGGGGTTAGAATATAGCTCGATGCCTAGAGTTAAAAACAGCAGGATTGCTTCTGAAAGCTGACGGCTAGAGATAAAGACTCGATTCTTAAATTTAAGCACCGAGAAGGGAGATAAAAATGGTCAATTTTGGGCTGAATTCGGCCAGTATCTTAGGAATTTTTCTGGCAGTGGCCGGAGCCGGGTTATACTTCCTGCGCTCGGTGCGGCCGGAACTTTCCCGCGATCATGATATATTTTTTGCCGCCGTTGGTTTACTGTGCGGTTTAATTCTACTTTTTCAAGGGTGGCGACTGGATCCGATTTTGCAATTCGGACAATTTTTGCTGACTGGGGCAGCGGTGTTTTTTGCCTTCGAGACGGTAAAATTACGGGGTTTAACCACGGAACAGGCCCGCCGCGGCACGTCTTTTGTGGATGAACGTCCTGTGAGTCGGGAATATCGGGCCGAATTGGAACCCCTCGACACCTACGAACCGGAGGAACGTTACGAAGATAATCCCCGTTTACGCGGTTACGATGATCCTCGCTCTTCGCGCACTTCTACTTCTAGTTATCAGGACGAGGAACCCCGCAGCACCCGCACCCGTCGGCCGGCCGATACTAGCACTCGCAAAACCAGTAATCGTCGTCCCCGCAATAGTTCCCCCACTAGCGATCGAGATGTTTATGATCAGCGCCGTAGCGGTGATGATTGGGAAGAAACCAGTTCCCGTCCCCGTCGTCGTCCCGCTAGTGAAGAGACGAGCAGTAAACCGCCCCGCACTAGCCAAAAACGTCGTCCTCGCCCAATAATTGAGGATGATCCGCCATTTAAAGGGGAATACGTCGATTATCAACCGATCGATCCTAGCGATACGAGCGATCGAGACGATTGGGAGAGACCGGATAATAGTGAACGGGAGTCGAGTAATGATCATCCGACTAGGTTTGATTATTAAGGATTAGGTCCAATGACCAAAGCTCCCTTTTTGCCGTTGATCTGCTTGTTTTTAGGGGTTATAGGCGGTTGTAATCTCAATAACCCCGGTTTATCTACAGGAACCCTCAATAGTCGCTATAATGACGAAAAACCTGCCCTGAGCGGTGATGGTCGTTGGCTGGCTTTGCTGTCTAATCGTCGCGGTAGTAATCAGATTCTGCTGTATGATTTGCAGACAAAACAATACCAGACCCTAGGGGGATTATATACTGGTCAAGAAATTACCGATAGCCCTAGTTTAAGCCAAACGGGGCGTTATCTGGCTTATGTGGTGATTATTGAAGGTCGTCCCGTCATCGCTTTATATGATCGCATTACCGATCGTTCTGAGTTATTGAGTCAAAATTATCGCGGTTGGTTGCGAAATCCCCGTCTTAGTCCCGATGGTCGTTATCTTGTCTTTGAATCCGCTCGTCGGGGACAATGGGATGTGGAGGTTCTTGATCGCGGTCCGAATATCGAGTTAGATATTGCCGATGGCAGTCCCGTTGAAAATCCCAAACCGTGAAACGTCATTAGACCTCTTGTAAAAATCAAAAATTGTTGTTAGGGTCAGTAGTCGGTCGTCAGGAGTCAGTAGTCAGGAGAATTAAGAATGAATAATAATCAATTAAATGGTCTATTTAAGGATTTTATGCAATTTAATCCTTATTTTTACCGTTTTTGAACCCTCAAAAATTAATTATGCAAGAGGTTTATTTTTTTATTAGTCTTGTTGCTGTAATTAGTTTGTTAACTGGATGTGCGGGTTATCCCAGTTTATTGTCTTTTCCTTTCGATCGAGGGGGGAGAAGTTTAAACAGTGCTGCTAGTGAATTAACTCCCTATCTTGCCTCTCGCTATCTCGTTTTTGCCTCCGATCGCAATGGTTCCCAAGCTATCTATCTTTTTGATACCATCGATCGCCGTTTACTGCCTTTACCTGGCCTAAATTCTCTCGATCAGATCGCTTCTAGTCCTTCCATTAGTGAAGATGGTCGTTATATCGTTTTTACTGCTAGTCGTCAGGGAAAAACGACTATTTATCTGTACGATCGACAAACTGAACAGAGAAGGGAAATTGCTCCCGATCTCCTCGCGGAAGTACGCAATCCGATCATCAGTGCCGATGGTTCTAAAGTGGCTTTTGAAGCGGCAAAAAATGGGCAATGGGATATTATGATTTACGATCTATCTGGACGGGTATTAGTCAATGAAAATCAGTGATCATTAGACCTCTTGTAAAAATCAAAAATTGTTGTTAGGGTTAGGAGTCCGTAGCCAGTAGTCATACTAAATCCTGTTTAAAAAGTATAGGATAGTGGAAAGCTTTTCCAGCAAACCTTATCTTAAACCCATAGCTTTTAGTCGATGTTCTAGAAACTGTTTTCCCTGTTTTTCGCCGTCAGCGATCAGACGCTGGATATTGGCAGGAGAGCGATCGAGTTTACTTTCATAGTTGAGACTATCGGCTAATTCCGCCGACATTTCGATCATAGGAATATGGTAATCTCGATCGGGATCTTCTGGGAAAGATTTAGGAATTTTTAATGGTTCTGTTAAGGCGATCTCGCTCAAAAATTCCTCTTTAAAGGCTCCTTTGAGAAATAATTGATTGAGAAACTCAATCTGATCGAGACCTTGAAATAGGGAAACATTGCCTTCTAATTCATTACGGCGATCAGCAATATCATCGGATTGCACGGGGATCTTATCTCTGGAGGTGGGATTAATTTTAATTACCCAAATTTCATCGGGAATATTTTCGACTCCAACAAATTCACGGCGAATTAAAGAACGGATGGGGGGATTATCGGAAAATAGTCCATCCCAGTAGGCCATAGTTTCAATGGTGACAGCAGGAAAAATGTTAGGAACACAAGCAGAAGCTAGGATATGTTCAATTTTAACTGCTTCCTGGCGCGAGTTAAATTTACTTAATTTTCCTGTCAGGACATTACAGGCCCCCATTAATAAAATTGGTGGTTCTGGTTTAGCTCCCCAAGTGGCTAATTCCGAGAAATCAATATGCGCTCTTAGTAACTGATCAAAGTTGGTAAAGCGACTGCGTAAACCATAGGTAGCTATAGAAAATAAGGTTTTAGTAATTGGAGAGGAAGGACTGAGATTATACTGGGGAATTAATCCTTTGCTGGCTAATTCTAAAGCTTTTATAGCTGAGTCATTAAATAGTTGTTCTTGGGGAGTTCGAGCGCTATTATCTTCCCAAAAATCAATCATTCTTTTCCAAACGACGCTATCACCTTTTTTGAGAGCATACCAGGTGAAAAAGGCACAGATAGCACCCCCAGAAGTACCACTGAGACTGACAATGTTAAAGTAATCTTGCACTTTATTGTCAAATAATGCTTTCAAGGCGCCGGCAGTAAAAGCAGTTTGACTGCCGCCTCCCTGACAAGCGATCGCAATTTTGGCTTTCATAAATATCCTTGTCTCCTGAATGGCTTCTATCTAAGCCCTAAGTAGGGAGGCACAATTATTTCTAGGATGGGTTAGCGGTAGCGTAACATGAGCGGGTGTTGGGTTTCATGCTTCAACCCAACCTACGTTCATCTTATATTTAATTCCACCCACCTACTTAGGGCTTTAATTTAAGGTTAATTGAAAACTTAGAATCGGATGCAAAAATATAGAAAATTTTCTGATTTTCATAGAGCTGCTCGGGAGATGTTGCTATCACTTCTAGAAAAGAACAGGGTTTCAAGGGAATTTTCTAGGCAATTAGCTGAAGCCATCAGCCTTCAGCTAGAGCAAGGCGATAATAACTAGAAAAATGGCTAATTAATCGGATAAATAAAAACTGATAACTGATAACTGATAACTGATAACTGATAACTGATAACTGATAACTGATAACTGATAACTGATAACTGATAACTGATAACTGATAACTGATAACTGATAACTGATCCACGATGCCGCTGCGAACATAGAAACCTAAATCTTCGCGATTAGCTTCTTCCACACGATCTTTGTTAACAATTAAAACATTGGCACCAATGCGAGCATTTTTGTCCACAATTGCCCGACGAATAGTGGAACCGGAACCGATACCCACGGGAACTTTGGCATTTCCGATCAGACTTTCCCGTTCGGGGAAAGACTCATAAAAGTCGGATCCCATCAGCATTGTATCCTCGATCGTGCAGTCTTTGCCGACTCGACTACGAATCCCTAAAATCGAGTGATGGATGCGACATTCTTTGAGAATACAACCTTCAGAAATCATCGATTCTGTCACCGTACAATTGAGCATTTTTGTCGGTGGCAGATAGCGAGAACGGGTATAGATGGGGGCTTTTTCGTCGTAGAAACTAAAGGCGGGATTTGGTTGTTGGGTCAAGGCGAGATTAGACTCATAAAAGGCTTCAATCGTCCCGATATCTTCCCAGTAACCCTTAAATAAATAAGCCTGAAGATTGTAATCTTTAGCCGCCGAGGGAATGATTTCCTTGCCGAAATCGGTCTGTTCTTTATTGGCATCGAGCAGATCGATTAAAACATTCTTTTTAAAGACATAAATTCCCATGGAAGCGATGTAGGGACTTTGACGGGCTTGGTCAGGACTTAAGCCTAAAATCGTCGTATCTACCCGCATTCTTTCCAATTCTGCCCCTTTGGGTTTCTCATAAAAATCGACAATGCGCCCCGAATCATTAATTTTCATCACCCCAAAAGCGGAGGCGCGACGTTCATCGATGGGAACCACCGATAAAGTGATATCGGCGTTGGTTTCCCGATGGCGTTCGATGAACTTACTGTAGTCCATGCGATAGAGATGATCTCCAGAGAGAATGAGATATTCATCGATATCCCAATCCTTCATCGTCCAGATATATTGTCGTACTGCGTCGGCCGTGCCTTGGAACCATTGAGGATTTTCCATGGTTTGTTGAGCGGCCAAAACTTCCACGAAACCATCGCTAAAACCCGTAAAATTATAGGTACGATTGAGGTGACGATTGAGAGAAGCGGAATTAAATTGCGTCAACACATAGATTTTGTCAATCTGGGAGTTAATACAATTGCTGACGGGAATATCGATTAAGCGATATTTTCCCGCTAGGGGGACGGCAGGTTTTGCCCGCAGTTTCGTTAACGGATAAAGGCGAGTTCCGGCCCCGCCACCCAAAATAATAGCTAATACTTTTTTCACGCGCGTAACCCTCGCGATTGGCTGTTTCCTTCTCAAAGTAAGTGTAGGATGATAGCGCACCTTATTGATAGAGGGGAAACAAAAATCTAGATCTAAAAGTCATCAAGAGGGAATTGATCGGAGTCTTTGGGGATAAATTGGCTAAAATCATGAATTTTTGGGCTAAATCATTAATATTCACCTTTTTTCTCCCTTTACCGTACCTAATGCCCCCTACGGTGACTGGCGATCGCTGTTCTTGGTTAGCCCAAGGTTCCGATGTACAGACTTTCGGTAAACAGGGCCAAAGCGGGAAAGCTGGCAAGGTCGGCAGCCAAGGCAAAAATAGTGACAGTTTAACCCTTTTTCTCGATGGTTCTCCCCTAAAACTCGATATTTCGGGACAAAAAGGGGTCGATGGTGAAAATGGCAGCAACGGCAGCGATGGCAACTGTAGCGGTCAACCTAGCAACGTCACCAGAAATCTCCAGGCGGCCGGTGGTGGTAACGGTGGCAATGGGGGTGATGGGGGTGATGGGGGCAATGGCGGCGCTTTAACCCTCTATGCCACTAATTTAGATTTTTTAAGACAAGTAACGGTCAATGCGGCCGGAGGCGCCGGGGGTTTTGGGGGTCAAGGAGGTCAGGGGGGCAAGGGTTGTCGCTGTTCCCAACCTTTCTGGACAATTCAAACCTGTAGCGGTAGGCCGGGTGATGCCAATTATAGCTGTACCACCAGAGAATTTAGCTGTCAGGATGGTCTGGATGGGGCGACGGGTAATAGTGGTCGTAACGGTCGCGGGGGACGTTTAGGACAGTTAACTTTAATTCAAATCGATCGCCCTTTAACTGCCGACCAACCGAGCGCAACTGTTCCCCTGTCGGAGTTAAAAGAACGGGGTTATATTCTATCTAAAAATAGTTGGGAAACTCGCACCGGGGCAATGTCTTTATTTTCCCCCGGTTCCCTGATCGATGATCAATATCGGATTTTATTAGATCGATCGGAACGTTCTTTTATTTTAATTTGGAATGCCCCCCAAGAGTTTAACCGGTTTGCTAATCAGCGTTTTACTTTAACCCTCGATGATCAAAAGGAAATGAAGGTAACTGTCCCCAGTGAACTCTGGATCGAGGGAACCACTCAAAAACGCAATAATGTTACGGAATTTGTCGTCTATAATGCTGTTTTTGAACGAGATGTCACTCAATTAGAAGCAAAAGGTATTACAGGAAATGGTACTGATTTAAGGCTTTTTCTCGAAGATAAAGCTTCCCAATCGAATTTAATTGGCACTAAATTTAAACTGCGTTATCGCATCACCCGTTGGCAAGCAGACGACCTGCAAACCAGTCCCAGAACTGATTTTGTCACTCGCTATGAAGGAGATATGCCTGCTAATTTAGTCCGACAGGACGGCAATCAATTTATTCTGGATATCGGTCAATTACCCTTACCTGTGGAATCTTTGCGATCGGGTACGGGGGTAGAAATCGAGTTACTTGCTACTCGTTCTTTTGCTGGTTATTCCAAAGAACAAAAAATCGTCATCCGCGACACGATTAAAGGAGCAAATATCCTGCGGAGGTAAGTTAAAAAAGTCCCCTTCTCCTTTCTCCGGTGCAGTGTTAACCAGTAATTTAGATAGTCAACTTAAGTAGCTGGTTATAATTAAATTAAAAATAGATTTTAGGTTCGATCCCCCCTTAGTCCTAGGGTTGATTCATAGTAGGGTTGATTCATGAATCAACCCTACCCTTAGTCCCCCTTAAAATATGTTGAGAGGAAGACTGGTTATTCTCTGGGGTTCACCAGAGAATGTCCCGATCAGCGAAAAAATCAAGGGGAAAATGGGCAGTATTTTAAGTGTGGCGCCGATGATGGATTATACCGATCGCCATTTTCGCTATTTTTTGCGACAAATTAGCCGTCGTCCCCTTCTCTACACGGAAATGATCACGACGATGGCGATTAAACACGGCGATCGCTATAAGTTGCTGGGGTTCTCCCTAGCAGAAAAACCTCTAGCTTTGCAGTTAGGGGGTGATAATCCCTATCTTTTGGCAGAATGCGCTAAAATAGCCGAAGATATGGGTTATGACGAAGTAAATCTCAATGTGGGTTGTCCTAGTTCTCGGGTAAAAGAGGGCAATTTCGGCGCTTGTTTGATGGCTAACCCGGAATTAGTCGCTAGGGGAATATCGGCAATGAATCAAGCTGTATCGATTCCCGTGACTGTAAAACAGAGAATTGGCATTGATCATCAGGATAGTTACGAAAATATGGCCAATTTTGTCCGTATTGTCGCGGATGCGGGTTGTCAACGTTTTACCATCCATGCGCGGAAAGCTTGGTTACAGGGATTAAGTCCCAAGGAAAATCGCACCGTCCCCCCCCTACGTTACGATGATGTTTATCGCCTAAAAAATCAGTTTCCCCATTTGTTTATTGAAATTAATGGCGGTATCATTAATTTAGAACAGGCTAGACAACATTTACAATTAGTAGATGCAGTTATGATCGGTCGGGCAGCCTACGATAATCCTTATTTATTTGCCACAGTCGATCGAGATTTTTATGGGGAATCGGTTACTCCTCCTACCCGGGAAGAAGTAATCAAAAAAATGCTTCCCTACATCGATGAGTGGGTGAGTAAAGGTTATAAATTACACCAGATCAGCAAACATCTTTTACAGCTTTTTGCCGGTCAGCCCGGAACTAAGGCCTGGAAGCGTTATATTAGTGAAAATAGCCATTTTCCTGGGGCCGATTCTGGGGTAATCTGGCAAGCTTTACAGCAGGTAAATTCCCTAAATGATCTGGCTAATTCCCATTGATTTATTTTCCTCTCTATGATTACCCAATCCTCAATTACTGCCGGGGTAAAAAATTCAGCTATGGCGGATTTTGTTTATCAACCTCCCCGGGCAGCTATCACAGCTAAACGTATTTTAATTAAACCTAATTTAGGTTATCCTGTGCCACCACCGGTAACGGTTAGTCTGCCGGTATTAAGTCAAGTTTTGCGGGGATTGAGAGGGGTAAATCCAGGGGCAGAAATTATCTTATTAGAGGGAGTATGTTCGGCTATTTCTTTGAGAGAAATTATCGATATTTTGGGAGTAAAATCTATTCTCGATCCTGGAATAACTATTCTTGATGCTGATAGGTTACCCCAGCAAGAATATCCGAATCTTTCCCCTTTTCCTGTCCGTTTTCCCTCGATGTTTGCCCCTAAAATTATCGAAGAAGTGGATTGTCGGATCACGATTGGAACCTTAAAACGCACCCATTTAAAGGATAAACCCCTGATTTCTGCTTCTTTAAAAAATCTCTATGGACTCTTTCCCCGTAGTCATTATAAAGCCCGTAGTCCCAACTCGCGGGGGCAATTACATCGCCCCTCCGTACCGCTAATTTTACAGGATGTTTATTTTTGTATCGGTCATCTTTTTGATGGGGCAGTGGTGGACGCTAATCTTAAATATTTTAGTAGCAATTGGCGACCGGATCGAGGAAAATCTATTCCTCTCGGTCAAGTGTTTTGGGGTGATGATATGATTAGCGTGGACCGCAGTGCTTGTCTGTTAGGTGATGAACCAATGCCAAGTTATTTAGAGGCGATCGATTTGCTTCGTTCTCAACTTTTGAACGGAACCAATTAGGGTTAAAAAAGTTTCTTGGTGGGGTTAGGAGTTAGGAGCCGGTCGTCGGGAGGGGAAGTCAGAATAAAAGAATGACCTCGCGCAATCCTGTTTAAAAAATATACAGGAGAGTGGGGATCACTGGAGCGGGGTAGGGTTGATTCATGAATCAACCCTACCTGGAATCAACCCTACCTGGAATCAACCCTACCTGGAATCAACCCTACCTGGAATCAACCCTACCTTGAATCAACCCTAGGAGCGGGGGAGGGGAACAGTCTATAACTGGGTTTTTACGGAAGCGATCGAGGTAGGGTTTGGCATTCTCCAAGATTACCCCATTGTCGAGTGAACTGCTCTTTAGGTTGCCCAAAACCCCCCCTCGGTGAGGATGTCAAGCGTCTATCCAGATGCTGCCGTCTTCGATGCGAAGGGGATAAACGGGTAAAGCTTGGGGTTGAGAAACTGCCGCCATCGCTTTGTTAACCACAGGGGGCCAGGTAATCCAGTCTTTGACAGCACCACTACAGAGATCAAACGAACTACGATGCCAGGGACAAACGATCGCGCCGTCCTCGGTAATTTGGCCCTTCGTCATCGATAATTTTAAATGAGGACAACGATTACCGACGGCGTGGAATTGACCGTTATTGTTAATCAACAGAATGGAATTTTCCCCCACTTTTACCACTTGACGGGCGCCGGGGACAAGGGAATCTACAGATAATACTTTTGTCCAACTCATATTTTTATTTAACCAAGGGAGAGATCGAGAATGGTTTCGGGGTAATTTTGGGCAATAATGTCCTGTTTAGCCCATTGTTGGTAATCTTGCAACAATTGACTCATTAAACGCTGTTTAATCCGCAATAAAACCCCTTTTAAGAGACTATTGCCGGCGATTTCTAACAGCGGACGCGGGGTTAACCATAATGGCGGTGGTAGGGCAACTTTCACCTCAAGATTGGCTTTCCCCGCTAGATAGGTTTGATTATTTTTTTCCACAGGAGCGAGTTTGCCTTGAACATTGAGGCTAAAGCGATCGTTGATATAATCAATACCTTTGATCTGACAGTCTTCTGATTGCAAAAATATCGTCCCCTCAGAGGTAGCCCAGACATTAAGAATAACCGTGGGCTGAAAATAGTACATATTCAAGAAGTTTAGGGGACGCATTTTTAGGCGAAACCTATTCTCAGACAAGTGTTCTGTTAAGCTAGTCTCAACGATAGCCTGTACTAATCTTTGCGGTTGGCGCAGATAATGCTGAATCGGGATGGTTTGTTCAGCAACAACAATTTCTAGGGATTCGGCAGCGGTAAAAGTTACTTCCATACGTTGGTTATCTTAAATTTGTCTCCCTTCTTAATTTTACTTTACAAAACTTATGCTTTTCGACAGTCCAGATGTAGAAATTTTACCGCTAAGAGGGGACACAAACCAGATTTTTGCCCAAAGTTGGGCTTTTTTCAGTGATCAGTGATCAGTGGGGGGTTTTAAGTCAACAGTGGGGGGGAGCGGGTTTTTCAAGTTGGATTGGGAGTTAATCATGCTATTAAAAACCGATTCAGTATAACGGTTAAGTTAGACCGTCTTCACCGATAACTTTGGCTGAGTCATAACGCTTCAATCGTAACGCGCCTACCTTCCACTGCCTCAATCTGAAGTTTAAAGCCATACAAAAGACCCATCCCCACTAACGGCTCTGCATCAGAAGCTGCCACATCAATAATCTGCTCTTGACCATCCCAGATCACAGAAGCTTTGTATATTTCAAAAACGACTTCGCTCCCATCGCCTAATGTGCCAATATCTCGATAGTGCCAAGGCAAACCAATATCTGTGATGACAGAAAGCGGTAAAGACAAAAAGCTGGTGAATCCAGTGTCAATGATAGCATCGAGTGCTATTTTCGGTGAGCCGATACGACCGACTGCAACTTTGATGATTGCTTCACAATTATTATTGACCACACCGAACATCATACTGGCTTTCTCTGGCTGCGACTGCCAAAACGGAAGACGGCTCTATGTCCAATCCGAATCACCCAAGGTTGAGCATCAGGGACACGCTCATAGAGATGATCGGTAGCAGTAATCGTATGTAGCGGGGTTGTCGAACTGTCATTGGCTTGACCCTGGGGCAACTTTTGCCCCTCTATTTTAACCTAAACATCGGAAATCTTCGCTAACATTCCCCAACTGGGTCCACAAGAGCGGCATCGCACCTAAACCCACAACTTCAATCAATGAGCATGGTGCGTTCCTCAAAAATCGATCAGTGGAGCAGTGGGAGCCACATTAGGGAACGCACCCTACAAGATCGGCGATCGCACTCTGTGCTTTTTTGGACAGCAATGGTTGAAACCCTTGCCACACCTACAAGGTAATCCTAATTAAGACGGGTAAATTAGTCAATTTCACCAGCAATGATGATCTTTTTTTTGTGTAGTTTTATTGCAAAAAAAAAGTTTTTTTGACAAAAAGCACAAAGTGTGATATGAACCGAACGTATTTCTGGCTGCCAGTAGTTATTGCAGAGTGGGAGTTGGGGAGAAGGGAGAAGAGCAAAGAGAGAAGGGAGTGGGGGAATTATGAATTGGGGAGATGGGTGATGGGGAGATGGGAAGTGTCGTGAAGTTAAGTCCAAAAGATCAACAGGCTCTACAATGATAACAAGTGAGACCTCCAAGTAAGGAAAAATGATTATAATGAAGCCGATAGACCTAATTAAAGTCTTGATTGCCGACGATCACGAGCTAACTTGTTTAGTAATCAAGACTTTAATTTCCCAGCAGCCGCATTGTCAGGTGGTGGGAATTGCTGTTAATGGTCAACAGGCTATGGCATTGGCGAAAATTTATCAACCAGATGTAATTATTTTAGATGTACGGATGCCTGTCTTAAATGGACACAGCGCCGCTATTCAGATCAAACAATTCGACCCTTATCGCCTATAGTTCCTTGCCAAAGCTTCCAATGGAAAAAAATAATCAAAGTACAGCTTTTGACCTATACTGCTCTAAAGATATATCTTCCCAAGCTCTGATCAAAGCGATCGATTACTTGGGAAAATTAGCACAATCGGACAAACATCAATCCCGTCGAGTCGGATAGTTAACTAAGTTTTTCTTCAGGAAAAGTTGCTTGAAACTCATCGAGTAATTCATCCAACTCCTCAAGAGCTTGATTAACATCTAATCTCAGGCCGCCAATGTCGGGTTTATCGCGCAATTGCAGTAAATAATCCCGTTTATTGGCCATTTGTTGCACTTTATCGATCAAGCTGGTTTTATCCATAATTCACCCTCTGGTACTGACTGCGATTATATATCAGTCAGCCCCTATCAGTGGCTCTCCTGCAAAAATCAAAAATCTTCCCTTAGGTGAGGAGACAGAAAACCCTGAGACAGGAGGATAAAAAAAGACAAGAGACAAGCACCCTATCTATAAAAACCACATTTTGAACCGATAGCAGCTCGATAACCTAACTTCTGTAGCAGATATACTGATAACTAATAACTGATTTTCCTATGTTCCCTGTAGATTTTCACCGCTCAGAAATAACTACCGTTGCCGATCCTATTTATCTAGAAATCTTTAAAAATCTCTATCAATTTATTGCCGAACAAATGGGGATTACTCTCCAAAATACGGCAGCAAGTGTCAATATTAAAGAGCGTCTAGACTTCTCCTGTGCTATCTTTGATGAGGGGGGAAATTTAATCGCTAATGCTCCTCATATTCCCGTCCATTTAGGCTCTATGGCCGATAGTGTTAAAAGCTTAATTCAGGATAAGGGGGAGACGATTCGTCCAGGGAATGTTTATCTAGCTAATAATCCTTATAATGGCGGTACTCACCTGCCAGATGTCACAGTAATTAGTCCTATTTTTGACCGCCAAAATCAGGAAATATTATTTTATCTTGCCTCCCGGGGACATCAAGCTGATATCGGTGGCATTACCCCCGGTTCTATGCCTCCCCACTCTGTCCATATTAGCGAAGAAGGAATTTTATTCGATAATTTTTTGCTGGTAGCGGCGGGACAGTTTCGGGAACAAGAATTAATTAATCACTTAACTAATAGTCCTTTTCCTGCACGCAATATCGCCCAAAATATTGCCGATTTTCAGGCACAAATAGCCGCTAATGCCAAGGGGGAAAGAGAATTACATAATATGGTTGAGCGCTACGGATTAGCTATGGTTAAAGCCTATCAACAGTTCGTTCAAGATAATGCGGAATTAGCGGTTAGAAAAGCTATATCTGTCCTGAAAGATGGTGAATTTACTTATTATCTGGATAACGGTGCTGTCATCAAGGTCAGAATTAGCATAGATATTGATAATTGTCAAGCAACCATTGATTTTACTGGCACATCTGACCAGTTAAATAATAATTTTAATGCACCCCTAGCAGTGACAAGAGCGGCGGTTTTATACGTTTTTCGTACCCTTGTGGAGGAGGCAATCCCTTTAAATGCTGGCTGTTTCAAACCCCTCCATTTAATTATCCCGTCTGGCTGTTTTCTTAATCCCGTTTATCCAGCGGCCGTAGTAGCAGGAAATGTAGAAACTTCCCAGGCAATAGTTAATACTTTATACGGTGCTTTAGGCATTCAGGCAGCCAGCCAAGGGACGATGAATAATTTCACTTTTGGCAATCAAGAATATCAATATTATGAGACTATTTGTGGCGGTTCTGGTGCGGGAGCAAATTTTGCGGGAACTGCTGCCGTACAAACCCAGATGACTAATTCCCGTCTCACCGATCCGGAAGTATTAGAAATGCGCTATCCTGTGTTAGTAGAAAGTTTTAGCATTCGCCACGATAGTGGCGGCAGGGGACAATATTCTGGAGGTGATGGTGTGATTAGAAGAATTAAATTTCAAGAGGCTATGACTGCTAATATTTTATCGGGTAATCGCCAGATTCCCCCCTTTGGACTAGCGGGAGGAAAAGCAGGTAGAATAGGACGTAATGCCGTGGAAAGAAACGATGGAACTATTGAAGAATTGCCCGGTACAGCGACTGTAGAAATGAACCCTGGTGATATTTTTATTATTGAAACCCCCGGCGGTGGTGGCTATGGAAATCGCTGAACGATAACTTTAATTTTAATTAAGTACCTAAGCAAAATTAAGTAAGTGGTTATAATTAAATTAAAGATGGATCCCCCCTTAATCCCCCCTTAATAAGGGGGGTGTCTGACGATTTACTTATTAATTCATGACAATTATCTTAGCGATCGAAACCAGTTGCGATGAAACGGCTGTGGCTATTGTTAACAATAACCGTGTGTTGAGTAGTGTGGTTTCTTCTCAAATTGATCTCCACCGTCTCTATGGCGGTGTTGTGCCGGAAATGGCCTCCCGACAACACCTAGAAACCATTAATTTTTGTCTAGAAAAAGCTTGGCAAGAAACGGGGTTAAATTGGTCAGAAATTGATGGAATAGCCGCCACAGTTGCCCCCGGTTTAGTAGGTGCTTTAATGGTGGGAATGACGGCGGCTAAAACCCTGGCTATTGTCCACGATAAACCCTTTATCGGCATTCATCATCTCGAAGGTCATATCTATGCTTCCTATCTCGCTGAATCTGATCTTAAACCTCCTTTTTTATCTCTTTTAGTCTCTGGGGGTCATACCAGTTTAATCCATGTGCAGGCCTGCGGCAAATATCAACAATTAGGAACCACTAGAGATGATGCAGCCGGAGAAGCTTTTGATAAAGTGGCACGATTATTAAACTTAAGTTATCCCGGAGGTCCGATAATTGATCGCATGGCTAAAGATGGTAATCCCCAAGCTTTTCCCTTACCGGAAGGTAAAATATCTTTACCAACCGGCGGTTTTCATGCCTACGATTCCAGTTTTAGCGGTTTAAAAACTGCTGTTTTGCGCTTAGTAGAGAAATTCGAGCCAGATAATTTACCCGTAGCTGATATAGCCGCTAGTTTTCAAGATACGGTAGCCAGAAGTTTAACCCGTCGGACCATCAATTGTGCCTTAGATTATGGCTTAAAAACTATCGCGATCGGGGGAGGAGTGGCTGCTAATAGTGCCTTAAGAAATCATCTGGAAACTGCCGCCAAAAATCATGATTTAACCGTCTATTTTCCGCCGCTTAAACTCTGTACCGATAACGCCGCTATGATTGCTCGCGCTGCCGTTGATCATTATGATCTTGGTCATTTTTCTGACCTTTCTCTCGGTGTTCGTTCCCGTTTACCTTTAAGCGAAGTTATGCAATTATATAATACGTCAGATTTTTAGCTATCAGCCGTCAGTATTTAGAATTGAGGAGATTGCTTTTATCTATTCTCCCCATCTCCCCACCCCACTTCATAATGTTTGGCTTTTTAAATCTCAATAAACCCCCCGATTGGACTTCTCACGATTGTGTGGCCAAAGTCCGAAAAATTCTTAAGACAAAACGAGTCGGCCATGGCGGAACTTTAGATCCTATGGCCACGGGAGTTTTACCGATCGCCGTCGGGGCTGCCACCCGATTACTGCCCTATTTACCCGAAAATAAGGCCTATCGGGCAAAAATCCAGTTAGGACTCAGCACCGATACCGATGATATTACTGGGAAAGCGATCGCCACTTGTCCCTGGCCCGATTTAACTTTAGAGGCGGTTAAGCCCCATTTAGCGGAATTTATTGGCAATATTGCCCAAATTCCGCCGATGTATAGTGCTATTCACAAGGATGGTCGCCGTCTCTACGAATTGGCGCGCAAAGGAGAAATAATCGCAGTGGAGCCTCGTCAGGTCAAAATTGACCAAATTACGGTTTTAGGCTGGTTAGAGGGCGAATTTCCGCAAATAGAGCTAGATATTCACTGTGGATCGGGGACTTATATTCGTTCCCTAGCCAGAGATTTGGGCAAGGTGTTAGCTGTCGGTGGCACTTTAGCTAGTTTAACGCGCACGGAAAGCTGTGGTTTTCAGTTAGCCGATAGTATTAATCTGGAAGCTTTAATGGCTAATTTCGAGGGTTTAATTTCGCCTCGCATTGCCTTGGCGCATCTAGACTGGATTTCTTTGACGTCAGAGAGAGTTATCGATTGGTTTCACGGCAGAAAAATTAATCTCACCGATGCAAATGTTATGATTGGTTCTCTGGTTGCCGTGGAGTCTTTAGAATCTCAATTTCTCGGCATTGGTGAGATAGTTGTCGCAGAAGATGAATACTACCTACAGCCTAAAATAGTTATTCAGCAATAGGGGTAATATATGGGTAAATCTCAGTTTTATAGAAATGTCTATATTCCATTTTGAGCGCACGCAATTGGCGCAATAATATTATTGTAGGGGCGAATTGCATTCACCCTCCGGAAAGAGGAAACAGGAAAGGGAAAAATATGTATAATTGATTCTCTCTGGGTACTTAATAAACACTTTTTCTATATCTTAAGTATGCTTATCTGGACAAACTAAGCTTTTTTATCAACAGTATAAACCCACTGATTATGATTTTTTTTGGCCACGATTTTTTTAGAAGCGACCAAAGATTTTAGACAAAGATTGAGCATAGAAACGGGACGATTTAAGCGTTGGCTCAATTCTTGAACTGTGATTCCTTGGGGATAAAATTGCATAAGTTCAAAAATTTGTGCGCTAGTATTTAATCCTTTTGTCGGACTAATAATCTTGATAGCCAAGGCTAGTAATCGGGAGAAACGACAGGCCATTAGACCCTTGTTTGTCGCTGCTTTGTTCCGATCGATCTAGCCTTTTTTTCGAGAAGTTATCAGGGTTTCAAGTGCTAATAAAACCCTGACGTAAATCGAGATTAATTTGTTCCCATAATCTCTTGAATAGCAGATAAAAGGCGATCAATCTCCTCATCAGTGCCGATAGAAATCCGCACATAATTCTGAATGCGAGGATGTTTAAAGTATCGCACTAATATCTGACGCTCTTTCAGTTGATTATATAACTCACTGGCACTAATGTGGGGGGGAGAAGCGAGGATAAAATTAGCTTCCGAGTCAAAAACAATAAATCCCAACTCGCGCAGAGAAGTAATTAAACGGCTGCGGGTTTGACGGACTTTTTGCCAAACTTGCTCAAAATAATTATGGTGTTTTAAAGCTGCTGTGGCTAAAGTTTGAGCGATGCGATCTAAATTATAGGAATCACGCACCTTATCCATCTGTTCGATAATTGCCCCAGAAGCAAAACCGAAACCGACTCTTAACCCCGCTAAACTATAACTTTTCGACATGGTGCGACTAATGATGACATTATCGTAACGGGAGAGAAAATCGAGATGATTGTCATCACTAAAATCCACATAAGCTTCATCAATTAATACCAATCCCGACGCATTAGCACAGGTTGCTTCTAAATAGTCGCGCTCAAGATGTTTACCGAGGGGAGGATTAGGAGAAGCGAGAAAAATTAATTTCGCTTCCGGACAAATAATCGGTCCTGCTAATTCAAATTGATCATTAGTGGTAAATTCGATAATATTTGCCCCGTGTACCCGGGCAATTGTCTCGTAAAGGGAATAGGTTAAATCCAAAAAAGCAACGCTTTCACCGGGGTTAACAAAGGTACGCAGGGCGATATTGAGGATATCATCAGACCCATTACCCGCGATTATCTGATCAGCTGTTATGCCGTATAATTCCGCCGCCGTTTGCCGTAACTCTTTTGAAATAGGATCGGGATAGAGTCGGACTTTTTCTAACTGCTCTTGCAGGTGGGCAAAAATTTCCGCCGGTGGGGGGTAGGGGTTCTCATTGGTGTTAAGTTTGGTAAATCCCGCAGTTTGGGGCTGTTCTCCCGGAGTGTAAGCGGGGGTTTGACGAACACAATCGCGTGTAGGTAGCATGAACTCTCTAGGGCGGCAATTTCTAGCAAGCTTTTTATTATAGCTGATTATCAGGGGTTGACATCTATTCAACCCCTACCAGTAAAACTAATTAGGGTTCTACCCAACGGCCATCGGCTTTAATTAAATTAATCAACTCGCTTACACCTTCACTTTCGGGGACGCGTTTAATTTCCTCGCGACCGCGATAAAGGGCAATATAACCGGCCTGTTTCCCCACATAACCATAGTCTGCGTCGGCCATTTCTCCCGGTCCATTGACAATACAACCCATAACGGCGATATCGAGTCCGGTGAGGTGTTGAGTCGCTGCCCGCACTTGCCGCAGAACATCTTCTAAATTAAAAAGAGTGCGACCACAGGAAGGACAGGCAACGTATTCGACCATGGTTTTCCGCAGTCCCAGGGCCTGGAGAATGCTGTAACAGACGGGAATTTCCTTTTCGGGAGCCTCCGTCAGAGAAACGCGAATCGTATCACCAATACCGTCCGCTAACAGAGTGGCAATCCCGGCAGTGGATTTAATTCGTCCGTATTCCCCATCTCCTGCCTCAGTAACACCCAAATGCAGGGGATAATCCATACCTAACTCGTCCATGCGCTTAACCATGAGACGATAGGCGGCCACCATCACCTGCACGCGGGAAGCTTTCAGGGAAACCACCAGATTGCGAAAATCGAGGGATTCGCAGATGCGGATAAATTCTAAAGCCGACTGTACCATTCCTTCGGGGGTGTCGCCGTAGGTAAAGAGCATTCTTTCGGCCAGAGAACCGTGGTTAACGCCGATTCGCATCGCTTTATCTTGATCTCGCAGGGAAATCACTAAAGGTTTCAGTGTTTCGGCTATTTTTTCGCCAATTTCATCAAATTCTGCTTGACTATACTCGCTGCGGTCGGCCTTCGGTTTCTCGAAAACGTACAAACCGGGGTTAATCCGCACTTTATCGACGTGCTTGGCCACTTCTAGGGCGATTTTCATACCGTTGTGATGCACATCGGCTACTAACGGTACGGGTTGATAGGTGGCCAGCAGTTTTTCCCTAATTTTAGCCAAGGCGGTGGCGTGGGCCAGACTCGGCACGGTGACGCGGACAATTTCACAGCCGATTTCATGGAGGCGACGGATGCCGGCCACGGAACCATCTATATCAAGGGTATCCTCGTTAATCATCGACTGCACGACCACGGGATGACCACCACCGATGGTAACGCTACCTACCCGGACGGGACGGGTTTTGCGTCGGTGAATCGTGGTGTCGAATTCGGATGCAGTTGCGGGAGGTTTGAGCGTCGATTCCAAGGTTTGCATAGGACTATCACCAACAATCACTCTCCCTATTCTCTCAAAGAACAGGAACGGATTCTAAGTAGGGAGGCACAATTATTTGTCGGATGGGTTAGGGGTAGCGTAACAGGAGCGGACGTTGGGTTTCATGCTTCAACCCAACCTACGTTCATCTCAAAGAACAGCAACGGATTCTAGCCACTCTAATAAAATTGGGTTAAAACGGTCGGGACATTCATCCTGTAAACAATGACCGGCCTGGGCAAATTCTATATATTTAATTCTAGGATTAAGGGAGACAAAACCCTGAGCTAACTGGACGGGAACCATCCGATCTTGTTTGCCCCAACACAATAAAATCGGGATTTCTAAGCGTGGTAAAATTAACTTGGCTGGTGGACAATATTCGGGATGATTAACAGCTTGTGCTAGGGAAATAAACGCCTCGGCTGCCCCCTCATCTAGGGTTGGGGCGGCGATAATTTGTACTAATTCCTCGCTGACTGCTTTCTTGTCTTCGTAGGCGATTCCTGTCCATTTTTTCAAGATTTGCGGACGACGCAGATAGTAAAATATCGGTTTTAATAGCCAAGGCGAAGTGAAAAAGTTTTCGATGGGAGTGACGATATTTAATAACCAATCAGCAATCATTTCCCTCCGACGGCTGACATCGGGTAAACTGAGCATAACTAATCCGGCTACCATTTCCGGGTATTTACCCGCTAATGCCATACTAACTAAAGAACCGATCGAATTTCCCACTAATACCACTGGTCTATTGATAAAAGTTTGCCAGAAATCGTGTATTTGTTCCACCCAGAGATTAACGGTATAGGGAACCTGCACTTTACGCGAACCACCGAAACCTAATAAATCTACCGCGTAAACTCGATGATTTTGGCTGAGGATAGGAATATTATGGCGCCAATGTTCGATCGCCGCTCCAAATCCGTGCAGTAAAATTAAAGGGGGATTATCGGCATCTTGGGGGGTTTTTGCTGGCATAAAACTATAACGAATTTGCCAACCGCGCCACACCCAATCCCGTTGATAACCGATACGTTCTGTCCAAGTTGGTGAAGTTGTCACTTAAGTCAAACAATTAAGAGGTTTTCAGGAAATATCACTCTAAGTAGGTAGGCGTTAAAAATTATCAGATGCCCCCCTTATTAAGGGGGGACTAAGGGGGGATCGGCACCCCCCTTATTAAGGGTAGATCCCCCCGCCTATCGGCACCCCCCTTAATAAGGGGGGAAGGGGGGATCGAACCTAAAATCCATTTTTAATTTAATTATAACCAGCTACTTAGTTTTATTATACGGGTTTCCCCGTCCCTAACCCGCAGCCGAATAACATTTTTGTACTACTTTTCCCAAATATATTTAAACCTAGGGTTGATCTAGCCTATGCTAAAAAGAGGGGGATTAAAATCGCTCCTAGACTTTAATTGCAAATTTAGGATACTGCACAGATGGGCAATCTATTTGATGATGTCAGTCGCTTTCTTGAAACCCAACTGGAAGAATTTCTCAAAAGTCATCCCCAATTAGAATTACAGGCGCTGGTGGAACAACTGCGCGAACAGGAGCGCGATACTGCTAAACTGATTACCGCCCTAGAAAATGAGCGTCAACGTCTCGAACAGCAAATTTTGGCCACTGCCCAAGATATCCAAACTTGGCACGCTAGAATTGATAAGGCTAAGGCCGCTGGACGGCAGGACTTGGTTAAGGCTGCCAGTGAACGCGAGGCAGCCCTCTTCCGTCAGGGTAATCAACTTTGGGGACGGATGGAAGGGGTGAAAAAACGTCTGACTCAATCCCAAGAGTTACTGCAACAAGTCCAACAACGTCGTCAGGAAGTGCAAATTAAAGCCGAAAAAGCCCCTAAAAATCAGTCCCGTGACTGGGAAACCACTTTTTGGGATCAACCCCAAGAATCGGACTATCAGCGCTCGAACTACGATAATCTCGATCTAAAATTTAAAGAATGGGAAATGGAAGAAGAATTGAAAAAATTAAAGCGAGAAATGGGACGATAATTTTTCAGTGAGCAGTGAACAGTAAACAGTAAACTGATAAGTAGGGAGGCACAATTATTTGTAGGATGGGTTAGCGGTAGCGTAACATAATCGGGCGTTGGGTTTCATGCTTCAACCCAACCTACGTTTATCTTATATTTAATTCCACCCAACTGATAACTGATAACTGAAATCCCCAACACCCAACAAGTAAAAATTTCCCAGAATTGTTCCTCTTAGAAAACGATGGCATCTCAAGCACAAAATCCTGAAAATCAACCCTCCTCTACTCTCGAAGAAATCCGGGCTGCTCGTTTAGAAAAAGTGGCAGGACTGCAAAAAGCTGGCTTAAATCCCTACGCTTACCAGTGGAAATCTACCGCTCACGCTCAACAATTACAAGAGCAGTACGCTGACTTAGCACCGGGGGAAGAAATTAGCACAGAAGTAGCAATTGCTGGTCGGATTATTGCCCGAAGAATTATGGGTAAACTAGCCTTTTTTAACCTGCAAGATGAAACGGGAACGATTCAATTATACCTCGATAAAAAACGCATTAGTGAAACCATGGCCGCCGTGCCGAATGCCTTTAACACGGTAATTAAACTGACCGATACAGGTGATATTTTAGGGGCAAAAGGCACAATTAAACGCACAGAACGCGGCGAATTATCTATCTATGTTAACGAGTACGAAATTCTCACCAAATCCCTCTTACCTCTACCAGATAAATGGCACGGTTTAACCGATGTAGAAAAGCGTTATCGACAAAGATATGTGGATTTAATTGTTAATCCCGAAGTGCGACAAACTTTTCGCCGTCGCGCCCAAATTACTGCTGCTATTCGGAGATATTTAGACCAAGAAGGTTTTATTGAAATTGAAACTCCTGTGCTACAAAGTGAAGCCGGAGGAGCCGATGCTAGACCGTTTATCACCTATCATAATACGCTGGAGATGGAGTTATATCTCCGCATTGCCACCGAATTACATTTAAAAAGATTAATAGTGGGTGGTTTTGAAAAAGTCTTTGAGTTAGGCAGAATTTTTCGTAATGAAGGGGTTTCTACTAAACATAACCCCGAGTTTACTTCCATCGAAATCTATCAGGCCTACGCTGATTATTATGACATGATGGAGTTAACCGAAAACATTATTGTTAATGCTGCACAAGATGTTTTAGGTACGCTGAAAATCACCTATCAAGACAGGGAAATTGACCTAACTCCCCCTTGGCGACGAGTGACTATGCACGAATTAGTCCAAGAAATAACCGGGGTTGACTTGAATAGTTTTGAGGATTTCGAGTCGGCTCGTATTGCCGCAGAAAATGCTGGCATTGGCGTTCCAGAGGACTGTAAAACCATTGGTAAGCTCTTAAATGAAGCTTTTGAACAAAAAGTCGAAGAAACCCTAATACAGCCCACTTTTGTGCTAGATTTTCCCGTGGAAATTTCCCCTTTAGCTAAACCCCATCGCTCAAAAACTGACCTCGTGGAAAGATTTGAATTATATGTGGTTGGACGGGAATTAGCTAATAGTTTTTCTGAGTTAACCGATCCCATCGATCAACGGCAAAGATTGGAAGCACAGGCACTCAAAAAAGCGGCTGGAGATTTGGAAGCGCAGGGAGTTGATGAGGACTTTTTAACCGCTTTAGAATACGGAATGCCCCCCACGGGAGGCTTAGGAATTGGCATTGATCGCCTGATCATGTTATTAACCGATTCTGCCAGTATTCGCGATGTGATTGCTTTCCCCTTATTAAAAAGTCAAAGTACAGCGATTAAATCTTTTGACTACGATCAGGACAAAAAAATTCTGAAAGTGGAATTTAATCACGGTGGTATCTATCTTTATCATGATCTACCTTTGGCAGTATATAAAGATTTTCAGTCTGCACCATCGAAAGGACAGTTTTTTGTCGGACAGATTCGCGATAAATACAGTTTTGACAAGGAATTGTAAAAGTTAGTGTCACTTCAGTTATCAGTTATCAGTTATCAGTTATCAGTTATCAGTTATCAGTTATCAGTTATCAGTTATCAGTTATCAGTCATAATTCATGATCCCTTTTTACCTTTGACTTCCTGCCAAGTGTTACCGACTCCCTGTAAAACCCCGCGAATTACTAAACCAATACCCCTACCGATAACTTGGATAAGAATATAGACTACTCCCTTACCCACCACCCGAAAAAAAGCGCGTAAACGAGGAGATAAAGAGTCTCTTAATTCTAAGGCGATCGAAGCTAACCAGGGTATGCCTGTTAAACTATTTAATTCTTCCTGTCGGGGGGAATAAATGGCTAGAGATTGGATTTCTCCCTCGCTATAGTGAAATAATTGATATTGACTTTCAAAGATATCTTTAGGTTCTTGCCAATATTGTTGTCGTCGGTATTTCCAAGATAATTCATTGCGGATTTTAGCTAATTTTCTGGCGATGAGAAATTCTGACCGGTAAAGTTTTTGTTTGATTCTTTCCGATTCCGAGAAGTTATTAAGAATAATTACCGTCACCGCATTGGCAATATTATGGATGAGATTTTGCAGGATAATTTCGGCTCTGGCAATAGTTTCAGGAGCATTAGCTCGGTATTCTACTCCGTCAATAGTTAGACTATTTTCGTACACTAAATAGGAAAATGAGTCAAGAGTAAAAGGAATTTTATTGAGGATTTCTGTTTGAATTGCCTCTCTTTCTTCTAGAATAATTTCGTTAAGTCTGCCTTTACTAATTTCCTCATAAACCGAGGCATTAATTTCTAAAAATTTACGGGTCACTTTCTCCCAGATATCGTAAATAATCAGATTTAAGCGACCAGTTAATTCCCCGCTACTAATCTGTAAATATCTCATTTCATCGACATTTTTACGAATTTCATCGAGAACTAAATATAATAATTCCCGTTGCCGATTATCCTGTAAAACATCAATTTCAAAACTAATCTTGGTTCTATTAATTAAAGGCGATCGAATAACTGCTAAAGTGGACTCAAAAACCGCCGAAACACAGAGGGGACGCTCGCGGCTTAAAATTGGTAATTCTCGATCGATATTGTTAATTATTACCGGGGGTGTGACTGCAGCTGAATTGTAATAGCTACCTTCAAGGGGAATTAGTTTTCTTACTAGCCATAGTGCCGCTAAAAGTTCTCGTTTTCTCCCCTGCCAATAAAAGCGATCAAAGCCAGATAAAGACTGTTGATTGAGATGGAGATCAATCAAATGTAATTCACTTTCGATGCGATTTAATCCCGTTCTTCCAGCACTGATTAACCAATGACTAGGAGCTAAACTTGCACGGGTAGCAATGGTGAGAGGAGAAGGGACAATATCGTGGGATTCATCCCGGGAAATTTGCCCTAAAATAGTGATAAATTGCTCTAGGTTTGTGCCTTTGGGAATATAACCGGCGATGCCTAATTCCCTGGCGATTAGTTGCTGTCGGGAGTCGAGAGGAAAGGTTAATAGAACAATTTTACTTTCGGGATAGCGAGAGTGGAGAATTTCACAGTGAGACCAATCAAAGAGAGGATCAATAATAATAATTTCGGGGGCCGGATTAAGAGTCAAGGCGAAAATTGTTTCTAAATCCCCTTCGGTGACGATACTAATATTTTCTATCTGCGACAAAGCCTGCACCAGACCCAAGCGGAAAATCGGGTCATTATCGATGATAATTAGGGTGAGAGGGCGATCGATCACAAGAGTTGCAGCCTGTCAACGGATACTATTCACAGGGTCAATTATACAGTGATCTAGCTCATTTGTTTTGTTTATAGCCATAGAAATCGATGCGATAATCGGTAATTTTTACCCCCGTCGATGCCTCAATCTGTTTAATTAATTCCGGGGGAAGTTGGATATGCACATCGATGATTTCTTGACTGTCCAGACAATTGATGTGACTGTGGGAATCGCTGATGTTGCCGTAGAGTCTGCCGTCCCAGCGTTCCACAGATTCGATAATGCCTTGACCCGATAGAGCCTCTAGGTTTTGGTACACTGAGGTATGACCGATGTTTTTTCCTTGCAGATTGAGACGATCATAAATTTCTCGCGCTGATAGGTGTTCCTGCGCTTGCCACAGCAATTCTAAAATATAGCGACGCTGACGACTAACCCGCATTCCTAAAGTTTGACACCTTTCGATCGCATCTTCTAAACACCGGATCGGTTTTTGTTTTACCTCCAAATTGTCCATAGTTGTATCCGTTGACCTCCGCCCTAATACATAGTCATTACCAGTTTAGCTTAGTCTTTCGATCGATGTCCACATTACGCCAGTTTTTAGCCCATCTTACGGCGGTTATCTCATACTAAATCCTGTTTAAAAAGTATAGGAAATTAGGGAGAAGGGAGAGGAGTTTGAGCATTTCTACTAAAATTCTCGACCTGCATAATTCTGGCTTTAAGTCAATAACCTTTACAAAACTTAAAAAATTGCAACATAAAAAAATGTCGCCACTAGGGGCTTTTTTTGGGCAAGAGTACCAACACAGTCCCCTGATTGTCTTGGTTTTACGTTGATTTAAGGCTTAACAGTTAAACTAAGCCCACAGCATACCACGATTTTACCATATTAATAAATGTAGGCAACCCCGATTTACAGCCAAATTTTGGCAAATTCTGGGAAAATTAAAATCTTGTAACTTACTTTTTACATTTAACTAATCACCCAAAGTATTTAAATATTTTAATTGTTTATCTTAAATTGATAATTTTTACTTATTTTTTAAAGGCTGATTAACTAGGGTTGAGCAAAAAAGCTTGTAAGCTATGCCAAGACGAATTTTAACCACCTACCCTTAAATTAGCTCAATCTCCCCCACCCCCTTGCCCCCCCGATGTCGGGGGGGTTGGGGGGGTTGCCTCTTGCCTATCCTAACCAAGAAATTAATTTTGCACGACTACTTATGAATTATCAGCCATAGAAATCTTCGTCAAGAATTTGTTCTAAGGAAAAAGGGCAGTCTAGGGGATAGGCTTCCTCTGGAGGAATCGCAATTCCAAAGTCAGCCAATTTACTTTCCTTGATGGCAATTTTACGACCTTTAGGATAGGTTTTATCGATGGCGATTGCTAGATGAGATTTCAAAGAAGGGGTGTTTTCTAGTAAGGCGATAACTCGTTCTCTGTGCTCGACAATGGAGCTATACCAGCTAGATTTCATGCTTTCAGGGGCAGATGATTGTACTTTTAATTTCAGTAAATGAGCCAGCAAAATCATTAAATTTCCTTCCAGGGCATTTTTATCGGATTTACCCAATTCTTTCAACTCCTCAACTAAATGAGATACATCTAATGCCTGAAAATCTCCTTGTTCTAACTGACCTATTGTTGTTATCAGCCATAATTGAAAATCTTGTTCATAGAGTTCTGATTTAGTTGTCATGATGGCTTCGATAATAGTTAATCCAGATTGGATCATACTCTATTTTGCAGATTTCGGATGTTGCCATCGGTAAATATTAAGTTTTATTACAGGATTTAACATTTGCGCCTATGCTCTATTCCCTTATCATTAGGATAGGCGGTTAAAATACATCTTAGCCTAAGGACTAGAGAATATTATGAGACTAGAAAGAGAAGATTTTGATTGGGCGGTACAACAAAACCTAATTACTGCCAGCCAAGCTGAAAATTTATGGACAGCTTTTTTGTCCCGTTATCCCCAAGAAGATGAAGTTAATCGCCCTCGCTTTAATTTCGCTAATGTAGCCTATTATTTTGGGGCATTAATTGTTATCTCTGCTCTGGGGTGGTTTATGAACGAAGCTTGGGAGAGTTTCGGCGGTGCAGGCCTATTTTTTATCGCCCTGTTTTATGCAGTTTGTTTTATTTTCACGGGAAAAAATCTCTATTTTCAGCAAAATCTCAAAATCCCCGGCGGCCTTTTATTTACCATGGCAGTGGCAATGACTCCCTTAGCAATCTATGGTTTACAACGCTGGACAGGATACTGGCAAGCTGGCTATCCGGGCATCTATCGAGATTTCCATACATGGATTAAAGGCAGTTGGTTTTTAATGGAATTAGGCACGATTATCGCAGGATTAATAACTTTAAGATTTGTTAAATTTCCTTTTTTAACTGCACCGATCGCTTTTAGTCTGTGGTATATGTCAATGGACTTAACCTCTTTACTATTTGGAGAGAACGAATATACATGGAGACTGCGACTGTGGGTATCCTTTTGGTTTGGAATTGCCTGTTTGATAACTGCCTATTTAATTGATGTACGTCAGCGTCGCAGTCGGGGAGATTTTGCTTTTTGGCTATACCTATTCGGATTGATTATGTTTTGGTTTAGTCTATCTCTCCTCATCGATGATAACGAAGCGCAACGATTTTTGTACTGTCTAATTAACTTGGGATTGATGTTATTATCAGTCCTGCTAAAAAGAAGATTATTTGTGGTTTTTGGAGGTATCGGAGTATTTGCCTATCTTTCCTATCTCTCCTATCGTATCTTTGCCGATTCAATTTTCTTTCCCTTTGCCCTAACCGTCCTAGGACTTGGTATTATCTATATGGGAGTTTTGTATCAGCGTCATTACCCCACCCTAGCTAGATTTATTGAAAGTTATATCCCTCTCGAATGGCGCAATTTATTACCCAAAGATAGATAATTAGGAAAAATGGGGATATGGGGAAATGGGGAGATTCAACTAAAAACCCCAAAACCCCAAAACCCGACACCATCTTTTTTACTTTTATGAAAATACTTATCGTTGACGATGAAAAAGAATTAACCGAACCCTTAGAACAAATTCTTGATCGAGAAGGCTATGACGTTGATATTGCTGATAATGGTCGGACGGGGTTAGAATTGGCACGAGAGAATAATTATGACCTCTTAATTCTCGATTGGATGTTACCCCAGCAATCCGGATTACAAATCTGTCAATATTTACGCAATCAAGGGGACACCACTCCCGTTTTATTTCTAACCGCTAAGGATACCATAGACGATCGAGTGGCGGGATTAGATGCCGGCGCTGATGATTATTTAGTCAAACCCTTTCAACTGCGAGAATTATTAGCGAGAGTCCGCGCTTTATTGCGTCGTTCTCCCAATTTTGAAGCTAGTAACAGCAGTAAACTAAAATGTGCTGATTTAGAACTCGATAGCGAAAATCAAGTGGCCTATCGTCACGGTCGCACGATTAGTTTATCAGCAAAAGAAGTACAATTGTTAACTTTATTTATGACCCATCCGGGGCAACTTCTCACCCATGAACAAATTTATCAGCATCTCTGGTCAGAAGGAGAGCAACCTAATAGTAATGTGGTTCCTGCCCTGATGCGCTTGCTGCGTCGTAAAATCGAAGCGGCCGGAGAAACACCTCTAATTAATACTGTCTATGGGAAGGGCTACCGTTTCGGGGAAAATTAGGGAATGCTGAAGGATAATGAGAATAAGTAGCTGGTTATAATTAAATTAAAAATGGATTTTAGGTTCGATCCCCCCTGCCCCCTTGATAAGGGGGGATTAAGGGGGGATACCCCCTTAATCCCCCCTTAATAAGGGGGGTGTCTGATAATTTTTAACGCCTACCTACTTAGCAACTGATTACCGATTACTGATTACTGACATATGTTATCCTGCCTACGAATTGAAAATTTTACCCTCATCGATCGCTTAGAATTAACTTTCGGGAACGGATTAAATGTACTGACCGGTGAGACGGGGGCAGGAAAATCGATTATATTAGATGCGATCGATATTGTTCTCGGTGGTAAAGTCAATCATCGCGTCATCCGTCAGGGAAGCCAACAATCAACCCTAGAAGCGACTTTTTCTCTAACTCCAGAATTAATTGCTTGGCTAGAAAGTCAGGAAATTGACCCATTAGAAGATAATAGTCTGACCATCAGCCGGGAATTAGTGATTACTAATAATTCCTTGCGTTCTCGTTCTCGGATTAACGGAGTCGTCGCTAATCGCCAACAAATGGCGCAAATAAGAGATTTTTTGGTAGAAATCACCGCTCAAGGTCAAACAGTTCAGTTAATGGACGCTAATCGACAGAGGGAATTATTAGATCTCTACGGGGGTGAATCGCTGCTGCGGCAGCGGGAAAAAGTAGCCACAGCCTACGCTAACTGGCAAGAAAGCAAGAATAGTTTAAATAATAGGTTGCAATCGGAACAAAATCGCCTACAAAGATTAGATTTAATAGAATATCAACTAAAAGAACTAGAATCAGCTAATTTAACTGACGCTAACGAGTTGGAACAGTTGGAACAGGAAAGAAACCGACTCTCCCACGGTGTCGATTTGCAAAATTCCAGCTATCAAGTCTATCAACTCCTCTACCAAAATGATCGCGATCAACCCGCCGTCGCTGATTTGTTAGGAAAAGCTGAAAATATCTTGACAAATATGATGGTTTATGATAGCAGTTTAGAGCCAATTTTAGAAATGGTGCGATCGGCATTAAATCAGGTGGTGGAAGCGGGACAGGAAATCAACGTTTATGGGGATAGTCTAGAGGCAGATCCGGAGAGATTGAACGAGATAGAAGAGAGAATTATCCAACTTAAGCGCATTTGTCGCAAATATGGCCCAAGTTTAGCCGAAGCGATCGATTATTATCAGAAATTACAGCAGGAATTAGCGGAGTTGACGGGAGAAGGACAATCGATTGAGGAATTAGAAAAAATTTGTCAGCAACAGGAAAAAATCTATCGAGAAACTAGCACCCAGTTGACCTTTTTGCGACAAGAAACCGCTAGTCAACTAGAAAAACAATTGGTACAGGAATTAAAACCTTTAGCCATGGAAAAGGTGATTTTTGTCTGTCGGATTGCTCCGGGTAATCCTAGCAGTCTGGGAGTCGATCAAGTGGGATTTTATTTTAGTCCCAATCCGGGGGAAAAAATCCAACCTTTATCCAGTACCGCTTCTGGAGGAGAAATGAGTCGTTTTCTTCTAGCTTTAAAGTCCTGTTTTTCCCAATCCCAATCAGCAGCGGCAACCCTAATTTTTGACGAAATCGATGCGGGAGTATCGGGAAAAGTTGCTCAAGCAATTGCCGATAAATTAGATCAATTAGGTCAACAATATCAGGTTTTATGCGTTACTCATCAACCCTTAGTGGCTGCTTTAGCTGATCACCATTTTCGCGTTTATAAACAAATGATTGCCGAAGATAATTCTACTAATCTCTCGGAAATTCGCACGGTTGTCCGGGTTACTTCTCTCGATAACCGTCAGACGAGAAGGGAAGAATTGGCACAATTAACGGGAGGAAATTCGGCAGCGGCTGCCATCGCTTTTGCCGAGTCTTTATTGGATAAAGCGGCTGCCAAAAAACAGCAGGATTTAACCTTGAAATTGACTGATTAACCAACGTCCTACCTGACTTTGATCCTTGCTGCGTGCCTGTTGTAAAGCTGACTCTAAAACCGCAAGTTTTAAATTAGGTAAAACCTTTGATATATCAATTCTTTTACTACCTCGATCAATTATTTCAAAAGCGAATATTTGGGGATAATCGACGTTAACACTCCAATATTCACTAACTCCTAATTCTTCATAGAGTAAGCGTTTATTACCTAAGTCATCATTGAGGGTAGATTTTGAGATTTCAATGACTAAATCTGGTGGGGGATACTGATTTAAATCAATAATCGAAGTACCGTAGGAAATTAGATTAGCTTTCTCTGCAAAATAATAAGATATATCCGGTTGAACTTCTCGATAACCAGACTTGCGAAAACTGCAATTATCTTTGGCACTAAAGGCCAGATTTTTTAGGGTAGCATAGAGACTAACAGCGAAGATAAAAATAGCATGATCGCTGGCATGATCGTTACCAATAGGAGTCATTTCTAATCGATAATAGCCATTGTAATAATAACTTTTTCCTTGATTTTCTGGGAAGTTGTTAATTGCTTCTAAGTATTCTTCCCAACTACCTTTAATCCATAAATCTGTCGAGATAGTAGTTTCTAGCTGTTGCATAATCTTCGCCTCGATTTTATGGGGTTAACCTTGAAATTGACTGATTAACCAACGTCCCACCTGACTTTGATCTCTAGTGCGTGCCTGTTGTAAAGCTGACTCTAAAACCGCAAGTTTTAAATTAGGTAAAACCTTTGATATATCAATTCTTTTGCTACCTCGATCGATTATTTCAAAAGCAAATATTTGAGGATAATCGACGTTAACACTCCAATATTCACTAACTCCTAATTCTTCGTAGAGTAAGCGTTTATTGCCTAAGTCATCATTAAGGGTAGATTTTGAGATTTCAATGACTAAATCTGGTGGTGGATACTGATTTAAATCAATAATCGAAGTCCCATTTGGTATCAGATTCGCTTTCTCTCCTAGATAGTAAGATATATCGGGCTGCACTTCTCTAATTCCTCTTTTGCGATAGGAACAAGTGGGGAGTCCTTGAAAAGGAATTTCTTTGAGGATAGCGTAGAGACTCACCCCCAAAAAGACAACGTGATGATCTCTAGCGTGTTCAAATCCAATAGGAGTCATTTCTAATCGATAATAGCCATTGTAATAATAACTTTTTCCTTGATTTTCTGGAAAATCGTTAATCGCTTCTAGGTATTCTTCCCAACTAGCTTTAATCCATGAGTCAGTTATCCCCCTAGTTTCTAGCTGTTGCATAGTTATCCGATCCCGCTTTGAACTTTTTCTCTAATTATAGCAATTATTGATCAAATCAGAATCAGGGAACTGAGCAAGTATAATGATAGAATGGATTAATTGAGAAAAAATAAGCCCAATTATGACCACAACTTATGATTATATAATTATCGGTGGTGGTATCACCGGTTCCGCCTTAAGCTATGAACTAGCTAACCTAGGCAGTCGAGTCCTCTTATTAGAAAAAGAAACCCATCCCCTCAACGCCACTTTCTACAGTTATGGAGGTTTAGCCTATTGGTCAGCTACCACAGAAATCCAGAGAAAATTATACCAAGAAGGTCGAGAAATTCAGCGCAATTTATCCCAGGAACTGGGCATAGATAACGAATACCGGGACATAGAGCTAATCCTCACCGTTAACCCCGAAGATGATCCGGCCACTGTGGCCGAAAAATTTGCTATCTTTGCTATTACTCCCGAAATTCTTGATCCGCAGGCAGCGATCGCTTTAGAACCTCTATTAAATCCCGCAGCTATCTCCGGAGTTTTACGACTGCCCCACGGTCACATTAACGCCGAAAAAACTAATCTTGCCTATCAACAAGCTTTTCTGCGTCTGGGAGGCACGATTATTCGGGAAGCTGTCATCGAATTAACTGAAACTGCATCGAGAATTACCGGCGTAAAAACCCCTAAACATAATTATTCTGCTGGGGAAACTATCGTCTGTGCCGGGGGATTAACCCGGTCTTTACTGCAAAAATCCGGTATTGCTGCTCCCGTCTATTTTACCCATGCCCAGGTGATCAAAATTCCCCCCACTGAGATCAAATTAAACACCCTAGTTATGCCCGCAATTCCTGCCAGATTGCTATTAGAGCAAAAAATCACCCAACTAGAAAAGCAGGGCATTTGGCAGAGAGAAACCCCAGAAATAATTGCCAGTGTTTTAGAAACGGGGGCGGTACAATTCCGGGATCAAAGCCTTTATCTAGGGCAAATTAGCGCCATTATCACCGATCCAGACGCGATTTTAAACCCTCTGGCCGGGGAAAAAGCAATACGGGCCGCCGTGGGGACATTGCTGCCCTCTTTAGCCTCTCTCCCCGGCAGCTGTCATCATTGCCTAGTGGCTTTTGCTCCCTCGGGACGGCCTCTAGTGGGAGCGATCGCTGATAAAGTGGGATTGCAGGTATTTTCTGGTTTTACCAGTACACTTGTATCGGCTACGCCCCTGGCCCGACGTTTTGCGCGTCATCTGCTGGGGGAAAATGACGAGATAATTAGGGTTTGCTGAAAAAGTTTTTCCTGGGGACAGGGTGTGGGGTGTGGGGTGTGGGGTGTGGGGTGTAGGTTTTTACCCATTTTCATCTGGTAAATTACCTAATTTTCAGGGAAAAAGTCCAGGGATTTTCCCCCCGATCCCTCCCAGATCTGGGACTTTTTGATTGACCAAAAGTCTAAAAGTCTTACCCAACAAGGTTTTTAGATTTATTTAGCAAACCCTAATTGCTAATTGACAAAAGTTAAGAGAGAAATTAACTGATGGTTGCAATTAATCCTAATCGACTTTTTCCAACTGCCAAAGAATTTGGTTTCCCTCGCGTCTGACCCGGGAGATTACCCAATTTCGCCACGGCCAATGGTCGCCGCGACTGGTAACGGCACCTGGATTAATATCCATTAAATCGGCCACTTCGGCGCTGGTAATCAAATAACCGCGATTGGCCACTTCATCGGCAATGCGTAGGGTTTCGATGAGATTTCTTAGCTGGTCAACTCTTTCTCCCCGGGGTAATTGGATTTCATCGCCAGCGCTATTAGGTGGTTCATTCATAGTTAGGGTCTGGTCAAAGTTTATTAACAATTAAAAATTGTCGGTTGAGGCAAACAATCAAGCTTTCCTCTCGTTATTCTATCGATTCTATCAATAATAGTTGTCATCAAAACAGTCCTATCTTCTCGAATCTTACCGTCATATCTTTACTAAAACCCTAAAAACCTCTTGACAAAAAACACAAAATATAGTAAGGAAATTCAGGGTAAGCTCATCTTAGACAATCCTTGACAAAATGAACTTTATCTGAGTTGCCTACCCACGATTCAGGCATATTTGAGGAGAATTCGCCATCTCAATTGTTGAGCAACAATCGACCAAATAGGTCGAGTTCCTAACTATTCTGATTGACTGGTATCACTTGAAATGCCCATGCGTATCACAAAATTGGCCAATTGTCAATAGGGTTTGAGATGCGCTCACCCTGGGGAAAGTGATCAGTTATCACTGATAACTGATTACTGATAACTGATCACTGATAACTGATCACTGATAACTGCTATAAAATTGGACTAGCCTTTTTCCCCAGAAAAAAATTCCCCCTCCATGACCTTAATCCTCTACAACACCCTCAGTCGTCGCGAAGAACCCTTTACCCCCCTCATCCCCGGCATTGTCTCCATGTATTGCTGCGGCATTACCGTCTATGATTATTGCCATTTGGGTCATGCGCGTACCTGTGTGGTTTGGGATGTGGTGCGGCGTTATTTAGAGTATCTCGGTTATAAAGTGCGCTATATTCAGAATTTTACTGATATTGACGATAAAATTCTCAATCGGGCTAAAAATGAACACACCACCATGGCAGCCGTGGCCGAGAAATTTATCCAGGCCTACTTTGAGGATATGGCAAAATTAGGAGTCAGACCGGCGGACGCTTATCCCCGGGCCACTCATACCCTCGACGGTATCAAGCGCCTAGTCTATGAATTAGAACAAAAAGGCTATGCTTACCCCAGCGATGGCGATGTTTACTATTCCGTCCGTCGTTTTTCTGATTATGGCAAACTATCAGGGCGAAAACTGGATGATTTGCAAGCCGGGGCCAGCGGCCGGGTAGAAACGGACGACCCGGAAGCAATTAAAAAACAAGACCCCTTTGATTTTGCCCTCTGGAAGGGGGCAAAACCGGGGGAACCTAGTTGGGATTCTCCCTGGGGCCAAGGTCGTCCAGGGTGGCATATTGAATGTTCGGCCATGGTCAAAGAACAATTGGGAGAAACTATCGATATTCATGTGGGGGGAAGTGATCTGATTTTTCCCCACCACGAAAACGAAATTGCCCAAAGTGAAGCGGCTACGGGTAAACCTCTGGCCCACTATTGGTTACATAATGGCATGGTTAAGGTGGCCGGGGAAAAAATGTCGAAATCCCTCGGTAATTTCATCACTATTCGCGAGTTATTGGCAAAATATGACCCCTTAGCCGTGAGATTATTAATTTTAGGCGCCCAATACCGCAAACCGATCGATTTTTCCGATGAGGGATTGCAGGCGGCCACTAATGGCTGGCATACTTTACAAGAGGGTTTATCCTTTGGTTATAAGCATCTTCCGCCAGATAATCCCACAATTACTGACCAAGAGCTAGAAAATCGCTTTCAAGAGGCGGTAAATCACGATTTTAACTTTGCCGGTGGTTTAGCGGTGTTATTTGAAATCGCTAAGGAATTACGCAAGGAGGGTAATAATTTAACCCATGCGGGTAAGACGGACAGCAATCTGGCCGAATTAGCGGTAAAATGGCAGACTTTGGTGAAATTGTCTAGGGTTTTGGGCTTAGAAATTGCCGCCGACCAGGGAGAAACCCCTGTTTCTGAGGGAATTAGTGCAGCGGATATCGAAAATCTCATCCAACAACGGACAGAGGCGAAAAAAGCGAAAAATTACGCCGAAAGCGATCGCATTCGCGCAGAATTAAAAGCCCAAGGCATTACTTTAATCGACCAACCCGGGGGAGTGACTAAATGGTTAAGAGAGGGAGACTAGAAATTCTTTGACCACTTCCTCTACTTTGCGATTGCGTCCATCCACCTGATAGTTTAATTTCTGCATAGTGCTGGAGGTAATTTTGCCGGTGAGTTTGGCTAAAACCTGTCGCAATTGCGGATATTTTTGCAAACTATCCCGGTTAAAAATCGGTACCGCTTCGTAGGGAGGAAAATAGCGTCGATCATCTTCTAGGATGACTAAATCTAGCACGGGAATTAAGCCATCGGTGGAATTTCCCGCCACTAAATCCACTTGTTTTTCGGCTAAAGCGCGGTACATTAACCCTAAATCCATCACTTTCGGGGGTTGGGCAAAAGTTAGGCCATAGGTCTTCGCTAATCCCTTGTAACCGTCTTCCCTTTCCAAAAATTCATAACCAAAACCCGCTTGCCAATTGGGGGTATATTTAGCCACCTGCGAGAGAGTTTTAAGATTATATTGACTGGCGGTTTCTCCCCGGATAACAATGGCGAAAGTATTCTCAAATCCTAAACTGGGAAACACTTCTAGATTAAATTTTTCTGGATAAATCTCTTGCAGCTTTTCAGAGACTAATCGGGCATCGTTAAGGGGTTTTTCCTGCAAAATTCCCGTGAAAGCCGTGCCAGAATACTCCACATAACCATCGATTTTACCCGCTTTCACCGCTTCATGACAGATCAGAGTACCACCGAGATTAAATTGACGATCAACCCGTAAATTCGTCTCTTTTTCGATTTCCTGTGCCAAAATTTCCCCTAAAATCACCTGTTCAGTAAAATTTTTGGAACCGATCACCACTGTGCCGGGGGATGAATGGAAAATTTGAGTCAAGAGGAAAGATAGCAGGGCCAACCCGATTAAACCTAAGCCCCATTGCCATTTAGAGGGCTTTTTCGGACGTGGCGAAGGGGAAAAGGTCTTTTCTAGCCGACCGAGACTCCAATCGGCAACAAGGGCTAAAAAAGCGGCAGGAATTGCCCCCGCCAAAATTAACTGATTATTTACCGTGGCAATACCGCGAAAAATAAACACTCCCAAACCACCGCCACCGATGGCAGCTGCGATCGTAGCCACACCGATAGCAATCACCGTCGCAATTCTCACTCCTGCCAAAATTGTCGCCCCAGCCAAGGGTAATTCGATATAGCGCAGGATTTGTCCGTCGGTCATACCTAGGGATAACCCGGCTAATTTTAATTCGGGATCAACTTTTTTGATGCCCAGATAGGTATTTAAAACAATTGGCAGTAAGGTATAGAGAGTTAGGGCAACAATAGCGGGAATTTTGCCGATTCCTCCCAAAAAAGGCACGGAAATTAAAAAACCAAATAGGGCTAAACTGGGGATAGTCTGTAGGGTGTTAACGATCGCTATAATCGGTTGAGCGAGAATAGCTTGACGACTAATTAAAATACCTAGAGGAATCCCGATTAAGCTACCCATAGCCATGGCTATTCCCGTCAAGAAAAGATGCTCTCCTGTGCGAAAAGCGATTTCCCCCCCATAATCTAGCCAAAAACTATCCATAAACTTCCCTTAAAGCGGCTGGTTCATCCTATTGTATAGAATAAATAGTGTCTATTAGTTCCAGTCTTGATTTAAAGATTCTATCACCATCTTGACATTATTTCCCCCCTAAAGACCAATGACTAACAAATTTAATCCTCGGGCTAAAACTGTTGCCGATTGGGCCTATATCGGTATTGATAAACATTTTCATAAAGTTCTTAAACACGAAGCTGGGGTTTTACTCGATCAGGATACGGAAGAATTACATCAAATTCGTGTGGGAATGCGCCGTCTTCGCAGTACCTTAACTGGTTTTGACCCTGCTTTGACTATGCCGAAATTTGCCGATCAAAAACGGGTGGGTAATCTGGGCAGAATTTTAGGAGAATTGCGGGATTTAGATGTGTTAAAAGAGGCTTTTGTCGGTCATTATCAGCCAATTTTACCCCCGCAAGAACAGGATTTACTGAAGAAAGTTTTACAAGTTCTCGAAAGCCAAAGAAAAAAGGCTTTTGCTAAGGTAGAAAAGCTGTTAAAGTCCGATAAATTTCTCAATTTTAAGGCAGATTTTGCCATTTGGTTGGATAATCCCACCTATCAACCGATGGGAAAATTAGATATTGCCACGGTTTTACCAGACTTATTATTACCGCAAGCGAGTCGCTTTTTACTGCACGAAGGCTGGTTAGTTGGGGTAAATTTAGAGGAAGATCAAAAAGTAGGAGAGTTTTCTAGTCAAGAAATTGATGACTTATTGGAAAAAGAAGGATTATTACTGCACGATCTCCGCAAAGAAGCCAAGCGTTCCCGCTATAATATGGAGTTATTCACTCAGTTTTATGGCGACAAATATCAAGAGTATCTAGAAGATATTAAAAACCTTCAAAGTATTCTCGGAGAAATGCAGGATTGTTGTGTTCTCTCGGATTTTCTTAGCCAAATTTTCCCTAATTGTCTTGCCAAGGAAATGCCGACTTTACTAGAAATTTTCCAAAATATCCGTCACCAAAAATGGCAAGAATGGCAACCCTTACAAAAGAAATTCCTTGACGCTGACACCAGAAAAAGTCTGCACCAGACAATTTTACAGCCTATTTTTCGGCCAAATAGTGTAGAATTAGAAACTAATCCAGAATTCTGAGATTAGAAACCGATGAATTTTTTTCAAAAGTTAAACCACGCCATTAGTCAAAACCAGACTCTACTTGTCCTCGGTTTAGATGCTAACCCCGAAATGATGCCCTCCACCCCGGGAGAATTAATCGTTAATTTAGAACGGTGGCTCAAGTTTATTATCGATGAAACTGCTCCTTTTGTCTGTGCCTACAAACCAACTTTAGGTTTTTATCAAGCTTTGGGAGCGGCAGGTTTAGAATTATTACAGCGAATTTTAACAGCAATTCCCGCTCATATCCCGGTAATTTTGGATGCTAAACACGGTGATATTAATACTAGCAGTATTTTAGCCGAGACTATCTTTAAAACTTGGCAGGTGGACGCGGTTACTCTCAATCCCTACTCCGGACAGGATCACGTTGCTCCTTTTTTAGTTTACCCCGAGCATGGCGCTTTTATCCTCTGTCATACTTCCAATCAAGGCGCGATTAATCTGCAAGAATTTCCCAGTCGCGACAATCCTTTTTATCTGCAAGTTGTCAAAGAAGCTTGCACCTGGGGAACTCCCGAACAGGTGTTTTTAGAAGTGGGAACCACTCAACCGGAGATATTGAAAAAGATTCGCAATTTTGCCCCCGAAAGATTGATTTTATTACGCAGTATTTGGGAAGACAAAAGTAAATTCTCCGAGTTAATCACTGTGGGTTTAAATAGTCATGGCGAGGGTTTATTAATTCCTGTACCCCAAGACTTTTTATCTCAACCTGATTTGGGAGCAAAAGTCAAGAATTTACGCGAGGAAGTCAACAAAATTAAACAAAATCACCAGCAAGAATCGAGCCAAGATGAGACTTGGACTGCTAACGTTTGTCTTTTAAAACAACATCCTCATCAGGATTTAATTTTACAATTATTTGATATTGGCTGCTTGATGTTTGGTGATTATGTGCAAGCATCGGGAGAAACTTTTTCCTATTATATTGATCTGAGAAAAATTATCTCTAATCCTAATATTTTTCAGCAGGTAATTGAAGCCTATGGAGAAATATTAAAAACCTTGACATTTGACCGCATTGCTGGTATTCCCTACGGCTCTTTACCTACAGCCACGGGTTTATCTTTATTATTAAATCATCCGATGATTTTCCCCCGCAAAGAAGTAAAAGCTCACGGCACAAGAAGAGTAATTGAAGGTAATTTTCAAGTGGGGGAAACGGTGGTAGTGGTGGACGATATTTTAATTTCAGGCAAAAGTGCGATCGAGGGGGCCGAGAAAATTAAATCGGCGGGATTATTAGTTAATGATATCGTGGTTTTTATCGACCATGGTGGCCCTGTTAAAGATAAACTTCGTAGCCATGGTTATCAACCTTATTCGGTTTTAACCCTAGCAGAAATTACCGATACTCTCTACGAAGCGGGAAGACTGACAGAAGCAGAATATAGCTGTTTTTTAAATCGATCCCATTGATATTTAGCCATCAGTTATCAGTTATCAGTTATCAGTTATCAGTTATCAGTTACCAGTTATCAGTTATCAGTTACCAGTTATCAGTTATCAATTTTAAGTGAGCAGTTATCAGTTTTAAGTGAGCCTCATCAAATGGCAGTTTCCTGCTGTCTTTTCACTGTTTACTGTTTACTGATCACTGATTACTGATCACTGATTACTGATTACTGATTACTGATTACTGATTACTGATCACTGAAAATTGTTAAGAAACTTGACTGCGTAAGACCTTTAGGGTATTCAGGAGCTTGCTTTCTTCTTTTTCCTCAAAAATAGTTAAATCTTTCGGTTTACAACGTTTTATATGCAATTTAATCCCCTGCGCTCCTTCTGTTTTCAAATCTTCTTCGTAACCAGCTTGAGCGACTTCAGCCTCGTCTTTGGCGAGAAAAGGACCGAAATAATAAGTACATCTGGGATAGTCGGTTTTAATCTCGACCCAGTAGGCTAATCCGAACCTTTCCAGTAAGCTAATCAAAAATTCTTTCATCTCGTTCCCCATCTAAATCTACTCTGGTGGTTTTGTTACGTTCGTTTACATTTCGCAAACTTCCTTCCTATTTTATTTATACTTTCTCCTTTTGGCTATTGGGAGTGTCGAAAAATACAGATTCTCAGTCGGGGGAATTTTGCCAGCGTTGCCGGTAAACCTCGTAAAGAGCCATACCCGCCGCCACCGAAGCATTGAGACTGGGGGTTTTGCCTGCCAAAGGGATAGATACCAACTCATCGCAGGACTTTTGGGTTAGCAGACTCAAACCCTCTCCCTCCGAACCTACCACCAATCCTATCGCACCCGTTAAATTGATTGTGTGTAAAGATTTACCAGTTTTTGCCGCCGTGCCGTAGAGCCAAAAACCGGCCGCTTTTAATTCCTCTAAAGCACGATTGAGATTAACCACCCTAGCGACGGGTAAATATTCCAAGGATCCGGCCGCCACTTTCATCACTGTCGATGTCACCCCGGCGGCGCGACGTTGGGGAATAACTACCCCCTGACAACCCATAGCTTCAGCGGTGCGAATGATTGCCCCAAGGTTATGGGGATCCGTAATACCTTCAGCGATGACGATGACGGGGTGGCGACTTCTGCCCTTAGCTTTTTCGATTAGATCGGCTAATTCGATATAATCATAGGGGGACATCTGGGCTGCAATCCCCTGATGATTGGCCTTATTGGTAATCTGATCGAGACGCAGATCGTCCACCTCATCAATTACCGTACCGTTGGCTTTGGCTTTTTCCAAGAGGGTATGATAACGGGGATCGTAACGGAGTCGATTGACCACCCAAATCCGATTTAGTTGGCGCTCCTCCTCCATGGCTGTTAAAACCACCCGGCGACCGTAGAGCAGATCATCAGCTTCTTGGTTTTCTGGAGTTACTGCCGGGGATTTAGCCAGAATTGGCCTAGTTTTTGACCGCAAGGGCCGGCGAGAATTACGATTATCGGACTTGTCACGAAATGGTCGATCGCTCATGATTGATTAATAGTAAAGGAGTCGGGAGTCATCCCGATGGCTATAATTCTAGTTTTTCTAATAGTTGATGTAATCTTGAGGGGTCTTGTAGATAAAGATAGCCGAACAGGGTTTCTAAACTGCTGGCCTGCTGATAGACTTGGGCTGTCAGACGACGGCGTTTTCCCGTGACCGCATTGCGTCCCCGGCGCAGAATTTCTTTTTCTTGGTCTGTCAGATAGGGCTGCAGTTGTGCTAAATCTAAAGCCTGTTGTTCGGCCCTGACTTTGCCCACCACCTGAGCGTGATAGTCTCCCAGACGCTGGGGCGGCAGTAAATAATAGGTGCGGATGTATAATTCATAAACAGCATCCCCTAGATAGGCCAGGGAAGCGGGCGATAATCGGTCAAGACCCTCTAGGATTGGTGAACCCTGGCCATTGACCTGTAAGCGAATTTGTTCGAGAGGAGATTCCACGATTTACGCTTTTTCTAGATGTTTGATCGCCGCTTCCAGGGTGGGTTGCAGGGAAAAAAACTTCTCCAATCGCACCAGTTTTACGGTTTGAGTCACCCGGGGATTGGTAACAATTTGTAAACTGCCCCCTTCGGTTTTGGCCTTTTTCACCAATTTTACTAAAGCCCCTAAACCGGAGCTATCGATAAAATCAATCTGAGCGAGGCTAATAATCACATCCTTGGGACCTTGCTCCACATAGCCTTCGATCACCTTACAAAAAGTCGGTTCGGAAAAGGCATCTAAAAGACCCGTCAAACGGAAAATTTGGTACTTATCTCTGACCTCACGCGTGCCTCGCAAGCTGACGGTCAAGTTAATTGCTTCTGGAATAATCGCCTCCTAGCTCTAGAGCCGTAAAAATCAAAACCCTAGTATATCCTAAAAATTTACGACCGATCCTTTTTTGCTTGCCGCATTAAATCGACAAATTTGGCGAACAGATAATCGGCATCGTGGGGGCCGGGACTGGCTTCGGGGTGGTATTGTACCGAGAAAAAGGGCAAAGACCGGTGTTTTAAACCGGCTACGGTGCGATCATTGAGGTTGAGATGGGTAATCTCCACTTGCGGATTTAAAGATGCCTCCTGCACGGCAAAACCGTGATTCTGACTGGTAATTTCCACCTGTTGCTGGAGTCCACAGGGTTGATTTAACCCGCGATGACCAAATTTCAGTTTAAAGGTTTCTGCTCCTAGGGATAGCCCCAAAATTTGATGACCCATACAGATGCCAAAAGTGGGTTTTTCCCCTTGCAAAAGTTGCTTGGCTAGGGCAATTCCTTCGGTGACAGCCGCCGGATCTCCCGGTCCGTTAGAAAAGAAAATACCATCGGGATTATATGCGGCGATTTTTTCCGGGGGAGTGTCGGCGGGAACCACGATCACCCGACAACCGTAGCTGGCTAAACGCCGGAGAATATTGCGTTTGATGCCAAAATCGATCGCCACCACCGTTAACGGTTCTTGATCACTATCAATTGGCGCAAATTCCCAGGCGGACGGGGTGGGAGTCGTCCATTCGTACACTTCCTTGGTGGTAACTTCCTTAACTAGATTTAACCCGGCCATACTGGGGGCTGCCTGCACCAGTCGCAGTAAATCATGATAATCGAGTATTTCCGTCGAAATTGCCCCATTCATCGCCCCAACCGAGCGAATTTTGCGGGTCAGGGAGCGGGTATCGATGCCATAGATGCCAATAACATGATGAGCGGCCAGATAATCCGGTAGGGATTGGCTAGAACGCCAATTACTGGGCCGGTGGCAGATATTTTTGGCGATCGCTCCTTTGACCTGGGGACGAATTGACTCCTCATCTTCGGGGTTAACCCCCGTATTTCCCAATTCTGGATAGGTAAAAGTGACGATTTGACCGGCATAACTGGGATCGGTGAGGACTTCCTGATAACCGGTCATCCCTGTGTTAAAGACAACTTCGCCGACGGTGGTTCCCTGGGAGCCGAAGGAATAACCCTCGTAAACCGTACCATCGGCCAGAACTAATAAGGCTTTTTGACTAGCAGCACTGGATATCATCGTCAATTTTTTAATCTTGAGTAGTGGTGAGAAACAGAAGTCAAGGATAGACTAGAACAGGGACTAGAAAACGAATTGCTTAGTTTTAATTGGCTAGGGCGTTTTATGATTAAGAGTACGTCCGCTCAAAGACAACAGCTTCCCCTGACTAGCCATCGGCAAAATCCTATCGCTTAAAAAATAACTATATAAGTAATATGAGTCCAAGAAAACTGACTGATGCCACGAAAAAAGAAATTCTTAAGCTTTATCGGGAAACGGAGGCCACCACTTCCACGTTAGCCGAGCGTTATGGCGTGAGTAGTTCTACGGTCAGTCGTTTTCTCAAAAATTCTTTTTCTGGCGAGGAATACGAGCAGTTAATCCAGAAAAAACGCTTGGCCCGCAATGGTCGCGGCCTTGAGGAGGAGGAGGCAGCAGCGGATTTACCGGAAAAAGCGATCGAGGTGATTAGTTTTCGGGCAGCGCGCACCGAAGCTAAGGATGAGCGGGATTTTGAGCCACCGATCGCTTCTGTGGAACAATTAACCCTGTTAATGGATACCTCTTACTCGCCAGAAGCAGATAATCCAGAAGATACAGAAATTAATGGCGATAAGACCCTAGAAACCGCTAATTTAAACGAGTTTTTCGTCGAAGCTATCGAGGAAGATGAGCTTGACGAGGATTGGGATGAAGAGGAGGATGAAGATGAAGATGAAGATGAAGATGAAGATGAAGATGAGGGAGAACTAGCGGACAGCTATTTAGGCCCGACTATCGTTAAAACCGCCCAACTACAGATCTTACCCCTCTCGGCGGCGGCTTTTCCCAAAACCTGTTACTTGGTAATTGATCGCGCTGCCGAATTAATCACCCGTCCCCTCAAGGATTTTGCCGAATTGGGTAAGGTTCCCCCTCAGGAAATCCAGCAGCGCACCCTCCCCATCTTTGAAAGTCATCGCATCGCTCGTCGTTTCTCCAAGCGCAAGGAAAAAGTGATTAAAGTTCCCGACGGTCGCCTGATCGAAAAAGCTCACGCTCAACTGGAAGCTAAAGGGATCACCCGTCTGCTCATGGATGGTCGTATCTACGCTTTAGAGTAGGGAATTAGGGGGTTAGCAGGGTGTGGGGTGTGGGGTGTGGGGTGTGGGGTGTGGGGTGTGGGGTGTCGGAAGAATAAATAGAAATAATCTCCTGTCTCGGAGTCTCCTGAATACTGTCTCGGAGTCTCCTGAATACTGTCTCGGAGTCTCCTGTCTCCTATTTGAACAATAGATAAGTTTTTTAACAAGAGTAGTTTCAGATACTAATTAGCCGATGGACTGGGGTAGAATTGGGAAAACCAGTCCAACTGTTTTAGCCAAGCTATTTAACTATGATTAAAATTAACTTGCTGTTCGCGTTATCTTCTCTTAAAAAATCGAAAAAAAACTTTACATAAACTCAAAGGAGGGCCTCGTAAATTGCTCATCTAAAAGCAGAGTGAGTTATCGGACAAAGTTTTTAGGTGCTTTTGTTGATTACTTCTTAACCACCATCTTATAAGTAGAAGAAGGGAGATGAAAGTTAATCAGTTACTAAGACTCTACGAACAAGGAGAGCGGGATTTTTTAGCCATTGACTTGATGAGTCTAGATCTACAACAAGTGACTCTAATCGCTGTCAATTTTGCTGCGGCCAATTTGCGCGGAACTAATTTGAGTCGCTCTTTTCTGACTAAATCAAATCTGCGGGGAGCGAGTTTAAATTGGGCGAATTTAACCTATGCCAAATTAAGTCAAGCGCAATTAGTGGAAGCGGACTTAACCAAAGCCAATCTCACCGGGGCCTTTATGGTCCGGGCAAACCTGCGTAACTCGCGCTTAAGTGGGGCGGATCTTTCCCATGCTAATCTCCGGGGAGCGAATTTATGCGGGGCGAATTTATGCGGGGCGAATTTATACTTAGTTAATCTCTTGGAGGCAACCCTAGATAAAGTCAATCTCAATTGGGCTAATTTACAAGAAGCGCGGTTAAGTGGGGCTAAATGTCGTCAGATTTCCGCAAGGGAAGCCAATTTTAGCGGCTCTTTTCTGAAAGAGGTGGACTTTCAAGGGGCCAATTTAGAAAGGGCTAATTTTAGCGAGGCACGTCTGACGGGTAGTGATTTACGCGGGGCCAATTTAGTGGGTGCTAATCTAGCGGGAGCGCGTTTACAAGAGGTAAATCTACAGGGAGCGGACTTGAGGGGTGCTAACTTGACGGGGACTTGTTTTGAGCGCGTCACCGGTTGGACAGAAACCACCCAAGAAGATGATATTTTTCCCCTAGACTGGTTTCAGCCTCGTTTTGCCACTTAAAAGCCCGTCCTTTTGCTATCGATTAACGATTAGCTGGAGTGGTTAATCTTTGGTTAGGAATAGGGATTGGGGGAGCATTATTCGGCTCATCCTCGAAGGGTAAAGCAGGGGGAGGAGTGGTGGCACCCGGAGATGGTGCTGGAGATGGCGTGGGATTAACGGCAGCGGGGGGACTTTTCGGGGTGACGACGGGTGCGGGAGAGCTAAAACCGAGGAGAGCTTTGCCAAAGGGAAAAACATTCCCCCAGCGTTGAATATTGGGATGGCCAAACCAATCTTGACGGGACACCTTCACCGAGAGGAGAGGTGCGATCGCTCCTGATTTTTCGGCCGTTATTAATAAATCAATTTTATTAAGACCCTGTTGTTGATTAAAACGACTGATGATAGTTTTCTCCGCTAATTGCGATGCTCTAGTCAATAATTCTTCGTAGGATTCTCCCTGTTGAACTGCGATAGGAACATTAACAGTGGATTGAGCTAAAACCACATCAACGGCGATAATTCCCGTCAGCAGCGTTAAAACAGTAATAGACTTGTACATAGGACAGACGGTTAAACAGGCACTCCCTGGCTAGGGTCGGGATCTTCCCTGTGAGAGTTCCCCGATCGCTTTCTTAAATTACCATAACCGCTCTCTGGCCACAATGGAAATTTTCCAGTAGCGAAATCGTCCTTAGTCCCTAGCAATAGGCAATAGGGGAATAATTAGGGCTGGCTGAATAAATCTAAAAACTTTGTTGGATAATATCTTTAGGCTTTTTTCAAATCAAAAAGTACCAGCCGAGAGTAATCGGGGGGAAAATTCCGGGACTTTTTTCCTGAAAATGGGTAAAACCCCACACCCCACACCCCACACCAACGAAAAACTTTTTTAGTATAACCTAATTATATTTGGCCCTATCGATCAGAGGTTGTTAATTATGACACAAACTAGCGAAACCGTTACCTATTCTCTCGAATCTGTCCTGAAAGAAATTAAAGATAGCATTAAAGAGGTTAATCAGAAAATTGACTCTCTCCAAAGAGATATGGGTCAGAAAATAGATTACTTTCAGAGAGATGTGGATCAAAAATTTGACACCCTGCAAAGAGATGTGGATCAGAAAATCGACAATCTCCAAAGAGATATGGATCAAAAATTTGACAGTCTCCAAAAAGATGTTAATCAAAAATTTGACA
>VYKR01000100.1_pt1 | contig 50530 bp, 46 predicted proteins | sample 5109561 | NCBI WGS metagenome assembly VYKR01 (sample SAMN12291799, study PRJNA351875) | freshwater metagenome | isolation source: freshwater lake | place: USA: Michigan, Ford Lake | collected 2015-08-15
CCGTCAAAAAGCTAGACGTAAAGTAGCTAAAGTTCACTCTAAAATCTCAAGATGTCGTGAGGATTTTCTCCACAAGCTATCCCGTAAGATAGTTAACGAAAACCAAGTTATTGCTGTAGAAAACCTCAATGTTAAAGCCATGGTACGCAATCATAATTTAGTCAAGGCTATTAGTGATTGTAGTTGGGGAATGTTTTGTACAATGCTTAAATACAAGGCAGAATGGCAAGGAAAAACCTATATCGAAGTTGATAGGTTTTTCCCTAGTTCTAAGACTTGTCATGTCTGTCTAAATCAAGTGGGTAGTTTATCCCTTGATATGAGAATATGGACTTGTGAACATTGTCAGACAACTTATGACCGGGACATAAATGCGGCAATAAATATTCGAGATGAAAGCTTACGGATATTGTCGTTAGGAACTAGCGATACTGCCTATAGAGGGGATGTCAGACCAAAAGCTGGGCGTAAGTCTGTCTTGAGGCAATACCCTGTGAAATAGGAAGCTCTCAACGACCTTGAGAGTAGTTCACTTATTGTCATTTACCCTAGCCAAAAACCGCATGATTAGCCATAGTTTACCAGGTCGTTTTCCCAGAAATAATCCCACCCGTCGGCTGCGAGCTTTTCTCCTAGGTCTTTTCGCCGCGGGTATGACCGCTTTACCCCTAAAAGCCGCCGAAGAAATTGAATTTGTCTATACTCCCCTCGTCTTTTCCGTATCGGTAGCATCCCTAGAAACCTTTGCTAAAGAAGGCAAAATCGACGCTAATTTAAAAAGATTTCTGGCCAGAGCAACTCCCGAAGCAAGAGAGCAGTTTCGTGAAGCTTTATTAACAAAAATTGACATCGATCCTGTTTTACTATCTCGTTTTTTTAATAGTGTGATGGGTGCTGATATGCTCTCTCGTTTGGGCAAAAGCATCACCATTCAAGGGGGAATTAATGGTAAATATGCCCTGCGGGGTGCGATTGTTAGTGCCGCTTTTGAGCCGGGGGGATTAACCCTTTTAAACATCCTGAAAAAATTACCCAATAATATCCAGTTACAGGGGGAAGAAATCCTGGGATTAGCTAAAGCCCTTGATTATGCCGTTTATGTGGCGGAAATATTTATTAAAGATATGCGCCTCTGGACAGCCGAGGAAGCGGCTGCCGTTAAACCAGCGATTAATTATGCCAGTTTACCCGATTTGCGTCAGCGCGGTAGCTTTCAGGTAAAAAAAGAAGTTTGGAACCTAACCGATAGCAGTCGCAATCGCAGTTTATATGTAGATGTTTATATCCCGCAAACTTTCCGAGACGGTAAAACACCTGTAATTATTTTTTCCCACGGATTAGCCTCGCGACCAGAAGATTATGCCCAAGCAATTGAACATCTAGCTTCCTACGGATTTTTAGTAGCAGCACCGCAACACCCCGGCAGTGATATTAAATACCTGCAAGGAATGTTAGCTGGGTATTATCGCAATATTTTTGATCGAGATGAGTTTATTAACCGACCCAAAGATATTAGCTTTGTCATCGATGAATTAGCAAGACGTAATGCTAGTCAATTTCAAGGTAAACTTAACCTCACTAATGTGGGAGTAGCTGGTCATTCCTTCGGAGGTTATACTGCCATTGCTGTTGCCGGTGCGTCCATCGATTTTGATAATCTTGCTAAAGATTGTAACCGTCCTTATTCCGGGATTAATATCGCAATTTTACTGGAATGTCGCGCCCTAGAATTGCCTAGACAGGTCTATAATTTTCGCGATGAACGAGTCACGGCCGTCTTTGCAGCTAATCCCGTTAACCGCAGTATTTTTGGGGAAAAAGGTTTAAGTAAAATCTCGATTCCTGTCCTCCTGGGTTCTGGAAGTTATGACCCGGCAGCTAATCCGATTTTTGAACAGGCCATTCCTTTTACTTGGTTAAAAACGCCAGATAAATATCTGGCCATGGTCGAGGGACAAGCTCATGTAAATTTTACGGAATTGGATGCAGGAATGCAGAAAACCCTGGAATCTGTGGTCGATATCACTTTGCCTAATCAAAATTTAATCGAGGATTATACGGGGGCTTTATTGGTGGCTTTTTTTGAAGTTTATATTGCTGATAATGAAAAGTTTCGTCCTTTTCTTCTGTCTAGTTATGCAGAATATCTCAGTCAGGGACAAAAGTTTAAATTAGACTTTATTACTGCCGCTTCTGACGAGAAATTATCTCAATTAATTGAAAAATTGCGAGTACATAGGCAATAGTAAAACGTAGGGTGCGTTAGACGGCAAAAATTCCTGTTTTGACTTGAAGGTAACAATCCGTCCTAACGCACCACCTATCATCAACTATGTAAAACGTAGGGTGCGTTAGACGGCAAAAATTCCTGTTTTGACTTGAAGGTAACAATCCGTCCTAACGCACCACCTATCATCAACTATGTAGCTGGTTACAATTAAAGATAAAATACAAAAAACCAGAAGCCTGTCCCACTATCTAACAGTTAATTGAGATTACTTACTTATTAAGTGTCAAGTTCGTTGTTTTCTTTTCACTGATGACTGATGACTGATGACTGATAACGGAAAAATCTCCCCACTGCCCCCCTGCAAAAAAGATTCTCTTGAGTTGTATAATCTCTAAAGGATTAGCGTACTCAAGAAAAAAATTATTTCATGCTCAGAAAAATTAGACTATCATACTTTGGCTTAATTTTAGGCAGTATTTTAACGGTTATCGGGATCATCGGTTATGCCCAAGGTAACGCCACGGTAAATTTAGCGGGGTTTTTCTACGGATTACCGTTATTATTGGGAGGTTTAGCCCTAAAAGCTTCAGAAATCAAACCTATACCCTTCAGTCAACCCACTAGCCCCGAAATATTGCAATTGCGCCAACAACAGGCCACTGTCACCCAAACCAAACTTCGCAACGATGTCACCCGCTATCGCTACGGACAGGAAGTGCATCTGGATGAAGCCCTAGAAAAGCTGGGATTAAGCCCCACGGACGAGGAAAGACCGACTTTAGTGGCAATTCGTGAAACTGCTGTTGATTCCGCCTATTGTCTCACCCTAGAATTTGAATCGCCCCTTTTACCCCTAGAAAAGTGGCTGGCAAAACAGGAAAAAATCGAAAGATATTTTGGACCGGGAATTAAAGCCGAAATTAAGCAAGTTGACGAGGAAAAAATTGATTTAGCCCTAATTACTATCCCTAACACCTAAATGCTCACGCCTATTCAGTATGGCTTCTTGGCAATCTCTGCCGTGGCTGCCGGCTTAATTAATGCTCTTGCCGGTGGCGGTAGTCTGATTACTTTTCCGACGCTGATGGCGGTGGGTATCCCACCAGTGATGGCAAATGTGACTAATACCGTCGCTTTATGCCCCGGTTATCTGGGGGCAACTCTCGCCCAAAAAAAAGACCTGCACGGGCAACAAAAACGGATTCGATTATTACTACCATCGGCAGTTATTGGCGGCATTATCGGTGGTATTTTGCTGTTAAATACTAGTGATAAAGTATTTGAGAGCCTGATTCCTTTTCTGATTCTTTTAGCGGCGGCTTTATTGGCTTTTCAAGATACTTTACGCTCTTGGTTGCAGCGGCGACAGGGGGACGAAAATGGTCATATCCCAGAAATTTTGGCGGTTTTACCCATCGCTCTCGCTTCAATTTATGGTGGTTATTTTGGGGCGGGTTTAGGGGTGATTGAGTTGGCAATTTTGGGCTTATTTATCAAGGATAATCTCACGAGATTAAATGCTTTAAAACAGTTGCTTTCTTTGGTGGTTAATGTAGCGGCATCTTGGTTTTTTCTCTTTTCTAATCAGGTAGATTGGTCGGCGGCGATAGTGGTAGCAATTGGCTCTTTAATTGGGGGTTTATTGGGGGGAAAACTAGCCAGAATTATCTCTCCTAGTTATCTGCGCTGGACTGTGGTAATTCTGAGTATTATTATCGCTACAGTTTATTGGCTTCGTTAACAAAATGTTTGTCAATAAGGTGTTTTATTGATGGAGATTGATAGATTTTTTCCTAGTTCTCAAATCTGTTCTATAGCGTTTCCCAATCTCATGAGGTACACCAAAATCTTAACTCCTGACTCCTCAAAACCTAAGACTCTGTACCTCACAACTATAGAAATTGCTATAATTGTCTCTATCATACCAAATCCGTAAGGTGGGCGTAAGTCTATCTTCAGGCATTCCCCCGTGAGTTCAGAAGCCCCGACAATCTCGCCCAGCGGGTAGTTCACCCTAAAAAGATTGTCCCACTTCTAAGACTTTCGTTTGTCCGTTGCGAGACAAAATAACCTGTTGACTACCAACTTCCACTAAAGTCCAACCGTTGATAAATTCCCCCGGAGAAATACGCGTCGTTATCCCCTTATTATCAAATAAAGCTGAAGATCGATCGCCTAAATCCATCACCCCCACCAGGGTATTTTTCACCTGATTATTAGTGGGAATAACCGCTGCCAACGGCCGATTCACTTGGGGGGCAGCCGGTAATGGTGGCGCGGAAATGTCGGGATTTGCGGGTGTAACCGGGGCAATTTTGGCAGTGGTTTTAGGGGGTTGGGGATAAACGGGAACGTAAATTCTTTCTATTACCCTAGGACTATTATTAACCGGTAAATTAGCGGGGGGTGGTGGTGGAACCGTGGCTACCGGAGAAGGGTTATTTTTAGGAGAAGGATCAGGATCGGGGGATGAAGTTGCACCTTGGCGATCGATAATAGTCAGAGATGATTGCAGATAGGCGATAAACTTTTGATCTTCTGGGGAAATCGTGCCATTTTGAGAGACAGGGGCATTTTTTTGACTGATTAGCCATGCCACCACCCAACCTAGATAGACGCAAGCAATGACAAAAATAACTTTATCTAGGGGCATTCTCGGATTTTCTTCATCGCCCGCTGCCATATTTTTTGCACTCCTCGATCGCTGCTGTCGTTTCGATTCTAACAGGATAGGGCATTGCCAAAAACAATTTTTTAATTTCCCCAAATCCCCCTAGGGGGGATATAGTAGAGAGAGAATGATGTATCTTAATATAAGTAAAGTTTTGTAACAATTCTGAAATCCTTTGCTCAACTCTACCCTAGTCCCCAGCAATCCCGATCGCCTGAAACCCCTAGTCCCTAACTGGGAAAAATGTCAATCCGTCTTTTGGACAGCAGCATTTCTGGTATCAGTCCCCGTGTTCATACAAGCGCCCCTAGTGCGCTACTATCCCGAAATTAGCCTAGGTTTAACCATTTTCTGGGTGGGGTTAGGGATTTGGCTGCTCAAACAAGCAAAAATCAGTCTTTGGGGAGATTTACTTTTGGGCTTTAGTTGGAGTTGGTTAGCCGGTTCTCTGTACTGGGGTTGGTGGCGCTGGGAACCCTTGATCCATATTCCCATGGAAGCGATCGGGCTGCCCTTTGTTCTCTGGGGATTATGCAAAGGTCGCGGCAAAGTGGGCAATCTTTTCTATCTGGGTTCTTTGTTAGGAACCGCCATCACCGACTTATATTTCTATCTAACGGGACTAATTCCCTACTGGCGACAATTAATGACCGTGGAACTAGACCCCAACCTAGTATCGCCGATATTTCATAACGCTTTGGCCCAAATTCAGACCCCCTGGGGCATCAGTTGGGCGATCGTACTGCTCAACCTGCTCCTAGCGATCGGTATCTATCCTTTGCAAAAACGAGTGTGTCATTGGTGGGCATTTAGCGGAGCCGTATTGAGTACAATTTTAGTCGATGGTTTATTTTGGATTACCGCTTCTCTGGCCTAAGGGTTTTCCTAGCTAATTCCCGTTTCCACCTATTCACTTAGATAGATGAAAATGTGCGGAATCTCGCGATATAATGTGTAGTTACCTCCATCTATACATTGCCGCTTATGTAACCGTGGATATACTAGGACAAAATCCTTATTTACTACTCCATACCGAGAAGGGACAGCGTTTTTTCCCTCTCGTGGGGAGACCTTACTGGACAATCGGACGGAGCAAAGATAACGCTATCGTGATTAAAGACCAGTGTATCTCTCGCAATCACGCTATTTTACAATCCACGGAAACAGGAGATTTTTATCTGATCGATCTCGGTAGTCGCAATGGAACTTTTGTCAATGGCAGAAGGGTAGCTATTCCCGGGACTATCCATGACAAAGATCGGATCACCTTTGGCAAAACCGAAGTGCAGTTCTATCGTCCTACTCCCACTAATATAGGCAAGCAACCGCACAATTTAGAATGGGATACCCTCACCTCCACCGTCCATGAACGTCGCTTAACATCGGTGATGGTGGTAGATATACGAAATTTTACGGCTTTAACCCAGCAATTAGACGAAAAAGTGCTTTCTTCTCTGATTGGCAATTGGTTTCGCCATGCCGGGAGTATTATCCGCAGTTCCGGCAGTTGGGTAGATAAATATATTGGTGATGCGATCATGGCCATCTGGTTTCACGGCCAACAGGAAGTCAATCAAGACGATATCTTGCAAATTTTCCAAGCAATTACGCAAATATACAAGATGACCCGCGCCTTAAGCGAAGAATATCCCTTACCCTTTAAATTACGCATCGGTGCGGGAGTGAATACCGGTTATGCCATGGTCGGCAATACTGGCAGCGGTGAACATCCAGATTATACGGCGATCGGTGATACGGTCAACGCCGCTTTTCGTTTAGAGTCGGCCACTAAAGAAATAGGTAGGGATTTAGCCATCGGAGCCACTACCTACAGTCATCTCATCGGTTTACCCTATCTCCACCAAGCTTTTGAGCAAAATACCGTCAGTCTGAAAGGATACGACGATAGCACCATTACCTACGGAACCACTTTTGATGATTTGGATCGTTTCCTCGATGCCAATATTAGTGAGGAGATAACTGGAATTACAGGATTTATCGGCAGTGTCTGAAGATTGAAATTAAACGACATTTCAGTGATCAGTAAACAGTAATCAGTAATCAGTGAAAAGACAGTAGGAAACTTCTATTTAATACTGTACACTTAAAACTCAAATCTGATGACTGATAACTGATAACTGATAACTGATAACTGACCTACTCCTCGGCAGCGGCGAGAACTAAATCTTCCTCTTCCAGGGCGGGAGGAACTTCGATTTCTGCGACTACTTCCGAGACAGTCCGGCCTTCCGCTTCCGCTAGACGTTTTTCTCGGTATTTAATCGCCATTTCTTCCGCTTTTTCAAACACTAACGGGCGATTTTTGAGCATATCTCCCGGTTCTGGTTCTAATTGTTTAGTTGAGAGGGAAATGCGACCTCTTTCGGCATCGAGATCGATAATCATCACTTTCAACTCATCATTGACATTAAAAACCGTGTGGGGGGTGTCAATGTGATCGTGAGAGATTTCGGAAATATGCAGTAAACCACTGACTCCACCAATATCGATGAAAGCACCGTAGGGCTTGATTCCGCGCACGGAACCGATTACCACCTGTCCCACGGCTAAACCGTTCATCTTGCGTTCCACTAAAGCGCGACGATGACTTAAAACCAGACGGTTGCGATCCTCATCCACTTCTAAAAACTTTAAGGGCAATTCCTGACCGACTAAATCCTCTTTCGCTTCTCTGGTGCTAATGTGAGAACCGGGGATAAAGCCGCGGAGACCTTCAATTCTGACTAATGCTCCACCACGGTTAGTGGCGAAAACATTCGAGCGCACGGTAGCATCTTCTTTTTGCAATTGACGCACCCGTTCCCAAGCGCGCATATATTCAATGCGACGGATCGACAGGGTTAGCTGTCCATCTTCATTCTCGTCGGTAAGAATGAAAAATTCCCTGGTTTCGTTGGGTTGTAAAACTTCTTCGGGATTATCGACGCGGTTGATCGACATCTCCTGCACGGGGATAAAAGCGGCGGTTTTAGCACCGATATCGATGAGCGCTCCCCGGGGTTCCATGCTGAAAACAGTCCCGGCGACAACATCTCCCGGACTGAAATGATAATCGTATTTGTCTAGAAGGGCGGCAAAATCTTCATGGGTAAAGCCTATGTTTTTGTTTGCGGTTTTTTGGGTGGTCATGTACGTTGTTTGGGCCTCGGAATTTCCGTAGGTTTTTCCTCCTATGTGATGTACAGTTTCTAAATCAAGGGGATGCCTCCTAATTTAGTTTCTAGGTAGGGCCTAGGGGATGAACTGTCGCATCCGGCTTTCTTGGAGGCAATCTGCCTCAAGAATGACTTTTAAGAATCTAACCAGAGCTTGGGCTTGAAATAGCACAAGGGATCCTCATTATAACTGAATCGGGAACTATTTAAGACGAGGTGATCACGCTGGCTTCTCCCACTGGAGACCAAGAAGGATAGGCGCGTTCGATTTCGGAGGATTGCAGCAGAGCTAAAGCGGCGATAAAGTCTCTAATTCCCTGAAAATTGCCGTAAACCGAAGCAAAGCGCACATAGGCCACTTCCGATTCTTGCCGGAGGTATTCTAGGACTAATTGACCGATCTCCTGACTTGTTACTTCCCGTTTTGAGTCTTGCTGCAAACGGGATTCGATATCATTGACGATCGCCTCTAATCTTGAGTGAGGAATGCCGGTTTTTTCGCAAGCGCGGACGATCCCCCGCAGCAGTTTGCAGCGATCAAAAGATTCCCGTTTACCATCTTTTTTAATCACCGTGATTGGCACGAATTCGATGCGCTCGTAGGTGGTGAAGCGATATTTACACTGTAAGCATTCACGACGACGACGAATGCTCTGACCGTTTTCGGAGGAACGGGACTCTAAAACGCGACTATCGGTATGCTGACAATTAGGACACTGCATAGGAGGCGCTCGGCGAGGGGAACCTTTAATTTAAGCCTTTAAATACGAAAACCAGAGCCGCTAACCTGCTTTTGACAAGCGGGCGGCTCAGGGAAGAAAATTATTAAGTTAAACGGAGTGAAGAAATTTACTTTTGAATCCGGGGAGGTTCCCGGAAGGCGATGGCGAAGAAAATTACCGACAAAGCCATAGTTAAAACTAAAATGTAAGCGACGCTTTCCATGGTTGGACATCCTACAAGACTGCTATAACAATCCTATAGTATCAGGAAATGAGCTTTTCGGCTTGTCTGGGGATGTAATCTACATCCCCAGAATCAGTGGCAATCTATTTAACGCTAACTTTTGCCCCAGCATCTTCCAGTTTTTTCTTGATGGCGGCGGCATCATCTTTGTTAGTGCCTTCTTTAACCGCTTTGGGAGCGGCTTCTACTAGGTCTTTCGCTTCTTTGAGTCCTAAACCAGTCAATTCGCGAACTACCTTAAGGATAGCAATTTTCTTGTCGGCGGGAACTTCTTCGAGAACGACGTTAAATTCGGTTTGTTCTTCCACAGCTTCAGCAGCAGCCGCAGGAGCAGCCCCGGGAGCAGCCATAATTATGCCACCAGTTGGAGCGGCGGCGCTAACTCCAAAGGTTTCTTCGATACCTTTGACTAATTCCGCAGCTTCTAAGAGGGTAAGGGTTTTGAGTTTTTCTAAGATTTCAGCTACAGCAGACATGGGTTAGACTCCTAATTGTTTGTAAGTGATTGATTGGCGCGGTGTCAAGCCGCTTCTTTTTCTTCTTGACGGGCCACGGCATCGACGGCACGGGCCAAAGATGCGGGAACTTCGTTGATGCTGCGGGCCAGTTTGGTGGCAATGGCGTTGATTGCTCCAGCAGCCTGAGCGATTAACTGTTCTTTCGACGGTAAATCAGCGATCGCTTTGATCTGATCTTCTGTTAACAGTTGACCTTTGGTCCCTTCTTTGAGGACACCGCCGCGCAATTCGGTTTTTTTGCTTTCTTTTTTGAACTCTTGATAGGCCTTGAAAGCTCCACCGATATCCTCTTTTACGAGCAGAAAGGCGGATGTTCCCGATAAAAGGCTTTTCATCGGTTCCCAGCCACTATCTTCAGCGATCGCCAAGCCCATCAAAGTATTTTTGGTGACTTTACAAATCGTTCCCGTGGGGCGCAATTTGCGGCGTAGATTGCTGATTTCGGCGACGGTTAAACCTTGATAGTCGATGACCATCGTTAATTGAGCTTCGCTAAGGGAGGTTTTTAATTCCTCTAGAATTACTCCCTTGCTTTCTCTGCTTCTCCCCATCCCTTGTTCACCTCCTGTATGCGGGGGATCGGTTCCAGAGGCGCAAAAACAACCCCTTGTAGCGCCGGGGTTGAGTGGAGAGAATTCAGTTCAGGCACGACCAAGACAGAAAATATCTCTCTTTAGTCTTTTTGGCTGCTGTTTTCTCGCTTTGACCTCGGCAGGGTGTTTAAGCTGTTTCGCACCTGCTGTCTTTGGCTTAAGCCAGTCCCTTATTATAACATTACTGCGGGATTTATGTCAAGCCCTGGGAAGGAGCGAGCGCGGCGATCGCATCTAAGACTAAATCCTGTTTTGAAAAGGTATCCGAGGTAAAACCGAGGGTTCCTTCAAACTGATATTTTAGGTAAATATTGAATCCTAGCTTTCTTGGGTATGTGAGCGGGGTTTGTGTTTGGTTCGGAGAGTAAAAACGAGGAGCAATTCCTTGAAAATCTCACGGGTTGACGCACAAAAATTAACCCCAGAAGAAACAGGAGAACTCGCTCCACTGCGAGCGATCATGACCAAGTCCCGCGCCAAGAATTAGAATTACTGGACTTACCCCATACAGAAATACTAAAAAATTAACAAAACCCTTACTGCCTGGGGCTTATCAGAAAAAGTTGACAAGCCACCACTGGGTACATTTTCCGCTTGAAAATGGCTGTACCGTTGACTGTATCTGGAGTAGAGCGATTCCGTAGAGTTGGCTGTATAGTGATCGCTAACCTGATGGTAACAGATAGTGTCATTAATCTCTAGAGTCAGCGATTCCCTCTGTAGCCATGTTTTTACTGGTTTTCTGCCTCGAAACAAGCTATAATGGTCGAAGGGTCAAATTGGAAAATTTTTGCCTCAAACCCTGTCTGCGTAAGAACTTCAGGATTTTGTGTCCAATAGTCCATTGGTATTGTATTGCTTTAACTCAGGCTCTGTAAGACTTTTAGCCATAGCTAGTATGTTTATATGGGGGAAGTCCAGGAATTAGTGAGAACTTTGGTCACGGAAAAAGTCAAGGCGGGACAATTAAGGCTTAATTATCTTTAATCGTCCCCGAAGAGCCAATTTTAGAAAAACTCAACGGGAAGAACTATCATGTTGACAAAAACTTTCAGCCTTCTCTCGGTCGTTTTAATCCTCGGACTAACCTCGATCGGGGTTGTTGCCGCTACTAAAGATAAGGCTACCGAACTTCCGAAAAACTGTCAGTACCTCAAGGAAGTAGCCACTAATCAGACCCGGATCCGCAAACAGATCGATGCCATAGGAAAGAAGAACTTTAACACCGATTTCGCCGTTCCCTCGGGGGTGAAATTTGCCTCTTTTAAGGGAGTAATGGTTCCCGAAAACGATGGCAAATACGGAGTGACGATCAATCTCAAATATGCCGATAATTCAGTCAATAGCGCCTTCCAGAAAAATGTCGAAATGAAACGGGGCGAAACCTATTCTTTACCCTTCCAATCACCCACGGGTAGACAGCCCTATCAGATTAATTTTAATATTAACGGAGCGAATAATAACGCCTACACGATCGCGGTAATGGCCTGTAAATAGCGATCGCTCTTATTGATAACCCTCTGGAGAGGCGATCAAAAAGGCGATCACTGGCCGACAGGAAAGTTTTCCGTCAGGGCTAAAGGTCGAGGTAGCTTTTGAATGGAAAGTCCCGCAAAAAAGACATTCCCACTCACGGATATTTAAACGCTTTCTTGCCACCAATATTCCCACAACGCCGAACTTCGATGACAGGAGAAGAGTGAGGATGGCGACTCGATTAAATTTTTCTAGGGAGCGGTTTTCCCTACCCGGGTTAAAGCGTCTGCGCTCCTATCGCTCGGCTTGGTTGCAGGGAGATGTCATCGCGGGGATCACCGTGGCGGCCTATCTCGTTCCCCAATGTCTGGCCTACGCGGAACTGGCCAGAGTACAACCGATCGCCGGATTATGGGCGATCCTACCGCCGCTGCTCATCTATGCGCTGCTCGGTTCCTCGCCACAACTCTCCGTCGGGCCGGAATCGACGACGGCAGTAATGACCGCCGCCGCTATCATGCCGCTCGTCGCCGGGGATAGTAGCAACTACGCCAGTCTGTGTAGTCTATTGGCCTTACTCGTGGGGATCGTCTGTTGCTTGGGAGCCTTCGCCCAGTTGGGATTTCTCGCCGATCTCCTCTCCAAACCGATCCTCGTCGGCTACATGGCCGGGGTAGCGGTGATCATGATCGTCGGTCAGTTGGGAAAAATTAGCGGGATGTCACTAAAAGCCGAATCGCTTTTCGGACAGATCGGGGAATTTTCCGAACATTTATCCGAGATTCACCCACCAACTCTGATTCTCGCCGCCGGTGTTTTAATTTTTCTGCTATTGGTACAACGTCGCTTTCCCAATGCCCCCGGTCCTTTACTCGCGGTTCTACTGGCGACATCGGCAGTATATTTGTTCCAGCTGAACGAGCGCGGCATCGCCGTGATCGGGGAAATTCCCGCCGGTTTACCGAGTTTGAAAGTACCGAGGGGTTTTTCTCCCCAGCAGTTCGTCTATTTACTCTCCTCGGCCATCGGTATCGCCCTCGTCGGCTATTCCGATAACGTCTTGACCGCGCGCGCGTTCGGGGCGAAAAACGACTATCGCATCAATGGCAATCAGGAATTACTTGCGCTGGGAGCGGTGAATATTGGCAACGGGATAATGCAAGGCTTTCCCGTCAGCAGTAGCGGCAGTCGCACAGCGATCGGCGATTCTCTGGGCAGTCGATCGCAACTGTTTTCCCTCGTGGCTTTTTTGATCGTAATTTTGGTACTTTTGTTCTTACGCCCGCTGCTTTCCCAGTTTCCGAAAGCGGCCCTGGGGGCGATCGTAATTTACGCTGCGCTGCGTCTGATCGAGATCTCGGAGTTCAAGCGTCTGCGTCGTTTCAAAACCAGTGAGTTCCGATTGGCACTCGTCACTATGTTCGGTGTCCTGGCCACCGATATCCTCGTCGGGGTAGGGGTTGCCGTGGGGTTATCGGTGGTCGATCTGTTCACGCGACTGATGCGACCACACGATGCGGTTTTGGGGGAAGTGCCGAATCTCGCCGGTCTGCACGATATCGAGGATTGGCAGGGTGCGACGACGATCCCCGGTTTGGTTCTCTACCGTTACGATGCGCCCCTCTGTTTCGCCAATGCGGAGAATTTTCGGAAACGGGCAATAGCGGCGATCGAAGCGGAGAAAGTTCCCGTCGAGTGGTTCGTTCTCAACGCCGAAGCGATTCTAGATATCGATATTACGGCAGTCGATATGTTGAAAGAATTACATCGAGAATTAATCGGCCGTGGTATTACTTTCGCCATGGCAAGAGTGAAGCAAGATTTATATCAGCAATTAAAAAAAGGAGACCTATCCGAGACGATCTCGACCGAACGTATTTATCCAACTCTAGAAAAAGCGATCGAGGCGTTTCATCGGAAATTTTGGGTCTGAAACCCCGCCGTTCTAGGTTGGCTTTACGTTAGAATTAAAAGGCCAGTCTCGAAAACAGTGGACGGCGCAGCACCTTGAAAACTCGGCTTAGGGGGTTCCGACCAGAAAAGCTTGGCCGGGTAAAAAGTCGCGCGCAACAAGTACAAGAAGCTATAGGCGGTCAACGTACCAGCAGAAACTTAAATCGTGAGGTTTAGGAATCGCCGCACTTTTAGGGCGGCGAGGATGTCAATACCCAAACAAATAAACAGAAAACTTCTTATAGAAGTGGGGCAAGGGGGAAATTTTCAGCTTTAACCTGGAATATACCCCCCTTTTCCCCACAAAAGAGCGATATTTTAGCCCCTGTCCGAAGGCTGAACATTAGATAAAATTTTGTTACGACCATTCCACCAGCAATTTTTGAGCAAGATACAATCGGAATAGTAGAGCTGCCATTGGGCTAAAAGTTAAGCAAATTTAATCGATAGCCATTTCAGAAAAAAATGTGTCATCGATAATGTTGATCTTCCCCAGATAAGAAGCGAGTGAAGATTAATTGTTGAACCGAGCATCAAAAGCTATCTCTACAGGAGGAAATGTTAGAAAGTTATCCCAGAAGGGGAACCATCAGTCTTGACATATCTATTTCCCATCTAACAGCAAAGGATTTGATCTCATTCAGGGGAAAAAGTCGCTATGAACCACCAAATAGAAACCCCGATCCGCTCACCTTCTCAAGCTCGATTCCGTTCACGGGAAGAACGCATCCAGATCGGTAAATCCCTGCGGGAGCGATTGCCGCGTTCTGTCCACGCTATCTGGCAACCCCCCGCAGCTGGTCGAGAGCCGATCGAGATCATCGAAGCATCAAATCGAGGGCGATTACAGGAATTGATTCCCATCCGCTACGGACGAATGTTGCGGAGTCCCTTTACCTTCCTGCGCGGTTCCGCTGCTTTGATGGCCTACGATCTGGCCACCACTCCCAAAACTGACATTATCGTGCAGGCCTGCGGGGATTGCCACCTGTTAAACTTCGGATTTTTTGCCACCCCCGAACGCAATTTAGTCTTCGATATTAACGATTTCGACGAAACCCTGCCCGCGCCTTGGGAATGGGATCTCAAGCGTCTCGTGGTCAGTTTTGTCATCGCCGGCAGGGATAGCGATCTATCCAATCAAGAATCGAAGGCAGCGGCGATCGATTGCGCTCGTTCCTATCGAGAACACCTGCGGGAATATTCTCGCCTCAGTCCCTTAGAGGTATGGTACACGCGCATAGGAGTAGAACAGGCGATCGAGATGGCTCCCGACGAAAAGACGCGGAAGTTGCGGGAACAGATGATGGCAAAGGCCCGCGAGCGCATCATCGAACATCTCTACCCCAAGATCGTCACCCAAACCGGCGGACGCAATCGCTTTGTCGATCAGCCGCCCATTCTTTACCATGTCAACGAACCGGATTGGGAGACTCTCGTGCGCGAGGGTCTGGAAGACTATCGCCAATCCCTGCCGGAGGAACGCCGAGTCCTCTTCGATCGCTACCAATTAGAGGACTTTGCCCTGAAAGTGGTGGGCATTGGCAGTGTCGGCACCAGATGTTATATCGCCCTATTGTTCTCGGAAGATAACCATCCCCTCATCCTACAAGTTAAGGAGGCTTGCCCTTCGGTTCTGGAACCCTATACCGCCAAGAGCCAGTACGAAAATCAGGGACAACGGGTAGTTACAGGCCAGAGATTGATGCAATCCTCTAGCGACATATTTTTGGGCTGGACTAAGGGAAGAGGGGGCAACGACTTCTATTTACGGCAACTGCGGGATATGAAGTTTTCCCTACCCATTGAAGGAGTATCGGCCGTCCAACTGCAACGCTACGCCGAGTTCTGCGGCTGGACCTTGGCCCGCGCCCACGCTAAATCTGGAGATGCGGCCACCATTAGCGGTTATTTGGGGAAAGGAGATCAGTTCGATCTAGCCATGGGCGAATTTGCGATCGCTTATGCCGATCAGACAGAACGAGATCACGCCGCTTTGGTGGATGCGGTCAAAACAGGACGGGTCGAGGCTTTGGTAGAAGAAAATTTATAGAGATTAGGGAGCGATTTTGAGCGGATCTAGGCAAGATCAGCCCCTCGCTGCTGAAAAATTTGACTTTTTGATGGTATAATTCCCCTGGAAAGTCAAGATCGGCTCTCAAAGGGTAGCTATATGGTTCCAACTTCAGATCAAGCCAATGATTTCATCCAAAAAAATGCCCTGAGCAGCGGTGTCACCAACGCTGTCATCAATGGTGTGATTGGCTGGTTTATGTTTCGAGGAAAAGATACTCTACCGCTCACTGTGGATACCATATCAGGGCATGAAAAAACGGTCTTCTCCACGGGAGTGATGACCGCTTTTATACTTTCCCTCATCTTGGGGATGATTGCCTTTTTTACTTTCCGCAAAAAAGCCAAAGATTTCCGCGTCGCCTCCCCAGAACTTTTAGAGCGTCCTTTTTTCTTTTTTGGAGTCAGGACAGTCCTGTTTTATGCTCTGTTTGTCTTTGGTACAGTGGCCTTGGCTGCCCTATTCTTGCAAAAGTTTTTGGGGACGATTCTGGTGACACCTATTATCGGCGCAATTATCTTAGGGATTATCGCCGGGATAGCCTCTTGGTTTATTAATGCGGCGGTGATGAAAGCCATAGGGCGGCCTGAGTAGATTTTTGAGGTATGACCGAGCATCATTGAATATTATGGAGATTTTATGACCGTTTTGGACGCATTTAAACTCGATGGGCAAGTAGCGATTGTAACTGGGGCAGGTGCGGGCATTGGCCGGGGCATTGCCGAATTATTTGCCCAAGCAGGGGCAGCGGTGGTGGTCAGTGACCTCAAGGAAGACACCGCCGCTGTTGTTGCTGATGGCATTAAGGAAAAGGGCGGCAGAGCGATCGCGGTCGCCTGTGATGTTACTAATGAACAGGCTCTAGAAAACCTGGTTAAGTCCACCCTGGATGCTTTTGGCAAAATCACCCTGCTGGTAAACAATGCTGGCGGTGGTGGGCCAAAACCCTTTGATATGCCCATGGATACTTTCATCTGGGCCTATAAAATCAATGTATTTTCGGCGTTTCATCTCTGTCAATTATGTGTCCCTTATATGGAAGCGGCGGGGGGAGGAGCGATTTTAAATATCTCCTCGATGTCAGCAGAGAACAAGAATATCAATATGGCCTCTTATAGCTCCTCTAAGGCCGCTGTTAGCCACCTCACCCGCAATATTGCCTTTGATCTCGGGCCGAAAGGAATTCGGGTAAATGCGATCGCCCCCGGTGCGATCAAAACCGATGCCTTGGCTAAAGTGCTGACTCCGGATATTGAAAAAGTGATGCTCAAGCATACCCCCCTCGCCCGCTTAGGGGAACCCAGTGATATTGCCTACTCTGCCCTTTTCCTCTGTTCACCGGCGGCCAGTTGGGTGAGTGGGCAGATCCTCACCGTTAGCGGCGGCGGGGTTCAGGAATTGGACTAACAGTCTATTATCGATTCATTTAACCATATTTAACGACAAAAAGGAGAGAATATGAGCAATTTTGATGCTTTTGCTGATTTTCGCATGGATGGTCATGTGGCCATTGTCACCGGCGGGGCCCAAAATATTGGGGAAGCCATTGCGAAAACCTTTTCCGGCGCGGGAGCCAAGGTCATGATTGCCGACCTGAATGGAGAGAAGGCCCAAGCAACAGCCGAGGCTATTCAAGCTGTCACAGGGAATCAAGTTCTAGGGATCGGCTGCAACGTCACTGTGGAGGAAGATATTCAACAATGTGTGGCCAAAACGGTGGCAGCTTTTGGCGGCATTTCTACCCTTGTTAACAATGTAGGTTGGGGTAAAGCTTACGACGACCCCCTAGAGGTTCCCATGGAGGAAATGATCGAAAGCTATAAACTCAATACCTTAGCGGCTACGCGGATGACCTCGGTTTGTCGCCCCTATTTGCTGAAAGCGGAAAACGCCACGATTACTAACTCCGGTTCGCTGGTGGGGGTTTTGCCAGCTTTTGACTTTATTGCCTATTCCGCCGCTAAAGCCGCCCTTAACCATCTGATGCTAGGTCTGGCTCACTATTTTGCTAAACAGGTCCGCGTCAATACCGTGCTGATTGGAACCGTGATCACCGAGGGTTATGCCGCTGCTGGTTTGGATGAAAAAGCCCAATATGCTCTAGCTCATCCCGACAACCTGACTGGACGCGCCGGTAAACCCCAAGATATTGCTAACGCTTTCCTCTGGTTAGCTTCGCCGGCTGGCTCTTGGGTGAGCGGTCAAACCTTACAAGTCTCCGGTGGTGGCAAACGCGTCCGTCTCAAACCCGAATAACGGCTCTCTTGCCCCTCCTTGACCTTTCTCTGCGATTTGTCGTTATGGTTTTTGCTGCTTTTGGATATCGTCGGGCTATCAGGCTAGTAACTTCTTTTTCAGTGTTAGCATTGTTTAATCTCGCCTTTGCTGGTCAAGGGCAGCTCTTGGCCGAAACGGCGATCGCTGAGGAGTCCACCCCGATAACCGACCCCTTAGAAAATGGGGCTAGTCTGGGGCCAGTCCTCCACCTTCCCCCGAACTCGGTTGCACAATTTAAGCAGCAGCAGCCGGGAGCTAATCTCCCGACTGCACAAGTGAGCCGGGATGATGTATCGCCAACGGAACCGGTAGAGTTACCATCCCCTGAATCTACAGCGTCGCCGCCAAAAGATCCCAATGCCAGGTTAAGGATTCCCCCCAATTTTGGCGAGGGGTTTCCCATTGAACGGGTGTTTATCTACGTTCGCAACCCCAGCAACGACCCGAAGCAAGAGGAAGAGAGCAGACGGCAACTGGCGAATAGTTTTGGCATTCGGGCCGGGGGAAACTTTAGTCCCCTTTTGGCGGATCAGGGACTGAATCAGGTGCAGCGCTTGCCCTTTGTCGAGAGTGCCGAGTATCGTCTCTACCAGTCAAATCTGCCCGGTGTGGTCATTGTGGCGTTGCTGGTCAATTTGAAACCACAGGAGGTCTCCCAAGTCCCCGGCCCTAAACCGCCAAGGGGTATGGTGATCAGTGGCAAGTTACGGGATTTTCCTACCCTCTACGAGAGCGATCGCAGTTTAGTTAAATTGATCCTCAATGGGGGTGTGGGAGTCTTTAGTGATACTAATCCCTGGTTTGGCAACCCAGAAAATTTTGCCCCCAGTTCCTACCAACCGAAGGGAACAATTACTTGGGGAGAATTTTATCTAGAGCCTGGTTTAGCAGGTATTACTGGTCTGGGGAATTCTCCTGTGTATATCTATGGTGGCGCTTCCTATACGGTATCTGGGACAGTTCAACCGGACATTTTCCGTACAGACTCAAGGTTCTACGGTAATATTGAAAGGCTCTACGGCGGTTTTCTGGTGGCTAAAACGGGAAATCCTCTCGTTTTTAACCTATCGGCAGGACGGCAAATTTTCCAACTCAATCAAGGCTTTTTGTTTTCTCAGTTTAGCGGTTCGGCTAATGCTCTAGATCGAGCCGCCAGCTATTCTAACCCCCGCACTGCCTACGAGATGACAGTGCTGTCTGATTTGCGCTGGGGGTATTTTCGTTTACAGGGGTTCTTTCTGGAGCCAGATGAGCTATCAGTGGCTGATAGCAATACACAATATTTGGGAATTAGCGCCCAGTATAACAATAATCAAGGGGTTGAGGCTGTTTTAACCTATGTGGGTGTACCTCAATCATCCCGGACTTATTTGCTGCCCGATGGTGAACGGCTAACCCGTCAAGGGTTACAGGTGATTAATCCCCGATTGCAGTTATCGCCATTGTTTGGGGTACCCGGACTGTGGTTTCAGGGGGAATATGCCTACCAATTTAATGACCGGTATAGTATGTCGGCTCAGGGGGGTTATCTTTGGTTAGGCTACAGTGTTCAAAATGTGCGCTGGCAGCCTAGCTTTAGCTACCGCTTTGCCGGTTTTAGTGGCGATAACCCCAAAACTGCTAGCTATGAACGTTTTGATCCCTTGCAAGCGAGTGGTTTAACTGACTGGTTACAGGGAATTAGTCTCGGCAAGGTTTATAACAACTCTAATAGTTTTTCTCATCGAGTCAATTTTACGGTGATGCCTACCAGTAACTTTGAGTTATCCCTAGATTACTACTACCGGTTTGCCGACACGTTGAATAACTTAGGGGGTAATCCCGCCCTCCAGACGCTGAAATCCTATGATCTTGGCCATGAATTACTGTTAATTGGGCGATATTATCTGTCTCAAAATTTCTTGCTTCAGGGGGTTGGTTCCGTGGCTTTTCCGGGTAGTGCTATTCGTCTCGCTGCGGACAATAATACTAGCCCTTGGATTACTCTACAAGTGTCTCTGTTTATGTTTTTCTGAGTTTATCCTCCTGTTGCCAGAGGACAAGGATGATGGTATGTGATATAATTTGCTCTTGCTTTCATCTACATAAGTAGCTGGTTATAATTAAATTAAAAATGGATTTTAGGTTCGATCCCCTCTGCCCTCCTTGATAAGGTAGGGTTGATTCATGAATCAACCCTACCCTTGATAAGGGGGGTGTCTGATAATTTTTAACGCCTACCTACATATTTAAGTGATTTTGTCAAGAAAATGAGCGAATTAAAATCCCAAATTACGGCTATTGATTATCAACTTTCTAAACGTCCGATCGCTCTCGATCCCGCAGGATATTTTATTATTTATCTAGACCGAGAAGCTGGGTTAATCTGTGCCAAACATTACAGCAATATTATCAACGAGAAAGGTTTAGCCGTCGATCCAGAAACGGGAAAAGTTATCGGTGTTAGGCAAAAACTTGATCGCAATCCTGAGTCTATTTATACCGCTAGGACTGCCAAAGAATTAGCCGTCAAAGTAATCGAAGAAACCCAACCTTGTCCCATTACTATGTTCGATCATGCTGCTTATTTAGGTCGAGAATTTACCCGCGCTGAATATGCTTTAATCACCGGGGAAGAATATATTCAGGATTAAAAATTGGGCTTTTCAGTAATCAGTGAACAGTAATCAGTAAACAGTAATCAGGGATAAAGATGAAGATAAATAACTTAAAACTTACATCTGATAACTTAAAACTTACATCTGATAACTGATAACTGATAACTGATAACTGTTAAACCGTGCCTTTAAATAAACCTTGGGGGCGGAATAATAACAGCAAGATCATAATTAATAAAGCCACGGCTAATTTATAATCAGAACCAATTAAGGGAACACTAATTTCTTGGGCAACACCAATAATTAAAGCCCCAGCAATCGCTCCGTAGGGATTACCAATACCACCTAAAATAACGGCCGCAAACATTGGTAAGATTAAAAACCAGCCCATATTGGGACGTACTCCCCCAGTAATTAACCCGAACATACCGCCGGCTAAAGCAGTTAAAACTCCAGTAATTATCCATGTCCAGAAGACAACCCATTCGACGTTAATTCCGGTTACTCTAGCTAAATCGTTGCTGTCAGCTACGGCACGCATCGCCTTACCGATCTTAGTTTTTTGTAATAAAAAATGGAGGGCAATAATAACTATAATTGCCAAACCAATAACTAACAATCGATCAAAAGCTACTTTAATACCAAAAATTTCTGTAGCGGTCATCACAGGCAGATCGTAGCGTTGATTACTGCCGCCCCAGATCATTAAAATACCATTGCGAAGAAATAAAGCCAAACCGATCGAAATAATAATTAAAGTGGTAGAATCAGCCCGTCGATCGCGCATAGGTTTCCATAATAATCTCTCGGCAATGAGCATGGCAATAGCTGTCACCGCTGCCCCCACCGGCATCGCTAACCAAAGATTAATCCCTTGAGCATTTACCAGCCAAGTTATGTAAGCACCTAAAGTCATAAAATCGCCGTGGGCAAAATTAGACAGACGCAAAATGCCACAGGTAAGGGTTAAGCCGACAGCAGCCAGAGCAATAATACTACCGACGGCTAAACCATTGAATAAAAGTTGCGGTGTATCCATCAAACCTCTTGTATAAATCAGAAATTGTCCTTAGAAATAGAAGTCAGGAGAGAGAAAATTAATTAACTTTTGTCTTTTACCTTATTTAACTGAAAGCTGAGGGCCTGTAGCTTAAATATTTTTGTTTAGACCAAATTACACGGCAGTATAAGCTCAGACAGCTATTATAAAGGTTTGTGTGCCGGCAATTTCTGGCGGCCGGCGGAAAGCTGACGGCTGATGACTTACTGCTATAAAATCAAGAATGCCCACTGATGGAATTTGCCGCCAATGAAGACTATCTTTCGATTAGCGATCGCTTTTTTTGCCTTACTATTTATCCTATCTCCTGTCAATGCCTTAGCGGCCAGTTCTGCTGCTGTCACAGGAGCCAATGCCAGTTATGAAAACCAGAATCTGACAGGAAAGGATTTTTCGGGACAAAATTTGCAATCTGCCCAATTTACTAACGTTAATCTGCAAGATTCTAACTTTAGCTCTGCCGATTTGCGCGGGGCGGTGTTTAACGGAGCCTCTATCATCGAAGGCAACTTTCATGGAGCGGACTTAACCAATGGGTTAGCCTATCTGAGTACCTTTAAAAATTCTGATTTAAGCGATGCCATTTTTGCTGAAGCAATTATGCTGCGCACCATTTTCGAGGGAGTCAATATCAACGGTGCTGATTTCAGTTTTGCCGTGCTTGACGCTCAACAAATCAAAAATCTCTGTGAAAGAGCCGAGGGTGTCAACTCAAAAACCGGCGTCTCTACCCCGGAATCTTTAGGATGTGATCAATGATGCAAACCCGGGTTGGTGTTATTGGTGGTGGACAATTAGCATGGATGATGGCACAGGAAGCCAAGAAATTAGGCATTTCTCTAATTGTACAAACACCACACCCCGACGATCCCGCCGTTGCTTTAGCTGACGGGGTTGTCTTTGCGGAAATAGCCGACGTGGAAGGCACAAAAAAACTAGCTCAACATTGTGATCTGATCACTTTTGAAAATGAGTTTGTTAATTTAGATGCCCTAGAAGAATTAGCGGCCACAGGAGTGAAATTCTATCCTAGTTTGGCAAATCTGCGCCCCCTATTGGACAAATACGAGCAAAGATGTTATTTACGCTCCCTAGGATTGCCTGTGCCTGATTTTTGGGCGATAGATAATTTATCCCAACTAGAAAATTATCCTTTTCCGCTAGTGCTGAAAGCGCGACGACACGGTTATGATGGTCAAGGAACCTTTATTATCCGCACTCCTGAAGAATTAAACGCCAAAAAGCCGCAATTAGAGCGTCTTGACTTGATGTTAGAAGCTTATATTCCCTACGAGCGAGAATTAGCCATCGTTGCCGCTAGGGGATTAACTGGGGAAATCGTCACCTATCCCGTGGTGGAAACCCATCAAGAGGAGCAAGTCTGTCACTGGGTAATCGCTCCCGCCGCTCTTAACCAATCTTTACACGCTCAAACCGAACCTATCGCCCATCATCTGTTAAGTAGTTTGTCGGCGGTGGGTGTTTTCGGGATAGAGTTATTTGTCACTCCGCAGGGAGAGGTATTGATTAATGAAATCGCTCCCCGTACCCATAATTCGGGTCATTACAGCCTTTCTGCCTGTCTTACCTCCCAATTTGCCCTACAACTGCAAGCAGTGGCTAATTTGCCCCTCGGAGCCACGGACTTAAAATCTGCCGGGGCAGTTATGGTTAATCTATTGGGTTTTGAGGATAGTGACGGCGATTATGCCGAAAAAAGAGCAGTTTTAGCGGCAATTCCAGACGCTCACGTTTTTTGGTACGGTAAAAAATCCCGTCCCGGTCGAAAATTAGGCCATGTCACCCTCTTAAGGGATACAAGCGATCGCTCTGAGTTATTGGACCTAGCAAAACAGATAGAAAAGCTTTGGTATGGTGGTTAGGGAAGTGGGGTGTATTTTCAGTGAACAGTAAACAGTAATCAGTGAACAGTAAACAGTGAACAGTAAACAGTAAACAGTAATCAGTGAACAGTGAACAGTAATCAGTAAATAGTGAACTGATAATTGATAAAAATGTGAACTGAAAACTCACATCTGATAACTGATAACTGATAACTGATAAGTAGGGAGGCACAATTATTTGTAGGATGGGTTAGCGGTAGCGTAACATGAGCGGGCGTTGGGTTTCATGCTTCAACCCAACCTACGTTCTGAAAACTCACATCTGATAACTGATAACTGATTCAGTCAACCCTAATTAAAAAACCTTTTTGATTGCCTCGGCGAGTTTTTGACTGATTAAATCGTTACCGTCTCCACTGAGATGAATATTATCGCGATAGAGGGAATCAGGATTAGGATGAGCTTGAAAAATGGGCAGAAAATCTAGATAAAAAATCTGCTGGTTGCCGGTGAAATCTGCTAGTCTTTGACGGGATTTCAATTCATAATCTCGCCCCTGTTTTTGGGCTTCGCGAATGAGGGGGGTAATAGCGATAATTAAACGGGCTTGATTAGTCTGAGCAAGGGCTTGAATTTGGGCAAGAGCGGTTAAATTATTGCCCACTCGATCGCCTCCTTCTTGCATCGGTGGTAGGGGAGGATAACGCTTAAAATATCGATCGTATAATTCGATTAAAGCTAAAGCTGGCCGGCGATCAGGATAATTAATTTCTCGTCCTACTACCGCCGAACTAGGAGCTAAAGCGAACAGATCATCGGTGTTCATTAATAACACAATCACCTGAGATTCAAAGGTGCCGAAACGTCGCAGATAGGCCAATTGATTGCGTGGTCCCCACGAATTAGCCGAAGCATTGAGAACTTGCACTGAACCCGTCAGATTTTGGCCTAAATTTTTGGTGATTAAAGCAGCAATGGTCTCTTTTTGATCTGTCCACCAGGAGCCATTAGCGATCGAATCACCGATTAACATGATTCTCGTCGTCTCTGGAGGCCGTTGGGGTGTAATCGGATCGCTGCGCATCGAATACTGATTAACGGCGATAAAATTGGAAAACCGGCGCGTTTGTTGATTAGGAGCCAAAAGATAGCCAATTTCGGCATCGGCTTCGTAAATAAGCGGATTACCGAACCCGAAGACAATTCTTAAAATAGCCTCAAGGAGAAGGCCAAGGGCGAAAAGAACGCCTAGAATGATTAAAGACAGCCGAATGATACCAATTTCTAATAACACGGATAGATGAGAGTTAGCTAATTTATGATCCTAAAGTGTCTCATACTTTCTACATCCATCTCATGAAAAGGAGTTAAAAGCAATGTCAGACTTAAATCGTGGCATCATGAAATTCGAGGGAGCCGATAAACCGGCAGTAGTGGCGATATCGTCGATTATCGTTATCGGTAGTATTATTGCTCTGATTCTTTGGGCAATGAAAGTCGCCTACATCTAGTTAACTAAGTGGGTGGGTGGAATTAAATATAAGATGAACGTAGGTTGGGTTGAAGCATGAAACCCAACGCCCGCTCATGTTACGCTACCGCTAACCCATCCTACAAATAATTGTGCCCTCACCTCTTGTCCCCTTGAGCCTGTAGGATAGGGTCAAGGGAGAAATTGCTAGTTCCCTCTATTGCGCTTGCTAGTCACACTCGACTCGAAACAGATCATCGATGAGCAGATCAACTTCTGTTTTAACAGAACTGTTGCAGTTACTCCCCCAATGGCGATCGCAGATGTACTTCAAAGCATCCCTGACCGCGCTATCTCACGCCATGGAGGATCAGGTTTTAGCGGAAGACGATCAACCATTAGTGATTGCCAGTTTTCAGCGTGAGCGCTTTTATCGTCAAGAGGCCCATCGCTACCGACGCATTGCCCACAAAAGCGGGCAAGTTTATGTTTTGTCAGCCCCAGAAACCGATTTTAAGCATAGTTCCGACGTTTACGAGACGATCGCTTTTCAACCGGACGACAGTTTAGCCCAAGAATGGCATCTAGTGGTTATCAGTCGCCATTATGCTAGTTGTTTAATCTGTCGGGAGCGAACCCATCTGGTAGCCGAAGAGGAAAATAGGGCAGCAATGGATAATAATCGCCGTTTTGAGGGGATTTGGACGAGCGATCGCCATGTGAGTCAACAGGCCGCCCAAATTCTCTTAAATCATATTCTCGATTATCGTCCCGAACTGGCGGAGAAAATTAGGCGCGCCCAAGAAGAATACCTGATCTGTGAACTGACGGACAGGGATCATCAAGAGGAACCGGATCCCTTTGTCCAGCGATTGGTCACTTATTTGCAAGCGGGACAGTATAAACTGCTGAAAGCCAATCGTTCCTTGGCATCGAAAGAACACAAGGAAAGACTGATTAACTCGGTGACAGCGGCGATCCGTCGTTCCCTCGATCCGGAAGATATCCTCCAGGTGGCAGTGCGGAAATTGGGCGAGGGATTAGGAGTCTGTCGCTGCCTGGTCTATCGTTGTAAGGAAGCCGACATTAACGCCACCATCGAACACGAATTTTTAAACTCCGGCATTAGTTCCATCAAAGGACAAAAATGGCCCCTGAAAAATAACCCTCTTTTTCAGGAAGTGCTGGAATTGAGAGAATCCCTAAAAATCGAAGACGCTATTCACGATCCTCGTCTCCCCGGGGATTCCATTCAAAATCTGGTGCGGGAATGTTCCATCTATTCCTGGTTATTAGTACCGATTTTTTACCAAAGTCGTCTCTTGGGAATGTTGGAACTGCATCACTGTGGACCCTATACCACCACTTGGAAGAGCGAGGATGTCGCCCTTGTGGACGCGGTGGCCACTCAAATCGGAGTCGCCCTCATTCAAGCCGAAGCCTACGCTAATTTACAGGATTTAAATGAACAATTAGCCGCCCTCGATCGCACTCGTTCTAATTTAGTCGCCATTACCGGCCACGAATTACGCACCCCCCTCTCCACCATTCAAGTCTGTCTAGAAAGTTTGGCCTCGGAACCGGATATGCCGGCGGAAATGCGCCAAATTATGCTTGATACTGCCCTGAAAGATGCGGAACGAATGCGTAAATTAATCCAAGATTTTTTAACTCTTTCTAGGTTAGAAAGTGGCCGGGTTAATTGGAATCCCGAAGCTTTATCCTTATCGGAATGTGTGGAATTAGCCATCAGTCACGTTCACTCCCTCAATCTCGACAACGAAAACCCCAAAATTAGCAACCTTGTCCCCCCTAATCTGCCCTTTGTTTTAGCCGATGGCGAGTGGTTAGTGGAATTACTCTCCAAACTTCTCGATAATGCCTGTAAGTTTACCGGACGGGAGGGAAATGTCTCGATCGAAGTCGCTTTGGGAAAGCCAAAAACTCTAGAAGTCACCATTTCTGACACCGGACGCGGGATCGAACCCAATCGTTTAGAACAGGTTTTTGATCGCTTTTACCAAGAGGAAGGAGCCCTGCAACGCAGTGCCGGGGGAACCGGTTTAGGACTGGCTATCTGTCGTCAGATCGTCAATGGTTGGGGCGGCGAAATTTGGGCAGAATCCCGGGGCAAAAATCACGGCAGTCAGTTTCATTTTACTATTCCAATATTTAAAGATAAAACTAACGATAATCCCCCAAATACCGCTCCGAAAAAATCCCCCCGTCGTGCTGCCAGTAAACGTAAATAGGGGCCGGTTGCCCGTTTAGTTTTGGCTCTCTACTCGTGACTTCATATTCCGTTTCTTCATCAAAAACTAAACAAAAAAGCATTAAAAAAGAAGCATCCAATCCCCAGGATATATAATAAACTTAAAAGAGTAATCAATTAGTCGTTTTTAGGTGAAAAAATTATGGGACGCGCCAAGAGAGTGGTTTTAGCTTATTCCGGAGGAGTCGATACTTCCGTCTGTATTCCCTATCTCAAACAGGAATGGGGAGTAGAAGAAGTGATTACCCTAGCCGCCGATTTAGGACAGGGAGACGAATTAGGACCGATTCAAGAAAAGGCTCTGCGCTGCGGAGCGATCGAATCCTTAGTAGTCAATGCTCAAGAAGAATTCGTCAAAGAATACGCTTTTCCCTCAATTCAAGCTAATGCTCTCTACGAAAATCGTTATCCCCTTTCTACCGCCCTGGCTCGTCCTTTAATCGCTAAATTATTAGTAGAGGCCGCCGAGAAATACGGGGCCGATGCCGTCGCTCACGGTTGCACCGGCAAAGGTAACGATCAAGTGCGTTTTGATGTGGGCATTATGACCCTTAATCCTAGTTTAAAAGTTCTCGCTCCCGCCAGGGAATGGGGCATGAGCCGGGAAGAAACCATCGCCTACGGGGAAAAATTCGGGATCGAGTCTCCTGTGAAAAAATCCTCGCCTTTTAGTATCGATCGTAACCTGTTGGGGCGCAGTATTGAAGCCGGTCCCTTGGAAGATCCGATGACGGAACCCCCGGAAGAAATCTATTTAATGACCAAAGCGATCGCCGATACTCCCAACGAGCCGGAATACGTCGATATTGGTTTTAATCAGGGGATTCCTGTCAGTTTAAACGGAGAAAATCTCGATTCTGTCACGCTAATTAGTCAATTAAATGACCTAGTGGGTAAACACGGTGTTGGTCGTTTAGATATGATCGAAAACCGGGTAGTGGGAATTAAATCGCGAGAAATTTACGAGGCTCCGGCTTTATTAGTTTTAATTGATGCTCACCGGGACTTAGAAAGTTTGACTTTAACTGGAGATGTTACCCAATATAAACGGGGAATTGAAGAGACCTACGGACAGTTAATTTATAAAGGATTGTGGTACAGTCCCTTAAAGGAAGCGATCGATGCTTTTATCCTCAAAACCCAAGAACAGGTGACGGGATCGGTGCGAGTGAAACTGTTTAAAGGTAACGCTAAAGTGGTCGGTCGTCAGTCAGTCAATTCTATCTATTCTCCCGATTTAGCTACCTACGGAGCCGAGGATCAATTTGATCATAAAGCTGCCGAAGGTTTCATCTATGTTTGGGGATTACCCAGCAAAGTTTGGGCTGAAAAAACTAGAGGGAAGTAATCAACAATCCTCCCCTAAGTAAGTGGGTGTTAATTCAGATCCCCCCAGCGATCAACACCCCCCTTATCAAGGGGGGAAGGGGGGATCAGCACCCCCCTTATTAAGTTAGGGTTGATTCATGAATCAATCCCCAAGGTAGGGTTAATTCATGAATCAATCCCCAAGGTAGGGTTAATTCATGAATTAACCCTACTATGGGGGAAGGGGGGATCAGCACCCTTATAAAATTAAATATAAAGATGTTGAATTATTTGCTGATTTAGCAGCAGAAAAACCTCTGGCTGCTGAAAGAAATCGACGTAAAATTGTTGTAGAAATCAAAAGCTTTTTAATACGAGTAACGCACAGAAAACGGGTTTCTCGGAGAAACCCGTTTTCTACTCATGCACTCATGCAAAAAGGGGAATAAATAATCAGTCTTTAATAACCAGATTTAGTATAAGTCCCTAGCTTTAGGACAATATATTTTATATCGAAATTTAATCAGTCTTACCGAACCAGAATATCAAATTTATCTAGGGTCTGCTGAATAAATGTGGAATGTAGGCAAGGCAAGGGTTTTGTGGCTTTTCTCGCGAAACAGGTGCCAGATTTTGAGAGAATCGTGCTTCAAAACCTTGCGTCTTCATCGGCCCGCGTCCTGTAGGGGCGAAGCATTCGGGCAATAACCTATCGGTGAAACCGTAGATTTTCTATCCGAATGCTTCGCCCGTACTTTTTGCAAGGTGATAATTTCGGTCAAAGAAATAAGTAGAGGTAGAACCTCGCTTATCTGCGTTGCAAGGTAGAACCTTGCAACGAGTCATATAATCTAAAACTATCTTAAATATAAAAAATCATAATAAATGATGATTAAATAACCCTTGACTTCCCCCCCCTTGTGATAGCTTCGGTTGTAGGATATTGGCGCAAAACTAGCGTTAAATATGATCATAATTTTGCCCTATTACTGTCATCGAATCCATGAAAAAATTACTGACAATTTTAACGCCCTTGACTCTGATGGGGTTAGCTGGGGTTACTCCTGCTCAAGCGGCAATAGTAGCTGGTTGGAATCAATTTAACGCTTCTACGGCATCCTATCCCAAAGCGGCGGATAATGTAGGTGCGAATATAACCAGCACTGGGTTAGATACTGCTGGGTTAACTCGGCTGAGTAGTGGTAGTGCTCAGTTCAGGTTGACTCAGTGGAATACAGGTAGCACTGTTGATACCAGCCAATACGTCGAATTTGCCGTACAACCTAGTGCGGGTTTTCAAGTCGATTTTACTAACTTGCAACTCAATGCGCGGCAGGATGAGATGCAGCTAGATTTAGTCTTGCGCTCTAGTGTTGATGGGTTCACCAATAATTTAGGGACAACAGTTAGCCTAACAACTAGCTTTAATACCTACAGCTTTGACCTAAGCAGTTTAGCACCCCAAACCGGCCCGGTGCAGTTCCGTCTCTATGGACTGAATGCTCAGTCAGATACTGTCTTCTTCTATGGTGGAAACTCTGCTAATGTTGCTGGGGATGGGTTTGTGGCTCTTAATGGGGATATCACTCCTACTGGTGGCGGTCCTGTATCAACCCCGGAACCTAGTGGTATAGTGAGTTTAATCGCTGTTGGTGCGTTGGGTGCCGCTTCCCTTCGTCGTCGGGGATAAATTATCCTTGGCAGGGGCAACTAGAGAGGGGTTGCTCCGATATCCTATCATCAATTTTAGATTTGATCACCAGTTAATCAACATTATGTCATACAAAGATATTATTACCATAGAACCGGGAAAAAGGAGCGGAAAACCTTGTATTAGAGGAATGAGAATTACTGTTTATGATGTTCTCTCCTATCTGGCTTCGGGAATGACTTATGAAGAAATTTTAGAAGATTTTCCTTACTTAACCAAGACGGATATTTTAGCCTGTTTGAGTTATGCCGCCGAGCGTGAACGTCAAACCATTTTAGTTAACTAATGAAATTACTTTTTGATCACAATTTATCACCTCGCTTAGTTAGTCTATTAGTTGATATTTATCCCGATTCAAATCATCTTTACTTGCTGGGATTAGACCAAGAATCTGATTATTATGTCTGGGAAATCGCTAAAATACAAGACTATATTATTGTCACTAAAGATTCGGATTTTAATGAATTACTAATTCTCAAAGGTTTTCCGCCTAAAGTAATTTGGATTCGTTTGGGAAATTGCTCTACTAAAACTATAGAATCATTGTTAAGAGATAACTACGAAGCTATTTTATCTTTTGAGGGAGATCAAAATCTTGGTATCATCGCTTTATCCTAATCCTTTGAGATTCGGAGCAAGTGTTCGCTTGTTTACATTCCTGTGGAGAGCTATTGCCCGGCACTATAGGAGCGAAGGAAATAATTAGGGTTTGCGGCAAAAAGTTTTTCGGGGGTGTGGGGTTTTAAGCTAAGACGCATTTTAACCGCCTATCCTTAGAATTGGGAAGGGGGGTCATTTGAATTAAACTAAATTTTATCATCAACAAAAATTAAAGGGGTAAATATTGTATTATATTGATAAATTCTTCACTTTTTCCCAGTTTGGCAATTAATTCTAAATCTCTAATACAGTCCCCAATAGATACCATTAATTGATGACCGTAAACAACCCCTATAAATTCAATTCCTTCTGTTTGACGACGACTAGCTTCTATTAAAAAATCGCTATCTTGGGTAAAAATCACTCTTTCTATTGTGGTTGCTCGATCCAAAATAATGGGATCAGCAATACCAGAATAGCCATCTTCTTGAACTGTCAAGACATCAACACCTCGCAGACGCAACCCTGTAGTAATTGCGCCGTGTACATTTTCATCCATATAAAGTTTGAGATTCACTACTTTATTGCCTGTGCTTTAAGTCGGGTAACAAAGGGAGAATCTCCAGCTTTTTCTCGCATTTTTTGGGCAAATTCTAAATCAGCTTGGATAGCTTGATCTAATTCATCTCTATGTTCCCAATAGTAAGCTAATGCTGAGTGAATTTGACTCATACTTAAATCACGATGGTTAATGTGAATTTCTTCTGGAGTCCAACCGTAGGCTATTTGTGCCATAACTAGATCAATTACTTTCAGGGTAGAACCCGCAATTATTGGTACTCCCCGATGATCAATTGCAATATGTTTATAGTCTGTGAGATTTGTTGTCATGTAGAGAGGGTTAAGCTAAAACACATTTATAATTATACTAAGTACCTAGGCAAAATTAATTACATATATCTAACCACCTCTTATACCATTTTTCATAAGTAATGGCAGAGATGGTTAATCGCCCTCACCCCTAACCCCCCACCCCCCCAACCCCCCCGACATCGGGGGGGCAAGGGGGGGTAAGATACCTGCCAAGAATAAAGAAAAATGGTATTACCTCTTGCATGAGTGCCTATCTTGACTAGGAAATTTATTTTGCACGACTACTTACCTCATTGCCGCAAATTCTTGGGACAAGTGGCTTAAGCTAAGTAGGGAGGCAAAATTATTTGTAGGATGGGTTAGCGGTAGCGTAACATAATCGGGCGTTGGGTTTCATGCTTCAACCCAACCTACGTTCATCTTATATTTAATTCCACCCATTGTCTATACCCAATATAAAAAACGGTCTCCCTAAACCAGTTGCTAAAATCGCCGCCATGAACAGTCAATTACTTGATAAACTCGGACAATTACAAAACCTCTTAAAAACCAGCGAAAAAGCTCTGATTGCCTATTCTGGGGGCGTGGATAGTACCCTAGTGGCCAAAGTGGCCTATGATCTGCTAGGGAGTCAAGCATTGGCAATTACGGCGGTTTCCCCTTCCCTACTGCCGGAAGAATTGCAAGAAGCGATCGCTCAAGCCGATTATATCGGTATTCGGCATGAATTGGTGGAAACCGAGGAAATGAATAACCCCAATTACACCAGTAATCCCGTTAATCGCTGTTATTTCTGCAAAAGTGAGCTACACGACACCCTTAAACCCCTTGCTCTCGCTCGTGGTTATTCCTACGTCATCGATGGCGTTAATGCGGATGATTTAAGGGATTATCGTCCCGGGATTCAAGCAGCTAGGGAGCGCGGCGCTCGTTCACCTTTGGCGGAAATTAGTATCACAAAAAGCGAAGTTCGTCAACTATCTCGTTACTTAAATTTACCTTGGTGGGATAAACCGGCGCAACCCTGTTTAAGTTCCCGTTTTCCCTACGGGGAGGAAATTAGCCTGGAGAAATTGCAAAGAGTCGGACGGGCGGAGATTTATCTGCGAAAATTAGGTTATCGTCAATTACGGGTGCGATCGAGCGGCGATACGGCACGGATTGAATTACCGGCAGCGGAAATTCCCGACTTTATTAATCGGACAAATTTAAGCGAATTAGTCGCTGATCTGCAAAAATTAGGCTTTATCTATGTCACCCTCGATCTAGAAGGTTATCAAAGCGGCAAGCTTAATCGAGTCCTCTAGTTCAGTGATCAGTGATCAGTAAACAGTAATCAGTAAACAGTGGACTGAAAACTCAAATCTGCTCTAACAGCGTTGGGTTTCATGCTTCAACCCAACCTACGTTCTGCTCTAACAGTTATCTTAATGGTAAGGTACGAAGTTTTCGTTTTGGGGAGTTGGTCGTCAATACCAAATTCGGTTATACTTCATCTTGACTAGAAAGGCTGTAACGGATAACTGATAACTGATAACTGATAACTGGTCACTGATAACTGATAGATGAACCTTTTTCTAGGGTTCCTAAGTCTTTATCCCTAAACCTCTAATTGCCAAGGCGAGGATAGATGAGTCAACTACAAAATGCCTTTACCCTATTCCTGAGCCTGTTGGTGGAAGCGATGCCTTTCTTACTGCTAGGGGTGATTCTCTCTAGTATTCTTTTAATATTTGTCGATGAACGTCGCCTAGTTGCCTTGATGCCTCGAAATGCTGTTTTAGGAGCATTTGTGGGGGGATGTATTGGTTTTTTGTTTCCCGTCTGCGAGTGTGGCAATGTGCCGGTGGCGCGACGTTTACTTGTGCAAGGAATGCCGAATGCAGTAGCGGTTAGTTTTCTCTTAGCAGCGCCGACAATTAACCCAATTGTTATCTGGTCCACTTGGGTAGCTTTTCGCGATCAACCGGAAATTGTTTTCTATCGAGTTATCTTTTCTTTGTTCATCGCTACGGTTATCGGTATTATCTTTAGTATCCAAAAAGATCCGCGACCGCTCCTACAAACCTCTTTGGCAAAAAGTCTCAATTGGCAACCGCAAACACCAGAAAAAGAATCTATCCCACTACTACTACAATCCGGTTCTTTTCTGATCGGTAATTCTGGGCAAACTTTGCGCTTAGACGAAAGTTTTGCCGCTACTGCTGTCCTCCCGGCAGTGCAAGCTATCCCGATGAAAAGGCGCTGGTTAACTTTTCTGGAAAACGTGGTGATGGAATTACGGGAATTAGGAGGAGTGTTAATCCTAGGAAGTGCTATAGCGGCCGGTTTACAGGTGTTTGTTCCCCGGGAATTTATTCTTAATTTGGGTCAGGATCCGATTACTTCAATCTTGGCCATGATGCTGTTAGCGGTCATTGTTTCGATTTGTTCCACGGTTGATTCTTTTTTTGCTCTCTCCTTTGCCTCTAGTTTTACCAGTAGTTCCCTGCTGGCTTTTCTAGTGTTTGGTCCAATGATTGACCTGAAAGGGATTGGTTTAATGTTGTCTATTTTTAAACCGAGAATGTTAATTTATCTCTTTGCTTTAGCAGCGCAAATGACTTTTTTACTCACCTTGGCTCACAGTTATTTATTTTAGGTCAGTCCCTAGATAGTTTTTCCCATGAATTCATCACGTCTGAAAATAATCGCCCCCCAATTTATCGATATTATTGCCCTAATCGGTTGGGGTTCGTTACTATTTAAATACTGGATAACTGGACAATTAAATTTACTGATCCATCCTAATTATTTTATCCTGGTTCTCATCACCAGTATTGCTTTATTTGCCCTAGGATTAGTCAAGCTTTGGACATTATTAAAACAGTGGCAAAAAAAGATTAATTTAGATAGTAATGATAATCGATCGCATATTACCATTCTTCCCCAACATTTTGGCTCAGGTTTATTAGTAATAACTGCCCTTTTAGGCCTATTTATCGCTCCGCAGCCCCTCAGTAGTCAAATCGCATTACAGAGGGGAATTAGTGAATCTTTACCCCTAACTCGCGTGCAAACTCAATCCTTTGGCACTACCGTTAAACCGGAGGAAAAAAGTTTAATTGAATGGGTAAGAACTTTGAATGCTTACCCCGAACCTGATGCTTACACAGGACAACCGGTAAAAGTCACAGGTTTTGTGGTGCAATTGCCCCAACTACCCGATAATTATCTATTAATTAGTCGCTTTATTCTTACCTGTTGTGCCGTGGATGCTTATCCCGTCGGTTTACCGGTGAAACTATCAGGAAGTCGCGGTCAATATCCCAATGATACTTGGTTAGAAATTACCGGAGAAATGGCCACGGAATCTTTACCGGTAGAGGTAGGAAAATCAACCACCAGAAGACAATTAGTAATTAAGGCCAAATCCGTGAAACCTATACCCACTCCCGTTGATCCCTACGGATATTAACAGTTATCAGTTATCAGTTATCAGTTATCAGTGAGCAGTTATCAGTTAAGTAGGTGGGTGGAATTAGGTATAAGATGAACGTAGGTTGGGTTGAAGCATGAAACCCAACGCCCGATCATGTTACGCTACCGTTAACCCATCCTACAAATAATTGTGCCTCCCTACTTATCAGTTATCAGTTATCAGTTGTTCCTAACCATCTACTATAATGATCAAGACCTTACAACTACAACCGATTGATAAATTAGCAATAACACTAATTCTATCGCTAACCTTAGTAATTGGTGGCTTAATTTGGTTGGGTAATAGCTGTGGTAATCAATGTCTTTTACAAACCGGCCCAAGGGTCAAGGAATTTAGCTGGGAAAATCGAGAAATTGGAGCGGAAGATCAAGCATTTATTATCACTTTTGATCGTCCGATGGATCATGCTAGTGTAGAAAAAAATCTAGTTATCGATCCTCCGCTGCCGGGGAAGTTTAGTTGGGCCGGAAGACGATTAGCTTATACTCTCACTTCTCCCATTCCCTACGGAGAAAAATATCATCTGCAAATTGAAGGTGCGCGGGAACAATTTCGCAGCGGTAATCGATTAGGACAAACCCTAGCAATCTTTGAAAGAGAATTTAAAAGTCGGGATCGTGCTTTTGCCTATATCGGCACTAATGGGGAAGAACAGGGAAGATTAATTTTTTATAACTTGACCGAGGAGAAGAAAACCCTCTTAACCCCCGCAAATTTGACCGTTATGGCTTTTGAATTTTACCCTGATGGTAAAAAAATCCTCTTTTCGGCCGTGGCGAAAAATCAGGGGATACAGGGAATTCGTGAACTACAGCTTTACCAAGTTGATTTTGGCCAATCTTCCCCAAAAATTGAGTTAGTGCTAGACAATAAAGATTATCAAAATAATCATTTTGATTTAGCTAAAGATGGGGAAACTATTGTCGTGCAGAGAATTGAGCGCCGCAATCCGATTAACTTCGATTTATGGGCAGTTAAATCGGGGGAAAAACCTAAACAATTAAACATTCAAGGTGGAGAATTTTTGATTGCACCTGATAGTAAAACTTTGGCTGTCACCCAGGGGGAAGGAATCGCCCTTTTGCCTTTAAAAACCGAAACAAAACCCCTAGATTTTTTACCAAAATTTGGGCGAATTTTGAATTTTTCTGCTGATGGTACGGCTGCGGCAATGGTAAATTTTAATACTGATAATGCCAAAATGCGTTATATTCGATCGCTTTTTTATGTCAATAATCAAGGATTACAAAAACGCTTACTCAATCTACAAGGTTCGATTATAGATTGTCAATTTAATGCCACCAGTAGTGACTTGTATTGTTTGTTAACCGAGTTAGTTACTAACAGTCAAGAGTACAAAGAAAAACCCTATTTTGCTAAAATAGATGTGAAGACTGGTCAAGTAACTCCCCTACTGGAATTAGCCGATTATCGTGATATTCACATTAGTTTATCTCCCGATAGTTTAGCGATTATTTTTGATCAACTTCGCACCAGTTATGATACTAATCCGACTAATCCCTTGACTACCGATTCAGGAGAAACAATTATCGGTGGTCGTTTGTGGATGTTAATTCCTCCCCTACAAGATGGAGTGAAAGCAAGTAAATCTGATTTAATTGAATTACCTCTAGCGGGAATTCGCCCCCAATGGATGCCGTAGAATTTCATTATTAACTTGGGAATTATTTCGATGCTGTCAAACTCAGAAAAATTAGCCAAATTGCGTCAGTATTTTGTTAGTGGTGCCACTCGTTCCTATCAATTCCGTCGTCAGCAGTTAGAGAAGTTAAAACAGGCAATCATTAAATATGAAGCAGAAATCTATCAAGCTTTATATAGCGATTTAAAGAAAAGTCCCGAAGATTGTTGGATTACTGAAAATGGGTTCCTTTTGGTGGAAATTAATACAGCTTTAAAAAATTTGCGCTCATGGATGCAACCCAAACCCGTTAAAACTAATCTCTTAAATTTTCCCTCCTCCAGTCAAATTATTCGGGAACCCTTGGGAGTAGTTTTAATTATTGGCGCTTGGAATTATCCCCTCCAATTGTTATTAGTGCCTTTAGTTGGTGCCATTGCTGCAGGTAACTGCGCGGTATTAAAACCGAGTGAATTTGCCTCAGCGACGGAAAAATTAGTAGTTAAAATAATTCAGGAAATATTCCCCGAAGAATATGTGTTAATTGTACCCGGAGATGGTGCGGAAGTAATTCCGAATATGTTAGACAGTTTTACCTTTGATCATATATTTTTTACCGGCAGTACCAGGGTAGGAAAAATTATTTATCAACTAGCGGCAGAAAAGTTAATTCCTGTTACTCTAGAATTAGGGGGAAAAAGTCCCTGTGTTATCGAAGCTGATGCTAATATTTCCGTGGCAACCCGTCGCATTGCCGTGACAAAATTCTCTAATTGTGGTCAAATGTGTATCGCAGCTGATTATGTTTTAGTACACCAATCCCAGCAGGAGAATTTTATCAGAGAATTAGCTAATACTATTGTTAATTTTTTCGGTGAAGATGCCAGATTAAGTGCTGATTATGGTAAGATAATTAATGAGAAACAATTTGATCGCTTAATTGACTTGCTCAAAGATGGTGAGATTGTTTTTGGTGGCAAAACTGATCGAGAAAATTTATATATTCAACCAACTTTATTAACTAATGTTTCCCTCGATGCTCCTATTATGCAAGGGGAAATATTCGGACCAATTTTACCGATTATTGCCTTTAGCACTTTTGAGGAAGCTTTAGCAATTATTGCTAAAAACCCTAACCCTCTAGCTTTTTATCTGTTTACCACCAAGGCAAAAACCGAAAAGAAATGGTTAGAATCTGTCCAGTTTGGGGGAGGTTGTATTAACAACAATAGTTTTCATTTTACTAATCCTAGTTTACCCTTTGGTGGTCGTGGAAATAGCGGTATTGGTAACTACCATGGTCGTTTTTCCTTTGAGAATTTTAGTCACCAAAAAGCGATTATGAAAACACCTCTTTGGTTCAATCCCGCTTTAAAATATCCGCCTTTTAAGGGGAAGTTAGGCTTATTTAAGTTATTGGTTCGCTAAAAAGCTAAGTAGGTAGGTGTTAAAAATTGTCTGATCCCCCCTTATTAAGGGGGATCCCCCCGCCTATCGGCACCCCCCTTATCAAGGGGGGCAGGGGGGATCGGCACCCCCCTTATTAAGGGGGGCAGGGGGGATCAAAGGCAAAATCTATGTTCAATTTAATTATAACTACTTACTTACAGTTTAAGTTAAAGCTTTTAAGAGAGCTTGAAATTTCAGCTGAATTTCTGCTAGTTCTTTTTCCGGATCGGAACCGGCAACAATACCCGCACCGGCGTATAATCGCGCTCGATCGCCTTTAATTAATGCCGAACGAATACCAACAATAAACTCACTATTATTTTGACAATCGATCCAACCCAAAGGAGCCGCATAAAGAGAGCGATCGAAGGTTTCATAATGACGAATTTGTGCTAAAGCGATCTCGGTGGGAACCCCAGCAACAGCAGGAGTGGGGTGTAGTTGGGCAACAATTTCGAGGGGATGGATGGAGGGTTTTAGTTTGGCATGGATAGGAGTCCAGAGATGTTGAATATTGGAGAGTTTTAACAATCTAGAGGGAGAATTTTGCGGATTTAAGCCAATTTGTCGCAATTTTTGGTTAATAAAGTCACTAACAGCCCGATGTTCCCGTTGTTCTTTTTCACTAGCGAGGAGTTTATTGGCTAAAAGAGCATCTTCGATCGCATTTTCTCCCCGGGGGGCGGATCCCGCTAAAGCATCGGTGATTAATTGCCCCTGATGGACGGTTAACAAGCGTTCGGGACTAGCGCCAATAAAATGATCTCCCCGTCCATTGCCGAGGGAAAAAGTGTAGCAATCGGGATGACGCTGACGCAAATTATCGAGACAGTTTACCAGATGAAAAGGACGGGGAGAAATCACGTCAAGAGCGTGAGCGAGGACAATTTTGCTAAATTTTTGAGCATGGATAGATTGGAGGGCATCGGCAACAGCCGCTTGAAAATTATAGGTAGGATGAATATAATAACTACAGGGATCCTGACGGGGATTTTGTCGGCAATTGCTCGAGTTATTTTGGATAATTTTGAGGTTATTAATAGTTTCTTCGAGGGAGTTTTCTATTTCTTCTTCGCCGGTGATTAAGAGATTGGTCAGGAAAAAATATTCCGACTGTTTTTTGATAATTTGAAACTTAGGCAGGGTTAGGGTAGCTGAGGGAAAGGGAGTAGCTGTTGCCGAGTCGAAAAAAGTGAAACTGCAAAAGATGCGGGGAGTAATCTCGCTATAGTTATCAATTTTGATAATTCTTTGTTGACAGTTTTCAATAAATTTTTGAGCTTTTAAAAAACGTTGTTTGCCGTGGAAAGTGGCAGCAAAGGCGATGCCGTAGCCGAGAAGAGCGGTTTCCCGTTCGGGATTTTCCCAATAACAATGGGTGGGATAGCTAGGGGCAATCCGAGAGAGAATTTCTAGGGGATCAAGGGGGGAAATTTTTTGACAAAAACTGACGATCAACCGATTTCCCTTTTCTGCGGCTAACAGTTGCGGGTTGAGGATAAAGTCATAGAGGCCGCGAAGATCAGCAATCGGACTATCAGGATAGGAAAGGCGAGGAACGGCAGAAGTCATGTCAAGTTTTTTGTATTTTTTGCAAAAAAACCATGATTAATGGTATGTAATCCCCACAGATGTGGCCAGAGTCAGCAATCTCTTTTTAACTATGGTATCGGAGAAAGGGTCTTTAGGCAGAAAGGGAAGGGGATATTTGTGACGATTAGCCGGGTTGGAGACAAATGAAGGCTTAAAATCTCCAGAGATGGCTATTATTTAAATGGGCAAAAAAATTAATTTAATAATTTCTACTTTACAAGTTTGTGGAAATTGCCACCACGGGACAAGTGGGGATACATTGTTCACAAACCACACAACGGGAACGCAAAAACTTGAGACGAAAACTTTCGGGATCAAGAGTTAAAGCTTCCGTGGGACAAACTCCCGTACATAACCCACAATCGACGCATTTTTCTTCATCAATGACGATTTCGCGACTAACTTGGGAAACGCCAATATTTTGTAATTGTAACCATTCGATCGCCGCTTCCAACTCATCGATATCTCCCGATAATTCTAATACTAATGTTCCCACTTGATTGGGGGCAACTTGGGCGCGGATAATATTAGCGGCGATGTTAAAATCCTTTGCCAGTCGATAGGTAACGGGCATATGGACGGCTTTTTTGGGAAAAGTGAGAGTAACGCGTTTTTTCATGCAGCCTTTCCGATCTAAAGAATCTTTTTTGCTTATTTGCCGAAAACGGCTGGAATTACAATAGCAGCAGTAGCGGCAACGATTAGACCAAAAGCCAAATTAACTACCTGTTGATCAGCTTTTTGGTAGGTATCGATGCTAAGACTAAGTTCACGGATTTGGTTGATCACGTCTCCTAGCTTTTTTTCAATGTTTTGAAGGTTACTTTCTAAAGTTTCTAATCGCCCCTCAATTGTATGAACATTCCCTTCTAGCCTTTTTAGCTGTCCCTCTATTCGATCGAGTCTTTCTTCAGTCATAATTATTACCCATCTCTAACTTGATTGTAACTCAATCGACACCAATACTAAAAGAGCGCAGCAATCGTTACAATAGGACAAAGTAAACTTTGATTAAATGTCCATGACAGCCACCACACCCACCAACAAAACCAGAAATCTGCTGCTGGCAGTAACGGCAGTTATCCTTAGTGTAGCGATTTTCTTCGGGTTTCAAACCACCGCTAGTTCCGTATCTTTGGAAGCGCAAGCGGAAAAAGCGACACCTTTCGATCTTGCCCTCAGCAATGGTAAACCCACCCTGACAGAATTTTATGCTAATTGGTGTACCAGTTGTCAGGCGATGGCCCCTGAAATTGCCGAAATTAAAAAACAATACGGTAATGCCATTAATTTTGTCATGCTCAACGTTGATAATAATAAATGGTTGCCGGAAATTCTCCGTTATCGTGTGGATGGTATTCCCCATTTTGTCTTTTTAAATAAGCAAGGACAACCGGTTGCCCAAGCGATCGGAGAACAACCAAAATCAATTTTAACTGCTAATTTAGAAGCACTTTTAACTAATTCTACCCTACCCTATGCCACCACTACGGGAGAGACTTCTGATTTTAATATCCTTGTGGGCGCTAGTCAAACTGATCCTCGCAGTCACGGCAGTCAAGTTAAGCAGTAAGCAGTTATCAGTTATCAGTTATCAGTTATCAGTTATCAGTTATCAGTAATCAGTAATCAGTAATCAGTTATCAGTGGAAAGCTTAGGGCTGAAAGCTATCATTCAAGAGTCAACTATCAACTAAGTACATTTCATTGACTAAAACCTTTTAATTATGGCGATTATTGTCCAACATTTGACCACAGGTAACGAATATATATTCCTAGGAGTTAGTGGGGGTGAAAGTAAGAATATTTTACCCACCAAAATGTTAGGAGATTTCTTCGCAACGGAGGCTCCAGATAAATCTCGATCGGTGACGGTTTGTGATGATCAAGGCCGGATACTTTGGTTTCCCGTCACAGAAATAATTGTGGTGGAGGTAGATGGTCAAAAACCCGAAGAATTATTACCAGAAATTATCGCTCCTGAACCAGTTCCTTTACAATTAGATAAAGAGAATCAACCTCAGTCCCCAGAAAATCAAGGAAACATCGATGAATTTGCCGAAGATGACGATTGGATCTAGAATTAAATATCTAATTTTAGCGGGAATAATTGCCCTATTTGCTATTGGCTTTAATTCCCTCTATTCTGTTTCTCAAAACTCGATCGCTTCCTTCCCCGTTGCCGAAGTTCAACCCCAATATCTTAACGATTGGACACCGCAATTAGAGGCAGAATTTCAACAAAGGTCTAAGCAGGTTATTAACCATTTTGCTAAGGCAGAAAGTTATGGCAATTTGTGGGGAGAAAACGAGAAAAGATCCTATCCTATGGCCATGTTTGATTTCTTGGCAGGAAACCGGCAAAAAGCCCTAGATTTCCTGCAGCAGGATGACCCACAAAAACGAGAACAGGCCCACACCGATTATATAGATTATTATTTTTCTTTTACCCTGAAAGGACAAATTAGAAAATATTTTCTTCTCGGAAAGTATCTCGATCCTGTTTATCGTCAGAGAATGTATAATGCGGCGAAAATTTGGACAGAAACCGACCCTTTACAACGCCCCCATCCTATCCATGGTACTGGCCAAGGCACGGGTAATGATTGGAGTATAACAAGACGGGGTTTATGGGTAGATAGTCGCAATACTGATAACCTGCGAGCGATGCGCGAAACATCGGTTTATCTGATGGCCGAAGAAACAGGAAATGAAGCAACTCGTCAAATTTATAAGAGCAAAATTAAGCGTTACGTTTCAGCTTTATATAACATCGGTATGGGAGAATGGGATTCAGAAGTTTATCACGGTCATACCTTTGCTCCCTATCTCAATCTCTACGATTTTGCTCAAGATACGGAAGTTAAACAATGGGCAAAAATGGCCTTAGATTGGTTATCCATGGCCGCTAGTGTTAAATATTATCGCGGTGGTTGGGGTGGCCCTGTAAAACGCGATTATGGTGATGGCCATGGCGTAATGCGATCGCACGCAGGCCGCACTTTTTGGTTATACTTTGGTGATACTCCCGTCGCCAATAATCGCCCGGAATTGGACTCTCTTTATCTAATTACCAGTCGTTATCGTCCTCCTTTAGCAGTGATGGAATTAGCCCGAAAAAACTTTAATAAACCGGTAGAAATTCTCGCCAGTAAACCCCTATATGAAAACTGGAAACCGGGCAATAATCAGAGTCCGGGTTATTGGGAAACTCAATTTATTGGGGCTAGTTATCAAATGGGTAGTCTGGCGGGAACTTTCCCCGATGGCGATGTGGCCCCGTTTAAATTAATGGCCTTTAATCAACAAAAAGGGGTGGATTTTTTTGTGGCTAACACTGGCAACAATGGCGTAAAACCGGGCAAAAATCCCGGGGATGAAATCGGACAATATCGCAATCTTTTAATCTGGTTACGACCAGCAGATCAAGCTTTTTTCTGGCAATTACCGAAAACTGCTAAGGTAGAAAAAGATGATAATATCTGGTTTATTCAATTAGAAAAAACTTGGTTAGCTCTGAGATTAATCAATCTTTCTTCTCCTGAAATAATCGATATTCCTAATTCCCCTTATCCCGATGATAACACCTACCAAGCTTTACCCACAGGTAACAATTATGCGGGTTTTGCTCTGGAAGTGGGAGAAGCGGCAACCCAGGCTAGTTATGAGAATTTCAAGAGCATATTTAAGCAAAAAAGTCAAGTAAATTTAACTCAAATTAACCAAGGCAGCCTCTTATTTAAAGGCAGTCAAGGGCAGAGTTTACAATTTACCTATAATCAAATCAATCTACTGCCGATGTTAATTCGTAACGGTCAAAAGCACGATTGGTTAAAAAATTTCGCCCTTTATAACAGTTTAAGTCGAGATAACTCTCCTGTTTCTTTGGGTTGGAAAAAGGGCAAATTAACCGTCAAAGCAGGGAAATATAAGTTTTCCAATGCTTTGATCCTCTCCTCTCCTTAAGTTAGTTATTCTCGACTATTTATTCAGCAGACCCTAGTTATGAGGAAAGGCAAAAGGCAAAAGGCAATAGGCAATAGGCAGCTTTGTTCTCCCCACTTCCCCACACCCCACCTGCCCCCCCGATGTCGGGGGGGGTTGGGGGGGGGTCACACCCTGTCCCCACGAAAAACTTTTTCAGCACCCTATTTATGAGGATTGATCAGACCATTTGCGCTTGATTTAATACCTCTTGCAATTCTTCTCCTTCGATTACTTCCGTGGTCAAAAGATTAGCAGTAATCGACTCTAATAAATTGCGGTTGTGACTGAGAATTGCTAGGGCTTTTTGGTAACTAGCGTCGATAATTTGTTTAACTTCTTCATCGATCGCTTTGGCCGTATTTTCTCCGATCGAACGCCGGGGACTACCCTGATTATTACCTAAAAAATTAGCCTGTCCTGTTTTATCGTAGGCTAGGGGACCCAGGGATTTACTCATACCATAAATTGTCACCATTCTTTCCGCAATATCCGTCGCCCTTTGTAAATCATCGGAAGCGCCATTAGTGACACTGCCAAAGATTAATTCTTCGGCTGCCCGACCGCCCAATAACATAGTAATTTGTTCTTTAAATTCGGTTTCTGTCATCAAAAAACGGTCTTCCGTGGGAATTTTCAGGGTATAACCCAAAGCGGATAAACCCCGGGGAACGATGGAAATTTTCTCGACGCGACCACCTCCCGGCATGACAGCACCGACTAAAGCATGGCCGACTTCGTGATAAGCAACGATTTTCTTTTCTTTTTCCGATAAAACCCGACTTTTCTTTTCTAAACCAGCGATAACTCTTTCGATCGCTTCTTTAAAATCAATTTGACTGACTTTTTCCCGATTATTACGGGCAGCCAAGAGAGCAGCCTCATTGACGAGGTTGGCTAAATCGGCACCGGCAAAACCGGGGGTTTGGGTGGCGATCGCTTTGAGGTTAACATCTTCACCCATCTGGACTCGTTTGGCGTATATCTGCAAAATTGCCAATCTTCCCGCTAAATCGGGACGATCCACCAAAACTTGGCGATCAAAGCGCCCCGGACGCAATAAAGCAGCATCAAGAGTCTCTGGGCGATTGGTGGCGGCTAAAACGATGACGACAGCTTCTTTGGGGCTAAAACCGTCCATTTCTGTCAAAAGTTGGTTTAAAGTCTGCTCGCGCTCATCATTACTGCCGCTAGTTCCCGATCCCGAACTTCTCGATTTACCGATCGCGTCCAATTCATCAATAAAAATGATGCTAGGGGCATTTTTCTTCGCTTGGGCAAATAGATCCCGCACCCGGGCTGCCCCGGTGCCGACAAATAACTCCACGAATTCCGAGGCCGAAATGCTAAAAAACGTCACTCCCGCTTCCCCCGCGACCGCTTTTGCTAAGAGGGTTTTTCCTGTCCCCGGCGGTCCGACTAAGAGAACACCTTTAGGAATACGCGCCCCAATTTTATTAAAGCGCTCGGCATCCTTGAGAAATTCGACGATTTCCTTTAACTCGGTTTTTGCTTCTTCGGCCCCGGCCACATCACTGAAGGTAATCGGATATTTTTCGCCGTCTCCGTAAACTTTAGCGAGATTTTTGTTAAAAAGCAGCGATTTACGCGTGTCATCGTTGCGATAGAACAGAAACTGCATAGCGGCGACTAAAATTAAGGGGGGAACCACCCAAGCGAGGAGAGTGCTGATCCAACTGTTTTCGGCTACGGGAATCGCCTCGAAGATTACGCCTTTTTGCTGTAATAGTTGGGGTAATTGGGGGTTATCGACTGGAATCGTGGCCAAGACTCGTCCGGGGGCTAGATTACTGCTCGGTTTGACCGCCAGAGAACTAGAATCACCGTAAAAGGGATGACTTGATTCTGGGGGATTAACGGGGGGATTAGCCGGAATAGGCAGGGATTCTAAAGGATTTTTTAATTGATAATAGATGACTTGATTGCCAATTCTGACCCTACTGATGTCGCCCCGTTCCACTTTACTGATAAATTCGCTGTAGGGTTCGAGGGGAATATTGGACAATTCTGAGGGACGAGGGATAAGAAAATAGCCTAAAACGGCAACACCAGAACAAATGATCAGGATTTTGCCTAACCGCGGCCAACGCGACCAGGAAAATTTATTATCTTCTTGATTAGCCATAATTTTTAGGGCAGGTGAGAGTGAAAATACAAAGTTCATACTAACAATTCCCTATCTCGATCGCCTTACCGATGGGATAGGATAGAGGATGGAATACTTGGTAGCGAGCGAGCGACAAACGAGAGAAATCCCATGAATTTAGTTAGCTTAGAGAACTTTCTCGATAACACTTCTTTTTTAGTCCTGTTTTTAACTATGCTGGTTTATTGGGCCGGGGCAGCCTTTCCTAGCATACCTTTGTTGCCGGGCTTAGGCAGCACGGGAGTGGCCATCGCTAACCTCTGTATCGCCGCTTTATTGGGAGCGCGTTGGTTAGAAGCGGGTTATTTCCCCATCAGCAATCTTTACGAATCTTTATTCTTTCTCGCTTGGGGTGTAACTGCGGTTCATTTAATTGCTGAGTACACTAGCCGCAGTCGCCTGGTGGGGGTGGTGACGACTCCTGTAGCCATGGGGATTACTGCTTTTGCCACTTTGTCTTTACCCGGAGAAATGCAAACTTCGGCGCCCTTGGTTCCGGCTTTAAAATCGAATTGGTTGATGATGCACGTTAGCGTCATGATGTTAAGTTATGCTGCTTTGATGGTGGGTTCCCTGATGGCGATCGCTTTTCTGATCGTCACGAGAGGTCAAAATATCGAGTTAAAAGGCAGTTCCGTGGGTACGGGGGCCTATCGTCTCCAAAATAAGTTATCTACCACTCTTTCTGCGCCAGTTTTCATGGAAACGGCTAACGGTGGCACAACCGCCCTTTTAACTCCCACCCTAACAGCGATGGCGACTCTTTCGCCCCAACGTCTTAGCTTGGCGGAAACCCTCGATAATATCAGTTATCGGGTCATTGGTCTCGGTTTTCCCCTTCTCACTATCGGTATCATCGCCGGAGCAGTTTGGGCGAATGAAGCTTGGGGTTCCTATTGGAGTTGGGATCCGAAAGAAACTTGGGCGCTAATCACTTGGTTAGTGTTTGCCGCTTATCTCCATGCCCGCATTACCCGGGGATGGCAGGGAAGAAAACCAGCTATTCTAGCAGCGAGTGGTTTTGTTGTGGTTTGGGTATGTTATTTAGGAGTGAATCTTTTAGGTAAAGGTCTTCATTCCTACGGTTGGTTTTTCTAAATCAGTTATAGGGGTGGGTTGTGGAGTGTGGGGTGTGGCCCCCCCAACCCCACACCCTGTCCCCAGGAAAAACTTTTTCAGCAGACCCTAAATAAGGGAAAAGCCACTATGACCTTTACTTCTGATTCTCTTTTAGCTGAACGTTACCAACTACAACAACGCCTAGGCAATACCGCTATCGGTCGTCAAACTTGGTTAGCTACCGATGTATTATCCCAGGAATCGGTAATTATTAAACTCCTCGCTTTTAGTCCCCAGATGGAGTGGGAAGAATTAAAATTATTTGAACGAGAGGCCGCCGTTTTAGCTTCTCTCTATCATCCCCGTATTCCCCGCTATCGCGATTATTTTTCCCTCGATAAAAATCAAGGTGACGGGATTCCTTGGTTTGTGCTTGTACAAGATTATATACCCGGAGAATCCTTAAGCGATCACTTAGAAAGGAGGCAACGTTTCACCCCTACGGTAATTCGGAATATTGCCCAAGAAGTTCTCGAAATTCTCATTTATTTGCATGAATTATCGCCCCCAGTATTACATCGAGATATTAAACCTAGTAATTTAATTATTAACTCAGAAAATAACGTTTATTTAGTAGATTTTGGCGCAGTCCAGTCCAGGGGTGCAGCAACAGGAGTTACTTTTACCGTGGTGGGAACGAGTGGTTATGCACCCCTAGAACAATTTTGGGGCCGAGCAGTTCCGGGTTCTGATTTATATGCCTTGGGTATGACTTTAATTCATTTATTGACGGGAATTGTGCCGATAGAACTGCCCCACCGCGACTCTAAAATTCAATTTCGCCAACTGGTGACAATCGATGATGATTTAATCGATTGGTTAGAAACTATGACCGATATGGCGGTAGAAAAGCGGTTTAAAAGTGCCAGAGAAGCTCTGAAATTTCTCCAACATCCCTCCTATCGCCAAGCCTCAAGTTTAATCGATCCTAAGAAATTACCAAAACCTCCCCACAGTTCCATCCGTATCGCTAAACACCGGGATAATTTAGAGATTAATTTACCCCCTAAAATTAAGCTACCTTCCGATGCAGCTACTCTCTGGTCTTTGGCGATTGTCCTTACTGTCAGTATCTTTATCTCCCCGATTCTTACCTTTATTATAGCTCTAATTGGTTTTATTTGTTTGCGGGAGATGCAATTAATTCTTACACCTCAAGAAGTTTTAATTAAATATAAAGTCTTCAATTTTATCTACAAAAAATTTGCTTTTAAAACTCAAGATTTATGGGGTATTTTTCTCCATAGCAATGGCACAGAAGGTAACTATCAGATTCGTCTGCGGACGGCTAAAAATTATTATCTTATCGGCCAGAATCTCCGCGAGGATGAATGTCTCTGGTTAGGACAGGAAATCCAAGATTGGTTAAATTTTATCAAATATAACGTTTCTCATCAAGAGGAAGTGTAACCTGACAGGGTATCATCTCCTGACTTGAAAGAGGGTGTAGGGTGTGGGGTGTGGGGTGTAGGGAAGGAAACCTCTTTCATCTGTGGGGGTGAAAATTTTTTCATCGGGACTGACTCCCCAAAAGGAGAACTTCGTACCTCACCATTAAGATAAATGAAAATCAATTCAAGAAATCTTGGGAATTAGTCGGTAGGCATTTTCCCTTTTTTAACCTTAATTTTGCAAAGATTAACCTATCTTGATATAATAACTGATTGGCATTCCCTCGGCTACAAGGCGGCAATTATTGAATCGGATTAGGAATTGCCAAAAGGCGGCCATGAAATGTTAGTTATTAGTGGAGAATAAAAAATGAACTCTGAAATTTACAAAAAAGTCAGCTTGTTAGTTTTGTATCAAGGGGTTTTTGATAATGCTATTGGCCAGGCATTTATTACCCTATTATCTACGGATAATGTTGCCGATTTTCTCAAAGCTTATGGTAAATTGTTTCAAGCTTTAGCATCTAAAGATATCAGTTGGAATGATTTTCTAGTCGAACAAATTTTATTAGATGATAATCCCTTTAGTCAACAGGTTCAGAAAAAAAGTGTTTCGGAGTTACCTGAATCTTTAATTGATGGCGTTAAACAGGATTTATCTATCCTCCAATCTCTCTATAATTCTAGCATTTATAGCCTCAGCAATTCGACAATTTTGGAACAAATTAAATTTCTCAATTTCCCGACTTGGGAAGTGGACAATAAATTAGAAAGTTTCCTACATTCTGGTTTAAATTGGACGGAATTAGTCGAAGATATAGCCGATTATTATCGCGAATGTGGTACAGGAATTTTTGCCCGTTATCAAGCTTTAAGGTGGCAAGAAGGCAGATTACAAGGAATTACTCATCCCGATCCCGTGCAGATTCAAGAAATAGTCGGTTATGAAATGCCCAAGGAAACCTTGATTAAAAACACTGAGTTTTTATTGGCAGGTTATCCCGCTTTAAATGTCCTACTCTATGGCAGTCGTGGTTCGGGAAAATCCTCTCTAGTCAAGGGATTATTGCAAAAATATCATAGCCAAGGATTGCGCTTAATTGAAGTGGCCAAATCTCAATTAAAAGACCTACCATTAATTATTGAAATCTTGCGAGATTTGCCCCAAAAATTTATTATCTTTGTCGATGATTTATCCTTTGAAGAAGACGATGAAGCTTTTAAAGCTTTAAAGGTTATTTTAGAGGGAAGCATCACCGCTAGACCGAAAAATGTCGTAGTTTATGCCACTTCTAATCGCCGACATTTAGTCAGAGAATTTTTTGCGGATCGACCGCAACCAAAAGATAGTGATGAAGTGCATAATTGGGACACAGTACAAGAAAAATTATCCTTTAGTGATCGCTTTGGTTTAACCCTAACTTTTGAACCGGCTAATCAAGAAAAATATCTGGAAATAGTGCGTCATTTAGCCAGTTTAGCTAAATTAAAAATTAGCTTAGAAGACTTAGAATTTCGTGCCAAACAATGGGCAACCCAACATAATGGGCGATCGGGAAGAACTGCTAGACAATTTATTGATTTTCTGCAAGGGGAATTAGAATTAAATAGGTAGCATTAATTGTGTTATGATTAAATAAAAGAAGCTCTAATCTAGAAAAATGTTGACTTCATTTCCTCCCAAAACCCTCAGCTTAGAAGCATATCGTAATTTAGAAACCATTGCCGAGGTTAAACACGAATATCACGACGGGGAAATTATCGAGATGACGGGGGGAAGCATCAATCATAATAGTATTCTCATTAATCTTATTGTCCTGCTAAAATTAGCTTTAAGAGGAACTAATTATCGTCTTCAATCTAGCGATCTACGTCTATGGATACCCCAATATAATCGCGGTTTATACCCAGATTTAATGATCATTGCTGGGGAACCATTATTTAGTGATAATCGCAACGATGAAATTTTAAATCCCTGTGTAATTATCGAAGTTTTATCCCCTTCCACCTCTAGTTATGATCGGGGTGATAAAT